>Ga0208825_1000258_pt1 | contig 54005 bp, 45 predicted proteins | sample AD_UKC113_MetaG_FD_184450 | JGI IMG/M metagenome (GOLD analysis project Ga0208825, IMG submission 184450) | Active sludge microbial communities of municipal wastewater-treating anaerobic digesters from Hong Kong - AD_UKC113_MetaG (SPAdes)... | ecosystem: Engineered > Bioreactor > Anaerobic >... | reverse complement strand
CCCAAACGCGCGGGAAAAGGCCGCGGCCGCGCCCGCGGCCATACACCACCGCCCAAACCACACTTTCGCGTCCAACGCAAGACCAAAAAACGCGCGCGCGCCGCTACTGACGCCTGATTTTGGTGACGGTATCGTGTTAAAGTGCCTTTTTGCGGCAGGAGTTACTCTTGCCGCCCTGTTCGTTTCCTGCGTTCAAATTATGCAACTCTAAACTCAAGTAACTATGTAGTATGCGGAAAATCTTCCGTATACGCCTCTGAACCGATTTCCGTAAAATGTGCTCTTCGATACGCTTATCTGGAATCTTTTCCGTGTAATAGCCCTCCTGCAGTGCTTGTGCGGTTTGCTGTCGTGTGCTAAAATGCGGATTGAATGTGTTCGGACCTTGCCTAAATTATAGGCGAACTTTGCAGCTATGTCAATATACGATTCTATTAGGGGTGCGTTTCAGGACGGGGGCAGGTTTTCGTAGGCCCGGGACCAGAGAGCATCGAAACGTTCGCTGCCAGACAACACCGCCGCGCGGAGCGTAAGCATATGCTCCGCACCAGCGCGGCTCCAGCGCATCCCAGGGCCCGTCACCCGCGCCTTGAACTGTTTGGCCGCATTTTCCACCACCCCACTACCAATCGGCCAGCCTTGCTCGCGCAACTCTTGATACTGCATGCGATCACGGTTGTGGCTGAAATACGTCGCGGCTCTCTCCAGCGCCGCGGCCCGTTCTGGGTCAGAGCTCCGAGTGGCCACCTGGTGCAAATCCCGCGCGAGCTCCCCACCGTGGCCCAGATAGAGCGCCTTTTCATAGAGGTTGTACCACTGGGTGGCCGCGGCACCCCCTTCAGGGCACAGCAACAGTTTCGCCTCGCCCAAGTGTTCGGTGGCGTGGTACCAAGCCACCGTCGCCAAACTGCTGTGAAAGTGTTCTTGGTGCAGATTCCAACACGATCTCTGTGGCGATACTCTCCAGTCCGGCCTCCCGTTTTGCCTCGCGCAAGACCTGCATTCCCTTATCCTGGCACATTTCTCACCTCCTGGGTTTTGTAGACTATTATCTACTCTTTGCCCCTGAGTTGAAATGCACCCTTCTATACAAGCGAGGGTGTGTTGTAGCTGTTTGAGTTGTCCTGATGGGTTTGATGGTGATGCGGTTCACGGGGTGACGGATGCCCCGTAGGGCAGAGGAGCGCGTAGAAGCGACGGCGGCAGTGACGCGAAGAGCGCTGATCTTTCGTTACCGGTTTTTGATCACGAGGGAATCAGCGCTGTGTTCAGGCCCATGCCTCTAACACGGCGAGGGCGTTTTCGGCGAGCTTGTCCAGCCGATAACCGCCCTCCTGGATGATGACGGCAGGCCATCCCTGGGCCGCGATCCGCTCACCGATGGCTCGAAACCCGGCGGGGGTGATGTTCATGCCGCCGACGGTATCCCCTGCCGCGATGTCGAGTCCGAGGGAAAGCACCAGCGTCTCCGGCGCGAAAACGCGCAGGGGATTCAGGGCGACTTCCAGCGCTGCCAGATAGGCCGTGTCCTCTGTGCCTCTGGGAAGAGGGAGATTCAGGTTGGTTCCCAGTCCCGGTCCGGCGCCGCGCTCGTCGGCGAAGCCCCAGTAGAAGGGATAGTCGTAGCAGGGATCGGCGTGCAGGGAGGCATAGAAGACCTGCGGATCCTCGTAGAAGATCGCCTGCGTGCCGTTGCCGTGATGGAAATCCACGTCGAGAATGGCGACGCGGCCGCGCGTGTGTTGGGTCAGATAGCGCGCGGCGATGGCGGCGTTGTTCAGGTAGCAGAAGCCGCCGCAGAGGTCGCGGGCGGCGTGATGTCCTGGCGGACGGCACAGGGCGTACGCGCTGTGCGCCCCGGCGAGCACCCTGTCCGCAGCGGTCAGCGCGCATTGGGCGGACCCGTACGCCGCTTCCCAGGTCCCCGCGAGAATCGGGCTGCCGGTGCCGAAGGCGTAATAACCCCGCTGTCCGGCGATGCCCGGCGGCGGCGTTCCCTCACGGCGCCCGAGGGCGAAGGTCCCCGGAATGACCGCTTCCTCGTGTCCCAGCCAGGCCGCATTTGCCTCGTAGGCAGTCTGCAGGTAGCGGATGAAGTCCGCCGCATGCACCGCCAGGAGGGGGTCCAGCCCGTGATCTTCTGGCGGCAGGATGGGGCCGAGCGCGGCCGTGCGCATGGCCTCCAGGAGGATCTCCGCCCGCGCCGGCAGCTCTTCAATGATGAAAGGCTGTCCATCGAGGGTGATGTGCTCCGTCGCGTGCAGGGCGTGCCTGGGGGTGTAGATGGTCTCCATGGGGCCCCGTTCAGGGGGTTTCCTCGCGCGTTTCCAGGACATTCAGGCCATACTGTTCGAGCCGTCGCTGCGCCTCGAGGGTATTGAGACCGGCAGCGGAGCTCTGAAGCGTCGCCAGGAGCTGCTCGTTTGGCTGGCTCCAATAGGAGCGGGCGTGAACGTCCTGAGGGTCCATTTTTCCTAATTTTTACCCGCCGAACAGCGTCCCGATGCCGTAGCCGGCCAGCGCCGACGCGATCCCGATGACGGCCATTTGCAACCCCGAGCGTCCCGGCCGTCCGACCGTCTGCCGTGCCTTGTACACCCCCACCAGGAAAAGCGCCACCGCCGAGATCCCCAGGGAAATGCCAATGGACAGGCCCCGCGACACCAGGCCTGACGCCAGGAAAAAGAAGGGCACCAGGGGGATCAGGGAACCAATGATGGCCGCCAGGCCGACGATGAGCGCGCTGCGCAGGACCCGTTGTTCGTCAACCGGCTGCAATTTCAACTCATCGGCCATCATGACCTGCAGCCAGGTTTCCTCATGGGCAGTGATCTGCTGAACCACTTCTTCCAGGGCCTCGCCTTCCAGGCCCCAGTCGCGGTAGATTTGGCGGACTTCCTCACGCTCGGCCTCGGGCAGCTCCCGAATTTCATAGCGCTCGCGTTCCAATTCGGCGCGATAGAAATCACGATCCGCCAGGGTGCTGGTGTAGGCTACCGCCGCCATCGAAATGCTTTCGGCGAACGTCGCCGCCAGGCCGCCCGCTACGATGATGCGCGGATCGGGGGTAGCGGCGACCAGGCCCAGGATGACTCCCAGGACATTGACTAGGCCGTCCTGTCCGCCCAGAATAATGTCGGAAAGAGTTCCTCCCCCGCCGTGTTGTTCCATGTGACGGGTGAGACGGGCGGAACGGTTGGGGGTAGCCCCCGGATTTTTGCTCTTGGTATCCACAGGTAGCGCCTCCTTCGAAAATAGAGATCAGCGGGTCAGCAGTCAGCGAATCAGCGAAAAAGCGAAAAGGCGAATAAGCGAAAAAATCACTTGCGTGACAAAGGTACCGTCACTGACTAAAAAACGCAAGATTTCCTGGCGACCTTTGAAGATGGAGTATCAACTTTTGCCCCCTATCCCCTCGCCCCTTCCCCCCGCGCTGCGCGGGGGGAAGGGGAACTTTTTTTTTGTGGGGTTTTGCAGGCGGGCTATGCCCGCCTGCAAAACCCCTATTTTTTTTTCTCCCCCTCCCCGACGGCGTCTACGCCGTCGGGGAGGGGGTAGGGGGAGGGGCAAAAGCTACAAATCACGAAGATGCATCACTCGCCGTCTGGCTACCTGGCACTAAGCCGAACAGTTACCTCACATTTTCATCCTTGGATGATGTGCGCCGGCATATGGCGTCTTCTTCGAGAATCAGCCATATTTTACTCGCTCATGACGAAGACGTCAATCCGTTGCGGTCGAGGAACTGCCGCTCGTAGAGATCGCGGTAGATGCCGCCGCGGGCGAGCAGTTCCGCGTGGGTGCCGCGTTCGACGATCCGCCCTTCGTCCAGGACACAGATGAGATCGGCGTGGGTGACGGTGCTCAGCCGGTGTGCGATGACGATGGCGGTGCGCCCCTGGAGCAGCCGCGTCAGCGCCTCCTGGATCAAGGCCTCGGTGACGGTGTCCACGCTGGCGGTGGCCTCGTCCAGGATGAGGATGCGCGGATCGGCGAGGATGGCGCGGGCGATGCACAGCAATTGCCGTTGTCCCAGCGAGAGGTTGATGCCGCCTTCCACGATGCGGGTGGCGTAGCCCTCCGGCAGCGCCTGGATGAACTCGTGGGCATTGGCGGCCTGCGCCGCGGCGATCACGGCCGCGTCGCTGGCGTCTGGACAGCCAAAGCGGATGTTTTCGGCGATAGTCCCCGCGAAGAGGAAGGGGTCTTGCGGCACGAGCCCCATTTGCCGTCGCAGGGAGGCCTGGTTGACCGTGCGGACGTCAATTCCGTCAATGCGCACGCTCCCCTCCGTGACCTCATAGAAACGGGCGATGAGGTTGGCGATGGAAGTTTTCCCCGCGCCGGTGGGGCCGACCAGGGCGATGGTTTGACCCGCGGCGATCTGCAGATTCACGTCGTGGAGTACGGTGTGAGTGCCCTGATAGGCAAAGGAGACATGGTCGAGGACGATGTCGCCTCGAATGGGCGGCATGTCCGGCGCGCCGGGGGCGTCCTGCACATCGGGAACGGTGTCGAGCAGTTCGAGCACGCGCTCGCCGCCAGCGATGGCCGTCTGGAAGGTGTTGTAGAGCTGGCTGAGCTCCTGGATCGGCTGGAAGAAGCGTCCCACGTAGGAGATGAAGGCGACGACGACCCCCAGCGTCAGCGTTCCCGCCGCGACGCCGTGCCCGCCAAACCAGAGGACGATGGCGGTCGCCAAAATGCTGAGGAATTCTACCCCCGGCAGGAAGGTCAGCGAGAGCGACATGGCATTGACGAAGGCATCGCGGTTGGCGCGGTTGACCTTGTCGAAACGTTCGGCGGAAGCGCTTTCCTGGGCGAACGCCTGGATCACGCGCATTCCGGTGAGATCCTCCGCCAGATCGCCGACGACGGCGGCCGTGCTGGAGCGGGTCTGGCGGAACGCGACGCGCGCGCGGCGGGAGAACCACAGCGTCATCAACAGCATCAGCGGCAGGACGCTGAAGGCGTAGAGCGCCAGTTGCGGGCTCATCGAGAGCATGACCCCGACGATGCCGCCGAGCAACAGCATGTCCCCCATGAGGGTGATGAGCCCCTCAGAGAGCAGCTCGTTGATCACGCCGACATCGCTCATCACGCGGGAGATCGTCACCCCGGCGATGTGCGTGTCGTGATAGCCCAACGACAACCGCTGCAGATGCTCGAAGAGCTGATTGCGCAGGGTCATGAGGACGCGCTGTCCCACCCACGTGAGCAAATACTGTTGCGCGGACGAGGTCACGTAGATGCCGACGAGCGCTCCGCTCAGCATCAGGGCCATGCGGTTCAATCCGTGCAAATCCCCCTGGGCGATGTACTGGTCAATGATGATTTTGGTCAGGTAGGGGATGAGGAGGGTCAGCGCGGTAGCGATCACCATCATGACGAAAGCGCCGGCCATCTGTCGCGCGTAGGGGCGCAGATAGCCGAGGAGGCGTCGCACGATGCGGCTGTCGAAGACCCGCCCGGTCCCGTCGCCCTCGCCGTGGCTTTCCAGCGCGCCACGGGGACCCATGTTCAATCCGCCGCCGAAACTAAAACTCATGGGATGTCACCTCGTGTTCCCGAACCGTGTTGTTTCACGGGATACCTCCTCTGGCGGACGGAGTGCGCGCCTGTTGTGTTTTGGAAAGCAACCAGGGGCGCGGATTGTGGATCATACGGACAAGTTTGCCCGGAATACTGTTCATAATTGCGGTCTCCCCTGCCCCTCATCTCCCTCGCTCCCCGGCTCCTCCGCTTCTTCACGTAGCTGCCGTTGATAGATCTCCGCGTACAATCCGGAGGTGCGCAGGAGCTCGGCGTGGGTACCGGCGGCGGCGATGCGTCCCTTCTCCAGAACGAGGACGAGGTCGGCGGAGCGGACGGTGCTGAGCCGTTGGGCGATGACGAAGCTGGTGCGACCTTCCATCAGACGTTCCAGGGCGAGCTGGATGAGATGCTCGGTTTCGCTGTCTACACTGGCCAGCGCATCATCGAGGATGAGGATCCGGGGGTCCTTGAGCAAGGCGCGGGCAATGGCGATGCGCTGTTTTTGTCCGCCGGAAAGGGTCAGGCCGCGCTCGCCGACGGGGGTGGCGTAGCCCTCCGGCAAGGCGAGGATGAAGTCATGCGCCTGTGCGGCTTGCGCCGCCGCAAAAATCTCCTCGTCGGTCGCGTCGGGGCGTCCAAACGCCAGATTCTCGCGGAGGGTGGCGGCGAACAGGGTGGTCTCCTGCAGGACGATGCCGATCTGATCTCGCAGCGACTTCAGGGTCACGTCCCGCAAATCGTAGCCGTCAATGGTGATGCGTCCTGCCGTGGGATCGTAGAAGCGTGGCAGGAGATTGATGATAGTGGACTTGCCGGACCCCGTCGCACCCAGCAGGGCGATCATCTGACCCGGTTGCACCTCAAAACTGACGTCGGAGAGCACCTTGTGGCGCCCGAAATAGGCGAAGGAAACGTTCTCGAAGCGGACGTGTCCACGCACCGGCGGCAGGGGGATGGCGTTGGGGGCGTCGTGCACCTCCGATTGGGCGTCGAGGATCTCGAAGATTCGCTCGCCGGAGGCGATGGCCTGTACTACCGCCGGGAGGATCATTCCCAGGCGGCGAACGGGTTGGACGAGCTGCCCCAGGTAAGCGCTGAAAGCGATCATCTCGCCGAGGGTGAGTTGGCCACGGATGACCAGCGCGCCGCCGTACCAGAGGATGAGCACCGTCCCGACATTGGCGAGCAGCTCGATGAAGGGCATGGTGCGCGCGCGCATGGCGGCGGCGGTAGTGGAGAGTTTGAACCATTCCAGATTGTCGGCCTGGAAGCGGGCGATTTCGGCGCGTTCCTGCGCGAACGCCTTGACGATGCGCGCGCCGTGCAGGTTCTGTTCCAGGCGGGTGGTGAGCACTCCCAGCTGATCCTGAATGCTGCGGGAGAGGGGACGGAAGCGGCGCCCGAAACTCCAGGCGCGGTAGGCGATGAGGGGCATGGTGGCCAGGGAGAGGAGCGTCAACATCGGGTTCATCTGTGCCAGGACGACGGCCGTGGTGATGAGCAGCAGGCTCCCTTCGATCAGCCGCATCGAAGCGCGCCCGGTGAGGAAGCGCAGGCGTTCCACGTCTTGGATGGCGAGCGAGAGCAACTGCCCCGTCTCCGTGCGGTCGTGATAGGAAAAGGAGAGGGAGGAGAGCTTGCTGTGCAAGGCCTTGCGGAGCTCGTAGGCCGCGCCCTGCGAACCGATTTCGACCCAGCGGCCCTGATAGTAGGCGAGGACGCTCTTCAGCAGCGCCAACCCCAGCAGGATCAGCGTGGCGGTGGTGAGGAATTTGAGGTTCTGCGTGTGGATGCCCTCATCTATGATGCGGCGGATGAGCTGCGGGATGAGTAACGTCAGACCGTTGATGGCGAAGAGCAGCAGGTAAGCGCCGATCACGTAGCGGCGATAGCCGCCCAAATAGCTGAAACAGCGCCACAAAGTCCGCCCGGCGCCGGGCGTTTGGGGGAGCAAGGGGATGATTTCAGGCTGATCTTTTTCTGCAGTCATAGGCTCCTGAGGTCAGGGATGAGATGTCGTCTCTGGTCCCACAAATCTCGCATAGATTTCGGGCATGGCGATGCCGAAGCGCTGGCAGAGCCGGCTGACATCGTGATAGTCGTTTGCATCTACGGGGTAGCCGGTGTGAAAAGCCACCAGCCACTCTGGAGTGATGCACTGGACCGGGAAGCCATTGATGGCGCCATGGCCTTGCAGGGAGGCGTAGGGGTAGGGCACACCGAAAATGTGGTTGCCGGCGGCGTCGAAAGTGCAGGAATGCACATCTAGCAGGCGTCCCTGCGCGTCGCCGAGCACGAAATTGCATTCCCAGGTATCGTCGCGCGGCACGTCATGAAATCCCCGCGCCTCGAGCAACGCCCGCAGCTTGGGCACGTCCCGGTGCTGCATGGCGATGTCCAGGTCCTCGTGCGGGCGCGTCTGCTCGCCGAGCAGCGCATCTACGCCCCAACCGCCATCGAGGATGACCTCAATGGCGTGCTCCTGGCATAACTGCACGATTTCAATAACATCCGTAGCCGTCATCATCGCGTGTTCCATTTCTGGCGCCCGTGTTCAGCCTGGCGCTGGCGCTGAAATTACTTAACCAGGCTAAGTATATCACGCTTGGGGAAAATGTCATCTCCATGATCTGGCCTATTTTTCTCTCAAAGCGTCGCGCGCGGCGCGCGAAATGGCACTTGACAGAGGGCGTGAGCGGGCCGACAATAAGGGTAAAGATCACGGGCCCTTGCCTTGCGTCTGTATGATTTACGTATAAAATAGAAGTATATTGTTGGCATTGGCTTACGACTCTCTCACTCATAGCTGTTGAAGGAGGCGTTGGGCTTTTGAGATGGAAATATGGGTAGAATTTGTGGGTATCCCGCGTTTGTTGGCCGGCGTCCAGGAAGTGACGTTGTCGCTTCCCGCCGGGGCTTCTTATCGTGAGGTACTGCGCCAGTTGGCCCGGCGCTTTCCAGCGCTAGACGGGCAGGTCATTGATGCTGATGGCGCGAAGCTTTTCCCCGAAAACAAAATCGCCCTCAATGGCAAGCGTATCCTGACAGAGTCTGAATTGGACCTGTCTCCCCAGGATGGTGACCGTCTGGTGATATTGTCTGTGCTCGCCGGCGGCTAAAACACTCTGAGAGCATTAACCGAAGCAGGAGGCGCCTGTATGTATGGTTATAGCGGCAAAATCCTTCACATTGATCTGAGCACGCGCAAGACCTGGGTTGAGGAGAAACCCGAATCGTGGTACAAGCTGTACATCGGCGGGGTTTCTATGGCCACGCGATTGCTCTGGGAGAACATCGAGGTCGGCTGCGATCCCCTGTCTCCGGGCAATCCCATCTGCATCGCCAACGGCATCTTCGCCGGCACGCCGGTGCCCGTAGGTGGCAAGTATGGACTGGCTTCCAAATCGCCGCTGACGGGGCTTGTCGGCGATAGCCTTTCCGGCAGCTGGTTCTCGATTGCTCTCAAGCGCGCCAGGTGGGACGGCGTTGTCATCCATGGCGCGAGCGACAAATGGATCACCGTCTTCATTGATGATGACCGGGTGCAGTTCCGGGACGCCAGCAAGCTGCTCGGCCTGGGCACTTTCGCTACCGAAGAGGCCATCCGTGCGGAGCTTGGCGATGATCAGGTGCGCTCGGCGACCATCGGCCCGGCCGGCGAGAAGGGCGTGCTCTTTGCCAACGTCACCAACGACGGCCGACAGGCGGGGCGGACGGGGCATGGCGCGGTCTGGGGTTCTAAAAAACTCAAGGCGGTCTCGGTGCGGGGCACGCACGGCGTCACCGTCGCCGATCCCGAAACGCTGATGCAGCTCTCCTTCCAGATTTCCGAGACCTCGCAGGGGCCTTACACCGCCAAGTATCGCATCCTGGGTACTTCGACGAACGTGCTCAACATGAACAAGCTGGGGCTGCTGCCGACCCGCAATTACCAGGAGGGGGTCTTCGAGGGTGCGGAGCTGGTCAGCGGCGAGTATCTCGACGCGCACTACAAGGTCAAGAAGATCGCCTGCGCGCAATGTCCCATCGCTTGTGAGCAGATGTCAGCAGTGCCCGATGGGCCGTACAAGGGCGCGATGACGGGCGTCGAATACGAATGTCTCTTCGCCAACGGGCCGAACCTGGGCATTGACGATTTGCGCGCCGTCATCAAGCTCATCGAGATCTGCGATCAGGGCGGGATGGACGCGATGAGCGGCGGGGTCACCGTTTCGTGGGCCATGGAGACGTTCGAGCGCGGCATCTTTACCAAAGAGGATTTCAAATGCGCCAAATACCCGGAGGGCTTTGAGCCACATTTCGGCAACGCCGAGGCAGCGGTCACGCTCATGGAGATGATCCGCGACCGCGAGGGCATCGGGGATTTGCTCTCCAAGGGGACGCGCCGCGCCAGTCAGATCGTGGACGCGGAGCGCGGCACGGAGACCTACAAATGGGCGATGAACAGCAAGGGCCTGGAAAGCCCCGGCTACGACGCGCGGGGCCTGAAGACATTCTCCGTCGGTGTTGCGGTAGGAACGCGCGGTGGATGTCACAATCGCAGCGCGGCTTACGACCCCGACATTCAGGGCGAGGTGGATCGCTTCTCCATTGACGACAGCCGTGGGGAGATCGCCGCCAGCTCCGAGGAATACGCCGCGGTTTATGACACGCTGCCGCTGTGCAAGTTCATCCGCCGGTGCTTCACCGGCAAGGCCGACCGCGCCGGCGCCTGGCCCACCATCGCCAAACTCATCAACGCCACGACCGGCTGGAACTTCGGTTATGATGATGTGGAACTCATCGGCATTCGCGCGCACACCATCAAGAAGGCCTTCAATATCCGCGAGGGCTGGAAGCGCGCGGATGATGATCTGCCGTATCGCTGGAAGCACGATCCCATGACAAAGGGCGCTTCTGCCGGCCATGTGGTCACCGACGAGGAATTGGAATATCTCAAGGACCTGTACTACGCCGCGAAGGGCTGGACCAAAGAGGGCCTCATTCCCAAGGCGAAGCTGCTCGAGCTGGGCATGGACGATGTCGCCGAGGAAATTGGGGTCTAATCGGGAGAGAAGGAGCGATTGATGGTCACTTCGACTTCAAAATACAAGTACGTGACGTGCGATCCTGACAAGTGTATCGGCTGCCAGCTGTGCGAGTACATTTGCTCGTTCACCAAGACGGGGGAGTTCAACACCTATCGTAGCCGCATTCGGACGATTCGCGCCGAGGAAATTTTGATCACGGCGGTAGCGTGTCGCACGTGCGAGAATGCGCCCTGCGTGATTGCCTGTACGCGCGATGCGCTCACTCAGGACTCCAATACCGGCATCATTCACGTCAACGCGGAGCGCTGTGATGGCTGCGCCTGGTGCATCGAGGCATGCGACTTCGGCGCGATTTCCATCAATCCGGCGACCAAGCTGGCGGAAATCTGCGATCAATGTGAGGACCTCGAAGAAGGCCCGCAGTGCGTGAAGTGGTGTCCCAAGGATGCTTTGGAATTGACTACGCCGGAGCAGCGCGCCCAGCGCGCCCGTCGCAAGCTGGCAAAGGAAGAAGTGCTGGGCTCATAGCGGAGAGCTGCGAAAGTGAAAAGGCGAGGGGCGCAGCCGCGCTCTCTCCGCCTTTTTCTGTGACAAGGAGCGCGATCTGTGGCCAAGGTAACCCGTGAAATAGATTACGAAAACGATCCCCCGCGCATTGGCGTCTACGTGTGCCATTGCGGCTCCAATATTGCCAGTGTGATCACGCCCTCGGAAGTCGTGGAATATGCCAAGAACCTGCCCGGCGTGGTGGTGGCTAAGGAGCACCGCTACACCTGTTCCGATCCAGGGCAGAGCATGATTCAGCAGGACATCCATGACTACGGGCTGAACCGGGTCGTGGTGGCCGCGTGCAGCGTGGCCATGCACGAGCCTACGTTCCAGGCCTGCATTGCCGATGCGGGCCTCAATCCTTTCATGTTCCAGATGGCGAACATCCGCGAGCATTCCTCGTGGGTGCATTCGCACGAAAAAGAAGCCGCCACCGAAAAAGCCAAGGAGATCGTCGCCTCGGCGGTGGCGAAAGTGACCTACGTCCGCCCGCTGGAGATGTTTGAAGTGCCGGTGACGCGCCGGGCGTTGATCATCGGCGGCGGCATCGCCGGCATCAGCGCCGCGCTCGATCTGGCGGACATGAACATCGAGACCTATTTGGTGGAGAAGACCCCCTCCATCGGTGGGCGCATGGCGCAGCTCGACAAGACTTTCCCGACCATGGACTGCTCCATCTGCATCGAGGCGCCGAAGATGGTGGACGTGGGCAAGAATCCCAACATCCACATCCTCAGCTACTCCGAGGTCAAAGAGGTCAATGGCTATATCGGCAACTTCAAGGTGAAAGTGGAACGCAAGCCGCGCTATGTGCTGCTGGATAAGTGCACGGGTTGCGGCCTGTGCGCGGAAGTCTGCCCCATTGACGTCCCCAATGTTTTCGAGGAGGGGTTGGGGCCGCGCAAGGCGATTTATGTGCCGATGGCGCAGGCGGTGCCTTCGATCTACACCATTGACATGGATGCCTGCATCAAGTGCTTCAAGTGTGTGGACGCCTGCGGCTCCCTGAGCGCCATTGACTTCGCGCAGCAGCCGGAGATCATCGAGCTCGAGGTCGGCACGATCATCACCTCTACTGGTTACGACACCTGGGATCCGGCGGAAATCGAGGAATACGGTTTCGGCGTCTACGAAAACGTCACGACGATGATGGAAATCGAGCGCCTGCACTGCGCGGGCGGCCCGACGGTGGGCGAGTTTGTGCGTCCCTCCGACGGCAAAACGCCTCACAGCCTGGCGCTCATTCAGTGCGTCGGCTCGCGCGATAAGCGTTACCACGAATACTGCTCCGGCTTCTGCTGCATGTACACCATCAAGAACGCGCTGCTGCTCAAGTGGCTCTACCCGGAGATGGACATCACCATCTTCCGCATTGACATTCGCACGCCGGGCAAGACCTACGAGGAGTTCTACGAACGGGCGCGCGAGGCGGGCATTCACTTCATCCAGGGGCGGCCCTCCGAGATTGTCGAGGACCCCGTCACCAAGAACCTGATCGTCCATGCGGAGAACATCGGCACGGGGCGGCACGTGGCGTTGGAAGTGGAGATGGTGGGGCTGGCGAATGCCGCGATCCCCTCGGCGGGTTCCTTCGATCTGGGGCGCGTGCTCACGGTGCCGAACGACACTCATGGCTGGTTCATGGAATCCCACCCCAAGCTCAAGCCGCTGGACACGCCGACGGAGGGCATTTACCTGGCGGGGGCCGCGCAAGGCCCCAAGGACATCCCCCAGAGCGTGAGTCAGGGCAGCGGCGCTGCGGGACGAGCGGCGCGGGTGCTCAACGCGGGAAAGTGGGAGATTGACCCCATCATCGCGTATGTGGACCCGGCGCGGTGCATCAACGCGCGGGGTGGCAAATGTGACATCTGCTATCGCACCTGCCCTTACGGCGCGGTCATCAATCTGCCGGGGACGGGGCAACCTTCGAGCATCATCCCGGCGAAATGCCATGGCTGTGGGACGTGCGTGGCGGAATGTCCGCAGAACGCCATCTCGCAATACCATTTTACCGACGGGCAGATCGTCGCGCAACTGCACGCTTTGCTGGCGGATAGACCCGAGGAGAAAGTCATCGCTTTCACCTGCCGGTGGTGCAGCGGGATGGGCGCGGACAACGCCGGCACGAGTCATTTCGAGTATCCCGCGAATACGCGCAATATCCTGGTGATGTGCGCCGGCCGCGTGGACGCCGATTTCGTCATGGAAGCGTTCCGGTTGGGCGCGGGCGCGGTACTCGTGTCGGGATGTCATCCCCAGGACTGCCACTATATCTCCGGGCGCAGCTTCGCCGAGACGCGCATCACGCGGCTCTTCGGCCAGCTGGAGAAGCTCGGCATTTCGCCGGGGCGTTTCCGGCTGGAATCGGTCTCGGCGACGGAGGGAGCCAAGTGGGCGCGCATCATGCGGGAGATGAGCGCCGTGGTCCGCGAGTTGGGCCCGGAGGGCATTCGGGCGGAGAACGCCAGGGCGCTGCCGCAGCTCACCAAACGGCTGACGCGGATGCGGGAGGTGCCCGAAGTGGATTATTTCCTGCGCCTCGTCGAAGGGGCGCCGCTCAAGGAAGCGGAGACCGGCGTCAAACAGGCGCGCGCCAAGGGCCTGAGCCAGACGGTGGGGGCGACGACGTGTGAGATGCCGCAAGTGCCCGCCTGTGATGTGTGTCAGCTCGCCGCTGCCTGTGCGCCTGAAGTCAAGCAGGCGAAAGGAGGCCGGTGATGGCGAACGTGCTGAATCCCTTTGTCGTGGAATTGGCGAGCCGGCGCGGCGGGAACCAGGTTTTGCAGTGTTATCAGTGCGGCACGTGTTCCGGCTCCTGCCCGGTGATCGAGGAGATGCAATACGGCCCGCGGCGGATCTTGCACATGATCCAATCGGGGGAGGAGGAGCGGGTGCTTTCCAGCCGCGACATGTGGTTCTGCGTGTCGTGCTATTCCTGCACCAATCGTTGCCCGCGCGAGATTCCCATCACCGAGCTGATGGCGACGCTGCGGGAACTGGCGGTGGAGAAAGGCTACGCGCGGGATTTGGAGGCCGACTTCGGCCAATCTTTCGCGGAGACGTACAAACATTACGGGCGCCTCTTCGAGCTGGAGCTGATGCTCCGGTATTATCTGCGCACTTTCGACCTCAAGGGCCTGCTGGGGATGATTCCTCTAGCGCCGCCTATGGTGCTCAAAGGCAAGCTGCCGTTCATCCCCGAAAAGGTGCAGGAGCCGGCGCAGCTAGAGGCGTTGTGCCCGGAACCCCCCAAGGCTGCCGTTCCCGAAACCCAGGCGCAACGCAAACGGCGTTGGCTGCCCTGGCTGGCAAGCGGCGTGACGTTGCTGTTGGGCGCGGGGGTGAGTAGCGCGCTGTGGCGCTCTTCGGCGCGCCGTGCTAAGGAGGCCCGACGATGACCTACGGTTACTATCCCGGCTGCAGTCTGCTTTCCAGCGCCAAGGAGTACGACCTCTCGTTGCGGCTGACGTTTGCTCGCCTGGGGATCGAGCTTGTGGAATTGGAGGATTGGAATTGTTGCGGCGCCGTCCATGGCGAAGGCCAGGGGGTGATTGGCCTGCCGGCGCGGAATCTGGCGCTGGCGGAAGCGCAGGGCCTGGACACCCTCATTGCGCCATGCAGCGGGTGCTATCACAACCTGCGGCGCGCCAGCAAGGCCGTCGAGACCGACAAGGCCACCCGTCAGCGGGTCAACGCGGGCCTGGCGGAAGGATTGCAGCTCAAGGGGAACATTCGGGTGCTGCATCCGCTCTACGTCCTGCTGCAGGAGTACGGCCTGGAACGGCTCAAGGCGCAGGTGACGCGCCCGCTCACCGGCATGAAGGTGGCGCCGTATTACGGTTGCATGTTGACCCGCCCCAGGGATGAATTCGACAGCCCTGAGCGTCCGGCCGGCCTGGATGAGTTGCTGATGGCGCTGGGGGCGGAAGTCGTGGACTATCCCTTCAAGGCGAAGTGTTGCGGCGGCGCGGTGGCCATCTCGCACAGCGCGGTCACGGCGAAGCTCACGGGGAAGGTGTTGGATTCGGCAAAGGAGGCCGGTGCGGAGATGGTGACGCTGGCCTGTCCCATGTGCCACACCGCGTTGGACCTCTATCAGAGCAAGGCCGAGCGCGCCGTGGGGCACGACCTGGATGTGCCGGTGTTGTACTTCACGCAGTTGCTCGGATTGGCGCTGGGGATCGCGGCCTCGCAGTTGGGGTTCAAGCGGCATATCGTCTCGCCGCTGCCGCAGCTGGCGCGCCTGGGATTCTGACACGCGACGAAGGAGTTTATCATGCGACGTGGTGCGACGCTAAAAACCAAGACGGAGCAACGGCTCATCCTTGACCGTAAAATGGTGACCCTGCACTCCACGCTCACCTGGGAGCTGGATCGTTGTGTGGGTTGTCAGATCGGCCCGCTGGTCTGTCCCAAGGACGCCATCCTTCACGTGCCGGCCGTGCTGGAAAACGGCCGGCTGGTGAAAAAGGCCTCGGTGGACATTGACGCGGAGAAGTGCGTCTTCTGCGGCATGTGCACGGTGATGTGTCCGACCAATGCCATCACCATGACGGTCAACGGCAAAGAAGAAGCGCCGGTCCAGAAATTCGAGGCTTTCCCGCTGCTGATTGAATCCAACAAATTCAACCGCGACGCCTTCGACATGGGCCGGAAGGATTTCGTCATCGAAAACTGCCCGGCGAACGTGATCAGCTACGATGCGGCGGCAGACACGCTCAAGGTGGATCAGAAATACTGCATCCGCTGTCGGCAATGCGAGGTGGCCAGTGATGGCGCGTTCACCGTGGTACAGCCGTGGCAGGGCAGTGTGACCTTGCGGCAGGAGCGGTGTGTCGAAGGCTGCCGGGCCTGCGCGGACATCTGTCCGACGCGCGCGCTGCACCTCGACGAGAGCGGCGAGCTGGTGTTGGCGGATTATTACTGCATCAAGTGCGGCGCGTGTATGCAGGTCTGCCCGGTCAAGGCGCAGGTGGAGACGTACGCGGTGCCTTACGAGTACGCCGGGACGACCTACACCCGCGAGCACGAGCGCATCACCAACCTGGAGGAACTGCCCATCGTCGTTGAGAGATGGCGCATCGGGCACACCGAAGTCCAGAGCGGCGCCTGGATCGCGGCGCTCATCCGCCTGGCGGACGACAAGGCAGGGGAGATGGAGATTGATCGTAAGCGCGCGCTCAAGCGGCGTGACCTGCTCGTCGCGCTCAAAGGGGGGCGAGCGCTGTTGGAGAAATAAACGGCCGGCGCCGGTTGGATTAAACAAATTGGGCCATAGGGTCAATTTTCGCTCCCTATTCCCTTCCCTCCATGTGGCGTGGAGGGAAGGGAAACTTTTTTGAGGGGCTTTGCAGGCGGACGCAGCCCCGCCTGCAAAGCCCCTTTATTTTTTTTCTCCCCCCCTTCCACCAGTGGGGGAAGGGGAGGGCCGGGGGAATAGGGGAAGATTACCGAATTATTTTTTAAACTTCATCAGCGCGGTTGGCCTGTGTCAGGCTGAGGATTCCACCCCCAGACCTTGCCGTTCCCTGTAATCAGCTCTATAATCTGCCTCATGTCCGAGCAATATGCTTTCATCGCAATTTTCTTTCTGCTGGTAGCGGTATTTGCGCTGGCTCCCTTGCTGTTGGCGTGGCTGCTGGGACCCAAGAAGCCCAATCCCCGCAAGCGTGAGAGTTATGAGAGCGGCCTCCACACTTTTGGCAAGGCGTGGGTCGAGTTCAAACCGCAGTATTACCTCTATGCGCTGGCGTATGTCGTCTTCGGCGTGGAATCGGTGTTGTTGCTCCCCTGGGCGGCGGCTTATGCCTTTCTGCCCCTGTACGCGGTCATCGAGGCGACGCTGTTCCTGTTGCTGCTGACTTTTGGCCTGGTGTATGTCTGGAAGAAGGGCTGGCTTCGCTGGATGTGAAGGGGCCGGCCCTGGTCGCCGGGAGCTGCCCGGTAACGTGTTTTTGACTCTTGACGCTTGACCGCTATGGAAACCTATCTGCGTTACATCCTGAACAGTCTGATCCTGCTCATCATCCCTTTCGCGTCAGCGTTGATCCTCATCTGGGTGGCGCGCAAGGTTATCGCACGGATCCAGGATCGGCTTGGCCCCAATAGCTCCGGCTCGTGGGCCGGGCCGTACGCGATCTTCCAGACGCTCGCCGATGCGGTCAAGATCCTCACCAAGGAACTGATCGTCCCCGAAGGTGCGGATCGCGTGGTCTTCCTGGCGGCGCCGGCGGTGGTCGTGGCGGCGGCGCTGCTCGTGTGGCTGGTGATCCCCTTCGGCCCGACTCTACAGGGAATGGACCCTGACATCGGCATCTTCTACGTCGTGGTGATCACGCCGTTCACTCTTTTCTCCATGATCATGGCGGGATGGAGTTCGCGCAACAAATATGCCTCGCTGGGCACCTTCCGCGCCGTGGCGCAAATCGTGAGCTACGAAATCCCGCAGTTCCTGTCGTTGTTGCTCCCCATCATGCTCACGGGATCCCTCTCGTTGCAGCGCCTCGTCCTCGCGCAGCAGCTGCCCTTCGCGCTGGTCTTGCCGATTCCGGCGTTGATCTATTTCCTGGCGATGACGGCGGAAGTGGGACGCTTGCCTTTCGAGCAGGCGGAGGCGGACGCGGAGATCGTCGCCGGCTACTTCACCGAGTACAGCGGCATGATGTTTGGCGCCTTCTACCTGGCGGAATTCATCAACAACTTCTCTGCCTCGTTGATCTTTGCGACGCTGTTCCTGGGCGGCTGGCGCGGTCCCTGGGTCGAGCAGATTCCCGCATTAGGGCCGGTATGGCTGGTGCTGAAGGGCTTCCTCGTGTTTTTGGTGCTGATGCTGTTCTGGGGAGCGATGCCCCGCCTGCGCATTGATCACATCCTCAACTTCAACTGGAAATTGTTGACGCCGCTGGCATTGGCGATGTTGATCGTGATTGCCTGGGTGAATCGGCTGGCCTTCGACCTCGGCGCGACGACGCTGGCAGCGCGCGCGCCCTGGCTGCTGCTGGCGAATCTGGGCGTGGGGGTCGTCACATGGGGCATCCTCAGACATGTGGACCGTGGCGCCAGGCGTCGGCGGGATGCGCAACGTTTTGAGCCCTTCCTTGAATAGGGAATAAGGCAGCGCGGGGCGGAGATCAGGCAACGTCAGGCGGAGCAGGTAGTTTTTGCCGTCGGTGACGGCAACGTGCAGGATTGAGGCGCTATGACATTGGGGTTTGGGCAAATCGCTTTTCTGGTGATCGCGGCGCTGACGGTGGCAGCGGCGCTGGCGATGGTCCTCGCCCGCCATATTTTCCACGCGATTTTGCTGATGATCGCCGTCTTTGTGGGGGTGGCGGCGCTGTACGTGCTGCTCGGCGTCTCCTTCATGGCGGGGATGCAGCTCTTCATCTATGTCGGCGGCGTCTCTGTGCTAGCGGTGCTGGCGATCATGGTCACCCGTGGCTTCATGGGAGACCGTCCCCGTCCCGCCCGCAGCACCCATGGCGCCGCTGTCGTGGCTGCCGGCGTCTTTGGGGGGCTGACGTGGTTGATCCTGCAGGTGCCATGGCCCTCGGAGCCTCTCGTCCCGGCGCCGCAGAACGACCTGGCGTTGCTGGGACAGACGCTCGTCTCGCGCGCGGGGTACGCCGTCCCCTTCGAGCTCGCCTCCTTGCTCTTGTTCGTGGTGCTATTGGGCGCGTTGTACATCGCCCGGGAGCGGTGAAATGGTCCCTTTGAGCTGGTACTTGATTTTGGCGGCGGCGCTGTTTTCCATCGGCCTGTACGGCCTTCTCGCGCGCCGCAATCTGGTGATGCTCCTGATGTCCCTGGAGCTGCTCCTCAATGCGGTCAACATCAACCTGATCGCTTTCTCGCGTTACCTTGAGGAAGGCCAGGTGGTGGGGCGTGTTTTCGCCCTCTTCGTGTATGTCATCGCGGCGGCGGAAACGGCGTTGGGACTCGCCATCATGATTGCGGTCTGGCGCACGCGCCAGACTGTCGCCGTGGATGAAATTGATACCCTGAAAGGATGAGCGAAGGGGCGCGCTGATGGTCTGGAACCTGGCCTGGTTGATTCCCACTTTTCCCTTGCTGGCGTTTGCTGGCATCCTGTTGTTCACACAGCGCCGCGCACAGCTCAGTCACCGCCTGGCGATCGGTGGAATTGCCGTCGCCCTGGTCCTCGCGCAGCTCATCTTCTGGCTCGCGGTGACGGGAGCCGGGGGGACACCGGCCGCGAGCTCCTGGCGCTGGCTCATCAACAACGGTGAGGCGGTGTCCCTGGGGCTGGCCCTCGATCCGCCGGCGCTGGTGATGCTCTTCATGGTGCCGTTGCTGTGCCTGATGATCTTCATCTACAGCACGGGATACATGCACGGCGACCCGCGCTACGGACGCTTTTTTGCCTATATCTCCCTCTTTGCCTCCGCCATGCTGGGACTGGTGCTCCTCGACAATCTGCTGGCGTTCTTCATCTGCTGGGAGCTGATGGGCCTGTGCTCCTACCTGCTGATTGGCTTCTGGTACGAACGTCCCTCGGCGGTCGCGGCGGGACTGAAGGCGTTCCTGGTGACGAAGGTCGGCGATTTGTTCTTCTTCCTGGGGCTGGTCGTCCTCTACGCGAGCGTCGGCTCGCTGGCGTACCGCGACCTGTTCACCGCGGAGACGCTCGCGCAGCTGGCGCAGCCGGGCTACCTGGGCCTGCCGGTATCGCCCGCGCTGGTGATCGCCCTGCTGCTCTTCGGCGGGACTGTGGGGAAGAGCGCGCAGTTCCCGCTGCACACCTGGCTCCCCGACGCCATGGCCGGGCCTACTCCCGTGTCGGCGCTCATCCATGCGGCGACGATGGTCTCCGCCGGCGTCTTCCTGTTGGTGCGGATGTTCCCCTTGCTGACAACGGCGGGATTGCCGGTGCTGCCCGTGGCGTACATCGGCGCCTTCACGGCGTTGTTTGGGGCGCTCGTCGCGTTGGGGCAGAACGACATCAAGCGCGTGCTTGCCTTCTCGACGATGAGCCAGCTCGGCTACATGGTCGCGGCTCTGGGACTGGGCGCCTATGTGGCGGGGTTCTTCCATCTGTTGACCCATGCCTTCTTCAAGGCGCTGCTCTTTCTCAGCGCCGGGTCGGTCATCCACGCGATGGAACACGGCCATCAGCACGTCGGCGGCACCGGCGAGTTCGACCCCAACGATTTGCTGGCCATGGGGGGCCTGGGCCGCGTTATGCCGCGTACTTCCGTGGCCTTTCTCCTGGGAGGGCTTTCGCTGGCGGGATTCCCGCTGTTGACGGCGGGATTTTGGTCCAAGGACGAGATCCTCGCGCAGGTTTACGCGCAAGATCGGGTCATCTTCTGGGTTCTGGCAGCGGCGGCGCTGCTGACCGCTTTCTATGTCGCCCGGCAACTGAGCCTGGTGTTCCTGGGGACGCCGCGTTCCGCGGCGGCGGCGCACGCGCAGGAAAGCGAGCGTTCCATGACCACTCCCCTGCTCATCCTGGCGGCCTTCGCGGTGGCGTTGGGATGGGTGGGGATTCCCGAGCACTTCCCCGTGTTGGGGGGCCTTATCCCCAACGGGTTCCACGAGTTCGTCGGAGCTTCTTCCGCGCCGGTTCCGGCCTCCGCTGACTGGCAACCGCTGGCGTTGGGCGTTGGGGCTGGATTGGCTGGCCTCGGGCTGGGATGGCTGGTCTACGGCTGGCGTCCGCTTGCGGCCGGCGCGTTGGATCCTCTGGCCGCCGCGATGCGACGCCTGCACCTGGGCTGGCTTTACCGTGCCCTGCAGCAGGGCTTCTACTTTGATGGGCTGTATCAGCACACCGTCGTCTGGGCGACGCAGGCGCTGGCCACGTTCTCGGCGCGTTTCGACGCTGCCGTTCCCGATGGCGCGGTGCGCGGGGTGGCGGTCGGGGTGCGCGCGTTGAGCAGTGCAGCGGCGTACTTCGACGAGAAGATTCTGGATGCCCTGGTGAATATGTGGGGGGGAATCTCGGTCGGCCTGGGGCGCTTCTTCAACTGGCTCGACCTGCATCTGGTGGATCCCGTGGTGAATGTGATAGGCTGGTTTGGACAGTTGGGGCCGTGGGCTACCGGCTCCGTGGAACCGGAAGTGCCCGACGCGCCGGTAGGTCCCGTCGCCCGGCTGTGGACGCGCCTGGGCAAATTTGTGACCACTTTGCAGACAGGCGCTGTGCAGGATTACCTGAGCCTGGCTTTTTTCACCGTCATCATCCTGATCGTGGCCTTTTTCCTGTGACGAGCGGGCGCCGCGAGAAGAGGACATCATTTTGTTTCGTGTAGAGGCTAGTCTATGCAATTTCCAATCCTGAGTGCCATCCTGGTGACGCCTTTGTTGGGGGCGCTGCTGGTTCTCGTGATCCCCCGTGAGGACGTGCGCACGATTCGACGTGTGGGCGTGGCCTTTGCCGTGTTCAGCCTGGTGCTGGCGACGCTCTTGTGGATTTATGTGGAGCAATTGGGGGCGGGGTCCCTGCAACTGACGGAGCGTTACCCCTGGATTCCCGCGTTCGACATCTGGTATTCCGTCGGCGCGGACGGCCTCAGCGCGCCGTTGATTTGGCTGACGGCCTTGTTGATGACGCTGGCGCTTTTCTATTCCGCTCACACCGTCGAGGAACGGGTCAAGGAATATTACCTCCTGTTCTTGCTGTTGGAAACCGGGTTGATCGGCGTCTTCGTGGCGCTGGATCTGGTGCTGTTTTACGTTTTCTGGGAGATTGGCCTCGTCCCGATGTTCCTCATCATCGGCATTTGGGGTGGGAAGCGCCGCGACTATGCGGCGATCAAGTTCTTCATCTACACCCTCGCCGGCAGCGTGTTCGCGCTCCTGGCGATTCTGGCCATCTACTTCAACACCGGCACGTTCGACATCGTCGAACTGGCGCGTTTGCGTCCCTTCGCCCACGACCTGCGCTGGGCGAACCTGGCTTTCTGGGGCCTGTGGCTGGCGTTTGCCATCAAAGTCCCGATTTTCCCGCTGCATACCTGGCTCCCCGATGCTCACACCGAGGCGCCGACGGCCGGAAGCGTGATGCTGGCGGGTGTGTTGCTCAAGCTCGGCGCTTACGGCATGTTGCGGATTGGAGTGCCGCTGTTCCCACAGATGTTCCGCTACTACGTGGTGGACGTCCCCATCTTGCCGGTGTTAGCGTTGTTCAGCATCGTCTACGGCGCGTTGGTGTGCCTGGCGCAATGGGACCTCAAACGGCTGATCGCCTACTCTTCTGTCGCGCACATGGGCTATTTCACCCTGGGAGTGTGCGCCACGGCGGTCGGCGGGACCGCTACCCAGGCGGCTGCGGCGTCGGCGCTCAACGGCGCGGTCTGGCAACTTTTCTCGCATGGGATCGTCACCGGCGGGATGTTCTTCCTCGTCGGGATGCTCTACGAACGCTCCCACACCCGCGACCTGCGCGCTTTTGGCGGGTTGGCGGGACAGATGCCGGTCTATTACGGCCTGATGTTGGTGCTGGCGCTGGCCTCGCTGGGCCTGCCGGGGCTGGCGGGCTTCTGGAGTGAATTCTTCGTCTTCCGTGGGACGGCGCAATTGCTGCCCCTCGCGGCTTATATCGGCGTCTTGGGGATCGTCTTCACGGCAGCCTACATCCTGTGGAAGGTGGTGCAGCACCTGTTCCTCGGCTCGCTCGACACCATCCGCTGGGCGCATCTCCCCGATCTGACGTGGTGGGAGCAGCTCACCGTAGCGCCGCTGGTCGTGCTGACCGTGGTGCTGGGATTGTACCCCGCGCCCCTGCTGGCGACGTTCGACGCCGCCGTGCAGGCGTTGCTGCGCACGTTGTTCTGAAAGGGGCTTCATGCTGCTGAATTCGGCCCTCACGTTGCGTGCCTTCGCCTCCGAGCTGGTGTTACTCTTCACCGTCTTGCTGCTGCTGGCGGGGGATCTGATTTTCCATCCACGCGACGGGCGCTACTTCCTCGGCGTCACTTTGGGGGGATTGCTGCTGGCGGCGGTCGCGGCGCTCATCTTCCCCCCGCTTGAGCCGGGGGAGATCATGCTGGCGGGACTTACGCCGGATACCTTCGCCGTGGCGGTCAAACTGCTGGGCTTTTTCTTCATCGCGCTGCTCACGCTCCTGTCCGAGTCGGAAGACTGCTGCCGTTCGCCATCCACGGCGTTTTATGGCGCGCTGTTGCTCGTCGCGGCGCTGGTGCTCTCGATTCTTGGGGCGGCTTCTGACCTGGTGCTCATCCTGCTGGCGCTGGATTTTCTCGGCGTGATTGCTTACATCATGACGGCTTACGAGCGGGTGAATCCGCTTGCCTCTGAGGCCGCGTTGAAGTACTTCCTCTACGGCGCGACCCTCTCTGCGGTGATGTTGTTCGGCTTCTCCTGGCTTTACGGCGCCACCGGGACGACCGACCTGGCCGGGCTGCACGCTTTTCTGGATCGCGGCCTCACGTCCTCGGCGCTGCCGCTGCACGTCGCGGAGCTCGAATACGTGATCCTGCCGGCGTTGATCATGGCGGGCGCCGGTTTTGCGATGAAGCTCGCGGCGGCGCCGTTCCATCAGTGGGCGCCCGACGCTTATCAGGGAGCGCCGACCGCTTCTGCCGCCTTCATCGCGGTCATTCCCAAGCTGGCGGGGCTTGCGACGCTCGTGCGTTTCACGCTCACGGCGTTGCCTGTCGCTACTTCCGCGCACGGCGGCGATTGGCAGGCGTTTATGGCCGCTCTGGCCTCGATCACCATGATCGTGGGCAGCCTCGGCGCCCTGTGGCAGACGGATCTCAAGCGGCTTCTGGCGTATTCGGGTGTAGCGCAGGTCGGTTACCTCCTCATTGGCGTCGTGGTGCAGTCCTCGGCGGGCGTGGCGGCGCTGCTGTTCTACCTGGTGGCATACGGAGTGGCCTCCCTGGGCGTCTTTGCCGCGATCATTGCGGTGACCGGGAATTCGACTCCCCTCTCGACCAAGATCTCCGCTTTTGCTGGGCTGCATCAGCGCGCTCCCTGGGTGGCCTTCAGCGTGTTGGTGAGTCTGCTGACTTTGATCGGGATGCCGCTGACCGCCGGCTTCCTCGGCAAGTTCTGGCTGTTCGCGGGAGCGCTGGAGGCGGGGTTCCCCTGGCTCACCGTGATCGCGGTGCTCAGCAACGTCGTCTCGATCGCCTACTACTGGAAAATTATCCACGCGATGTACCTCCAGCCGGCGCACTCGGACGAACCGCTGCGAATCTCGCCGTGGCTGGCCGCGGCGCTGGGGATCAGTGTCGCGTTGGTCATTCTCTTGGGCGTCTTTCCGCCCGGCGGGCTTTGGACTCTAGATTTTAGATTTTAGATTTTGGATTTTAGATTGGCAGACATGCGGCGACAAACTTTAGTTTGTCCTTTTGCGCCACAAGCGACCATGTGTTTTTCTGTATCTCATCCTATGTTCAGGGGACGACCATGCGGTTTAGCGAATTGCTTTCGATGATTCCCGGCGTTCTGGGGCGCACGGAGCCCGACGCCAACGTGGCGAGCGCCGTTGCCGATTCCCGACAGGTGACACCTGGCAGCCTTTTCGTGGCCATTCCGGGCCTCACCCGTGATGGACATGACTTCATCCCGCAGGCTTTGGCGGCGGGCGCCGCCGCAGTGGTGGGCGAGCGCGCTCTCGCCGGCCTGTCCTTGCCGGCAGGGACGCCCTATGCCCGGGTGGAGAATGCCGCGGAGGCGTTCGGTTGGCTGTGCGCGGCGTTGTTGAATTTCCCGTCCCGCAAGCTCACCCTGATCGGCGTCACTGGCACGGACGGCAAGACGACGACGACCAACCTGATTTACGCCATCCTTCGCGCGGGCGGACACAACGCCGGCATGATCAGCACCGTGAATGCCCAGATCGGCTCCCGCAGCCTGGACACGGGCCTGCACACCACCACCCCTCCCGCCGACGAGATTCAGGCTTATCTTGCAGAGATGGTCGCTGATGGCGCCACGCACGCTGTCGTCGAGGCCACGTCTCACGGCCTGGCGCAGCATCGCCTGGCCGGCTGCGATTTCGACGTGGCCGTGGTCACCAACATCACCCACGAGCATCTGGATTATCACGGCACGTGGGAGGCTTACTGTGAGGCCAAGGCGACGCTGTTCCGCGGCCTGTATCCTTCCTATCGCAAGCCCGACACACCCAAGATCTCCGTCCTCAACGCCGATGACGCTGGCTCTTATGCTTACCTGCGTCAGATCCCCGCGGATTGGCAGGTAGTCTATGGCCTGGATGGCGAGGAGGCGGACGTCGTTGCTGTGGACATCGCCTCGGCGCCTTCGGGACTGCGGTTCACCGTGTTGAGTCCCTGGGGGCAGGTGCCGGTGTCCTCCCCGCTGGTGGGAACGTTCAACGTGAGCAACCTCCTCGCGGCGGCGACGACGGGGCTGGCGTTGGGCGTTGCGCCCGAGCAGGTAGCGGCGGGCCTCGCTTCCTTCAACGGCGTGCCGGGGCGCATGGAGCGTGTGGACGAGGGGCAGGCTTTTACGGCGATTGTGGATTTTGCCCACACGCCGAACGCGCTCTTGCGCGCCCTGGAGACGGCGCGCGGGCTGATCGCCCCCGGCGGCAGGATCATCGTGGTCTTTGGCTGCGCCGGCCTCCGTGATCGGGAAAAGCGACGGCTGATGGGCGAGGTCGCGGCTGCTGGGGCTGACATCACCGTCATCACGGCGGAGGATCCCCGCACCGAAGCGCTCGACGCGATCATGGCGGAGACGGCCCGCGCCCTCGAAGCTGCCGGTAAGGTGGAGGGACGTGATTTCTACCGCGTTCCGGATCGCGGCAAGGCCCTCCTTCACGCCGTCTCGCTGGCGCGTCCCGGCGACCTTGTTATGGCGTGCGGCAAGGGGCACGAACAGAGCATGTGCTTCGGGGAGATCGAGTATCCCTGGGACGACCGCGAAGCGCTGCGCCGGGCGCTGCACGGCGATTTCCTGGCGACGTTGCCCACCGCGTCCCTCTGAAAATAGAGAGCAGTGAGCCGTGAGTAGAGAGCTGTCGCAGCCTTCGATCACAACTCGCGCCTTGCGCCTCGCAACTCATGCCTCACAACTTGTACCTCACAGGGAGCCGGCTCATGCGATTGGCGCTCGTGCATGATTGGCTGAACCAGCTCGGCGGGGCGGAACGGGTCCTCGAACATTTTCACGCCTTCTTCCCCGCAGCCCCGATCTATACCAGCATCTACTGGCGCGAGAAATTGCCCTCTTCCTACCGCGCGTGGGACATCCGCACGACCTGGATGGATCGGCTGCCGGGGATTTATCGCCATCATCAATGGTATTTCCCGCTCTATGCCCTGGCTTTCGCCCGGCTGAATCTGGCGGATGCGGGATACGAGGCAATTCTGAGCAACAAGAGCGGGTTTTGCCACGGCGTCCACAGCGGGGAGACGCCGCACCTCTGCTATTGCCTCGCGCCGACGCGCTACGTCTGGGAATATGCGACCTACGCGGCGCGGGAAAACCTGCCCCCGACACTGCGGGTGGCCCTGAAACCGGTGGTGCTGGCGTTGCGCCGTTGGGATTACGCCGCCGCGCAACGTCCGGCGACCCATTTTGTCGCCATTTCCACCGAAATCCAGGAGCGCATTCGGCGGTATTACCACCGTGAGTCCACCCTCATCTACCCCCCTGTAGATGTGAAGCGCTTCTCCATCGCCTCGCACCCTGGAGATTACTACCTCGTCGTCTCGCGGTTGATCCCCTACAAACGCATTGACCTGGCGGTGCGCGCTTTCACCGAGCTGGGGTTGCCGCTCCGCATTGCCGGCAGTGGCCGGGACCGCGCGGCCCTGGAGGCCATCGCCGGCCCGAACGTCGAGTTCCTCGGCTATGTCCCCGACGCCGATCTGCCGCAGCTTCTCGCGGAGTGCAAGGCTTTCGTCTTCCCCGGCAAGGAGGATTTCGGCATCGCGCCGCTGGAAGCGCAGGCGGCGGGACGTCCGGTCATCGCCTACGGGGCGGGTGGGGCACTTGACACGGTCATCGAGGGCGAGACGGGGGTCTTCTTCCGCGAGCAGACTGTCGCTGCTTTGATCGAAGCGGTGCGCAAGTTCGAGGCACAGTCCATGGAGCCGGCCGCGTGCCGCGCGAATGCCGGGCGTTTCTCCGTGGAGCGTTTCCAGCAGGAGCTGGTCTCCGCGCTACAGGCGCTCATCGCGTCGCGCTAGACGCGCTTTCACCACGGGTACGTTTGGACTTCCCACTCCGGGCGGCGTGTCCACCAGGGCAAGTCCCCGTAAGACGCGCTGATCGCGTCCTCGTCGTAGAGTTCCAGCATACACTGGTACCAGCTCAGCCCTGCCGTCTTTTGGAAGTGCCACCATTCGATGTCGAACCAGGACGTGCGCCAACCAGCAAGTGCGTTGCGGCGTTCCCAACCGTAGTCGGCGGCCAGCGTCGTAAAGTCCACGTAGTAGCCCTGCGGCACCTCACTTTTGAGCTCGCCGCCCTGCACGGCGGCCAGCCCGCCCCTGGCGCGTGCGGAGAGATCCCAGGGACGATCTCGTAACGGTTCGCCGAGGCTGCCATCCTGTTTCGCCGCTTTGATGTAGACTCGCCAGTAGGTCACGCCGCCGAGGTCCTCGCGGATGAGCTCGATCAGCCCGTCGCTCAAGAATCCCTGGTTGATGTCAATGGCGCGCCCGCAGACATGCCAGGAGATGCGGCCTTGTCCCGGCCGGGGGGTATGGTCCATCGTGCGCCAGGAATCGCCCAAGATGCTGAGATAGTCCCAGCCGGTCTCCTCTTTCACGCGCTGCCGCAGGGCATTGAAACTATCGTTGACGCGGTCGCTGAGCTTTTCTGTGGTGTCGCCGTTGTTCACATCGGGGAGTCCTACCAGCTCATAGGTCGTGGGGTGCGCTTCGGTGTCGAGGAGGAGTTCCGTGTACAGCGACGATTCCGGCTGCGCCATGCGCGCGCTCAGCTGCTGCGCGAGCTCGGCGGGAAGGACGTGCTGACTCCAGCTGGGGACCGCCATCCAATCGCTGGAGCTGTATCCTTCCTGCGCCAGCGCCCAGCCGGAGATGTTCGCCGCGACCAGGTAGGATCTCTCGTTACGCCGGTAGATAAACGCGAGTGCCTTGCCATCGGGGGACCAGGTCGGCTGGCCACCCGTGCCGAAGAGCATCGGGCGCACTTCGCCCATGGCGATCGCGTCTTTGTCGAAGGGAAGCACCAGAATTTCCTCGTTGCCCGGCGTGCCGGCGGAGTAGGTCAGAAAGGCGCCGTCGGGCGACCAGGCGGCGTAGTCCTCTTGTTGCTCCTGGGATTGGGTGAGATTGATGACTTCGCCCGTGTCGAGCGAGATGACGTGAATGTCCTTGCTGCCGTCGCGCAACGAGGTGAAGGCGATGTGGCGTCCGTCAGGTGACCATGCCGGCGAGAAGTCGGGGGCGGGATGATTGGTCAGCCGATATTTTTGCTCGCCGTCAACGCTCAGCACGTAGATGTCGAAATTTTCCCCGTCGTACACCTCGTAGGCCAGCCATTGACTATCCGGCGACCAGCTGGGGCGGGCCTCGAAGGACGGATCGCGCGTGAGGCGCAGCACCGTCCCCGATTGCATGTCCATCAGATAGAGATCCCAACTCCTGGCCCGCTGCGAGGCGAAAGCCAACCAGCGTCCGTCAGGCGACCAGGCAGGATCCCGGTCGGCGGCGGGGTCATACGTGAGCCGGAGCAGCTGCCTGTCGTTTTGGGAGAGCAAGTAGATGTCGTCGTTGCCGTTGTGCCGCATGGTGAAGGCCAGAGTCCCGCCGCTGCCGACAGGAGTGGGGGTGGGGGCCAGCGCGAGCGGTGCGCCGGGGGTGGGCGTTGCCACGAGGATGTGCGTCTCGCCGGGGAGATACACGGGCGTGGCCGTTTGCGGCAGAGTGGCCAGCCGTATCAGCACCCCCATCAGCGCGAACAGGCAGATCCAGAACAAAATCGGCAACTGCACGGCTCGCGGACGCGCCAGCGCTTTGAGCCAGCGCTTCAGCGCAAATTCCTTGGGCCTGCCCATGGGTTTGTCCATGGTATGTAAGATAATCGTTTTGGGACGAATGTCAACCGGATGGAAAAGCGGGTTGACCCGAGATCAACCCGCTGCGGAGTGCCCCTGGCAGGATTTGAACCTGCAACCGACGGATTCGAAGTCCGCTGCGCTATCCAGTTGCGCTACAGGGGCTCACGTATGAAAAAGGCCGGGCCTGCGGGCCCAGCCTTTGGGGTGGACGGTGGGACTTGAACCCACAATTGCCTGAGTCACAGTCAGGAGCCTTGACCAATTAGGCCACGCCCACCGCGAACGTCCACATCGTACCACAGAAAACAAAAAACACAAGCCCAGGAGCGGCATCAACTCGCGGTTTTGGGGCCGCTGAAGGGGTTGCCCAGGGGCAACAGAATGTGCATCGTCGTGCCGGGCAGGGCGGTTTCATCATATCCCTGGCTTTCCGCCCAAATCTTTCCCTCGTGGGCTTCGATGATGCCCTTGCTCACCGCCAATCCCAAACCCAGTCCGCCGCCCTTGAAGTCCGTCTTGCTGGAACGATGATACGCCACATCCTCCAGCACATAGAAGCGCCCAAAAATGCGGCTTAATTCTTCCGGCGGAATGCCCACCCCCGTGTCTTTAACCCAGATGTGAACTGTGTTATCTATCACCTCGCCGTCAATCGTGATTGAGCCGCCGTCGGGAGTGTACTTGATGGCGTTGCTGATCACGTTCCAAAATGCTTGATGTAGACGTCGGGGATCGCCCTCGATGGTGGGAAGTTTGCGCAGCCCCGATCCCAGTTCGATCGTTACGTCGCGTTTGGAGCCGAAACTGCGCAGGTTGTGCAACACCGATTGGATGGTGGAGTTGAGGAACACCGGTTCGTGCGCCAGATCGAGGCGGTTGGCGTCAATGAGCGAAACATTGAGGATGTCCTGGATCACCTGGCTCAGGCGTTCTACCGCCTCGAAGACCCGCCGCATGAGGTGTTTGGGGGTCCCTTCCTGCTCCGCCGACCCCGGAATAGAGCGATCGGCCATGAGGATCTGCAGATAGCCGTACACTACGGTCAGTGGGGTGCGCAGTTCGTGCCCGGCGAGGATGACGAAGTCGGACTTCATCTTCTCGACGCGCTGCAATTCCAGATTGGCTTGCTCCAGCTCCCGCACCTTTTCTTCCAGGCGTTGGACCAGCCGCTGATTGTATTCCAGCAGGTACTCAGCGCGTTGTTCTGCCGACGCCACTTCTTCTTTCATCCCCACCAGATAGGAGCGGATCTGATTGGGAAATTCGTCCACATCAATGGGTTTCGGGATGTAGCCGTTGCAGCCTGCGACGAGGGCGCGCTCGCGGTCGCCGTTGAGGGTCGCGGCGGTCACGGCAACGATGGGCACTTTCTCCAGCCCGGTAATCGTGCGCAGGCGTGTGGTCACTTCGTAGCCGTCCAGTCCGCCGATGTTGATGTCCATCAGAATGAGATCGGGCTTTTCTCGCGTCGCGGCCTCGATGGCGGCAAGGCCCGAATTGGCGATGAGGACCTCAAAGCCTTCGGCCTGGAGAATACGCTGGACCAATGTCTGGCTGGCAGGGGTATCTTCGACGTATAAGATTTTGGTCATGCCGACCTCCGTTTTCCCTTCGCCGGTGCGCCACGGTTGGGCTAGACTTTGTCCAACAGCGCGTTGATGTCATCCAACAGGTCGTCATCCATGAAGGAGCCTTTTTGGAGCAGCATCTTGATCTGCCCCTGGAGGCGTTGGCGTTCCTGTTGGGTCAGCTCTTTGGCGGTCACCACGATGACGGGCAGATCGCGCAGCGTCTCATCTGCTTTGAGCGCGTCGAGCACGGCAAATCCGTCCATGTCCGGCATCATCAAATCCAGCAGGATCAAATCGGGGCGATGCTGTCGGATAAGCGCCAGGCCCTCGCGGCCATCGTGCGCCTCGGCAATCTGAAAATCGCCTCGGGTCTGCAGGATGCGGCGCAACAGGCGCGCGGCTTCGGGATTGTCTTCCATGATGATGATAGTCTTCACCCGTTCGTCGAGTTGGTCAAGCGCGCCGAGCAGATCCTCGCTCGGCGGCTTGGGCGCCTGCACTTGTTCGCCGGCGACGTCCGCTTCGCTGACTTCTTTGGCCCAGTCGGGTCCCAACAGGAATTTCTCGACGGGGAAGGTGTGCCCGGAGCAGTTGACCACGATGATCTCGTCGCGCCGGATGACGCCCTGGCTGAGCAGTTTGAACAGCCCGGCAAAGGCGGCTGCGGCTGCCGGCTCCATCGAAAGCCCCTCCATTTTGGCCAGCACGTGTGTCGCCCGGAACGCTTCGTCGTCAGTGACGGATTCGAAGGTCCCGCCGTGCTCTCTGGCAATCCTGGCCAGGTAGCTGTATGCCGGGCCAGGGACGCCGGTGGCAATGGTGATGATCTGTGTGTCAGGCGAAGTCACCGGCTCGGCTTCGGGCAGATTTTTGCGAAAGGAGTTGACCATGGGAGCGCAGCCTTCTGCCTGGATGAGCGCCATCTTGGGCATGCGGTCTACCAGTCCCATCTGATAGAGCTCGTAGAAGCCCTTCCAGAAGCCCACTGGCCCCATGCCGCCGCTGACGGCCTGAATGTACCAGTCGGGAGCGCGCCACGGGACGCCGGGACGGGGCGGACCCAGCACTTCTGCCAGCTGCTCGGCCACCTCAAATGCCAGGGTCTTCATCGCTTCCCGCGTGCCGATGTTGCGGATGCCGCGATCGTCCATGATGCCTTTGTGCTGCGAGAATTGCGTGGCGACCTTCTTGGTGACATCATACGTCGCTGTGACCTTGATGACCTCGCTGCCGTAGATGGCGATCTCCTGCATTTTCTCCGGCGGCACCAGGCTCGGGAGGAAAGTCCACAGTTTGATGCCGGCGTGTGAGGAATACGCGGAGTAAGAAATCGCCACGTTGCCGGTAGAGGCCACCACCATTTCCGAGACGTTGGCCTCTTTCATCATCGAGATGACCAACGCCGCCTGGCGGTCTTTGAACGAGTTGGTGGGGTTTTGCCGCTCATCTTTGATGAAGAGGTTCCTGGTGCCGAGCATCATGCTGAGATTGTGCGCGGGTAGGAGTGGCGTTCCCCCTTCGCCCATGCTGATCTGGTATTGATCATCAAAGAGGGGCAGCAATTCCCGATAGCGCCACATGGTGAAGGGTCGGCCAGCAAGGATCTCCGGCCACAGGGAGCGCACGGCCGCGTAATTGTAGCGGGCTTCCATGAAGTCGTGTCCGCATTTGGGGCAGGGCGGGTGAGGCAAATGATAGGGCTGCTGATGTCCACAGGCATAACATTCGAGCACCACTTCGGTCTTTATGGCGGCTGGCACGATGATCATGCTGTTTTTTGCTCCCACTTCTACGACCTGGTTATGTTTGTCAGTTGAAAAGAGGCTCGTTCAAGAATAAGGTTAGCACAACTTTTTAGAACTACAAGTGAACCCTGGACCCCGTCACAAGGGGACGAGGGGCGACACGCGCTTATTTGCCTTTTTGCATGAACCCTCGTATAATCAGGGCAGTTCGTCTTTATTCAATCATTCATATGGGATATTATGACCGAGTCAAAAGGAAAAACACCGCCGCCGCCGCAGTCTGAATCACCTCTGGAGACACGACGTATTCGCGGACTTTCACAGCGCCTGCGCCCTCCTCTGTCGGTCGAGTCGAATGTGCCCGAACCGGAACCGGCTCCTTCGACCGCCGGCGAGGCTGAGCCCCGGCCATCCTCTGTTTCCGCTGCTGCGGCGCAGGCTCCCGATCTCCTCAGCACGCAGCGGGTGCGCCGTCTGGAGACGCGCCAGGCAGCTGGCCGTCCCGGTACAGAAACGCTTCCCCGGCCTGGCTTGCTCAGCGAGGGCGTGCAGCTGCAAAATCGTTATAAGATCCTGGGAGTTGTTGGCGTTGGAGGCATGGGAGCGGTGTATAAGGCGCAGGACCTCCGTTTCCCTAACGTGTTGCGCCTCTGCGCTATCAAGGAAATGGTGAACACGGCCACTGACCCGCAGGTGCAGCAGATGGTGGTCCGCAACTTTGAGCGGGAGGCGAGCATCCTCGCCACATTGAGTCATCCCGCGATCCCCCAGGTCTACGATTATTTCACCGAAGGTAACCGCAGCTATCTGGTGCTCGAGTTTATCCCCGGCCGGGATCTGGAAGCGTTGATTACCGAGACGGAAGGGTTCTTTCCCGAGACTCGTGTGATTAATTGGGCCGTGCAAATCTGTGATGTACTGTCTTATTTGCACAACCATCAGCCGCGCCCCATTATTTTTCGTGATCTGAAGCCTTCCAACATCATGTTGGATGAGCATGAACGCATTCGGCTGGTAGATTTCGGCATTGCCAAGCTGTTTCAGAGCGGCGCCCGGGGCACGATGATCGGCACCGAGGGCTACTCGCCGCCAGAGCAATATCGCGGCATCGCGGAGCCGCGCGGCGATATTTACGCTCTCGGTGCGACGTTGCATCATTTGCTGAGCAAACAAGATCCGCGACTTGAGCCGCCGTTCTCGTTTCACGAACGACCCATCTTCAAGACCAATCCCACCGTCTCCCGCGAATTGATCGAAGTTCTCGATAAGGCGCTGGAGTATGACATTAACAAACGTTGGGGATCCGCCGAGGAATTCAAACGTGTATTGCTGTCGTTGCCGAGTATGCGCGGGGTTGGCGGCATCCGCCATGGTGCTCCCGAGACGACGGCTTTCGCCGCTGGCGCCGTGAAGCCGCTATGGCGCTTCGCCTGCGAGGATGAGGTGCGCGCTTCGGTGGCGGTTTCCGGCGGCACGGTCTTTGTTCCCTCCTACGACAACAATCTGTATGCGTTGGATGCGAGTAGCGGCAAATTTATCTGGAAATACGCGGCCAGCGGCAGTGTGGGAACGACACCGATAGTGGCGGACAGCATCGTGGCCTTCGGTGCGACCGATGGGGTGGTCTATGCTGTCGAGGCGCGTTCGGGGAAGCTGGCATGGACGGCGCCGACGGGGGGCAAAATCTATTCGTCGCCTTCGGTGGAATTCGGCCATCTGTTCATCGGCTCCGATGATCGCCATCTTTACGCCATTCACATGGGAGGGGGCCGGCAGGCATGGCGCTTTCAGGCGGATGGAGCCGTGCGCACCCGTCCCCTGCTGCACGAAAATCTGATTTTCTTTGCCTGCCAGATGGGCGTGGTGTATGCTCTGGGCCTCAACCGCGACATGCGCTGGCGTTTTCGCGCGCGCCGCGGCATTCTCTCTTCGCCGGTAGTCGGCAATGGGATGCTCTACATCGGCTCCCTCGACTGGAATTTTTATGCGTTGGACTTGCGGTCGGGGTGGGCGGCGTGGAAATATCACACCGGCGGCGCGGTCATTTCCACCCCTGCCTTGTGGGAAGACTGCGTCTTTTTCGGCTCAGCAGATGGGAATGTCTATGCCCTGGATGCGACGGAGGGGCGCATTGTCTGGCGGTATCAGGCGGAGGGGCAGATTTCCGCCTCACCGGCAGTCGCCGGCGAGAACGTGTACATCGGTGGTGTGGACGGCGCGCTGTATTGCCTGGATGCGCGTAGCGGCGCCCTGCACTGGCGCTATGAGACGGGGGGCGCCATCACCGGCGCGCCGACGATCGTCAATGGCGTGCTTTACGTGGGATCGTTGGACCATTACGTCTACGCTTTGCCGGTATAGCCGGGTAAACTATAGCGTGTGGCCAATATGAGGAAGCGAGTATGCCAGTAACTGCGTGGTTGCGGCGTTTGCGGGGTCCGAAGTCTGGCGTTGTTGTCGGCGAGGAAGTGGTGACTCCTGTTGCCCCTGCCGATGCTGTCCCGGTTGATTTGCCGCCCCCGGCCGCGACGGAACCAGCGCCGGAGTTGCCGCAAGCGGTTGACCTCGAGACGCCGCCGCTGCGAGCGGTTGAGCCGCCTTCCGTTTCCGAGGAGATGGCAGCCTCTTCTCCTGCGCCGGTCTTTGGCGCCAGCATGGCTTATGGCTGGATTACGGACGTGGGCCGCGTGCGCGACCAGGATGAGGACGCCGTCTTCGTCTTTGTCGCAGAGCAGTGTAGCAGCATGACGATGCCGCCTTTTGGCCTTTTCATCCTGGCTGATGGCATGGGAGGACATCATGCCGGGGAGGTGGCCAGCGCCGTAGCCTGTCAAACCGTCGCTGCGCAGATCATGGAACACGTCTACCTGCCCCTGTTGTATGGCGATGGCGACGTTCTGAAGGAGGGGGACGGCTCCGTTCCTTCGCTGACGGAAACCCTGGCGGAAGCGGTGCAGTTTGCCAACCAGGAGGTTTTCGCCAGCACTCCCGGCAGCGGCACAACACTCACCTGCGCCCTGGTGGTGGGTAATCAGCTGGTGATCGGGCATGTGGGCGATAGCCGGGCTTACCTTCGAGATGGCGGGGGCGCCGTGCACTTGCTCACCAATGACCATTCGATGGTCAAGCAGCTGGTAGACATCGGCCAGCTGACGCCTGAGGCGGCAGCCGTCCACCCACGGCGTAACATCCTCTACCGCGCGGTGGGGCAGGGGGGCGGCCTGACGGTGGACGTGCGCGCTTTGACCCTCGACGGCGATGCGCAGCTCTTGCTCTGCACAGATGGCTTGTGGGGATTGGTCCCCGAGGCGGAGCTGTGGCAGATTGTGACGGCGGCTTCCTCGGTGCAGGGAGCCTGTGAGCAACTGGTCGCGGCGGCGAATGCGGCGGGGGGCACTGACAACATCACCGCGATTGTAGTGGAGCTGCGCCATCGAATCGCGCCGGAGCCGGGGAGCGCTGCTGATGAAAGCGACCATCTCGCCTGAAGAGGACTATTACGGCATTCTGGGGCTGCCGGCGACGACCACTGCGGAAGAGGTGAAGCGCGTCTACCGGGATCTGGCCCGTCAACACCATCCTGATGTGGCCGGCGGCGACGCGGAGGCCTTTCGCAAGATTCAAGAGGCGTATGAAGTCCTGCGGGATCCGGTGTTGCGGCAGGCCTACGACCGTCAGCGACTGGCGCGCGGCTTGGGACGCGAGACCCCGATCGAGTGCACCGTAACGTTGAACGCGCCGCGCCTGGTCACGCTGGATGTCCCTCAGATGTTGTACGTGCTGCTGGATCTGCGTTCCCGCCCGACGTCTGCTCCACAGCGTGCGCCGCTGAATCTGGCCCTCGTGATTGACTGCAGCACTTCCATGCAGGGGTCGCGCATGGGGAACGTCAAGCTGGCAGTGCAGAACCTGTTGGAGGAGCTGCAGGAGCACGATCGCCTGGCCCTCATTGGCTTCAGCGACCGCGCTGAGGTCCTCGTGGACTCGACCTTTGCCTTGCGTGATCGTTCACGCTTGCGCTCTGCGATCGCCAACCTGACCACGGGCGGGGGAACCGAGATTTTACCGGGCCTGCGGGCGGGCCTGGAGCAGGTGCGGCGCTTCGCCGATCCTGCGGCCATCAGCCATGTCATGCTGCTGACGGACGGGCGCACCTATGGTGATGAGGAGGCCTGTCTGTTGGAGGCGCAGCGCGCGCAAGCCGAAAACATCGGCATTTCCACCCTGGGCATCGGCGACGATTGGAACGATTTGTTCCTCGACGCCCTCGCGCGGCACGGCGGAGGCATGTGTCAGTACATCAGCAGTCCGGCGCAGCTTCAGGAGCTGCTGCGCGCGCAGATTCACGGCCTGAGCCAGGTGGCTTTGAGTCGTCTCGCCATCAATGTGAATTTGCCTCCCTGGGTGCAGCTGCAGACGGCGTTTCGCGCCGTCCCTTTCATGGAAGTGTTGGACATCCAGCCGGGGCGGTTGTTTCCGCTAGGCGGTCTGGGAGAGGAGCCGCTGACCCTGCTTCTGGAATTGGGCGTCCATCAGCCTGACCCTGGCGAACGGCGCGTCGTGCGGTTGGATTTTGAGGGATTGGCCGCCGGGCAACCGGTTACTATCCGGCGGGATGTGACGGTGTCGTTCGTCCAGCAAGATCTACAGCCTGAGCCTGTGCCCGGACGCTTGCTGAATATCCTGTCGCGGCTGAGCATTTTCCGCCTCCAGGAGCGCGCCTGGCAAGTGCTGGAGCAGGGGGACGTGAAACAGGCGACCCATCTGTTGGAATCTGCTGCGACGCGCCTGTTTGAGATCGGTTACCGTGAACTGGGGCAGGTGACGATGTTGGAAGCTGAACGGGTCCAACGGGGTGCGGAGCCGACGCTCCGCGGCCGTAAACAGGTCCGCTATGGCACGCGCAGTCTGACGCGCCAGTAAAGTGGCTGAACTCGAAAAGAAGCCTCGATAAAGAAGTCTCGATGTGGAAGGGGGGCGTATGACAGAACGTGCGGACGGAATTGTGTGCCCATCATGTGCGAAGCTCAATCTACCGGGAACGCTCTTTTGCGTCCAGTGCGGCACTTATCTGCCTTCGGGTGGCCCGTTGCGCACCGAGCAGTTCCCGGATCAGCATCTGCAGCGAGCGCGTCCTCGCGTTATGGGAGACAGTCAGGGGGAGGGGCGGGCGTTGGGAATTGAGATTGAAATCCTGACGACTCATCGGAAGGTCTTACTTTCTGCGGATTCGGAGATTCTGATCGGGCGCCTGGATGCGGCGCATGGCGTGTTCCCGGAGCTGGATTTGACTTCCGACAGCGGGTTGGAGCACGGGATCTCGCGACGTCATGCGCGGATGTATGCGCGTGAGGACAAATGGTACATCGAAGACCTCGATAGCACGAACGGCACGTATGTGAACGACGAACGTCTGACGGCCTACCTCCCTTATGCGATCCATGATGGAGACACGTTGACTTTAGGGACCTTGCGATTGCATGTGATTTTGCGTGGCGAGACGTCCCAAGAGACTGACCCCTTCTCGTGAGTGAAGAGTTAACATGTTCCTGCGACACACCACCGAAAATAAAAATGTGAGTCGTGATGCGTTACATTTGCCACGCAGGTGATTTTGCGATTTGTTGATTTGCAGAGGAGGAAATCATGCCCACGGTTTTGGTGCATTTGCTGAATGAGGACGCGGTGGTCGGTGAAATGGAGCAGCTCCCTGAGCCGCATTGGCAATTCATTACGCTCACCAGCCCGCGCCTGCGCGATGGACGGGACGTGAGCTATCTCTTGCCGGAGACCAACGTCGTCATTTTCCCCTGGCACCGTGTGCAAAGCGTGGAAATTTTGCCGACGGAGGGAGAGGAAAAAGTTGTCACCTTCATCCGAGAATAACGCCGCGCCGCGCCCGCTCATTCTCGTCGTGGATGACGAACCGCGGATCATCCGTTTCGTCCGCATCAATCTGGAGATGGAGGGCTTTCGGGTCCTGGAGGCGCACAATGGGCTGGAAGCCGTCGAGCAGGTGCAGACGAATTTGCCCGACCTGGTCATCCTCGACGTGATGATGCCCGAAATGGATGGTTTCGAGACCTTGCGGATGATCCGCGAGATTACCAACGTGCCGGTGATCATGCTCACCGTCCGCAACGCCGAGGAAGATCGCGTGCAGGGGTTGGATTCGGGCGCTGACGATTACATCACCAAGCCTTTCAGCCCCCGGGAATTGGTCAGCCGGGTGCGCGCGGTCTTGCGGCGGGTTCAACCGTTGGCGCCTCCCGACACTTCCGTGTTGGTGATAGATGACCGGCTGAGCGTGGATTTTAACACCGGCGAGGTGATTGTCTCCGGCGAACGCACTAAATTACGTCCTACCGAATTCCGCCTGCTGCGACATTTGATCGAAAATGCGGGCTGGACGGTCCCCTATGGCACCTTGCTCTCGAAGGTGTGGGGGTACGAGTATAAGGATGCTCTTTCCTACCTGCGGTTGTACATCAACTACCTGCGGGAACACATCGAGCCCGATCCGGCGCATCCCCAGTACATCTTCACCGAGCGGGGGCTCGGCTATCGCTTTGTGGATTTTCGCCACGGCGAGCCCGGCCAGAAAGATTGAGCCTCCTGGGGTGCGCTTGACCTCGCTGGCGTTAATGCTTTTCTAATATGCTTGTGGTATAGTGAAGTCGCATTGGAGTTTGAAGCAAGGAGGCTATCTTATGCTATGGGATCCATTGTATTTGGTTTTTGCGTTGCCGGCGTTCTTGCTGGCGATGATCGCGCAATTCAAGGTGCAGAACGCCTATCAACGGTATCTGAAGGTGCCTAACCGCCGGGGCATCAGCGGCGGAGAGGCCGCCTCATTGTTGATGCGCGCCGCCGGCGTTAATGTGGGCCTCGAGCAAATTCCTGGCACACTCTCGGACCATTACGATCCCCGCAAAAAAGTGCTGCGGCTCTCGAAGGGTGTGGCGGCGCAGCCCTCCGTGGCATCGGTCGCCATCGTGGCGCATGAAATCGGCCACGCGCAGCAGGATGCGGAGGCTTACCAGCTGTTGCGACTCCGCACCGGCCTGGTGCCTCTTGTCAATCTGACCTCCTGGTTGGGACCGGCGCTGTTTTTGCTGGGTTGGCTGCTGCAGGCTGACGCACTGCTGACGTTGGGAATCTGGACTTTTGCCGGCGCGATCGTTTTTGCCCTCGTGACCCTGCCCGTGGAGTTCAACGCCAGCCATCGCGCCATGGCTCTGTTGGAGCAAAGCGGCGTGCTCGTCAGTGATGAGGAAATGCGTGGGGCGAAGTCCGTGCTGAATGCGGCAGCGCTCACCTACGTCGCGGCTCTGGCGCAGGCGCTTTCTACGTTCTCCTATTACCTCTTCCGTTTTGGCGGCGGGCGTCGCCGCAGTTAACGACCTTTTGGGTCAATGGCCTTGGGTCAATGATCTCGCTGGCGGGAGCGCTTCCGCCAGCGAGACTTGTGTCAGGTGAATCAGGTGAATCAGGTGAATCATGTGAATAAGGAGGTCTCCATGACAGTGAAGTTGATGATCCCCGGCCCGGTAGACATCCCCGAAGAAGTACGTGACGCGATGGCGGTGCCGGCCATGCCCCATTACGGCGATGCCTGGATACGCCTTTACGGCGAGACTCAGGAGATGGCGAAGCAGGTCTTCGGCACGCACAACGATCTGTACATCATGCCGGGTCCCGGCACGATGGCGTTGGAAGCGGCCCTCGGCAGCGCTTTGGAACCCGGCGACACCGTCCTGATCCCCTCCAATGGCTTCTTCGCCGAGCGGCTCCAGACAGTGGCTAAGGGATTGGGCTTGCAGGTGTTGTCTTTGGCCTTCCCGCTCGCGGAACCCATCACCGCTGAGCCGGTGGAGGCCGCGCTGCGGGAACACCCAGAAGTCAAGGCGCTGGCCATCGTCCATCATGAGACCTCCACCGGCGTCCTCAATCCCCTGCAGCGTGTGCTGGAGGGCGCGCGCGCACACGGCGTCCTGACCGTGGTGGACGCGATTTCATCCCTGGGGGGCGTGCCTCTGCCCGTGGATGAATGGGGGGTAGATTTCTGCGCCACCGTGGCGAATAAAGCGCTGGAGACGCCTCCCGGGGTGGCGCTGCTCTCCATCAGCCCCGATGCGTGGAAGGCGATTGAGGCCCGGCAGGCGCCTCGAGGGTGGTATCTCGATCTGAAAACGTGGCGCTGGTACATGGAGAACTGGGGCAGCTGGCACCCCTCGCCAGTGACCATGCCCACCAGCAACATCAACGCCCTGCACACGAGCCTGATGGCCTTGCTTGAAGAGGGCCTCGAGACGCGCTATACCCAGTACCGCGCCGCGGCCGCCGCGACGCGCGCGGGGCTGCGCGCTCTGGAATTCCCGATGTTCACGCCGGATGAGTGGGCCTCGCCGTTGATGACCGCTTTTTGTATGCGTCCCGCGGTGGACGCCGACAGCTTGCAGCAAGCGCTGTTGCGTGACTCCGGCGTGATGATTTCGGGCGGCCTCACCGAGCTGCACGGCAAGATCCTCCGCGTCGGGCACATCGGGCTGGCGCGACGACGGGATTACGTCGTCTCCTTCTTGCTCGGCGTCGAGGATTACCTGCGCCAGACAGGCGTGGCAGTCGTGCCGGGGCAAAGCCTGGGGGCGGTAGCGCAGCTCAAGTGAGAGAGCCGGGTCCGCGCCGGCCTTACGGCATCCACGGCCTGAAGGTGGGAGTGGGGGCCGGCAGCGGGCAGCGCTGCGCTGCTTCGACCAGCTCCGCAGCGGCGGGATAGGGCGTCGCCAGCAGGCGCAGCAGGCTCAGCGCTTCGTCGCAGCGGCGCAGGTCGAGGTAGGCGCGCCCTAGCGCCAGGCTCACATCGCGGACGGGGTCGCTGCTGGCGAGAAACAGGCTCTGATCGCCCCGCGAGAGCAGCGCGCTGGCGGTTTCCAGGGCGATGACCGCGTTCTGGGATTGGTTCAGCGCGAGGTAGACCCGTCCCAGCGTGTACCACAGCACACCGGGCGAGTCGGTGTTCATCCGCAGGAGCAGCAATTCCAGCGCCAGCTGGGGATAGCCCGTCGCCAGTAGGGCCTCGGCGCGGTAATAAGCGGCGTCAGGAGCGTCGAAATGCGTGACCAGATAGCTCTGAGTCAGCTGGCTCAGAGCTTCTTTGTCGCCTGTCTCCAGGGCGAGGCGCCAGCGCTCGGGGAAGAGGTCTTCGGCCAACGCCGGATCGAGCGTTTCAGCCGTGTGGAGCGCCGCCTGTGCCGTCTCCAGATCCCCCAGCCGTTGGGCGATGACCCCTGCCAGTAGCCAGGCTTCCGCGTCCTGCGGATCGAGGCGCAACGCCGCGTTGACGCGCTCCGCAGCCAGTTCCAGCGCCCCCTGGCGTAAGGCGAGGCGCGCTCCCTCACGCTGCACGATCGCCTGTGTGGGGGCATCCTCCTCCGGCGCGAGTTGCCACGCCGTTTCCCAGGCGGCCTCGGCATCGGCAAGGACGTCGTCTTTGAGGAGCGCCAGGCGCAGCTGCTCCAGGTAGAAACTCACCGGCAGCGCGGTCGGCGTCGGCGCGCGGGTGGGGAGGGGCAGGGGAGGCGTCGTGAGGGCGGCCGGCGTTGGCGCGCCTTGCATGGTGCAGCCCACGAGGGCCATTGCGAGAAGGAGGAGGCTCACGCGCTTCGACAAGGGGGCGCGGCAGGATCGGCGTGACATTCGTCCATCTCTGTGAAATCCGTGTTCATCCGTGAGCCATTTTCTGTGAGCTGTGATCATAAGCCGTGAGCAGAGGCTGTGATGGCTTTCTGCTTTCTATGAGATCTGATTCTTGCCGGATTTCGGCGTTGACGTAGGGCGAGGCGTCGGCGTCGCCGGGTTGGGGGGCGCGGCGGGCGGCGTCGTACCTGGCGCGGGCGCACCGCTGCTCAGGCCGCCTTCGACGATCATCCATGGCTCCCCGCCGATGAGACACGGTGCCGCCGGATGCGTGCAGGCGCTCGCCGGGAGGGTGAGCGTGTAGAAACCGCCGCGGGCGTTGATGAGACTGACGTTGCCGCGCCAATCCACCAACCGCGCGGAGCGAGCGTGCGCCTCCAGACGCACCTCGACCGCTTCGGGACCCCTGGCCCAGGCGACGGTGGTCCACCCGTTGACGCGGCGGACGCTGACGACCGTGGCGTTGTCGCGCCGCAGCAGGCTCGCCTGCCGGAAACCCGCCAGGTAGGTGGTGGCCACCTGATAAGCGGTGAAGGCGGGGCGTCGCGTCCCATCGAGGCGTACCAGGCCGAAGGGCTCCGCGTTGACGTGATCGCCTTCACGATCCGCCATTTTGTAGACCGCAACACGTTCCGCGCCGGCGGCCAGCGCCATCGCCAGCCCTTGCACCATGAACGCGGCCTGCTCCTCCTGGGTGATGTTGAAATTCGGCCCCTGAATGGGCCACGCGGGATCGTTCGACGGCGGCGCGTTGGTCTCCACGATCCACAGCGGTTTATTGAGGCCGTGCGCGCGCAGCATCCCCTCGTAATACTGGCTCAAGTCGTAGAGGGTGTCGGCGTTGAAGTAGAGATGCAGCGTGAAGGCGTCGAAGAAATAGCCGTATTGCTGCGCCTCGGGGCGCGCGGCGAGCGCGTCGAGCAGGCGTGCGAGGAACGGCTCCCGCCCGTAGTTCACGTCCCACCAATGGGTGACCGCCGGCAGGTGAATGACGGCGTTGGGATTGGCCTCCCGCGCCACGCGATACGCCACTTCCATCAGGCGGGCGAATTCCTCCACGGTCCCGCCCCACGATTGAAAATCGGTTCCCCAGATGTCGGGTTCGTTCCAGATGATCCAATGCTGAATGCGGTTGCGGTGTCGTGTGACCATGGTGCGGACGAACGTCGCCCACAGATTGCCAGGGTCGTTGATGGGCAGATCGAGCCCGGCGGGGACATTCTTGCCGCCAAATTGCGCCCAGGCCCAGCCCGGCGTCGTCACCAGCAGCCCCACGACTTCGCGCCCCGCAGCGCGCTCCGCGTCTATCGCTGCATCCGGGACGGGATATTCCACCCAGCAGTCGGGGCCGGCGGGCTGAATCTGATTCCACTCAAACGTGATCCGGGTCCATCCGGCACCGCTTGCGGCAGCGTCGGCCGGGGCGTGATAGGTCTCAATGATGCCGAAGCGCGGGTCGGGGATGCGCGCCGTCTGAGTCGCGGGTTCCGTCGGTGCGGCGGCGGCCGTCGGCGGCGATGCCAGCAGCGTCGCCAATGTCGCCAGCAGGATCAGCGAGGACAGGACGCGAGGGTGAGGAAACATCTTGCATTCACCTGACTTTTCATCTTCAGGATTCAGGGTCCTGGTGGAACGCCGACCTGGCCGCCCTCCGCGAGCACTTTCCGCAGCTGGCGATACTTGAGCATCTCGTAATACGCCATCAACGCGCTGAGGCGGACCCCGTACAGCCCATCGCGCCAGCCCTGCAGCGTGACGAACCGCCACCAGAAGTGACGGATCACCTGCGTGTACGGCGTGTAGGCGTGCGGCCTGACCCCTTTCTGCCGCAGAATCTCCACATCATACGCGGTGTAGCGCCGTTGTTTGGCGTGAAATTGCTCCAGGGTGTCGTAATTGTAGTGGATCAGCGGTTGTTGGAGGCGTCCCGCTTCCCCGTCGAGAAGCGCTTCTTCATGGACAGCGCGCTGCGGGTCGTAGGTAGCGTGATCCGGGCGGAGCAGTCGCAGCTGATAGTCGGGCCACCAGCCTGTCCCGCGCATGAGATGTCCAAAAATGTAGTTGTGCCGGGGGATCCACCACCCGACCTCCGTGCCGGCGGCGATCACCTGTCGAATTTCGGCGCCGAGCTCCGGGGTAGCGCGCTCATCCGCGTCAATGAACAGCACCCATTTCGCGGCGTAGCCGGCAGAACGCGCTTCCGCGAGGGCGACGTTGCGCTGCGCGGAGTAATTCTCCCAGGGATGCTGGATCACGCGCGCCCCCGCTGCCTGCGCCAGGGCGATCGTGGCGTCGGCGCTGAAGCAATCCACGACGAGCACTGCATCCGTCCAGGCCACGCTTTCGATGCAGGCGCGGATGTGACGTTCTTCGTTGCGGGTAAGGATGGCGGCTAAGAGCTCCATGCCCGAAGGATGTCCTGATAGGCCGCGCGCCAGGCGGGATCGTCTGTCGTCGTCAGCGCGCGTTTGAAATGACGTCGCACCGCCGCACCGACGACGGCCCGCTGTAGCCGGCCGCGATGCTTGCGATAGAGGCGCGCGCGGCTTTCCCACAGGAATGCCGTAGTCTGCGGACGCGCCTGTTCTGTGCTGGCGCCGCCGTGATGGAGAACTTCCGCCTGCGGGACCAGCCAGGCCTCCCAGCCCGACTTTTTCATCCGCCAGGCCCAGTCAATTTCCTCGCAGTACATGAAGAACGCCTCATCCAGCGGGCCGATTTGGGTGATCGCGGTTCCTCGTGCCAGCATGGCCGCACCGAGGGGGTGGTCAATCTGGAAGGGGGCATCCTTCGCGTAGTCAGAAGCCGCATAACGACCATTAAAACGGCTTTCGTAAAACCGCGATGGCAGCATCCCCAGGTCAAACAGCGGTTGCAACACGCCAGGAAACCGAAACGCGCTATGTTGCAGGCTACCGTCGGGATTGCACAGACGAGGTCCGAGCAACCCCGCGCGGGGGAGGGCGCCAAAAGCTTCGAGTAACGCCTGCGTCGCGCCCGCGCAGATTTCGGTGTCCGGGTTGAGCAGCCAGACGAAGTCGGGCATGGAAGTTGCCAGCAGGCGCTTCAGCACCAGGTTGTTCCCCTGCACGAAGCCGAGATTTTCGCCCGGCGTTTCGAGCTGCACCCAGGGATGACGCTCGCGCACCAGCGCCACCGAGCTGTCTGTGGAAGCGTTGTCCACGACCCACACCTCCGCACGGACGGCAGTCCGCGTCAGGTCCTCACGCAGCGTCTGCAAACAGCGGTCGAGCAGCGCGCAGACATTCCAGGAGACGATGATCACGGCTAACGTGCTCATGACGAGCGCCCCGCCGCGCTAGGGTTCCCAAATCTCCACGAGATGCGGATCCACCCGGTTGTTGATGGCGGCGATCTCCACGTCTTCGTGAATCAGGCCCGACCAGAAATACAGCGACACGCGCGGCGGCATTTCCACAATCTGAACGCAACCGGTGACCTCGGAACGGCTGAACGGCGGAAGATACCAGTACTTGCCGATCTGCACCAGGTCAACGCCGGGGCGCCCGATCCCCCAGCGGAAGGGGTAGTTGCGCAGGCTGGTGTCGAAGTCGAGCCCCACACGGAAAACGCCGGATTCCTCGGCGTACCCCAGCGCGTTGAAATTCTCGTCGCTGCGATAGGTGCTCCCGGGCCAGGGGCCAGTGGTGCGGAGATAGGTACCGCTGTCATTTTCCACCGTCAGTGTGAAGCAGAGCGTGTCCGAGATGACCAGGGTGGTGGGTTTGAGGGTCATTTCGCCGTTGAGGATGTAGGCCATGGGCCGCCCGGCGTTGACCAACGTCAGCGTGTCGGTGACCAACACCCGTTGTCCGACGGCGTCGCGCGCTTCGGCGTACATGGTGTACTCGCCGTTGGGCGGGGGCTCGGCGCCGGCGTCAATGCCGCCATCGTAGTCGAAGGTGTGAAACCCTTTGGCGTTGAGCGGCGTGCGTCGTTCGTCCTCTGGAATGTGATGGCGGACGCCTTCTTTATCCAGCATGTACACCGTCAGTTCCTCGACGTCTTTGTGCAGGAAGAGGTTGATGGTCACCCGGTCGTCAATACCATCTTGATTGGGGGAGAATTCCTTGGGGTAGACGGAAAACCCCGTGATTTCTGGCAGGCGTGTGTCGGCGTTTTCGACTGTGAGGGCGCCGGTTTGGGTGACGCTCTCGCCGTCGTCGGTCGTCGCCGTGATTTTCCAGGTGTACACGCCATCGGGGAGTACCCGCTGCGTGATGCGGAAGGGGACGTCTTCTCCCGGCAGCAGGAAGCCTTCAACGACGCCGGGGAAAAGCACGGAGTAGGGCTCCTCATTCCGTCCCAGGGGCGTCGCATTTCGAAAGACATAAGTCCGTCCCAGGGCGTCCTCGAAGGTGATCGAGATGCGCGCGCTGCGGTTTAATTGGAAGCTGATGCGCGCTATGTCGTCTTTGCCATCCGCGTTGGGTGAAATCACGCCAGGCGATAGGGTGACGTTCTCCAAGAGGGGCTTTTGCCCGCAGGCCGTCAACGTCAGCGCGGCCAGCAGCAGTCCACAACATGCGCGCAGAATTTTCACGGATTGGGTCTCCTTAGCCACGAATTCACGAATCACTTACGTTTTCACGTTCGCACGTGCCCACGTGTTCACGTGCGAATCAGTGTACCAGAGAGGGCAGGGAAGTCAAACTTCGGGCGACGCTCTCGCAGATTTGCCTCCCTCCATCTTCGCATTACAATACGTGCGGGAGACGATGCCATGTCGCGGCTACTGCACAGACTGACGTGTGCGCTCATCATAGCGTTGTTAATGCTCAGCTATCTTCCTGGCCCGCTTTCTGTGTCCGCGCAGACTCCGGGACAGGATCCGTTGCAGCAGCTGGTGGAGACGCTGCCCACGCGCGTGAAGGTCGGGCAGCTGGTCATGGTCTCCTTCCCCGGCGTGGAGGTGGGGGAGGACTCCGAAATCGCGGCGTTGATTTCCGATTACGCCATCGGCGGCGTTTGGCTGCGCCCTGAAAACGGCAATTTCAGCTCTCCAGGCTCCGAACCTGAAGCCGGCGTGACCTCTATTGCCCCCGCGGAGCTGATTTCCATCACCAATCAGCTACAAGGCCTCTCCTGGCGCCTTTCGCGGACCATCACGCCGCCGCTTTCCGACTTCCCGTTGTATCAGGGATCCTCTTTGCCATTGTTCGTGGCCGTCGAGCCGGAGACCCAGAACCTGCCCATCACCCGTTTCATCTCCGGCACGTCCTTGTTGCCGTCGGCCATGAGCCTGGGAGCTACCTGGAACCGCGCCCTGGCTGAAGCTGCCGGACAGGTCGCGGGGCGGGAGTTGACGGCGTTGGGCTTCAATCTGCTGCTCGGCCCCAACCTGGATGTCCTCGATGCTCCGCGCCCAGGCGAGGCCGCCGACCTGGGCACGGCGGCTTTCGGCGGCGACGGCTATTGGGTCGGCGAGCTGGGGCGCGCCTATGTCCGCGGCATCCATCAGGGGAGCCTGGGGCGGATGGCGGTCATCCCGCGACATTTCCCCGGCCTGGGCAACGCCGACCGCCCGCTTTCGGAGGAATTGCCCACGATCCAGCGTTCCCTCGAGCAGCTCCAGCGCGTGGAACTGGCGCCTTTCCTTTCTGTCACCGCTCAAACGCCCGGGGCTGAGGTTGCGGCGGATGGCTTGTTGGTGACTCATGCCCGGTATCAGGGCTTTCAGGGGACGATCCGGCAGAGCACCCGCCCTCTGAGCCTGGATTCCCAGGGATTGCAGGTCGCGATGACGCAATTTGGCGCCTGGCGGCAGTCTGGCGGGCTGCTGGTGGCCGATAATCTCGGCCTGCCGGCGCTGCGGCGGTTCTACGATCCGCGCGAGCTCACCTTCAACGCCCGCCAGGTCGCCCGCGATGCCCTGCTCGCGGGGAACGATCTGCTGATCCTGGATCGCTTCGCCGCGACTGAGGATTGGGACGAACACTTCGCTAACGTGCGCACGACGTTGGATTTTCTGGCGCAACTCTACGAAAGCGACCCGACGGTCAAGGCCCGCATTGATGAAGCGGTCACCCGGGTCCTGCAGCTCAAGCTGCGATTGAATCCCACTCTCTCGCTCACGGCGGCGCTGCGCGACGTCGCCGCGCCTGACGCGGTGTTAGGGCAGGGGACGACCGTCAACGCGCAAATTGCCGTGAATGGCATCACTCGCCTGGCGCCGCTGGCGGATGATCTGTTGCCGCCGGCGCCGGCGGAGGATGCGCGGCTTGTCATCTTTGTCCAGGAGCGAGCCGTGACGCTGGCCCCGGATGGCCCGACGGTGGCAACTTTGCCGCGCGAGCTCGTGTCCCGTACCTTACTGCGGCTTTACGGCCCGGAGGGGACAGGTCAGGTGCGCCCCGATCACGTGACGATCTATTCCTTTGAGGAACTCGCACGCTTCCTGGAAACCCCTGATTTGCCTCCTGAGGATTCCGCCGCTGCGATTTCTGCGGATTTGCCGCGCGCGCAATGGGTCATCTTTGCCACGACGGGCTTCAGTCTCGCCGACCCCGAATCGCTGGTGCTGAAATCATTTTTGGAGCAGCAAGCGGCGCTGTTGGAATCGCGCCTGGTGGTGTTGAATTTCGGCCCGCCCTATGACCTTGACAGCACCGACGTCAGCAAGCTGGATCTGTACTACACGCTGTATTTCCCCAGCGAGGCATTTGTGCAAACGGCGTTTCAGGCGTTATTCCGGGATTTGCCGGCGTCTGCTGCCTCTCCTGTGAGCGTGCCGGCGGTGAATTACGTGCTCTCGTTACAGCTTTCGCCTAACCCCGCTCAAACTATCGCGCTGAACGTGGTGGATTCCAAGGGGCAGGAGATGGCGACCGAAGAGATCCGCGACATCCGCAAGGGCGATGTGATCTATCTCCGCACGAGCGTCATCTATGACCGGAACGGCCATGCCGTGCCCGATCGGACGCCGGTGCAATTCACGCTGACGTACCCGCAGGAGGACCGCACGCGCATCATTGCGGCCGAGACGAAAGACGGCGTCGCGTTTGCCTCGATCACCCTCGATCAAGTGGGGCAGCTGGATATCACAGTGGAATCGCGCCCGGCGCAGCCGTTGTTTCACCTGCAGCTCACCATCCGCGAGGAATCCGTGATCATGATTTCCATCACGCCGACGCCCCCGCCGCCGGACATGACGCCCACTCCGACGCAAGAAGCGGTAAGTGTGGTGATCAAGCCGCTGCCGGAGCCGCTGTACTTACCGTCGCCGCAGCGGGGTTTCCTGCTGGCCTGGGGACTGATGGGAGGACTGGTCTGCGCGGTGACGGGTTTCTGGTGGGGGCGCGAGCGGGTGGGGGGCCTGGTGGAAGCGCTTCGCCTGGCGTTGTGGGGCGGGATAGGCGGCCTTGGCGTGTATGTGTTGTTTGCGTCGTTGTATCGCTGGCCCTGGCGCACACATTTCTACGCGCTGGCGGGACGGGAGTTCCTCGCGGGGATCGTGGCCTTGTGTGGCGGGGGAGGCGTGCTGCTGATTGTGCACGCCCTGTCCCATCGGCGACAGTGAGGTGGCGTTCAGGGCGTGAGCAGGAACGCCAGGACGAGCAGAGCCGTCACAACGCCGATGAGCGGCGCGTTGGCTTGCCAGACCTCTTTCCAGCCGGCGCTGGAGGGCGTAAGCAGGCGCGAGATTCTGGATTCGTGCAGCAGTTTCTGGAAAGTCTTGACGTCAGCCGGGCGGTCGTCGGGATGCAGTTGCAGCGCTTGCAGGATCGCGTATTCTACGCTGGGGTTGATGCGGGGATTGAGAGTGCGCGGTGAAATCAGCGCCGCCGGGTTGAGAAAACGCTCCCTGGCGGTCGCCGGCGGCCGTCCGGTGAGGAGATTGTAGAGCGTAGCGCCTAGCGCGTAGATGTCGCTTTGTGAGGTTGTGTGCCCGTCGTCGTTACCGTATTGCTCCAGCGGCGTGAAGGCGGCGGTCCCGCGACCCTGGACGACCGTGATCGTGCGGGCTTCATCGCTCGTGAGCAATTTCACCAGGCCGAAGTCCACCAGTTTGATCAGCCCCGACGGCGTGAGTTTGATGTTCGAAGGCTTGATGTCGCGGTGCACGATGGGCGGATCCTGAGAGTGGAGATAGGCCAGCGCGTCGCAGAGTTGATCTGCCCAGTACAACACCTGCCGTTCGTCGAGATGTTCATCCCGTTCCCGGGCCTGCTCGACCAGTTCGCGCAGATCGTAGCCGGGGACGAAGTCCATGACCAGATACTCGCGCCCTTCCTGGGTGAAGTAATCCGATACTTTGGGCAGATTGGGATGATCGAGGCGGGCGAGGATACTGGCTTCCTGGCGAAATTGTTCTTGGATTTGGGTGAGCATCTCGTCTGCCAGCCCGCTTTCGGGCGCGATTTCTTTGACAGCGCAAATACGGCCCGGTAACAGCAAGTCTTCGGCGCGATAGACGGCTCCCATCCCGCCCTGCCCAATGGGGCCGACAATGCGGTACCGTTCGTTGAGCACAACTTGAGGTTCCAATAACCGGCTCATAGCTCGCATCATAGTCTGTTCCGGGGGAGTGTCAAGCGGGAAGCGCCAGAGCAAGCGATTTTGATATTTTCTTATTTTCTAAGGAGCGGCAAATTTTATGATAGAAGAAAATATCCCTGTGCTGATCGTGTATGAGGGCGCGCTTTCGGGTACCCGTTGGCCGCTGGATCGGGATCGCCTCACGATTGGACGCGCCCCCGATTGTGACATCGTGATTTTGGAGCGGCAGGTGTCGCGCTATCACGTGCGGATCGAACGGGACAGCGAGGGCTATTTGCTGCACGACCTGGGCAGCAAGAACGGCACCCTGGTCAACGGCGAGCCGGTGCACGGCCAGCCCTATCGCCTGCGTGATGGCGATGAGATTGTGCTGGCGACTGCGCTGCGCATGGGATTCGTGGCCGGCGACGCGACGTTGCCGTTGGGGGGATTGTTGCCGGCCGCGCCAGAGAGCCTGGTTGTGGACAAGGAAGCGCGCCGTGTCTCGCTTGGACGCCGGGAGCTGGATCCGCCGCTCTCGCCGTCGCAGTTTGCGTTGCTGGTCCTGTTGATGGAATCGCAGGGCGACGTCGTCAGTCGGCAGGACGTGGTCCACGCGGTATGGCCCGATGCCGTTGGCGGGGTGACGGATCAGGCCGTGGATGCGTTGGTGTATCGCCTACGGGAACGCCTCGCGGAGCTGGATCCTGAGCACAATTACATAGTCACACTTCGTGGACATGGGTTCAAGTTTGTACCTCCATCGTCCTGATGTTTCGCGTAGCCAGAAGCCTCAAAAGAAAAAAGGCAGATTCCAGACGATATTTCATAGAGAATGAGAAAGGCTATGCGAAATGCGTCGCGTGACACAGTGACGATAAAGTGAGATGAGAGCGAGGGCGAAAATTGCCTAAAAAATATAGCCACGGGGTGGGGATCTACCCCGTGGCTGCTGTTAGACACTATTGGAGGCTAAAGCACGTCGGACAAGGGAACTTTGATAGAGCTCTATGTCCGCGGCGCTTCCGTGCTGAAACTCGGCGGCGTTGCTTTCCGACAGACTCTACCGGTCGTTTCCCAAAGCGCGACGGTAAATGTCTTCGTATTCATCGTCTTGCTTGCGCGACATCCGGTTCTTGCGAGGGTTAGAGGGCTTGGCTCCCGCCGGCGTGCTTTGCGCCTTACGGAAAGCCTGCTCCATGGGAGAGAGGAAAGGCTCCTCGCCTCCTTCCTCAACCGGTGACGCCTCACCCAAATCCAGCGTCAGGTCAATTTGCCGCTTGTGGCGATCGAGGCGCAAAATGCGCACTTCAACTTCCTCATTTTCCTTCACGACATCGGAAGCCTGGCGCACGTACTGCTGGCCCATGTCGCGGATGTGAAGCAGTCCCGGCTTTTCGGCGCCGAGGTCCACAAAGGCCCCGTAACGTTCCAGCCGCACGACTTTGCCCTTGCGGATTTGCCCCTCTTCGAGGTCATTCCAATCCACCTCAGCCGGCTCGACCATCGTGAGGCCGATGCGTCCCGCTTCCGGATTCACATCCAGCACCCAGACCGTCACCGTGTCACCGGGTTGCACTTTATCGGTAACTTTGCTGACACGGCGATTTGCCAGCCGCGAGATGTGAACCATGCCCTCACGTTCCAGGCCGAGGTCCACAAAGGCCCCGTAGAGTTCCGTGCGCGTCACCTTCCCGGTCAACCGCATTTTAGGGCGTAATTCTGAAATTGAAGTTGGTTGAACAATACTTTCTTCCGGCATTCATTCACTCCTGTGTTTAAATCCAAAGCCGCATTATAACGCAGGCAAAGATGCTGTCAACCTGGCCTTTGCGCGTCAGCGGTCTTCTTTGCTCTCCCGTTCAATGCGCCGTTCAGCGTCGCGCTTGGCGATCGTGGCGCGCTTATCGTATTGTTTTTTGCCCTTCACCAGCGCGATTTCCACTTTAGCACGCCGGTTCCGCAGGTACATCCGCAAGGGGACGATGGTATACCCCTTTTCCTGCACCACACTGAAGAGCTTGTTGATTTCCCGACGATGCAGCAGCAGCTTTCGAGGGCGCACCGGGTCCACGGCTTGACGCGCGCTTGCCTGCTCATAGGGCGCGATATGCACGCCCATCAGCCACAGTTCCCCCTCCCGCGCCATGACATACCCCTCACGCAGGCTCACCTGCCCCGCCCGCACGGACTTGATTTCCGTGCCGGTGAGGGCGATCCCCGCTTCGTGCTGCTCCTCGATGAAGTAATCGTGATAAGCCTTGCGATTAGTGGCGATAATTTTGATGTCGTCCAACTCTGTCTCCTGGCGTTGGCTATGTCCCTTCTATTTTCCTTCCACGAGATACTGGATCGCGCGCTGAAGCTGGGGGTCTTCGCTGGCCGGCGTGTCTTCGGGGATGGGCGCTTCGATGTCAGGCTTCAGGCCGGCGCCATGGATACTGTGATTGTTGGGCGTGTACCAGCGCGCGATGGTCACACGCAATTGCGAGCCGTCGCTGAGGTCGTGCGGCAGCTGCACCGAGCCTTTGCCCAGCGTCTGCTCGCCGATCAACACGGCCCGGCCGCGGTCCTGGATGGCTCCCGCGACGATTTCGGAGGCGCTGGCGCTCCCGCCATTGACCAGCACGACGAGGGGGATGGTCTCACCCAGGTCGCCTGACTGTGAGGTGAAGGTCTGCTCGCCGCCCCCCGAATCGCGCTCGATGGCGACGACCCCTTTGTCCAGGAACAAATCGCTGATCTGAATTGCCTGGGTGAGAAAACCGCCCGGATTATCGCGGAGGTCGAAAATCAGGCCCTCCGCACCCTGATCCAGCAGCGCTTGCAGGGCCGCGGTGACCCGGTCTGTCGCCGTGTCGTCGAATTCGGTGAGCTGGATATAGCCGATGTTGTGCTCTAACATGCGCGAGTCCACCGTCGGCATGACGATGCGAGCGCGACGAACCGTCACAGTGAACGGCTCAGTTTCATCGGGACGCGCGATCTTCAGGGTGACCTCGCTGCCTTCTGGGCCACGGATCAGGCCGATTGCCTCGTAGAGGCCCATGCCTACGATGGAGACGTCGTCTACCTCCAGGACCAGGTCGCCGGCCTTGAGGCCAGCCGCCTCGGCCGGCTGACCCGGCAGGGGCCGCACGATTTCGAGATAGCCGTCCTCGCGCATTCGCACGGTCGCCCCGATGCCCTCGAATTCGCCCGTGGCGTCCTGATTCCAGATCGCGGCAATGTCCGGCTCGATGAAGGTGGTGTACGGATCGTCGAGCGTCGAGAGCATGCCCCGAATCGCGCCGTAAGAGAGCGTGGCCTGATCCGGCAAGCCGCCGTAGTATTCCTTGTCGAGGATGTCGAGAACCTCGCGCAACATGTCGTAATTCAGCTT
>Ga0208825_1000257_pt1 | contig 54104 bp, 40 predicted proteins | sample AD_UKC113_MetaG_FD_184450 | JGI IMG/M metagenome (GOLD analysis project Ga0208825, IMG submission 184450) | Active sludge microbial communities of municipal wastewater-treating anaerobic digesters from Hong Kong - AD_UKC113_MetaG (SPAdes)... | ecosystem: Engineered > Bioreactor > Anaerobic >... | reverse complement strand
TTCCATGAATTTACTCGTTACCGTAATGTTGCAAAATTTCTTTTATCCTATTTCCTTTATATCGATGGCATCAATACAATTATTATTTTTTCATCAATTTTTGCCCGACAGTCTTTAAATTTTGATCTATGGGAAATTATTATATTCTTTGCAGTGGTACAAACCTCAGCAATGATCGGCTCAATTTTTTTTGGAATCATCGCAGATCATTATGGCAGAAAAAAGACGTTAACGATAACGTTGCTGTTGTGGTTGGCGGTAATTGCTGTTGTTTACTTTGTTGTGAGTAAAGCAGTCTTTTATGTCGTTGGAGTTGTTGCGGGAATTGCGCTCGGCTCTTCTCAATCGACGAGCAGGAGCTTGATGTCCGAATTGACGCCGATGGACAAAAAGACGGAGTTTTTTGGATTTTACTCATTCTTTGGAAAAGCGTCGGCAATCCTTGGTCCGTTTGTGTTTGGAGTATTGTCATCTTTTCTAAATCAACGGATTGCAATTTTATCAGTTGGAATTTTTATACTTGCTGGACTTCTTCTACTTCAGATAGTAAACACAAAAAATAATTAAAGGAGGATAGAACTATGAAACGGCTTCTTAGCGCTTTGTGTGCGATACTTATGTTTGCTGGCTGTCAGAAAGAACCAGAGGAAACGAACACAAAGGGAAATTTGCATGTGCGCATACCTGAATCAATCGCTCCTGTAATGATAGAAGAAATAAAAGCATTCTCTGAACTCTATAAAGAAAGTGGAGCGAATGTAACATACTCGATCACAACCTCAGAAGAAGCGATGAAGGAATTCTTCCGGGACACATTACGATTGTGTTTCTCGACTATTCCGTTCCCTGAGGAGCAAATGCAGAAAGCAAAGGAAATATCACCTGAAATCAATACAACTCTTTTTGCGTATGATGCGATTGTATTCGTTACTAATGAGAATAACTCGCTTCGTCAAATAACAACTGATGAAGTGAAAAGGATTTTCGATGGTAAGATAAGCCGATGGGAACAACTCAAAAATTCAAAGCAGAAAGGCAATCTTTTTGTATCGCTACAAGATTCTGGAGATGTGATTGCGTACTTCCGCTCGCTCTATAAAACTGAAGAATTCAAAATAAAGAATTGGCAGCGAGCAAAATCTGAAGAAGAAGTTTTGAATTTTACCAGAGCAAATGTTCGTACACTTGGAATTGTTCCTTTGAGCTGGTACAAAAAATCGTCTGAGGGATTTTCGATGCTCGAAGTTGCTCCAACTCGTAGTGAATCTGACACAATGTTTGCTGTTGCTCCAGAAGCCATTGGGAAATATTTTTCTCCGCATCCAGCATATCTCTATTTACGATACTATCCATTCTATAGACGTCTCTATGTATGCTGTCGTACGCTGTATGGTAATGTTGCTGCGGGATTTACAACTTTTGTAACCCATTCAGAAGGACAAAAAATCATTCTTGATAATGGTTTATTGCCCGGCACACAAAAGATTGTTTTGAAACAGCAATAGTGGAATCATTAAAAATCTGCTCCGAGTGAAAATAGATACCGCGGCTCTGAGAAACCCGAGTAATTGAATTTCCATGCGACATCGATTCGCAATGGAAGACCGAGGAATCCAAAGCGCATTCCAAATCCGGTACTGATGAGCAAATCTCGCGTTACCGTAACGCCGTCAGAATTTTTTCCAAAAGCTTTCCATTTGTCTGAATCTGTCCATGCAGAGCCCATATCGAGGAATACTGTGCCAAGAATATCAGAAAAGCCAAAGGAAGGCGCGCCAAAAATAAGGTATTTTACAAGAGGGAATCGGAATTCAAAATTAGTTATTCCGTAGTAAGCGCCATTGAGCGCGTTATAATCATATCCGCGCAATGGTACCACAGTTGTAAAGAATGCATAATCTTCGACATTGACGATTGGAATTTCATCATCCTTGAATTGATAGTTAATCCAACCGTCGGCTCCGCCGATGAAAAATGTTTGCCGATTATTGCCGAGGCTCAATCCGCCTGAAAATCTAGAAGCAAAGATAAAATCCTTTGTAATCGGTGTGTACTTTCGATAATCAGCTGTAAACGTTTTCATATCTAATCCATTGTTACCCACTTTTGGCGTGCCATAGAACGTTGCATTGAACCGTGAACCATTGTTTGGAGCAAACCAAGCGCCTTGCCAAACAGAATTATCACGAACGTAAGAAAGTATGGGCATAAGAAGTACGCGTCGTTGAACTTCTTCAGTTGGGTAATCTAAATTTTCACGCGTTAAGGTCAGCCAGTTTAATCCAAAATCGATTCTTTGAAATCTATTGATTGGATATGATGCAGAGAGCGCTGCTCCGTAAGTCCTGAAGCGATAGAGAAAACTGTAAATATAAATGAAACGAGCGCTGTGGAAAGCCTGGAATCCGTAATCAATTCGTGATGGTAAATAATAGTATGAAATACCATAGTCGCTGTTTTTGAGATCGGTCATCAAATTTGTTTCCAGAACAATCTGGTGGTCGCCGAGCATATCGCTAAATGCAAAGATGGCGCTTCCCTCGATTCCATAAATAGTAGTGTAGCCTGCGGTTCCATAGACAAGGTCAGGAGTAAAATTAAGTTTGTACCGTTGAGGAATATAATTTCCTTCACTATCGACGTTTTCGTCATAAGACACTTTTTTGGGGAATGCTGTAGAATCTTTTTGAGGAATTGTCATGTCCGGTGAAAAAATAACATCTGAGAAACTGCCTTTACTTTTTTCATTATAAGTCATATCCGTTGTTGAACTGCCGGCTAAAATTGTAACATTGTTACGGGAGGAGAGTGTATCCGCAATTTCGGATTGAGGCAGAATTGTGCGAGGCTTTTCGATGCGTGGCAGGTTGTATTTTGTCTTGATGAATTCCGTTGGTTCGAGTTCCGAAACGGAAAGTTTCCGCTCGAATGGATGAAGGAGTAGAAAAAGATCAAAACCAGCTTCGAACTGAGAGGCAAAAACCATTTTTGAACCATCGTATGAAATTGATGGTTGATACAATCCGCTAATCGAGTTTGTTATTGGATAGTAGTTTTTTTCATTGAAATCATAAATATAGAAATTTGCAATTCCATTGATATCTGAAACAAAGAGCAATTTCTTCCCATCTGGTGATGGTCGAGGAGTACTTTCTGCACTTCGAGGAAGATCAAGAACGCGAGTTATGTTTTTAGTCTCGATATCAAGAGAGTAAATGTCCATTTGTCCGTAATCGTAGTTTGCTATTTTGAAATTTCGAGGCAAAAGAGATGGCGATGTATAAATTCCTCGATCCGAAGTGAAGTAAATAGTTTTGTTATCGTAGGAGAAGAAAGGGTCGGAGTCCGTGAAAATATCATTTGTAACATTTGTAAGCTCTTTGGATTTCAAATCGTACACATAGATGTCGGTCTGTGGAGTTTTTAATCCTACAAAAGCCAACTTGGAGCCATCATGGGACCACTCGACGGAAAAAATTCCATCTAAATCAAAGGTTATTTTTTGTTCCTTCTTCGTTTCGACATTGATAATAATAATTGCATCACGTTCTCCAGCTTTGACCGCAACGGCTATAGACTTTCCATCCGGCGACCATGTAAGACCCGGCATCAACAAGTGAAGTTCTTCAAAATTGTTTGTTCGTTGTCCATTGACGAGCTTTTTAATAATTTTTCCATCGGTCGTCGACATTAGAAAAATGTCGAAGTAATCATCCCGATCGGAAATAAATGCAACCTTATCGCCCTGCGGCGATATTGCTGGACTGGTGTTGTAGAAGTTATTGTTTTTTTTATGATCGGTGAGTCTCTTATGGCTAAAGTCAATAGGATCTTCACGTTTAGCAACATCAGGCCAGTAGTATACCTTTTGCTCTTTTTGCCAGCGTTCGGAAAGTTCTTTGATTGATAAATTGATCGAAGCTTTGAATCCTTGTTCAACGCTTCGTGTACTTTTAATTTTATTTAAAATTTCTCCAATCTTTTCTTCACCATAAGTATTTGCAATGTAGTACCATAGAGATTGACCTCCACGATAGGCAAAGTATCCATCAAGATATTGGATTGGAGGAAGATAATTGTGTACAGTCGCATCCCGTAGAAACATATCGGAGTTTGTTTCCCACTGTTGGGAGGCATATTCAGCAATTCCTTCGTTAAGCCAAAGTGGGAGCTGAACCGGCGTACTGCTCGAGAGAAGCGATTGGATTGTCCCGCCATAGAACATATCATTTAGGACAGCATGCACAAGTTCGTGGTGAACGACGTGCCTGAATTGCGCATAGTTACCCTCGAAAGGTACGACAACCCGATTCTTAAATAATTCTGTTACACCGCCGATTCCTTCTTCAAGGTATTCCCAGATCACATTCGTCTGTTGAAATTCGTTGTGGGAGTTATAGACGACGATGGAGATCCTATTATGAATTTCGTACTTCAATAACTGTTTGATGGATTCATAAGCATTTTCTGCTGTGACAGCAGTAAACTGAGCTATTTCGTATCCATTTTGTGAAAAGTAGATATCAAAATGCGATGTCTGAATATATTCCCATTCAAAATTTTTGTATTGTACTTTGTTTTTTCCAAATACAGAATTTTGAGCGTATACATTGATTCCAGCGAGCAATGAAAGAGCTAAAACTGTAATAAAATATAAAACTTGCTTCATATTATTTGCCTTCATTCATCCTGTACAATACTTACAGTAATTGTAGAGAAAAACCATTTGAATTGCAATTGTATAGACAAGACAAAGGATGCGGCGGCTTAGTCGAAAATTATTTCCTGAAAGAACTTTTTTTAATAGAAAATCGTTATTAATATATTAGAAGTATTAAAAACATATTTCATTATTTTAGAAATGGAAAGAATACAATGTATGTAATTAAAGAAAAATCATTTCTTGCGTCGAATGTTGCCCGATTTGTTATCGAAGCGCCATTCATCGCACCTAAACGACAACCCGGGAATTTTATTATACTCCGGGTAAATCCAAAAGGCGAAAGAATTCCGATAACCCTCGTTGATAGTAATCCAGACGATGGAACGATTACAATCATCGTCCAGGGTATTGGAAAAACCACAAAGGAATTATTGACAAAAAATGTTGGTGATACTCTGCCAGATATCGTTGGACCGCTTGGTAATCCAACGCCAATTCTCGAAAAGAAAACAGTCGTTTGTATCGGCGGTGGAGTTGGAACTGCTGAGTTGTTGCCAATTACGAAAGCCCTCTTTGAGAACGGATGCAAAATTTTTTCTATCATTGGTGGAAGGACAAAAGAGCTTGTAATTTTAGAAGAAGAAATGAAGCAATATTCCGAACAACTTTTCATTACAACCGATGATGGTTCTTACGGCAGAAAAGGAATTGTAACTGATCCATTAAAAGAAATTTTATCTTCTGGTACGAAAATCGACGCTGTCTATGCAATTGGTCCATTACCAATGATGAAAGCCGTAGCAGATGTTACAAGAGAGACGGGAATCAAAACTTACGTTAGTCTTAATACGATTATGGTAGATGGAACTGGAATGTGCGGAGGTTGTCGCGTTACTGTTGGCGGGCAACTGAAATTTGCTTGTGTCGATGGACCTGAATTTGATGGACATCAAGTAGATTTTGATGAATTGATGATGCGCAATAAATCTTATGCCGATAAAGAACGTCTTGCTCTGGAACAATTTGAACATAAAGATGGAGCTTGCAAATTGGAGAATGTACGATGAATGCACTGAAACCATCCGAACGAATGAAGATTCCACGGAACCATGCTTTCGAACAATCGCCGGAAGAACGAATTCATAATTTTAAGGAAGTATCATTAGGATTTGATGAGACTCTTGCACTTACGGAAGCATCACGCTGCCTTGAGTGTAAAAACGCTGTTTGCATTGAAGGTTGTCCGGTGAACGTGGATATTAAATCGTTTATCCAATTGGTTACCGAAAAGAAATATGTAGAAGCCGTTCAAAAAATTCGCGAATCAAACTATCTACCTGCAATTTGCGGACGTGTTTGCCCACAAGAGGAGCAATGTGAAAAGGTCTGTACTCTTGGGAAAAAACATGAGCCTGTTGCGATTGGAAAGTTAGAGCGATTTGTTGCTGATTACGAAATGAAAGCAGGTGCGTTTATTACTCCTGTCATAGAAGAGAAACGAAAAGAAAAAGTAGCGGTGGTTGGTTCGGGACCATCTGGACTTACATGCGCTGCTGAACTTGCAAAGAAAGGTTACCAGGTAACAATTTTCGAAGCGCTCCATGAAGTTGGTGGAGTATTGCGGTATGGAATTCCGGAGTTTCGTCTTCCTCGCGAAATTCTTGATCTGGAAGTCGAACGAATTCGCGGACTTGGAGTTTCTATTTATACAAACTTTGTTGTCGGGCGCACTGCTACTGTTGACGAGCTCTTCAATGATTGGGGATTTAGCGCTGTGTTCCTTGGAACTGGAGCCGGTACGCCTCATTTTATGGGAATTCCCGGCGAAAATCTAAACGGCGTTTATTCTGCAAATGAATTCTTAACGCGCGTCAATCTTATGAAAGCATACAAGTTTCCGGACTATGATACCCCAATTCGTCTTGGAAAGGAAGTTGCTGTGATTGGCGGTGGAAACACAGCAATGGATGGAGTGCGTACTGCGCGCAGACTTGGAGCGGAAAAAGCGTATCTAATTTATCGTCGCTCGCGTTCAGAAATGCCCGCGCGACTCGAGGAAATTCACCACGCTGAAGAAGAAGGAATTGAATTTATTCTTCTAACAAATCCTGTACGAATTATTGGCAATGAGAAAAAAAATGTTGTTGCAATCGAATGTCAGCGAATGGAACTTGGCGAACCAGATGCTTCGGGACGACGTCGCCCTGTTCCAATTCCGAATTCAGAATTTGTATTGAATGTCCAAACTGTTATCGAGGCAGTCGGACAATCGCCAAATCCAATTATTCAAGCAACAACTCCCGGATTGGAAACAACAAAGAAGGGAACTGTTATAGCAGATGAAACGCAACTTACCAAAAGAAAAGGCGTTTTTGCAGGCGGTGATTTAACGCGTGGAGGCGCAACGGTTATTCTGGCTATGCGCGACGGGAAAACTGCCGCTTCGGCAATTCATAATTATCTGCAAAATTTACATTCGTGATTTTTCAGGAAAATGAATGTAGTAATTATGCATTTCTCTGACTACCGAAAAATCACGTGAATTTACCGAAAGAACGCAACTTGTTCTTGCTTATTCAAGTATATTTATCTCACAATGACTTGTAAAATTGAGGAACTTTAGGTAGTTCAGATTCGTTTAATTATGAAAATATAATGACTGTCAGTCATTGTTTGAGTTAAAATCTAATGGGAATACAGGATCGTAAAGAAAGAGAAAAGCATCAGCGTCGCGAAGCAATTTTAGATGCAGCTCAAAAAATTTTTTTTGAGAAAGAATTGTTAATAGCGACAATGGACGATATTGCGGAAGAAGCTGAACTCAGTAAAGGGACATTGTATCTATATTTTAAAAGTAAAGAAGACATTTATCTTGCTGTCATGATGCGCGGAGTGAAAATTTTGGAGGATGAGTTTATCCGAATTATTAATTCTGTGCTTCCAGTGCTACAAAAAATTGTAATGATGGGAAGAGCGTATGTAAATTTTTTTGAAAGTTATCCTCACTTTTTACGAATGTTTTCATTTGCTCAACTACAGCATTTTCACAAACAGGTTACACCAGAGATGAAAGAACATTGCAGCCAAGAAAATCGTAAAATGTGGAATATGATTGCAGGTGTTTTTCAACAGGCAGTTCACGAAGGACTTATCAGAAGCGACATCAACATCGTTGAATTGACAGTTGTGCTATGGTCGAACGCTACAGCCCTTTTGGTACGAATTGATAATGAATATGAATTTTGGAAGAAGATGCAAATCGATTTGAAGCAAACTTTACGACTTTCCAACTGTCTTTTGTTGGAGTCAATATTGACAGAGAAAGGCAAAACGGAATTTCGCGAATATGAAGAATCGCCAGTATATAATAATGAAATGAGTTTGATGACAGGTGAATAGTATCGAAAACATAAATGGAGATAAGATAAAATGAAAAAAATACTAGCTCTATTATTCATAGCAACTACGGTAGTTTCTGCTCAACAAAAAATGCCAACGGTGATTACAATGGAGCAGGCTATCAATCTTGCATTAGATAAGAATACCGATCTGAAAATAGCATCAATGGAAGTAAAGAAGTCCGAAAAGAAATTATGGGAAGCCTACAGTGGACTCTTTCCGCAGATTACAGCAACAGGCCAATATCAACGATACATTGAGTTGCCTGTTCTCTTTTTACCACCAGGTTCCCCCTTTGGTACAGTGTTGAAAATTGGTTATGATAATTCTTATGTTGCTTCGGCATCTTTATCCATGCCATTATTTTCCTGGACGCTCTACAAAGGTATTGGAGTAGCATCTGATGCAGTAACAATTTCAAAGCAAAGCTACAGCAGCACGAAAAACAAAGTTATTACAGATGTAAAGAAAGCTTTCCTTGCTGCAATTCTTACACGAGAAACAAAAGATGTGATGGTGCAGAGCTTAAAAAATGCTGAAGATAATCTGGAAAATGTAAAAAGGCTTAAAGAAGGAGGCACACTTTCCGATTACGATGTTCTTAGGGCTGAAGTGCAGGTGGAAAATTTAAGGCCTGTTGTTCTTCAAATGGAAAACAACTATAAACTTTCACTTGAAGCGCTAAAAGTTACAATAGGACTCAATGCAAGTGAAGAGATTGAAGTGGCTGGTGAAATTGATTTTGAGGGACCTTATCAAGTTCCTTCAGAGGAAGCGGTTATCAATGAGTTGATGAAAAATAATCCTCAGCTTGCAATACTTCACACGCAAGTTCAGCTTACGAACAAAAATATCGCATTAGAACGTTCAGCTTATTTGCCAACGCTGGTTGGCATTGGTAGTTATCAATATCAAGCCCAGGCAAACGACTTCAAATTTTCCGACTACAAATGGGTCAGTACCTCGCTCGTTGGATTACAATTACAAATTCCAATCTTTAAAGGCGGTAAAACAAACGCAAGGGTAAGTCAAGCGCAGATTGGATATGATCAGGCTCTGGAACAAGAACGGAATGCAACCGAGGCAATAAAAACACAGGCTCTGAGTATTGTCTATAAGATTGAGCAAGCGGTGAAGAGAATCGAAGGACAGGAAAAAACAGTTCAGCAGGCTGAACAAGGATATGAGATAGCGAAACGAAGATTTACCAACGGATTGGCAACACAATTAGAAGTCAACGATGCTGAACTTGCCTTACGACAGGCAAGACTTAATAAGGTTCAGGCAATCTACGATTTGAAAGTAGCAGAAGCTGAGTTAGAAACGGTTTTAGGAAAAAATAATTGAATAAAAATAATGAGGAGATAAACAATGAAGAATCGACTTGGAATAGCAATCTTAATTATAGCTGCAACATTGGTTACTGGATGTTCAAAGAAAGATGCTAACACGCAGCAAGGGGATGTAATTCCTGTAGAAGTTACGACTGTAAAGAAATCGCAGGTAGTGCGCGACATCAATCTAATTGGAACGCTTGCTGCTTGGAAAGAAGCGAATCTCGCGGCTCAGACAACAGCTCGTATTGAGGAAATTTATGTTGATGAGGGATCGCGCGTCAAAGAAGGCGATTTACTCTTTGAGATGGATGATACACAACTTGCTCAGGCGCGAATCCAGTATCAAGTAACGAAAGATAATTATGAACGGTTGAAGCCGCTGTATGAGACAGGTTCTATTTCACAATCGCAATATGATCAAGTAAAAGCAGCGTACGAAACAGCGGAAAAGAATTATCAACTTTTATTGAAAAATACTCAATTCCGTGCGCCATTCAGCGGTGTAATTACTGCAAAGCGATTGAATGCTGGAGAAGTTTTCTTGCTTTCGCCTGGTGGCGCTGGAGCGCCAGCAATTGTTACGCTGATGCAAATAAACCCATTGAAGCTCATTCTCAATGTAAGTGAACAGAATCTAAAAGATGTAGCCGTTAATCAAATCGTTGAAGTACAATCAGATGTGTACCCGGCAGAAACTTTTCGTGGAAAGGTTAGTAGAATAAATCCAGCGATCAATACAACGACCAGAACTTTTGAAGTGGAAGTGAAGATTCCAAATCCTTACGAGAAATTACGTCCCGGAATGTTTGTGCGTGCAAAGATTCTTGTAGGTACGTCGGAAAGCATTCTTGTACCGCGTGCTGCAATACAAAAACTATTAGGTATTACAGCATACTATGCTTTTGTTGTTAAAGATAATAATGCACAGCGAGTAGACGTTATACTTGGAAATGATTTTGATTCTGAGGTAGAAGTTGTAAAAGGTTTATCGGCAGGAGATCTGCTTGTAACGAAGGGGCAGGCAATCCTTAAAGATGGAAATCGTGTAGAAATTAAAGGAAAAGTTGAGTAAGGAGACTACGATGAATTTATCAGAAATGTCAGTTCGAAGGCCAGTAACAACAATAATGTGTTATCTGGCTGTAATTATCATCGGATTGGTATCATTACAACGATTACCAATAGATATATTTCCAAAAGTTGATCCACCGATGATTAGTGTTATAACTCAATACCCTGGTGCAAGCGCTCAGGACGTTGAGATGAATGTATCGAAACAAATTGAAAGTGGATTGAGTTCGATTTCTAATCTTAAAAAGATATACTCTACATCAATCGATAACCTTTCTATTGTAACGTTGGAGTTTGAATATGGTTCGAATCTCGATGAAGCTTCAAACGATATTCGATCGGCTCTTGAATTTACCAAACGTAATTTGCCAGATGATGCGGAAGAGCCATCGGTCTACAAATTTAGCTCAAATATGATGCCAGTACTATTTCTATCCGTTCAAGCTGACGAAAGTTATCTGGGATTAAATAAACTTATCGAAGATAATATTGTTGATCCATTGAAACGTGTAAATGGAGTTGGGACAATTATTGTCGCTGGTGGACCAGTACGGCAAATTCTTGTACATGTCGATCCTCAAAAACTAGAAGCCTACAATATTTCGATCTCGCAAATAGCACAAATTCTCAAAGCAGAGAATGTCAATATACCGTCAGGTTCTCTAAAAATGGGAGATGTTGAGTATAACATTCGGGTTCCAGCAGAATTTAATAATGTCGATGAAGTTAAAAATGTAGTTGTAAGCGCTCAAAGTGGAAGGGTTGTCTATCTTAAAGATGTGGCTTCAGTAAAAGATAGTTTGAAGGACCGGTCTATTGATGTACGGTTGAATGGCGGTAGAGGATTACAATTAATGATTCAGAAACAATCGGATGCAAATACTGTAGAAGTAGCTCGAGGCGTTATGGCAAAGCTTAAGGAACTCGAGAAGAATCTTCCTTCCGATGTAAAAATAGGTGTAGTCAATGATGCCTCTGAATTCATAGTTAATTCAATAAATAATTTACGGGATTCAGTTCTGATTGGAGCGTTTCTTGTCGTACTTGTGATCTTGGTATTTCTGAGGGAATGGCGAGGTACGATTATTATTATTATGACTTTGCCAGTTTCATTGATAGGAGCATTTATTTATCTCTATTTCTCGGGGAATACAATAAATATCATATCTCTTGCTTCGCTCTCTATCGCTGTTGGTATGGTTGTTGATGATGCTATTGTTATACTTGAAAATATTACGCACCATATTGAAAGGGGCTCGCGTCCACGGGAAGCTGCAATTTTTGGCTCATCAGAAGTTAGCCTGGCGGTTATTGCATCTACATTGACAATTGTTGCAGTATTCTTTCCACTTGTTTTTATTTCAGGTTTAGCTGGTATCCTCTTTAACCAGTTGGGATACATTGTTACCGTTATGATCCTTGTTTCACTTCTTGCTGCTTTGACAATCATCCCGATGATGTCAGCAAGGATGTTAAAAGCCAAGAAGGATGTGAAACCTATAAAGAATCCAATCTTACGGAACATCCATGATTCATTAGGGAAGATGCTAGTAGCGCTCGACGAATTTTATACAAAGGTACTCGAGTGGGCGCTATCTCACAAGAAAAGTGTCCTATATATAAGCGGTGGCATCTTCTTAGCTTCTCTCTTGTTAATACCTTTTATGGGAACGGAATTTATTCCGCGTACGGATTCCTCTAGTTTGTCAGTTGTATTGGAACTTGAGCCTGGTAAGCGATTAGAAGAGACAACAGAATATGTAAAAAAAGTAGAGGATATTATCAAGAAGGATTTCCCGGAAGTTCGATTTGTGTCGGTAACGTCTGGAGTAAATGATCAGGGATTTTCGAGTGTTATTTTTGGTCAAAAAGAAGGTTCAAATGTTGCTTCATTTCGATTACGTACATCAAAAGTGCATGAACGGAAACGTTCGATATTTGAAATGGCTGATGCATTGCGAGAAGAAGTTAAGCCAATTGCTGGAATAAAATCGTTGACGGTGAACACTGGTGGTGGTGCAAGCTTTTTGATGGGGTCTGCTATTGAAGTTAACATTATCGGTCCTGATCTGGATAAATCTTATGCTGTTGCGACACAATTGCAGGAATACATGAAGAACCTTAAAGGAACCAGAGATGTACAAATTGATGTTGGAGATCCAAGAGTTGAACTCCAGGTCTCATTGCAGAGAGATAAAATGGCATTATGTGGACTCAATACTGCAATGGTCGCTTCGACTCTCCGTGACCATTATTATGGAAACACGCCAACGAAGTATCGAGAACTTGGTGATGAATATGATTTCTTTATCGGATTGCCACCTGGTATGAAAAATAAAGTTAGTGATCTTGAAAATCTTCCGATAAAGACAATGCTTGGTACAACTGTGAAACTAAAAGATGTAGGGACAGTTGTTGAAGCGTTAGCTCCTCAAATTGTAAAACGGAAAGAGCAAGAAAGGGCCATTTCTGTGACATCAGATGTTGAAGGAAGAGCATTAGGTGATGTTACAACAGATATTCAGAAATTTGCTTCAACATTACAGTTACCACCTAATACGACAATTACTTATGCTGGACAAATTGAAAATCAGGCAGATACATTTAAAGATTTGTATTTCCTGCTTCTTTTAAGTATTGTCCTTGTGTATATGGTGATGGCAGCGCAATTTGAATCGCTGTTGGATCCTTTCATTGTTATGTTCTCAGTACCATTTGCATTTACAGGAGTCTTCCTTGCACTCTTTATTACAGGTACTCCTTTTAGCGTTATTGCATTCCTTGGAAGTATTATGCTTGTAGGAATTGTAGTAAAGAATGCTATTGTGATGGTTGACTATACAAATATTACTCGAGCAAGAGGCATCGGACTTCATGAAAGTATTGTAATTTCAGGACGAAGTAGGTTGCGTCCAGTCTTAATGACTACAATTACTACTTTGCTCGGACTTTTGCCTCTTGCCTTAAGTTCAGGTGAGGGTGCAGAAATATGGAGACCTCTTGGTATTTCCACAATTGGCGGTTTGTTCTTCTCTTCTCTGATTACGCTTGTGTTGGTACCGGTGCTCTATTCGTTGTTTGAGACAAGAATTAAAAACAAAAAGAAAGTTGACTAAGTAGGAGATTGAATATATGAAAGCAGTAATGATTGTATATAACCACGGAATCTCAGAAGAAGTAGATGAAGCACTAGAATCCTTACATATTCGTGGATTTACCAGATTCCTTAATGTCCATGGACAAGGCAGTGATAAAGGAGAACCTCATATGGGAGACCATATCTGGCCTAGTGTAAATACAGTAGTAATAACGATAGTACAAGATAAAATGGTAGAGCCTTTACTGGAAAAAATCAAAGAAATCAATGCGGAAGCGGAAGAACAAGGTATCCACGCTTTTGTTTGGACTATTGATAAAATGGTATAGTATTATTCTTGAATTATTACTACAACAAATAAGCCTCGTTCGCCAAGAGCGAGGCATTTTATTTTTAAATATTTGCGCTATTTCTTTCTTGCAAATTACGCATTAGAAACTTGTAAAGTTGGCTCGATACGCTCTTCGAGCACCTCGGAAAACGATTTACTGACGGTGGCTGAGGTGAGCAATAGCTCATATCGAAGCCGCCATTTTGGTTTCTCTTCTTTCGGCTATTTTTTTACTTCATCTTACCTTTTTACTGCTACCAGTAATAGCATAATATAGGTTCAGTTCATTCTTTTTCATTAAGTTGCGCTTAGATATTCTTTTCTTTGCTATTTGATAGTTTGGGTTTAAGGATAGATACAAAAAAGCCTCGTTCAAAAGACGAGGCTTTTTAAAAAAATGTTGCGCTATTAATTATCGCAGCTTAAAATCAAATGGCACATATACTTTTGCCGTTACTGGTCCAGTTGACATCATCGCTGGTTTATAAGTGGATTTCATTGCAGCCTCGATTGCCGCTTCATTGAAAACATCGCTGCTGCTTTTAGCAATTTTTGCTTGTATTGGTTTGCCTTGCGGATCGACAGTAACTTCTACCACTACTTTTCCTTCGATTCTCATACGATATGCAATTTCTGGATACTTTGGAGCTGCACGCTTCACAATTTGCGGTGGCGCTTCAATAGCAACAAACGGTTTTGGAGCAGCTTCTTCAGGAGTTTGAGATGCAGATTGTTGTTGTGGAGCCTGAGCCTGTTGAGGAGTTGGAGCTGGTTGTTCTGCGGGCTGTGGTGGTGGAGTTGCTTGTTTGGGTTGTTCAACTTTTGGTTCTGGAACCTGTCTTTGTTCCTCTTTTGTTGTTGATACAGATTGTTGTTGCGAAGATTTTGTTTCTACAGGCTTTTGTTCAGGTTGTTTATTTTTTTGATCTTTTGCAGTTGGAGTTGTAGATTCTGGTTGTTGAGTTTCTTCCTTTACATTTTCTGAAATTGAACCTGGTTGTTCTATAGAAGTAACACTCTGTTCTTGAGTTGGTTGTTGAGTCTTTTTTGAGCCACTTGACGTAAAAAGCCAAATACCAACGCCAAGAATGACTACTGCTGCTGCCAGAATAATTGGAAGTTTTGATTTTCCTTTTGTTTCTGCAAGTGGTTGTTCTTCCGCCTGTTTCGGCTGTGATGACGATGGTTGAGAAGTGGTTTCTTTTTCTTGTGGTTCCTCGCCTTTTGCTTTCAGTGAAGCAAGCTGTTCTATTTTTTGTTCGTACTCTTTAGCCACGACATTTCCCGCATCAATAATGTAAATACGACGTATCTCTTCTAGCGCATGGGGATAGTCGCCTTTTTCTACGTACTCATCTGCTCTTTGGAAATATTGGCTCTTAAGTTTTTCAAGTGCAGCTTCTTTTTCTTTTGCTTCTTTTGGCTCCTGGGCTTTTTCTGCCAGCCGCCGTTGAGCATCGTTGATGGCACGCTCGATCATTGGTGGAAGGGCCTTGATGATTTCAGAACGGAGTTCGGCAGCAGTTTCAGTATCGGTTAACTTCAGAATTTGCTTTTCGAGCGCAATGATATAAATGTTTTTACTATCAGCCGCCTTGACTTCTTTTAATTCTGCAAGCGCATCCTGAATGTTTCCGTTTTCCACTTTACGCTGAACATCGTGAAGTCGATCAATAATAAACTGTTGGGGCGTCAATTTTTCTTGTGGTTCCATTCCTTTGTTCCTCTTCAGTTCATATCAGTAATTATATTTTTCATCCTGCTGTAATTCCACAATATTATACACAACTTGAGCATTAATTTCCACTACCAGTCGCTTGTTGATCGTTCGGATAAATGAGTTTCAGGGTCTGTCCTGTTTGTTGTGCGTGTCGAATCTGGTTTTGCCGAATGCGAATTTCTGCTTTCTTGATTTCTTTGTTTAATGGATCGATCAAATATGCTTTCGTAATTTCATCAAGGGCTTTTCCAAATTCATTCTGCTTCTGGAATTCATCGGCTGCCCGGAGATGAACATAGATCAATTGGCTTTTTTCATCATCCGGAAGGGGAGATTCAAGAATACTATTATCTGCAGGTTCTTCTTTCGCTGTCTCATCTTGAGCTTGTGCTGCGAGAACTTGTTCCTCAAGATCCTTGAGGTCTTCGTTGTTTGGATCAGATGTCAATCCCATTGTTATTTCAATGAGAGCTTCGTCGTATACTTTTTCTTTAAGAAGTTTCCGCGCCTGCCGAATATGAGATTTAATTTTTTCTTCTTTAGTTTCTTCTGATTTTTTCTTGACCCATTCTTCTTTTTGTTGTTGGATAGAAGATTTGAGCGTTAATGATTCTTCATTCTGAGGATCGATTTGAAGAGCGCTTTCGATTTCAGCAAGCGCAGAATCAAAATCGTGATGGATGAGCGCTTCTTTTGCACTGAAGAGAAGTTTCTTTATTGCTTTAGTATTTGCATCGTTTCGTCTTCGTTCTTCATCTTCTTCTTGTGAGGACTCAATTTCTTGTTCTAAGGCCTTGAGATCGGCTCTCTCTGGGTCTAACACCAATGCTCGGGTTACCTCCATAAGAGCATTTTCGAATTCATGTTTTGATAGATATTTCTTTGCAGAGAGAACCATTTCTTGAATTTGCTTTTGTTTTTCCTCTTCTGCCTGGCGCAGCTGCCATTGAGCATAAGCGTCTTGGATCTGCTTCTCGAGTACGACAAGTTCTCGGTTGTTTTGCTCATAGGTGTAGCCCTCAGCAACTTCGGCAAGAGCTTCATCGAAAGCTTCATGCTCCAGGAAATCCTTTGCTCGTTGAATGTGTCCTTTGAGAGCAGCTATTCGGTTTTCTTCTTCTTGTTTCTGACGCATTTCCTCCTGGTAATCATGGAATTCTTTTTGAAGCTGTGCCTCATACTTCTGGATGGTTTCATTCAATGGATCAAGGAGGAATGCTTTTGCAATTTCGTCGAGAGCTTTACTATATTCATGTTCACTAGCAAGTTTTGATGCTTCCTCGAGACATGCCGCAATTTTTTCTGCTGTGTCATCGATAGGAAGGGCAATAGTTGCCGCTTGCTCTGCAAGAACGGCATCCTCGGCTTTTTTCTTCTCTTGTGCGGCAAGGATATCTTGCTCCATATGTTTAACGTCTTCGTCAAACGGGTTGATAATAAACGCTAGTGCAACTTCGCCCAGGGCATCCTCAAATCGATTCTCATTTAAGTAGCGACGAGCTTTTGTGAGGTATTGGAAAATTCTTTCTTTGTCAGCTCGGCGTTTCGCTTCAGATTCTGCACTTTCGCCAAGGAGCGCTCGTTCACGTTCTAATTGTTCTAATCTGCGGAGTTCTTCTTCCTGTTGTTTACGGATTGTTTCTTCTTCTATGCGACGTTGCTCTTCGGCTTTTCGCATTGCCTCTTCCTGCTCGGCAAGAATTTTTTTCTCGCATTGCTGGAGGGCGTCGTTAATTGGATCGAGTACATAGGCTCGAGTAATAACCCGTAAGGCATCTGAGAACTTGCCTTGTGCTGCAAGATGTTCAGCATTTTCGATGTGCTTTTGTATTGCTGTTACAATCGCTTCGCGTTTCTTTCGTTGTTCTTCTTCTCGCTTACGGAAAATTTCTAATTGTCTTTGTTGCTCTAGATCCTGAGCTTCTCGAATTTTTCGCTCGAGTGAAAGAACCTCTTCGTTCAGCGGATCAACTACAACAACGAATGCTAATTCGCTTAATGCTTCATCGTATTGACCTGCTGAGTAAAGCTCTTGTGCATGCTGGAGGTATTGGCGAATTTTTTGTTGTTGAGCAACTTTTCGCGCTTCTTCTTCTTTGCGTCGTTTTTCTTCTTTCTCTTGCTGAAGACGTGCAAGCTGAGCTTTCAGAGCTTCCTGTCGCTTTCGTTCCTCTTCCTGCTGACGTTGGAGTCGTTCAGCTTCTTCTCGAGCGCGAGCTTCTTCTTGGGCTCGAAGGATTCGATTTTCAATCTCATGGATTTTCTCATTTGCAGGTTCAAGTAAGTAAGCGCGTGTTATTTCATCAAGGGCGCGGTTATAATCTCCTTTTGCTTCATATTCCATTGCTCGCTGGAGAAACATAGCAATTTTCGCTTCGATTGCTTTGCGTCGCAGCTCTTCTTGTTTACGGCGTTCTTCTTCTTCTTTCTTCCGCAACATCATCTCTTGCTCTTGTTTTGCGGCGACCGCCGCTGAACGCTGTGCTTCAACAATAGCAAGATTCGAAATATGTTCTAACGCTGTAGGAATTTGTTGTGGGACTGGAGGTTTGCCAGCCTCTTCTGGTTTTGTTTCAGCCTTCTGTTGATTTACAAGGGAGCGTACACGTTCTTCATAGGCAAGCGCATACAAATTTCGTGGATCTTTTGCACGTGCTTTTCCTATCTCTTCTAGCGCTGCCGCATAGTTTCCCTCCCGAACAAGTTTATCGGCGAGCTTTAAATATGTCGCAACTTCTTTAAGTTGCTCAGCGCTTCTCGTATTATCTTGCCCCTTCGCCATATTTTTCTTCCTTTCACTTCTATGTTACCCTCCCCCCATCAACCTACTAATACTGAAAGCATTGTAGACAAATTCTTTAATATTGTCAACAGTATTTTTGAAATAATTACAGGATAAAAATTTTTCTGGAAAGAACTTTACTATGTCTTACAAAATCACTCGCTGTAACTAATGAGGATATAATTTAGTCGGGGTGAGAGGATTCGAACCTCCGGCCCCCTGCGCCCAAGGCAGGTGCTCTAGCCGGGCTGAGCTACACCCCGAACTGTAAAAAAATACGAAAAATTACCCATGAAGTCAACGAAACAAACATCTGCAAATTATAAATTCCTACGGTTCTTTGAGTTAGATAATGAATTTACGTATAAATATCGTTTGATTTTTTGAGTCGGAGTTTTTTCGAAAGGTTCTCGCTGTTCATAGATACGTGCAATCCGCGAAAATGATGAAACTTGTTGATTCACTTCACCAAGGAGTGAGGCAAGCATGCTCTCAATGTGCTGGGCCATTTGAGAATCATTTAAATTCGGTGAGATTATCTCTGATTCCAGTTTTTCATAGTCTAGATGCACTTTTGCGACCAGTTGGCTGTTCTCTTCGTAGACGAGAGATTCGACGACATAGTCAGAACGATTCAAAACAGATTCAATTGCTTCTGGATAGATGTTTTCACCGTTAGCCCCAACAATAACATTTTTAATTCTTCCTGCAATATATAAATAACCATCGTCATCTAAGTATCCTGAATCTCCCGTATGAAACCATCCATCATCTGAAAGCGCTTCGGCTGTACGTTCAGGATCATGATGATATCCCTTCATAACGTTAGGACCCTTTACAACGATTTCGCCAATACCAGTTTTCGAGTCGACATTTTCGATGCGAACTTCAACACCTGACAAAGGCAACCCTGTAGATTGAAATTTTGTTTTATATGCATCGGTGCCGGCGATGAGGGGAGATGTCTCGGTTAATCCGTATCCAATTGCATATGGAAATTCAGCTTCTATGAGAAACTGTTCGATAGCAGGAGATAGCGCTGAACCGCCAATTCCAAAAAAACGCAACGAGCCGCCAAAAGATTGTTTTAGTTTTACTCCGGCAATTCTATTAATTTTTTTTCGTATTGCTGGCAAAAGGTATAACATCCTTGTGATTTTGTGTTTTCGGATTTCAGGAATGATCTGTGTCTTATAAACTTTTTCAATAACTAAAGGTACGGTCAGCATTGCAGTCGGTCTGACTTTGTCTAACGCTGGAAGAAGCACCGTTGGAGTCGGTGGTTTTTTTAAGTAATAGACAGAAGCGCCGCACATAAATGGGATGATAAAACCGATTGTACATTCATACATATGAGCAAGTGGTAAAACTGAGAGAAGTCGATCCTCCGGGATAATATTTGGAAGCGCGGCTGCAATCTGAGCGTCCCACACAATGTTCTTGTGAGTGAGCATAACGCCCTTTGAATGTCCAGTTGTACCTGAAGTATAAATAATCGAAGCAATGTCATCTTCGTGGATTTCGGTTTTAATCTTGCCAGTTAACTCTAAAACCATTGAACGAATTTTTTGGATTTCTTTACTTCCTTCGACTAAAAATTGTCTGAGAGATGCTTTCGTTGTCTGAGGTTTTACAACGCTCAATGAATCCAATAAAATCACGGCGTTGTATTTTGCGAAATCGAGTTCTTCGACTTTTTGAAAATATCGTTCTGAAACGAAGATTACCTTACTCTCCGAGTGACGGAGTATGTGATGTACTTCCGATGTGTGAAAGTCGGGAAGAATTGGAACCACAATAGCGCCGAGTAACGTAATTGCAAAGTATGCAATACCCCAGTGTGGACAGTTTTCGCTAATAATTGCAACTCTATCGCCGTGGGAGACTCCTTGAAGTTTTAAGAAGTGAGAAAGATGTTCTACTTCACGACGGACATCAGCGTATGTAAAAGGTTGCTCATCGACAAATGCAAGGGCGGTTCGAGTTGCATAGCGAAGAGTGCTGTGTTGAAAGATGGCTGAAAGCGTAAGTTCTGAATTCATAGGGTTTTGCTAATAATGTCTTTCTTAATGTAGGGAAAAAAACGGAATATAAAAATTATCAAAAAAAGTATAGCATTGTTCAAAGATAAATTGTATAATTATTCCATCAGCTGTTGACAGAATTGTGGAACAATCCAAAAAGGACGTTGGAGATGGGATGGACAGAATTTGAACGAAAGCTGATGGAAATCAATGGAAATTGGTTCCTCAACCATGAAGATCCTCACCACTGGGAAATTCTATCGAAGATTATGAAAGAAGAATTACCAGAATACAAACCGGAAGAACTCAATAAAGCGCTTGAACAAATTAAGGTAGCACTGCTGCCGCCGATTTCAAAAGTACGAATTGTGCATTGGCTGCAATCGAATCTTCCTCCTAAATCAAATGCGCCTGAGCCTCCTCCCGAATCAAAACCAAAAGATATATTGTAATTAGAATTACTGACAGTTTGCGATAAATTTCTTCAGCGCATTGAAAGTTTTCTGAATTACAACTACCTTTTCCAATAAAGTAAGGAAAAGGTGCAATGAGAATTCTTGTTGTTGAAGATGAACAAAAAGTAGCTCGCTTTCTGAAAAAAGGATTGGAAGCTGAGGGATTTGAAGTAGAAATTGCGGAGGATGGAGAGAAGGGAGAACAATTAGCTCGGTCTGCACAGTATGATCTTATTTTGCTAGATGTGCTTCTACCTGTAAAAGATGGTTTTTCGGTTCTCCAAAACTTAAGAAAAGATAGCATTAAAACCCCTGTTATTATGCTTACAGCTCGTACCAGTACAGAGGATATTGTCGGTGGACTTGATCAAGGCGCTGATGATTACCTTGGAAAACCATTTTCGTTTGATGTGCTCCTTGCTCGAATTCGTTCTGTTGTACGAAGAAGTAAACAATCTCAAACGAAGCTTACCTATAAGGATCTTACACTTGATACTGTAGCGCATAAAGCCTATCGTGAAGGGACGATGATAGAATTAACAAGTCGAGAGTATACATTACTTGAATATTTTATGCACCATCAGGGAGAATTAGTAACACGAAAAGAATTGGCTCGCAATGTGTGGGGGTACAATTTTGATCCTGGTACCAATGTTATTGATGTGTATGTAACCCATCTTCGAAAAAAGATTGACGCCGATTTTAAGGTAAAGCTAATTCAAACAGAACGAGGTAAAGGCTATTACCTATCTGATAAGAAATTAAAATTTTAGTTGCAAAGGCTCCACGTATTAAGATGAAAATTTTTCACTCTGTTCGCAGTAAGTTGACCGCATGGTATGCAATGATTTTAGCCGTCAGTTTGTTAGGGTATGGAGTCGTCGCATATTTTGTAACGCGCGAAGGACTCTTAAATAATCTCGACTACTCACTTCGGACCGAGGTGCGATGGGTAAACGAATTTATTGAACCGAAAGCGAAAAAAATTCGCTTGAAACGGGCAGCGATTGAAGAATTGGAGGAGTTACGTCGCTCTCAACCGAAAGAAGCTGTTGCCCAACCTGATAGCGTGAAGCGTGAAAATGAAGTAATTGATGAGATGTGGAGTCAAATTTACCATCATACTCTTTTAAGTCCTCGGCGCCATTATATTCAAATTCTCGATCGGAATGGTGATTTACTCTTTCGATCACAAAGTTTGCGTGGACATATATTATCATACCCTGAGCTTCCATATAATTGGATCAATATTGTAACAACGGATGGATTCGATGGGGAGCGAATAAGAATGGCTATGATGCAAACGGATTACGTCAAAATTTTTGTTGCGTATCCTCTCGAGCCAATATATGAAGTCTTGGATAGTTTTTTCTATAATGCCCTCTTTATAGCGCCGTTTGCTTTGATTATTTCTATTGTTGGTGGGTGGTTTTTGGCAAGCAAATCTTTAAAACCTGTGGATGAACTAACGAAAGCGGCAAAAGAAATTACAGCTCAAAATTTAAGTCGTCGTCTACCAATGCGCGATGTTGATGATGAAATTGGTCGATTGACAGCGCAATTTAACGACATGATTGAACGATTAGAATCTTCATTTTCACAAATTCAACAATTCTCGGTAGATGCTTCTCATGAATTAAAAACTCCACTTACCATTATGAGGGGAGAAATTGAAGTTGCGCTTCGCAATAAAAAGATGTCTAAAGAGACGCGTGAACTCCTAAAGAGTATTTATGACGAGGTGCTTCGCCTTTCGACAATCGTTGAATCGCTTATGATGCTTATTAAATCTGACAGCGGCCGTTTGGTAATATCGAAAGAAAGTATTGATTTGAACAAACTTTTGCAAGACCTTGTCGATGAAATGCAACTGCTTGCAGATTCAAGAAAGATTACTCTGACGTATGAAGCTCGCTCATATCCGATCGTGAAAGGAGACGGGGTTCGATTAAAACAGTTGTTCTTAAACCTTCTTGATAATGCAATCAAGTATACGCCAGCAAACGGAATGGTTAATGTGAAATTGACGACAGAAGACGGACAAACCTGTGTTCGGATTAGGGATACTGGCATCGGGATTCCACAGAAAGATGTAAACCGAATATTTGAGCGCTTTTATAGAGCACAGCAAAAGCGTCAGGATGTCATGTCCGAAGGAAGCGGTTTGGGGCTGGCGATTGCCAAGTGGATTGTAGAGGCTCATGGAGGAACAATTACTGTAGAAAGTCAGGAAGGGAGAGGGAGTACTTTCACTGTGCATTTGCCATTGTCATAATTGCGCATAGCTTCTGAATAAATATTTATCTTAAGAAATGCTTGACTTTCAAGGGGGGGTTTAATAATTTACTTCAGGTATGTATGTGAATTCACTATAACTATTGCCAAATATTGGAGGCATTATGAGTCACAATAGTAAACATTCCGTTTTATTGACCAGTAGTTTGATTATGCTCTTTGTTGGATCTTTGTTCTTGATCGGTTGTGGTGAAATGGAAGAAACTGTGCAGGAAGAAAGTACATCAACGTCGATACAACAACAACCGCAACAAACGGCGAAGCAGCAACAACCACCAGCTGTGTCTTCCAAACCAGAAGCTAAAAATGAGGATGAAGAAATTTTAGCAAGATTTATTGGTCCCAAGGAAGAGAGAGCTGTTGAGCAGATAGAGCAACCATCATCAACTCAAATAGCACAGTATGAAAAACAGTTACAGGATTTACAGGCAGAGAATTCAACGTTAAAACAAAAGTTGATGAGAATCGAGCAAGAAAATAGAAATCTCACTTTGCGATTGAGCGATACGGAATCAAAATTAGCCCTTGAAGCAGAACGAGCTAATCGAGCTGAAGCTGCAGCAAAGAGCAGTGCAGTAGTTAGTGCTACGGATGCAACGGCAACGCCCGCCCTATCATCTGTAAAAGCGAAAGAATCGGACAAGGTGTTGACAACATATGAGGATGCTTTAAGAGCATTCAATAATCGAAGGTACAATACTGCATTAAAATCTTTTCAGGCATTATTAGATGGCGGTGTTAGTGAAGATATGAAAGATAATTGCATTTACTGGATTGGAGAATCTAATTATGCTCTTCAAAATTACAGCGCCGCGATTCAAAGTTTTAAAGAAGTGTTGACAATACCTCGCTCAGAAAAAAAAGCCGATGCTCAATTTATGATTGCTCAATGTTACGATCGACTTGGCCAAATTGAAAAAGCTAAAGAGGCATACGAACTAGTCGTAAAAAATTATCCGTTAAGCAGAAATGTAAAACGTGCAAAAGCGCGTTTAGCTCAACTGTAAAATAATCCAATTAAAAAAAAGCCCCTTTCTCAGAAATGCGAAAGGGGCTTTTTTTGTGCGCTTTACTTTAATCCAAATTATGCATTAGAAATCTGTGAAGGTTGTTGCCTCGATACACCTTACGTCACCTCGGCAACCGAAATCCCGACGGTGGCTGAGTAGGACTGCAGTCCGAATCGATGCCACCATTTGGGTTTCTTTTTCTATCGCCTATTTTATTATTTCCCTTCATCTTACACTTCTATTACTACCTTTATTGCATAATCTGGGTTTAATAAAATCTATAATGTTCCTGGTTGAATGTAGGGAACAGGAGCGAAAAGTATTCGTTCATTACTTCTTGGATCATATTCAAGTCTTGGTGGAATTGTAAAAATCATTGTTGGGCGTGTTGTAAGATTAAACGGCTCCCAAAATGGAATCGATGGGTTGTTAGGATTTCCTGTCCGTGCAAAAGAGACAAGCACATGAGTCATAATATCGGCTAAATGTTCTTGTTTGCTACCTTCTCCGATGAGTTGCTTTCCATATTCAGTGTTATGAAAGAAAAACGGAATATCCATTCCGTGTGCTGCTCGTAGTCTTCCTCCATTTACAGGAGATTTCCAATCAAATTGATAGACGTATGTTGGAGCTGTATTTTGCTCTGCACGCCTTTCCGATTCTATAATCATACTTCTCCACGAACGGGCAGCCGTCGTAATTGCAAAGAAGGCGTCGCTTGGGGAATATTCAGGGTACCACTTGCGATAGAGAGCGACAATAGAATCTGGAGAAAGTGTACCAAGGAATTGCTTTACATGTTGATTTAATTTTATAGGGACTTGCTCCCATGTGAGTGAAAAAGTGGTAGTATCTCCTGAGCCTATCAGTGATGCAGTTTCATCATGAGTATTTCCAATGATCATTGGAATGTGAGCTGATAGCGGAGAGGCGTCTGGATCGAATGGATCTCGAGGTAGAACTGTCCCATCGGTTACAGGACCAAAATATTGACCTTGTATGGCTTCAGTTAATTTTTCAAATGGAAGTTTTTCCAGAAGTTGGAGAGAATCTTCAGGAATGTTAAGAAAACGTAAAACATTTTTGGCGGTTGCAGTTGCTGCTTCGCGGCGTCTTCCTGTAACCTGTTGTCCGCTCATTGTAAGAACTTTATGGAATAATCCTTGTGCCGCTGGCATTCCCATCAGTGTTGCACATTTAGCTCCACCACCGGATTGCCCAAAGATGGTAACGTTACCGGGATCGCCGCCAAACTCTGCAATGTTGTGTTGAATCCATTGAAGAGCCAAAACTAAATCCAGCATTCCAACATTTCCTGATTCTGGATATTTTTGTTTATCGAGATCAGCTAAATAAAGGAATCCAAAAATATTCAATCGATGATTCACTGTTACCACAACTACATTGCCTCGTTTTGCAAGTTGAGCGCCATCATAGAGAAGATTATTGCTTGTCCCATTACTATACGCTCCACCATGGAACCAGACAAGCGCTGGTCTCTTTTGATTGTCGCGTAAGCCTGGCGTCCAGATATTGAGATTCAAGCAATCTTCACTAATATGAAGTCCCAGTGGATTCCTTGTATTAAGCACAGATTGAGGAGCCATAGTACCAAATTCACGCGCATCACGAATTTCATCCCACGGAATAGCAGGACGAGGCGGCTGGAATCTATAATAAGCTGTGTTTTCTCCATATGGTATGCCCTTAAATGCAAAAATACCCTGATCGATGTATCCTCGAATTTTACCTGTTGTGGTTGTTGCAATTGGATCTTGAGATGATTGTCCATAACAGTAGAAGAATGGAAGGAAAGAAATTGCTATGACAAGAGCGTTGATAGTTGATTTGTGAATTCGATATATTCTTTTTATCATTTTTAAACCCTTTATATAATATTAAGTGAATGCACACGCAGAATTATTGTACAAAAAATAATGGAAAGAATCGATTTGCTAAATAATGCTTCATCTGGAATTCTCTACATTGTTTCAACTCCAATTGGGAATTTGGAAGATATTTCGTTCAGGGCATTGAATATACTTTCTAACGTTGATCGTATTGCTTGTGAAGATACAAGGAAGACCGCTATTTTGTTAAATCATTACAACATTCATAAGCCGCTCATTAGTTATTATAGTTACAATGAAGTGCGTCGTGTGCCAGATTTGATCGAGAAACTTCTTCAAGGTTCTTCTATTGCATTAGTTACCGACGCGGGCACTCCTGGAATTTCTGACCCTGCGACAATTCTTGTCCGCGAAGCTTTAGCCAAAAAAATTAAGATTGTTCCAATACCAGGAGCCTCGGCATTATTGGCTGCTATCATTGTAAGTGGATTTTCGATTGACAGTTTTGTGTTTGAAGGATTCCTGCCCCATAAAAAGGGAAGGCAATCACGGTTAGAAGAGTTACGTTCCGAAACTCGAACTATTGTAATTTATGAATCGCCTCATCGTCTTTTCAAAACATTGCAGCAGCTCTATGATGTCCTTGGGGATCGGCAGATTGCCGTATGCCGTGAGCTAACGAAAAAATTCGAAGAAGTAATTCGTGGACGATTGTCCGTAGTTTTGAAAGAGCTGAAAAACAAAACTCCCCGTGGCGAATATGTACTCGTGATAGAAGGGAAGGAGAAATGAACTGATTGTCATTCAGCAACTGCGATCGCAAAATTAAAGATGAGCTTAAGTGAATATTACAACAGCTTATATAAAGATTCTCTCGAGAAGATAAAGTCGGACGAATATCAGATTGATAGCCTCATCGACTCGCCTTTTGACAAAAGGTATGGAATTACTCTTTTGGCTCGCATCAATAGAAACGTAAAAGATGAGATTCAAAAATTTCTCAATGAATTAAAAATCATCGAACCAGAGCAATATTACTATCCTGACTCTGACCTTCATGTAACTGTAATGTCAATAATTTCTTGTTATAACGGATTTCAGCTATCGAATATTTCCATAGAAGAATATATACACGTTATTCAAAGAAGCATCGATGGGTTAAGTTGTTTCGAGATAAAATTCAAAGGACTTACGGCTTCGCCATCTTGCTTGATGGTGCAGGGTTTTGTAGAAGACGATACTCTTTATAAAATCCGCAATAATTTGAGACTCAATTTTGTCGCTTCAGGCTTGGAACAGTCTATCGATAAAAGATATACTATCCAAACAGCTCATTCTACAATATTTAGATTAAGGAAACGGTTTAGGAATAAAGAAGAATTTATCAGAAAAGTTGAGGCATATAGAGATTATGACTTCGGTACTTTTACAGTTAATATTATAGAGTTTGTTTTTAACGATTGGTATCAAAGAAAGGAACATGTAAAAACATTGCACAAATTTGAATTGAAGTGAAAAATCAGTCAATGTGTTGTAAGCTAATAAGAAATTCATCGTTCTGTGAAAGAGCATAGCTATTCCAAAATTATTCAATAATGAAGAGAAGAACTTTGATGGATGCATTGCAATTACCGAAGTCTGAATCAAATCTAGATTATTTGCCGACGTAAGTTATGAAAGGTATGAAGACATATTTATTATTGTATTACAATGGTTTTGGTAATTACTCTTGTGCTACACAGCTGTCGAGTACAATCTTGCAGGTGCCGCTTTGAATTTTTTAGGTTTCTAAAGCAAAATTTAGGATAAAATGTTTTAGTACGTTTTTATTATAGAATGTTTTTGATATTATAAACATAGAGGTCAAAAGGAAATGGCATTATTGACAGTAGGAAAATTCACTCGCCGGCTATGGTTGTGGTATTTGCTCTTTTCGCTTTCCTTCATTTCGCTTATGGAAGGCTCGGGCTTACCGCCATTTATCTCGGCGCTAGATGGAATTAAGGTGTCGCAGGAATGGTTTATCGCAAAGGATGATTACCCCTTTTCTCAACCTCCAGTAATTTCTGATACTCTTTGGAAACCATTTGAAGAATATGGTAGTTACTCAACTGGCAATTGGGTTATCCGTACCTCTGTAGAAATTTCTGATTCTTCTCTACAAAATGAAGCGATAGGATTGATCCTACAATATTTTATGACAGCTTATGAAGTGTACTGGGATAATGAAAAGATAATTTCAAACGGTCGACTTGGTAGAAATTTTAATGAAGAACAACCAGGAATAACCCTTGTCGAAACAATTCTTCCTTCTCGACTGCTTCGTCCTGGCAATCATATTGTAATACTACGCGTTTCACATTACCATGATTATACACCATGGAAGTGGTACCATGGGCAACTTCGAATCGGTAATTATATTTCTGAAGTAAAAAATACATTTAAGTTTAGTTATATGTTATTTTTTACTGCTGGAATTGTACTGATCCCATTCTGTTTTTGTCTTTTCCTTTTACTTACTAAAAAGGGGAAACTCGAGCATCTTTTCCTTTGCCTAGCGTGCTTTATTATTATTCTCGATCATATTTCGTGGCAGCTTCAATATTATATTGATCTACCATCAGTAGCTATTCATTGGGTTTTTGTCGTGTATTTGATATCGCGCATATTACGAAGTATTCTATTTCCACTTTTTTGCCTCTATGTATTTTTTCTCCCATATAGGAAAATTTGGAGTCTTGTAATCATTCTTTTTAACTTAGCGATGGCGTTCATTGTTGCTTCATTCTGGACACTGTCGAATACGATGATCATTCTTATGCTTGTAGAGTGTACGATGATTACTCTCTTTGCCATAGTGCAGAAACGAGATGGTAGTCTTATTTTTATTATTGGATGTTTGATTGCCTGGTGTGTGTATAGATTTGAGTTTACGTTAATGGGTACCGGTTCAGTACTTGCAATATTTGCAACATTGGTTATTGCAATGCAATATGTGAGAAAAGAAGAGTCTGAACGTGAAGCAAAATTGAAGGCTGTACGTCTGGAAAATGAACTTTTGAAAAAAAGTATCAATCCCCACTTTTTATTAAACTCTCTTACGTCTGTAATTGCATGGATTCGAAAAGAGCCCCGCTCGGCAATAAAACTTATCGAGGCATTGAGTGTCGAATTCAGAACAATTATCCAGGTCTCGCCTTTGAAATTAATCCCGTTGGCTCAGGAAATAGAACTATGTCAAAGTCACTTAAAAATTATGAGTTATCGAAAGGGGATTCAGTATACACTACAAACAATAAATATTCGGGATAAAGAATATATACCGCCGATGGTTTTCCATACCCTTATTGAGAATGGACTAACGCATAGTTGTGGAAAGAGTCGGGAGCCAGTTACCTTTACAATTGAAGAGAAATCTTACGCAGATCATATTCAATACATTGTATCACATAATGGTCCATTTAATTGCGATGATGAAAAAAAATCGGATGGAATTGGAATGCGATACATCAAAGCTCGATTAGAGGAAAGTTATCCTCAGCGCTGGAATGTTGAAGCAGGGGGAACGAGAGGTCAATGGAAAACAATTATTGAAATCTGGAATTGACGATGCATGTACTTATTGTCGAGGATGAATATCCAACTGCTCTGGATCTACAGCAATTGGTTAAGAAGATATTGAAAGGATATTCGCCTATTGTGCATATTGAAACTTCTTTCGAGGATGCTCTTCTCTACATATAGAGCAATCCTATTGATGTTTTATTATTAGATTTAAATCTGAACTCAAAAGATGGGTATCAAATATTACAGCAAAGCATTAGTTCTTCCTTCCATACAATTATTATTTCTGCCAATATTCATCGGGCAATAGAAGCGTTTCAGTATCAAGCGCTGGATTTTATTCCTAAGCCGTATGCTATAGAACAATTGAAAGCCGCCTTCGATAAATTATTTTCAATTCAAACAATTAAACAAAAGCCATTGCAATCCCTTCCTATAAAGAGAGGAGCAGAACTCAAGATTATTCCGATAAATCAAATTCTATATTTCAAAGCAGATAATATCTATGTACGAGTATTCCTTGAGAATGGAATGCAAGAATTATATGATAAGCCAATGAAAAAACTCGAAGTAATACTTCCACCGCTCTATGTACGCATCCATAAATCATATATTGTAAATATAGAAAAGATCGAAAAGATTATTTCATCGAAAGGTGGAAAATATACTCTTGTGTTGAAGAATGGATCACACTTACCATTAAGCCGTAAGGCTCATCGTTATTTATCCGAACAGTTAAGATATTCGACTGAAAAGCATTAATCAGATTCAAAAAATAGCATTTCTCAAGTTCCCAGTGCAGTTGACAAGTATTTTGATGCTTTCTTATAATAATCCTATTAAATTTTCAACCGTAAATTGTTTGTGATTAAAAGATACCCCCCTCCTCAAACCGTAGAATCGGGTTACTCTAAAATAACGAGTAGCCCGATTTTTTGTTTTTGAAAGAGATATAATGCAAGGATTATTGTAATTTTTCTTTGACAATGGTGCAATTCACTAGCTTTTAAAACTTTTTACAAGAAATTCCATGCTTTTATCCGGGAATAAATAAATTCTTTGATATCATTAGTAAAAGATTACATGGAAATGGCGAGAGTATAAAATACGGAAGGAGATAGCTTATGAAAAAGAATCTACTGCTCATTTTGATATTTTGTTCCTTGGAAATTAGCATTGCTCAAACTCAAACAGACTCGATCTCGTACTTTGGTTTTACATTTTATTTCCTACAGAACTACACCGTTGGACAATTTGCCAATGGCGATTACTGGGCGCTTGATCCAGGTAGTGGTGTTATTATTGATAGCATAACTCCTTCAATGCAAAGAATACAAATTGGCGATAGCTTACGATGGGTGCACGGATGGGAAGTTAATCCTGTATTTGAAGGTAAACAAGGGTTTGATGAACGCGGTGGATGGCGTTCCGCAACGAGTGGGAAATCTGAATTCGATATTAATTTAGTGCCTGCGTTGCCTTATACAGCAAAAGGTGGAGAATCGATTCTAAAGTGCTTGAGTTATAATCTAGGAAATCTTTATGACAGAACGCTTATCAAAAGAGCGGTTGTTTTGACAATTTTAAGTTCGCTCCCACCTGATGGCACTGGAGAGGGCTATTTTCGCCCACCATATGTTGGAACCAATAAACCGTTCTACAAAATCGAAGATATACATTTTGAACTTCTCCCACAAGTAGACCCAGTAAGCCCTATGCCAGTAACATTAGATTCAGTCATTAAATGGATGCAACCAGTTCAGGCAGATCATAAAGCTGGACTCATTGGGAACCAGATTCGACCTGTTGATAATATTGGTTCTGATTATGGTCCATCAGTCGCGAAGAGATCGACCGACTCGTATCTGCGAGTAATGGTGAAAGCACCGGGAGATAATGAAGAAAAGAGAAGATTGGCACTTATTTGTTTGCTGCAAAAAGGACTCGATATGTATCATTATATGTTATATGGGCAAACATGGCCTGGTGGAAATGGACATGAACCCGGTCATGTATTGCCGGTATCATTTACTGCAATAATGATGAATCACGACGGATTGAAAACATTTATAAGAGATTCGATCACTTTCCATGAAAGCCAACTCTTGAAGAAAAATATCTACGGGAAAAGTGTCTATGGAACTACAGAGTATTTAACAGAAGAAAAGTATTGGAATACATTAGCAATTCAAGGTGATAATAGCTCGTATCTCGATCCATATAGTTATATAGATGGCGGTTATATGCCTGGATGGAATTATCAAGGCGATTGTGTTAGTAGCCCCTGGCTTGCGGAAGCCATCGCTTTCAAACTTTTTCCACAAATGAAGGATGCTTATAACGATTCAAATTTCTTTGATTATACCGATAGATGGTACGCTGTCGGAGCATTGACTCAACCAGACCCAATTGCTCCTGCGCCATTGTTGACAAAAGAACAATGGAATAATCGCACCGAATATGGTTACGGAGTTACATGGGGTCCCGATCCCGCGCATCCAGGCAAAGCTATACTGGATCAAGAACCAAGTGATGGCTTAGGCAGATTTCCTAATTTACATGCTAAAAAGACAAATATTCAGGTATACATTACAAGATTTCAGAAAGCTATGTGGGATGCGTATAGAGGTTATGGAGATGAACAATTCCCAACAAAACCTACTGGATTACAAGCAGATGAAATAGGAGAGAGATATGTAAAACTGAATTGGAACTCTTCTTCAGATGATATAGGCGTTATAGGGTATTATGTGTACAGAGATTCGTCTGGCGTATGTGTTGATACTCTAATAACGGTAGTGAATGAATGTGCCGATGCGCCCGTTAGTCCATCAACGACGTACGAGTATCGAGTTGCGGCATTTGATTTGGCAGGAAAAATTAGCGAGTTGTCCGATACAATAACCGTAAAAACTAAATCCCCATCCGGATTACGGCAAGAGACTGCTCACCCTCGACAATTCAATTTGTATCAAAATTATCCCAATCCCTTCAATCCGAATACGCAAATTAAGTATGAGCTACCAGAGAGAGCAAACGTACGATTGACAGTGTATAATATTGTAGGACAAGAAATTGCTGTGTTGGTAAACGAGCAACAGAATAGTGGAACATATACAATTGGTTTTGATGCGAATAAATTTTCTTCTGGAGTATATTTCTATAAACTCGAAGCAGGGAACAAAGCATCGGTTAAATCAATGATATTGTTAAAGTAATTCCGGTAACGGATCTGTTAATAAGATTGAATGAGAACAGCGACATTGATTTAGGTTTGTAACTCATCTTTTATGTAGTTGAAGTAATAGTATGAATTTAATTATTCATAAAAATATAAAGGTGCCTTATGAGAACTTTGGGAAAGTTACTATGCGCTCTATTTATGAGCTTCGGAGTAATGTTTGGGCAACCATATACTCTAACGATCAATGCTACGAATGGAATAGTAACGAAGACGCCTGATAAGAGTTCCTACAACTCTGGAGAGAGCGTTATTGTACGAGCTTTCCCAAATTCGGGATATGGATTCGGGCATTGGTATGGCGATTTCTTTGGTCTTACAAATCCTGATACAGTAGTTATGGATGGCAATAAGACTGTAAACCTCTATGTGAACGAAGTAAAGGTAATAACATTGCCAAATGGGAAACAAATGCGATTTCGTCGAATACCTTCTGGAGTTTATTGGATGGGCAATGTAAAAGGCGATCCGAAATGGGTTGTCTCGTCTGACGGACGGCCAAATGCAGAGCGAGTTAGGAGAATTACCATCGCGTATGAGTTTTACATTCAGGAAACCGAGCATCAGCAAGGGCATTATGTTGGGGTCATGGATAGTTTGTACTACCAACCAAGCATGGGATCCCATCTGCAATATAAAGATACTATATCAATGAATTATACGCCTTGGAAACATGTCAAAGAAGAATTTTTACCCAAAATCAATTCTTTAAGTTTGGGTACTTTCAGATTACCAACGGAGGCAGAATGGGAATATGCAGTGCGAGGACCTGAAACCAATCCATTTCGGTACAGTGATTTTTACTTTGGCGAAGCAACGACTTTCCCAAATAGTTTAACAAGCTGCGAGATTGATGCCTATGTATGGTGGGGAGCAAATTATAGTGGTGGAGGCGGTTATCCAATGCCTTGCGGTAAGCTCATACAAAATCCTTATGGATTGTACGATATGCCTGGAAATATTTATGAATGGTGCGAAGATGATTTCGCCTTAAACTACAACGGAGCGCCTACCGATGGTAGCGCGTATAAAGATTCTCCGCCATCGCCACCACAAGAAGACCAGAAAGTTTTAAGAGGAGCATGGCACGAATCTTTGTATCCAGTTGCAAGATTTCGTTCTGCTTTCAGAACTTCTCATGGAGAATTATTTTGTCATGGCAGCACAGGATTCCGTTTAGTGTTAGAAATGCCAGACGATGCACAAGCTCCGACAAATCCTTCGAGCTTACAGGGTAATGTTGTATCGTGTGCGCAAATAGATTTAAGCTGGACCGCATCTACAGATAATGCAGGGATATCAGGATACAAAATTATTCGTAATGATACCTGCGTTGATATCTCGCACACGAATACTTATAGTGATAAAGGATTATCACCAAATACCAGCTATATATATACAGTTCAAGCCTTTGATGCTCGTGGAAATGTTTCTGGTTTTTCCAATTCGATTACAAAAACAACCGGATCGTTATCCACCAATCCACCAGTTGCAAATAGTCAGATTATATCAGTTGAACAAAATTCGGAAGTTGAATTTACCTTACAGGCTTCTCAAGAAAATGGTCATTCATTATCATACCATATTGTGAACTATCCTCCAAATGGAATGTTATTTGGGTATGGGAAATTTCCCCAGGCTCTCTATATGCCTGATGAAAATTATTCTGGAGTCGATAGTTTCACATTTAGAGTGTATGATGGATACGCATATTCAAATACGTCAACAGTTAAGATCGAGGTTAGTCATATTAATCAACCGCCTTCAGCAGCAAGTGGTTCGTATGTAACAAAAAAAATACACCTGTCTTTATAATGTTACACAGTACGGATCAAGATACAAATGGAGTGCGATATAATATTGTAACACAACCATCCCATGGAAGCTTAACTGGTCCAATGCCGTACTTTACCTATACTCCCAGCGCCAATTATGTTGGAAATGATGAATTTACTTTTAATGTAAGCGATGGGAAGTATACCTCGGATAATGTAAATGTAACAATTACCGTTCAGGAACAGATACCGGATACGATAGTGCATATTAACTTTGACGATAATGTAGATGATATATCAGGTAATGGGTTGTCAACAGGAATTTTTATTGGTCATGCAGGCGGGGTTGTTCCATATACGGGTCCTGTTGATAGTTTGTATGTCCCTGGTAAGTATGGAAAAGGTTTTTGGTGCGGCTACAAGACGGACTCTTGTGCATTTGTAAAAATTGCGAACCATAATTATTTAAATTCATTGGGTAAAATGTTTACTTCGATGTGGGCACGGAAACGAGTAGCAAATAGTTATGGGTATTTTTGGCTAAAATTCCAGCAATACAAATTCTCTTTTGGCGCTACAAGTATTTCGGGTTACCTTGAAACGAGTTATGGTAGTTCGGATTTTAATTACAACAGCAATGCAATCAAAGATACAAATTGGCACAAGTATGATGTTGTTTATGATGGGAAGCTCATATCCTTATTTATGGACGGCACAAGAGTATTGGTAGTTGCTCAAAACGGAGCGTTGAAAAATAACGTCTACGATTTATTCTTGGGTAAAGATCCTTGGGGAGATGGCGCCAATATAGAAATAGATGAATTCATATTAGGGTCATTTGTACCTGACCAGGATGCAGAATCGCCGAGTATTCCAGAAAACTTGCATGTAACGAATATCAGTTCAGAGGAAGTTAAACTTGAGTGGGATGCCTCAACTGACAACATCAATGTCTATGGGTATCAAATTTATCGGAATGACTCAGTAATTGCTGTAAGCCAATTGCCCAAATTTACAGATGTTACAGTAAGTCCAAATACTTCGTACACATATTCTGTTGCTGCTTTTGATGCTTCTGGCAATGCAAGTGTAGGAAGCGCATCGCAAAATGTTTTCACTGGACTTTCAATGGTTGATAATCAAAATAACGCCATCGGAGAGTTCATGGTTTATCAGAACTTCCCTAATCCGTTTAATCCTGCAACGAAGATAGCGTACAATTTACCGAGTAAGATGCACGTTATCTTGAAGGTATATAATATTCTTGGTCAGGAGGTCAAAGTATTAGTGGATGAGGAGCAATTGGCTGGTTTCCATGAAGTTGTTTTTGATGCCAATAAATTTGCTTCCGGCATATATTTTTATAAGATGAGCGCTGGAAGCAATATCTCTATAAAGAAAATGTTGCTTTTGAAATAAGGCGCGAAAGGAGAGATGGAAATGAAAAAAATTATTGCAGTTGCGTTTACAGTTTTTACATTCTCTCAAGTAATTTTTGGCCAAACATATTATGTTGATCGCAACAATACCAATGCAGCGGACGATGCAAGCCATGGGAGCGAAGCAATGCCATGGAAAACAATACAATATGGAGTAAATCAACTGGCGGCCGGCTGTACGCTTATTGTAAAGCCGGGTAATTATGATGAGCGAATCACGATGAGTAAAACTGGAACAGCCGGAAATTATATTGTTATAAAAGGCGCCAATGCAGTCAGTAAAAGTCATGTTGATACAAGTTTGATTTTCGATAGAAAAAATCCTGTGCCGGGTCCGATTGATTCAATCAATAATGCAATTTGTCGTGGATTTAAGATCTATGGCAAAAGTTATATTAAGATAGAAAATTTCGAGATAGCATATCAAAATAAAACTCATGGAGGAGTAGCCGCAATAGATTTAATATCAGCTTCTTATATAGAAATCAGGAATAACTTTATTCACGATTGTTGTTATGGCGGAGGCGTACGTGCACGGGATAATTTTAATAGTCAGTATGTCACTATCAGCGGCAACATGTTCTATCGAGTTTGTGAAACGATCATTTCGATTATGGGGATAAATTGGTTAGTAGAAAACAACGATATATCCCATGCGAATGGATATAATACCATTACAGGTGAGTACGGTGGAGGAGATTCGAATGGCATGACTTTTACCGGAAGTGGGCACGTCATTAGAAATAATTATATACACGATTTTCTTAACAAACTCGATGAAGAGGGGAAGCCTCAAGAAGCAACAGGTCACCCGGATGCAATTCAAATCTATTCTGTGCATGAAATTCAATGGGCAAATAATGTATTGATTGACCATAATATTTTTCACAACATTTCTCAAATGCTTCTTTCTCAGGACATACGGGAACAGGATGGCCTTGGAAACAATATTCACCATATCAGATTTATGAATAATGTTTTTTATCGTTCTACTGGTTCAATGTTTATGGTAGGTTACTCATCCGATCGCTTTTCAGTAATAAACAATACATTTATCGATGGTGGGGCTATTTTTTCAGCATACAGTGACCACGCTATTGTATTGAATAATATCTTTTGCAAAACTTCTACGAGGTCATTTTCACAACTTTCGGATAAAACCTGCAGACGCGGCTCGATATGGGATTATAACATATACTATCCTTATGACACCTATCCGGTACGTGTGCCTGAATATGACTCTAACAGCATTTTCTGGCAAGATCCAGAATTTGTGGATGTTGAAAACTTGCTTGGACCGGATAATATACCATTTACCGATGACGATGGCTTACGATTGCAAAATAGCTCGCCTGCAAAAGGAACGGGGTTTGGAGGATTCGATATGGGAGCTTATGGGAATTTTACCGATAACGCTTCGCCATCGGTTCCGTCGGGGTTAAATGCGGTAGAAGTTGCCGACTATTCGGCGTCTATAAGCTGGAATCCATCCACGGACAATTATGGCGTTTATGAATATGTTGTATATCGCGATGGTCAATTGTTGGATTTTGTCGATACTACGTTTTATGTGGACGAATCCGTTACTGAGGCAACAGCGTATAACTACACAGTCAGCGCAATAGATATTGGAGGAAATGAAAGCGCTCAGTCCTCTATACTTTCGATTACTACGAGCGCTGATATATTACCTCCTTCTATAAGCGAAGTTTCCTATTCATGCCAATTAGATACAGTGATAGTTATATTCAGCGAGCCAGTTGATGAAGTAAGCGCCGAAACTGCAGGGAACTATTCGGTAAGTAATGGAATTACCGTAACAGGAGCGGTACTCCGCAGTGATTTAAGAACAGTAACTTTGGAAGTGGAACCACTGCTAACAGATGGCCAAAAATATGTATTGACTGTAAACAATATTAAAGATCGGGCAAAAAGTCCAAACACGATCGTATCGAATAGCTGGATGAATTTTTTTGCCAATGTTTTATTGACGGAATATTTTACCGATGGGGATCGCAATGGATGGACGGTTGTTGATTTGGGAGATAGATATAGTCCATCGGAGTGGGTGGTGCAAGCCGACGATTACGGGAATAATCGGTTACGTCAGAACACATCTATAAGTAGATTATCTGATCCATTGTGCTGGCATGGGACTTATCTGTTTTGGAATGATTCAGCGGCTTTCCATTGGAAAAACTATAGCATTAAATTTCTCTTTAAATCGAATGATAATGATGATATTGGCGTGATGTTTAGATTGAAGGATACGAATAACTATTATTTGTATCAGATGAGTAATAATGGATTATACCGCAGACTTTCCAAAATCATCGATGGAAATTATAATATTCTTGCGGAAGTAAAAGAAGGTTATAGAGCGGGTGAGCTATTCCAACATTTCCTGGAAGCAAGGGTTAAAGATGATTCGATACGAGTATTATTGGATGGAGAAGATATATTTGGCGAAGTAATTATAGATAATTCTTTAACATCAGGAACAGTTGGACTGTTCTGTTACCATAATCATGCAGCGATGTTTGATAGCATAGAGGTTAGGGGGTATATTGTAGATTTTGAAAATGGGAGTAGCGCCGTTGATATTGAATTACCCGGGAAATTCGAACTTTATCAGAACTACCCCAATCCGTTTAATCCGGATACAAAAATTATCTACGAGTTGCCAATGAAAGATAACGTGGTCCTAAAAGTTTATAATATCCTTGGTCAAGAAGTAAAGACATTAGTCAATGAGGTACAAACGCCGGGTCGGCATGAATATATTTTCGACGCAAGTAATTTAGCATCAGGCGTATATTTTTATAAGATTGTTACTGGAAAGAATATTTCGATAAAGAAAATGGTCTTTTTAAAATAATCTTCTTCGAGCAGATGAGCAGAACGCTGCATTGTGTTTTTCGAAGTACTTAGGGAGGCTAATAGCTATAGTTATCCCAAGTTTTGCTGCGGAGGGAGGCTTGTAAATGTTAAAGTAGAGACAAATAAAACATCGCAGAAGGAGGCAAGAAGAATGCCTATTTCCAAAGTGGATATACGTTGGAGAAAGCAAACTCTTATCAAAGATTGAAGCTATTATAATATTCGCCTTAATAATCATGCCAATTATCTTCTTAAGGTCATTCTATTTTTTATTAATTTGCCGGTTGTTGCACTATCCTTTCAAGAGAAAAGAACAAATACTTAAATAAATAGTTCCATTCTCGAAGATTGCTGCTTTAGAAAAAACTCTTACAGTTTCTAATTCATAATTTGGATACACGTAACTTGATAGGGAGCATATTTCACTTCTAAACCTGCCCACTGTTATTGGCAATTGCTCTTTATTTTTAGTTTTCATTTCTTGCTTACCATACGTTTTTTTGCTATTTTTTAATCCGTAAAAGACTTCCTAAATCTTCAAAAAGAAGAGTAAGGAAGTTTTTGTGTCATATAGGTTTTGTGAAAATGTTTGAGAATTTAACTCAAAAATTAGAAAATGCGTTTAAGAAACTTCGAGGTCAGGGAAAACTTACTCCCCAAAACATCGAAGAGGCGCTGCGAGAGGTTCGTCGTGCTTTGCTTGACGCTGACGTAAACTATAAGGTTGCCAAGCAATTTATTGCGGATGTTCAGGCACGCGCAATTGGTCAAGAAGTGTTATCGAGTATAACACCGGGTCAGCTCATTGTCAAAATCGTGAACGATGAGATGGTTAAGTTGTTGGGTGTCTCCCACGCTGATATTGCGCAGGCTCCATTTCCTCCAACAATTATATTGGTAGCCGGACTTCAAGGTTCTGGGAAAACAACTTTCTGTGCGAAACTTGCTTACTATTTGAAATCCAAAGGCAGATTGCCACTCCTTGTTGCCGCAGATATTCATCGTCCAGCAGCTATTGATCAGTTAGAAACATTAGGCGCTCAAATACAGGCGCCGGTTTTTGCTATGCGTGGTTCGGATGCAGTAACTATTGCGAATACTTCCGTTGACCATGCACGAAAAAATGTTCGTGATGTTGTTATTATTGATACTGCTGGCCGTCTTCACATTGATGAAGAAATGATGAAAGAGGTTGAATCTGTACGAGATGCTGTGCATCCTCATGAAACGCTCTTTGTTGTTGATGCGATGACAGGTCAGGATGCAGTGAATGTTGCAAAAGTCTTTCATGATCGTCTCCATTTCGATGGAATTGTTATGACAAAAATGGATGGCGATAGTCGAGGCGGTGCAGCGCTTTCGATTCGCGCTGTAGTGGGAAAACCAATCAAATTTATTGGCACTGGTGAAAAGATTGAAGCGCTTGAGCCTTTCTATCCTGATAGAATTGCTTCCCGTATCCTTGGAATGGGAGATATTGTTACGCTTGTTGAAAAAGCTCAAGAGCAGTTCGACGAAAAGAAAGCGGAGAAACTGGAAGAGAAGCTGCGCAAAGCGCAATTTACTTTTGAAGATTTTCTTGAGCAATTGCATGAAATAAAAAAGATGGGACCGTTGAGTCAAGTGATAGGAATGATTCCTGGAATGAATAAAATTCCAGCTAATGTTACCGTTGATGACAAGAGTCTTGTTCGAATCGAAGCAATTATTCAATCGATGACAAAGGAAGAACGTCAACGTCCAGGAATTATTAATGGAAGCCGCAGGCGTAGAATTGCTCAAGGCAGTGGAACAACAGTGCAGGAAGTAAATCGGTTGTTGAAGCAGTTCGAAGAAATGCAGAAGATGATGAAGAAATTTGGTAAGGGTTCGATGAAGCGAACGTTCCGTGGCATGCATGTTCCACAATAAATTTTTATTTTGAGAATACAATTTGTTTATATTATTACTAAAGTAGGAGTATAGAACAGTGGTTAAAATTCGGTTACGACGGGAAGGGAAAAAGAAATATCCTGTCTATAAAATTGTTGCAACAGATTCTCGTTCTCCACGTAATGGTGGTTATCTGGAAGCGTTGGGACAGTATAATCCTCACACAAATCCAATTAGTGTTACAATGAACGAGGCGAGAATCGAATCATGGCTCAGAAAAGGCGCACAGCCGAGTGATACCGTGCGTTCGCTTCTCAAACGAAATGGTTTTTGGTTGCACTGGACTTTACTTCGCCAGGGTAAAGATGAGGAAACCATTCAGAAAGTCATGGAACGATGGAGAATGTTGCAGGAAGATAAAGTAAAGCGAGAAGCTGAGCGTAAGTTGCGCAGGAAGCAAAAGAAACAAGTTTCGGTCGAAGCAACTGAGCAGCAACAACCTGCTGTCTCGCCTGCGGCTGAACAATAGAGTGTCGTTGTACATTGAAATACTTGTAAATAACCGTCAGGACAGCAGTAACGTTCTGGCAATGTTTCCGCAAACTGGATAAGTTATCGTGAGTATGAAAGCACGAAAACTATTCACAAAATTCAGAAGGTGGGTGGAACCATGAAGGAATTTCTGGAATTTGTCGCAAAACATCTTGTTGATCATCCGGATCAAATTTCAATCGAGTCTGAAGAGAAGGACGGAAAGTTGATCTTCAAACTCAGAGTAGCGGAAGGCGACGTTGGTAAAGTTATCGGTCGTGGTGGAAAGACGGCTTCTGCTGTGCGCGTTCTGTTACGAGCAGTTGCGGCAAAAGAGGGAAAGCGGGTAGTACTCGACATTATTGGGTAATTCGCGCAAGCGCCTTCTGCCGACGATACTGGAGCGATGGAATTTGTTGCAATAGGTAAAATCCTAAAATCTGTGGGTACTCGTGGAGCGATGAAAATTCAATCGCTTACCGATGTCCCCGGACGATTTGAGAAGCTCAGGTCGGTGTGGATAGGCGCTTCTGCTGATAGCGTTGCTGAGTACAGTGTTTCAAGTGTACGAATTTCTGCGGACACAATTGTACTCTCAGTTGATGCAATCAACTCCATTGAGGATGTTGATGCGTTAAGGAATGCGTTCGTTTTTATTAGACAGGAAGAACGAATTCCGCTGCAAGATGGATCTTACTATATAGATTCCATTATTGGTTGCAGTGTATATGATGAATGCGGTTCGTACATCGGGAGGGTAACCGATGTATTTACGTTGACGGCTAATGATATATGGCTTGTATCCACAGAAACTAGAACTGTGATGGTACCGGCTGTTAAATTGTTTATACGGAAAGTAGATGTAGATATGAAACGCATCATCATTCATGTTGTCGATGGATTACTCGAGTAATGAGAATTGATATTGTTACTGGTCTGCCGCGTTTGTTAGAAAGTCCTTTTCAAGAAAGCATTCTGAAACGTGCACAGGAAAATAAAATTGTTGAAATAGTAATTCACGATTTGCGGGAGTTTACTCACGACAAGCATCGGACTATCGATGATACTCCCTATGGCGGCGGAGCGGGAATGATCCTCAAGCCAGAACCGTTCTTTGAATGTGTTGATTTGTTGAAATCGCAACGAAAGTATGATGAGATTATTTTTTTATCTGCAGATGGCGAAATTTTTACACAAAAGCTTGCAATTGAATTATCGTTGAAACAGAACATCATGCTGCTCTGCGGGCACTATAAAGGCGTTGATCAACGAGTGCGAGATGGACTCGCTACACGGGAAATATCGATAGGGCAATATGTTCTAACAGGCGGTGAACTTCCGGCAGCAGTCATTGTCGATGCGATGGTGCGTTTGATACCAGGCGCTATCCACGATGGCGAGTCAGCGTTGAGCGATTCGTTTGTAGAGGATTTAGTAGGTTCTCCGATGTACACTCGACCTCCGGAATACCGTGGATTAAAAGTGCCGGATGTCCTGTTATCAGGCGATCACGATAAGATAGAAAAGTGGAGAATGGAGCAACGGATTCAGCGAACAGAAGTATTTCAGAAGCAATTAGAAAAGAAAAAATAGATTAAATTTTTATTTACAAATGGAGTTATTACAACGATGGATAAAATCAAAATAGTAGAAGCGACTCAGCTAAAGAATGATATTCCCGACTTTAAGCCAGGCGATACAGTAAACGTTCGTGTAATTGTAAAAGAAGGCGATAAAGAACGTATTCAGGATTTTCAGGGAATTGTTATTAGTCGAAGGGGTTCAGGAATCAATGAGACGTTTACGGTACGAAAAATTTCTGATGGAGTAGGCGTTGAACGTATCTTTCCTTTACATTCACCGCGCATTGCTAAAATTGAAAAAGTGAAGGCAGGGAAAGTACGACGAGCTAAATTGTACTATGTTCGGAAGTTGGCTGCAAAAGCAGTAGCTCAGAAAACAAATGCTTGATGAAATCTCGTATTGCCGTTCACGATTTGTGTTATCTCCAACCGTTACTTTATGGTTTAGAGAAGGCGCAATCCGACCTTGAACTTGTATACGATATTCCTTCAAGGAATTCAGTTTTATTTAGCGAGCGCTCCAATAATCTTCGGAGCGCTTTTCTTTCTCCTATCGATTATGCTCGGCATGGCGCTGATTACTGTATAGTGCCTGATATTAGTGTTTCATCAAAGCAGCCTTCTCAAACGATTCTCCTCCTTATTAATCACAATGTTAGCGATATCTCACGTATCGCGGTTGATATACGATTTACATCTGAGATTATTCTTGCAAAAATTATTCTGGAAGAGAAATATCGAAATCTTTCATCATCATCAGTTCAATATTTACCAATGATGCCGAATGTTGATGAAATGCTGGCAAAGGCAGATGCTGCACTCGTGGTTCAGTCGCCTCCGACTCTTGTTATTCCTGATAATGTCTTTGCGCTTGATTTAGTGGAAGAGTGGATTGATTTAACAGATTTACCGTACGTCCATGGGTTTTGGGTCGGACGTGAAGAGGAATTGAGTGAAGACGAGGCAAAGGAGTTATTACGTGCAAAAAAAGAGGGGGTATTGCTTCTTCCTCAAATTTCAGAAGCTTTGGCGCTTCGGTATCGATTGCCTGTTAATTCCTTAAAATCGTATTTCTCCGCTTTCTCATATGATTTTGGCGAGGAACAAGAACAAAGCGTCGAGGATTTTTTTCATTATGCCTTTTTCCATGGCGCTCTTCAGGATGTGCCAGAGTTACGATTCTTCGATTTACCTCCTGAGAATGAAGCGGAGCAGAATATCAATTGACCAAATTTTTAGTTCTCAACCATTGTTCTGACAACAGTCCTTTCTGAATCAGTAGTATCCCTCGCCACTTACTTTTTGAATGGAGTCCTATTCCATAGTCTTAGATTGAACTTAATGTAATATTCGAGTTAATCAAGATAAGGTTGGTATTGAATGCTAACGAGTTTGTCGTTACGGAAGATGAAGAAAATATATTCCTCGACATCATGGCGGAGGGAGTACTGATAAAGGAGGTCATTTTCTGGCGTTTGGTGCACAGCCGTTTCCTGACCTACTAATTGATGCAGTATTTCAGGCGTTACCTCGTTTGTAAATCCAAAAGATGCAAGCGCATTGACGTCGCGTAATTCTACGAGTTCGAGGAAATATTGGTGTATTTTAGTGGCGTAATAGAAAATGATTGTTTTGTCGGGATATTTGAATGTATAGATGAAATCCTCTTCTTCGCCAGTATGTACATTCTGAATTCGAGTTGAATCAATGCTCATTGGTGATCCATACTTTTGTAGAATTTTAGTTGGAAGAATGTCATAGTTTAGCTTGAAAAATCGAGCTAAAGAATCGAGCGACACAGAAGGTTCAGGAATCTCGTTTGTCTCACTGGATTCAAATTCGGTCTGATTCTTTATATTCTTGTCGAGTGTGGGTTGCTTGTGTTTGCAAGAAGGAAAAAGAATCAAAATAAATAGAAAAATTGTTATTAAGCGGAATCGCATTTTGTTTATCAATTTATGTGTAAGACAATAATATTTTTTTAGGTTAATATCAATTCTCTATTCCCAGATTATGTATTAGAAACAAGAAAAGGGGGGTCAAAAGAGGTAACTTTCGAGAACAGACCATCTATCCACTGCCTTTTAGCGCCTGATACAGAGAGTTTGAGAACCTTCTTCCATGAATGTGTGCTTATCCAACTTCTTAATGCAAAGCAGTTGCCAAAAATTTCTTCAAACAAAAACTATTCACTGCAAAAGCCTCTTTGAGTTCTTTGATCCGATTCTCTGCATCTGATCGCTGACAATATAATACGCTACTGTTTCCTCCATTATTGCATATTCTGGGTTAAATATCGTTGATATGCTAATTCTTTGCCTGTACCATCAATTGGACAAGTAGTAAAAAATATTTTGAAGGGTAACCATTTGTTGTACAATGATTGCTATATTCCTCAGTAGCTTGAAAGTAGGCAGCCATGCAACTTCGATTACCGTGAGAATGGAATCCTCTACGTCCAGACTCCAGCGAAGATCTCCATCATGTCCACCTACTGAAGAACCAGCCCACCTTGTTCTATATACAGGTTCTTCAGTTCCTCCAACACCCTTATGCCAGGTCATATCCCGGCATCATCCAAATCCCATATCGTAAAGTAATGGACAGGTAGTACTTTACAATAAGTGATACCAACTTTTGTCTGATTAATCGCTGTTCGGCTGGTATACCGATCTTCTTTACCATAAGCGTAAATCCAGCCTGTAGTATGGCTTACATCACACCATCTTGCCCGACAAAATCAAAGATACTGGTTCGTTGGACCTTCGGGAGTCCCTGATTCCTGAATATTAACTTGAAACCTACTGTCAACTGCTTCAAGTAAATTTAATCCTATCCTGCATTCAGACGAATGCGATTCCCCTGGAACTGTCACCCACATTGTTTTAAAATCTATCCAATTATGAAGAATAAGTTCATACTTGTCTACAACTGTATGATCGACAATTATCTGAGCAAAGGCGAATACTGCAAAAACACAAACTATACTCACAAAAAAATAACCCTCATATTCTCCAGCTCATACTTCCCTCGTTATTTGGAATCATTACTTTAGTAATAGCATTTTCTTCGTTGCTGAATAGCCACTGCTTGTTTTTAATTGATAAAAATATATGCCACTGCTAACGTGTTGACCAGCCGAATTTGTTCCATCCCATTCTACTGCGTAAGTGCCTGCAGGTTGTATATCATCAACCAATGTAGCAATTTCACGACCGAGAATGTCGTACACACGTAGAAACACGGCTTGCCGTGTCTCTACTACGGTATATGTAATTTTTGTTCTTGGGTTGAAGGGGTTGGGATAATTCTGAGATAAATTACTTATTCTGGGAATGTCTACCTCTCCATCTACTTGAGAATCCTCAAAGTATTCATAAGCACCTATATCCCACCCTATACCTTGTGGTCGTGCAATACCTCTTACATCTATAGATGGAGCTAGTTCACTGCTTCCAGCATCGATGGCAGCACTTCCTTTTTTCAGCCGAAGATCAAAAGTAGAAAAATCCATGTAATTATTTTGGTAATCTTTTATCTGTAAGTTATGATCTACTTTGTGGTCTTGCCCCTCGTGTATTAATGTGCTATAGTAAATGTTATTCCTAATAACACAACCTGTACTTAATCCGCCGTATCTATGATTTACAATCTTTATATATGGACCCATATCTGTGAGAGTATCTATATCTGCAACTGTGTTGTTTATTATTCTGCAGTTTATTGCACCACTTAAAGTGATACCATGATAATTATCAACAATAACAACGTTGTTTTCAACTATCCAATCTGCATAGAATCCACCGAAACAACCAATGCCTTGTAGCGCTCCTTTATAAGGTTGGTTCGGATCTTCATAGTTTATGATAACATTTCCCCTTAGCACCATTCCCCATACTGTATCTACTGCAACAACTCCACTGTCGTTAACAGACCAAGATTGGAAACCATCGTCATGATTAGAGTTGACAGCATAACAGTTTTTAACAACGTTGTACTGGAAAACATTGTAATCGCCAAGTCCTCTTAATCCATCACCTGCAAAGTTTTCTATTGTATTATATTCGATAAGGCATGAATCACCACTTGATGTTATACCAAAGTTCACATTCTTACAGTAATTATTCCGAATAATTACATGTTTTCCTTCTGACGTTATTGCAGTACACGATAGAGTATCCCATTGAGAGTTATTCCATTGTGATGCATCTTCAACCGAATACAAGTAACAGTTTTCTACTGTGATATAAGTTACTGGACCTGACCAATTATGCCAATCAATAAATATAAGAGTGTTTCTTTGATATTCCGGTGCGCTCGATGGTGTCACTGTAACTCCACTTATACGCCAGTATTTTGCACCTACGAATGCTATATTTTTAAAGACTGGTTTGTGTCCACTTTCAGCACAAATTGTAATGTAATCCGTATTAAACAGCTTTGATATTGTTAACGAGCCATAGTAGCCTGTTCTGCACATCAATGTATCACCTGATTTAACTGGTGCACCCGGATTTATCAATTTTAAGGAGTCTCCCTCATGATAAGGAAACTTAGCAGGGTAGTAAGTTTCAATTAATCCTGCGTCTATAACAGCTTGTACAGTAGTCCATGGAGAGGCACTACTACCGTTATTTGACATACTGCCGTTAACAGGATCTAAGTAAAAAGTTTTTGACGTGGCTTGTATAGTAAAGAATATTGATACTGTTAAAATGAAATGAAACGTTCTCATTGGCTTATACCTACAAGAATGATTATAATTAAAATCAAAGCATAAACAAGAGAGAATGAATATTTTATTTCACTACAATTATCTTTCTTACAGATATATAATTCTCTATTACTATAATATGTCTGTGCAACAACTATGAAGTTTATTGATATTATATAAAATGCAAACATTAAACATTTATTTTACTTTCATAGAGTCTTTCTCCATGATAGTTGCAAACTATTTTAATAGCATCATTTTCTTCGTTGCTGAATAGCCACTGCTTGTTTGCAATTGATAAAAATATACCCCACTTGCAACGTGTTGCCCAGAAGAGTTTGTTCCGTTCCATTCAATTGTGTGCTCACCTGGGGATTGCATTCCATTCACTAATGTTACAACCTCGCGACCAAGAACGTCATAAATTTTTAATGATACATAACTACCTGTGCCAATAGAAAATTGTATCTTTGTGGATGGGTTGAATGGATTGGGATAGTTCTGATACAGTTCGAATTTGTTTGGAATGCTTCCTTGATTATCAATTCCAGATACAAGAGGTATTCTATATATCCTAACTGCATTGCGCTCTAAGACATCACTAATTACTCCTCCGCTTATCGAAACCTCACGTACTTGTCTATTAGCAGGCGCATAAGCTATCTGCACAAAACCCCTTCCTTGAGGAATACCCTGAACAGAATTCAATTGAATTTGTCCCGTGGAATAATTAACTGTTCCTGATATTTTATCTAATGTTAATGAGGATGCAGATAGTATATTACCATTTCCATCATCATAACCATACTTGAGATTTCCTCCTATATCAAGAGCAGTGGGATAACCCTTTCCTGTCCATCGGTCGTATAATGAGTCTGGCATTGTTCCAGATGGGGCACTCTTAACTGCACTCACAATTATACTGTTTGGCATTATACTACCCTCAGGAACAGTGCAATTGAATGTTGTTTGTCCTTCGGTTGCATCAAGCTTTAAGTATGACCATCTATATTGGGGAAATTCATCGTATGCTAAGGAAGAATTTATACCTGTGTTCAATTCTAAATTAATAGTCTCTGGTTCATACACTTCATTCCATTCACTTTCTGGTTCCGTTACCCGTATAGCAAAAATAAAGATATCAGTTCCATTTTCACGGACCGTTAAATCAACACGGTTACCACGAGTGTTACAATTATGCGTGACAGTTCTTGAGGAAGGGGGTGATAATATAATCGGTGTTAAAGCTGTGACAGCTTCTTTGAATTCTCCGAGAACGCTGAAGTTATCAGCAGGTGTTGGAGCAAAGAACTGAAAGTAACCGACATACTTCATTCCATGTATAACTGCTCCCCAAGCTTGTGTGCGAATGTCACCTGGAGTTGGTCCAGCATCCCATTGGGTTAGATATGAAGTTCCGGACATGCGTTGGAAAGAAGTTACGTTTTGTGGTTCAATGAATGTGCCTAAGGGTACCAAATCTGCCATATTCCAAGTGAAATTATCTAAATTATTGAGCCAAATATCGACTACACCACGGTTGGAATAATCAAATGATAGATGTTCTTTATATTCAATCAAATATGCGTCATGGGTAAAGAAATCTGCTAAAAATGTTTTCTTACCTCCAAATGCTGATGCACTTCGCATGTAACTATATGGATGCACGCCTGTTAAGGGATTATAATGAGGTTGCCAATCGAAACCATAATATTGTTGAGAGGTAGGATGCTGTGGATCTTCAATGCGTGTTCTGTAATCCCATCCAGCAAGTACATGGGCTGGTACTTTATTATATCTCCCCCCCATATTGGGTTCATCATCCCAGCACCATCCTAAAAGTCCAGCAGTATTTTTTCCTTGTTGTACATAAAGCAGAAGGTTATTTAGATTTGAGTTGCGAGTGTAAGGAGCTCCCTTAAATCCTTCCCATCTTAAAGGTCCAACTGACATTAGATTTTGTGCATTCCCTGTAGTTATATAATCTACCCAGGTTGCTGGTATATGTGTGTCATAATATCCTTCTGTATGAAGAGTATTTGATACTTTTGCCCATAAAGGAATACCCCCCTTGTCAAGCAAAAAAGGTCCTATTGGGAAGAAAAGAGTTGAGCCATCTATAATAAAGGCATTGTTTTCATTTATTCCAACTTTTGGTGCACCATCATAGGGTTTTGAAAATTTTTCTCGTATTCTACTGACCACTGTCTCTCCGTTCCTCAATTCTGCAGTCACTACATAATCACCTGCAGGCAAGGAAGCATTGTTGAGCAAAAATTTTTGTTTATTATTGACTGTAATGCCCGTTAATTCCTGAGAATAGCCACCACCTACTTTTTCTATACGTGCTGTAACCTGAGAAGGTGTATATTCATTTGTTACTATGGCATAAAGATATTGTGCTGTTCGTGCATGAAATGGAGCGTGCCAGAGTTCGAAACCTGATAAAGGAGCTTCCCCTGTTACTGTTATGGTGATAGAATCAGTAACGAGTGTGCTAATACGTGAAGGAGGTGATGTGTACATATTAAAGCTTGAACCAGTGAGTTTTACATTATAGACTCCCGGGGTCATGAAATAATGCACTGCACATAACCCTGTTTCGAAAGGGTTTCCACTAGTATGTGCATATAAACTATAACCATCTCCAAAATCCCATTCGAATTGAAGTGTATCAGATATAGATGTTTCATAGTACATTGCATCAAAATATACTTCTTCGCCAACTTCTACAGTTGTATCGGGCAATACATTAATATGAGTTTGTGCAAATGTTGTAAAATTAATTACACAAATTAATGAAATTATAACACCGATGTGTTTTTTCATTTTTTTTCTCCTTATTAGTTTAATAATAACATTTTCTTTACTTGACTAAATCCATTGTTTGTTTTCAATTGATAAAAATATATGCCAATTGCAACTTGTTGCCCAAACCGGTTTGTTCCGTTCAATTATGTGCTCACCTGGGGATTGCATTCCATTTACTACTGTTACAACCTCGCGACCAAGAACTTCATAAATTTTTAAGGAGTTGTATCTTGACTTCTGTTACACGACGTTGTGCAATCCATCCTCCTCCCTCCTCCACGATTTTTTTCAGTCGGCTGAGTGACAACCTTTGCTATCCCAGCGCCGCTTGTTCGAGCGGGAGGATATTTTAACTGTACTATGAATATAATGATGTGCAAAGACCCCTGCATTTTTTTTTTGTGAATGGCACTTCTCTTTTGTAAATATCACATCTTTTGAGCTTTTGTTATCTCTAAAGAGTAATCGTACACCATTAATTTTTGCACGACTGACAGGAACTGTCTTGCCACTTTGCATTACAACTGCATACTTTCCACCTCCACGAATACGAAGCTTTGCGACTGCTTCTACCTTGACAATATACGAGCGATGCACTCGAAGAAAATTCTCTGGCAATAATTGTTCAAGATTTTTCAACGCTTTATCACACATTTCTACTATTCCTGTGCTAAGATGAAGTTCTGAATAGACATTCACCGCCTTGATATACTCAATCGATTCAAGCGAAACTAACTTCAAGTCATAACCTTTCTTTACCGAAAGGTACTTCAAAGGAGAATAGAGACATCTTTGAGAAGTAACTCGGGCAAATGCCTCTCTTACACGCTCCAACGTGTATGGTTTCGGAATAAAATCAATGGCACCGTACGCAAATGCTTCAATTGCTCTGCTTGTATTGGCAGAAAGCACAATTGTGTGAAACGAATGAGCAACCGCTTGACGCAAAATTTCAAAGCCATCTTTGGAATTCAAATTCAAATCTAAGAGCAAGACATCAATCGGTTTTTCACGAACATAATAAAGAGCGTTTTCGAGTGTTGTTTCTATATGTATAGATACTGCTCCTTGACGGTATATACTACGAATCAATTGTGCTATATCTTCTGCGGTAGGACGTTCATCTTCAACGATCAAAATTTTCATCTAAAATCCTTCCTTATTTCAATAATTGTTTTCCATCATCCCCCCCTCATTTTTCACGCATAGTCCATCGTCGCGGATACTGTTCTTCAAGTCGAGTTTTTGTACTGGTTCAGCGTGAAATGGAATTTCGAGTTAATTTTATAAGGGGAAAAACCAATCAAATAATTATCCTGCATATCTCACCTCATAACGAACTTGTTGGGCTAAACGTAATTTAGTATTTCTTATTGTAAGTTTCTCGGTAATTCTGTTGTTCAAGAAATCATCTGGAGTTAAGTAAAATAATGAACTATGTAATCGTTTTGTATTGTAGTAATTGATGGTGTCAGCTATTTGTTTTCTGGCATCCTCGAGATTGAGCAAAGACTTCTTCGCAAGACATTCTTCATGAATCGTTCGATGGTATCGTTCGATCTTCCCATTACTCTGTGGATACGCAATGGATGTCCTCACGTGTTGTAGTCCAACAGACCTCAAATATTCAGTAAAGTCCTTAGCAATATACTGGGAACCATTATCGGTAATCAATCGCGGTCGAACACCAGGATATTTCTCTAACGCTCGTTGAATCGTCATTTGAACATCATATTCCTGCATACTTGTCCTGAGCTCATGATGTACAACTGTACGAGAGTATCCATCGATATGACCGAAAGAAGAAATAAAAACGTTCCACGAAAGTTGACATACTTAATGTCGGTATGCCAGCGCTGATGTGACTTCGTCGGTTGCTCAAATCCTTTCCCTGTTCCCAACTATTCAATAATCCTGCCCTTTTCATTACTCTATACTTACAAACTCTACGATCTCATCTCATACATCAGGTTCAACCCATCGAGCATTCAATTCTCCCCATCGATACTTTTTTTTATTTCGATGTTCTCCTTCAGAAGATAGCTTATTGCTTCTTCCCGATCTTTTAGCTTCGATTGCAGCTTCTCAATCTCTCTCTTCTCTGCCGCCGTTTGTCTTGCTTGACCTGGCTTTACCGTGAAAATCTCCGCCGCTGACTCAAATAACTTCTCCTTCCAATTATAGATATCATTCGGTCGTACTCCATACTTCTCTGATAGCTCACTGATGGAAATGTTATTCTCTAAAAATTCCCTCAAAATCATTACTTTTTGTTCACCGCTATAATGCTCCCTTTGTTGCATATCGAGCTCCTTTTCTACTCTACTGTTAATTTACAAAATTCCATTTTCATCTGAAGCATTATATTTATGTTCTCTACCATTTTGGTCTACTCTCGTTTTCCTCTATGTTATTATTTTTCTCAAACTTATGCTACTGTTTCCTCCTCAATTGCATATTCTGGGATAAAATAAAAATCCTCCTTCTATTTTAGTGTGAGGGGACTATAACGTCGGTTTTTACAAGCGGCGCTTCACCACCGAGAGAAGTGAGTACCACGATGCCGTACTCATTTTTACCGTTGACTGGCGTGGAATCTTGAAAGATGCGACGATCGCCATTGACTGATGCATACTCTTTCATCACCCCCTCCGGCGTTGCTTTGTAAACGACAAACCAGAATGTTTCTTTCTTCTGCGGTGTGTAGTCCCATGTAAGGGTAACAACCTTTGTTGCTTTGTTATACTTTGCCGTAAAGTGTGTAACAGGATCGCGTTTACCAGAATCAAAAGGACGTGCCATAACAGAGAGAGCTTCTTCCGAACGTAAGCCAGCGGAATCGATGCACACGAGTGTGTAGAAATAGCGCTTGTTCTGCTGGACACGTTTGTCAACGTACTCTGTGCGGCGTGGAGCAAGAGTGTCAAGAGGTATCCAACGAGATGAGCCTTCCTCGCGTCGCAGGAGAATTTGGCGTGCAATGTCGGCACTCGGACTCATATTCCAACTCAAGTACACAGCAGAGTCTGTGACAAAGGTATTTCGGAACACCGGCGCACTTGGAGGAAGAACATCGGGTTTCTGAAGAACGAGTAGCTCGGAAGGAATGGAATGTTGATAGTGTTTATCGATAGTTGCAACGCGGTAGTATATTTTTTTTGTCAACACACGAAGATCGAGTGAGTCGACATACACTGTATCGGGTAAAATGGTTCCCGTTGCCTGTGTAAACTCATGTGTAGGATCATTTGCTCGGAGCACCCGGTAGCCAAGAATATTTCTTTTCTTAACACGGTTCCACCACAGTGTTACTTTTCCGTCGGGTTGTATTTTCCCGTATACTCCTTTTGGTGGGGGAGGAGGAGTTGAATCGATAAGAGCTATGTACACAGGCAATGAAAACGCGTAATTACCAGCTGTATCCACGGAGGCAACGGCATAGTATGCTGCATCACTAGTTTCCAGCACGTCGATGTATTCGTTTTGCCTAAGTGGATGTTTTGTGATTGGTGTGTAATCTCTGTCAGGTGATTGACTGCGAGCAACGATGTATATTGCCCCAGGTCGGAATGAGACAGGTATGTAGTTTAGAGCAAGGACATCATAAATGGACACGAAGCGAAGCGGAGTGTCCATATATTCTGGCAAAAGGAGGCGGCA
>Ga0208825_1000256_pt1 | contig 54190 bp, 54 predicted proteins | sample AD_UKC113_MetaG_FD_184450 | JGI IMG/M metagenome (GOLD analysis project Ga0208825, IMG submission 184450) | Active sludge microbial communities of municipal wastewater-treating anaerobic digesters from Hong Kong - AD_UKC113_MetaG (SPAdes)... | ecosystem: Engineered > Bioreactor > Anaerobic >... | reverse complement strand
AATAAAAGGAAAAGAAAAAGAAGTTGGATTGCTTGATATAGAAATTTCTAAAAACATAGGTATCTTTGAAAAAAACGAGGTAAAATTTCTTGAATTATTTTCAATGCAAATTGGAATAGGAATTGAAAACTCTATTTTATTGGAAACAATTAGGGGCTCATATTTTTTAAATACAATAGAGTGTCTAATAAAATCACTTGAAGTAAAAGATGGATACACAAAACAACACTCAGAAATGGTTGCATATTATGCTACACTTCTTGGAAAGAGATTAGAATTAAGTGATGAAGAAATAGAAACACTAAAAATATCTTCTTTTTTACATGACCTGGGAAAATTAGGAGTAAAAAATGGTATTCTTTCTAAAGAAGAACCATTAACACCAGAAGAAAAATATTTTATAAAGAAGCATCCTTTAATAACTGTGAATATTTTGCGACCATTAAATGTGGATAAAGAAAAAGTTGAAGCATGTTTATATCATCATGAAAGAGTTGATGGAAGGGGATATCCAGAAGGATTAAGTGGAGAAAAAATCCCTTTATATGCTAAAATTTTGGCAATTGCTGATGCTTATAGTGCTATGCGGGCAGATAGACCATACAGAAAAGCACTAAGTAAAGAGGAAGCAATAAGTGAACTATTGGCAAATGCAGGTACTCAATTTGATAGAGAACTTGTTAATGTTTTTATTGATATATTGAACAAAATGGAGGTGAATAATGAAGGAGATGAAAATAGGGGAGATAACACATTATTTTAATAAAATTGGAGTTGCTGCTATTAAAATTACCAACGACCAGTTAAAAAGGGGAGATGAGATACATATAAAAGGACACACAACAGATTTTTCTCAAAAAGTAAATTCAATACAAATAGAACACCAGGAAGTTGAAGTTGCAAAAGTTGGTGATGAAATTGGAATAAAGACAGATGAAATTGTTAGAGATGGCGATGAAGTTTTTAAAATTATAGAAGAAATGTAAGGAGAGAAAATATGGTAAAATTTCTGACTTTTTTTTCAAATGATATAGGTATTGATTTAGGAACAGCAAATACATGTGTTTATGTCAGAGGAAAAGGAGTTGTCTTGATGGAACCATCAATAGTTGCAATGAATACCACCACAAAAGAATTCGTTGCTGTTGGTGGAGAAGCAAAAAAAATGCTTGGAAAAACACCTGCTAATATAGTCGCAATGAAACCAATGAAAGATGGAGTAATTGCTGATTTTGATGGATGCGAAGCAATGTTGAGATATTTCATTTCAAAAGTAAAAACACCAAAACATAAATTTGTCCTTCCACCAAGAATTGTAATTTCAGTTCCTTCTGGAATTACAAGCGTTGAAAGAAGAGCAGTTAAAGAGACCGCTTTAAAAGCAGGAGCGCGGATGGTAAGAATTGTTGAAGAACCAATGGCAGCAGCAATAGGAGTGGGACTGCCTGTTGAGGAACCATGTGGAAGTTTAATAATTGATATAGGTGGGGGGACAACTGAAATGGCAGTTATATCACTTGGGGGTATTGTAATTACAAAAAGTTTAAGAATTGCAGGCAATGAAATGGATGAAGCAATAATTGAATATTTAAAGAAAAAATATAATTTATTAATTGGGGAAAGAACAGCAGAAGAAATTAAAATACAAATTGGTTCTGCTTATAAACTTAATGAAGAACTTGAAATGGATGTTCATGGAAGAAGTCTGGTAGAGGGATTGCCCAAACAGATAAAAATAAACTCAGAGGAAATAAGAGAGGCATTAAAAGATACATTAAGTTTAATAGTAAATGCTGTTAGGGATGTTCTTGAAGAAACACCCCCAGAACTTTCTAGTGATTTAATTAAAGAAGGAGGAGTTGTAATTGCAGGTGGGGGGGCATTATTAAAAGGAATTGATAAACTTATTTCTCAGGAGACAAAACTTCCTGTAATTGTTGCTGATGACCCTCTTACTGCTGTTGTTAGAGGAACAGGTAAAATGCTTGAAGAAGAAAAATATTTTAAACATTTCCCTCAAGAATAAATTACACAAAACATCTAATAGAAAATTATGATATGGCGATTTAGAAAAGAAATATTATTTTTTATTTTAATTTATTTTTCATTTCTTATTAATAAATTATATTTTTCAAGAAATTTTTCCAAAAATTTGGTCAAGAAAAACATTATAAATTATTCAGAAATAATAAATGAAAATGAACGACTTAAAAAAATCCTTAAATTAAATGAAGAAGGAAAATTAAATGAATTTATTGTTGGAAGAATTATAAATTTCATCCCAAGTTTATTTCCTGGTGAACTTGTTGTTGATAAAGGGCAAAAGGAAAATGTAGAAACTGGGATGGTTGTTATAACAGATGACCTTAATCTTGTTGGTAAAGTTGAAAGAGTGGAAGAAAATGTATCTTATGTTTCTACTATTTTTAATTCAAAAACAAAAATAAGTTCTGTTCTTTTTTCAACTGGTGAAGTCGGAATTATTGAAGGAGGAACAACTCCATTTGTTCTTTTAAAATATATTTCTTCTGATAGTAATATTAAAATTGGGGATGAGGTCTTAACTTCTGGTTATAGTAAAAGTTTTCCTGCTGGTATAAAAATTGGCAAAGTTGTAAAAATAGAAAAACAGACAAATTCATTATTTCTTAAAATTTATGTTAAACCATACTGTATGTATTCTTATATTAAAGAGGTACTAATTGGAAAAGAAAGGCATAATTAGAATTTTTGAAGTTTTTTTAGTTGTTGTAGGAATTCAGATTATATTTTCAATTTATTTTTCCCCTAATGTTGTCCCTTGTTTTTTACTTATATTCCTTTTAAATCTTGTGTGGGAAGGGAATATTGAAATTTCTTTGTTTTTATCTTTTGTTTCAGGCATAATATATGACACAATTAACAAATCAATTCCTGGTTTTAGTAGTATAATTTTTCTTATTATTGTATATATAAATTCTTTTTATAAGGTAAGGTCTTTTCTTATAAGAAATATTTTGGTTTTTATTTTTAGTCTAATGTATTTTATAATTTTACCAATGAAAATTGGGGAAGGATTTATGTGGAATAAACAGGTAATCTTAAAATATTCATTAATTTTTGCTATACTAAATGTAATTGTTGAATATTTTGTTTATTTGGGAAAGATATTGAAATGGAAAAAGAAAGACTTTTTTACAATTTAGTTAAATTTCTTGTAATAATTTTGGGTGTCTGGTGCTTTTTTCTTCAGGTTGTAAGATATGGATATTATTCACAACTTTCTGCTAAAAATTGTATAAGAACTATAAATATCGGAACTCCAAGAGGAGTTATTTATGATAGAAATGGAAAAATTCTTGCAAAAGATATACCTACTCTTAATCTTGTATTTATCCCTTTTGACATAAAAAATATTGAAAAAGAAGCAGAAATTTTATCAAATATAATTTCTTTTAATAAGTACTTTCTTATTGAAAAATTCAAAAAAAAATATACAAATCCTTATGATAGAATAGTAATAAAAAGGAATTTATCTATTGAGGAAGTTTCTCTTATTGAAGAAAATATTGATAATTTACCGGGTATTTTCCCTCAGGAAAGTATTGGTAGACAATATCCACTTGAAGACCAGACATGTCATGTTGTTGGATATTTAGGAGAAATTTCAAAAGAAGAATTAGATGCATTAAAAGACAAAGGATATAAAATAGGAGATACTATTGGAAAAGACGGGGTAGAAAGATACTATGATACCTTTTTAAGAGGAAGTCCCAGCGGAATACAGGTAGAAGTTGATGCTCTTGGACATTACAGAAAAGTTCTTAAAAAACAAGCAGGGAAAACAGGGAACAGTTTAATTTTAACTATTGATAGTGTTATTCAAAGAAGTGCATATAAACAATTAGGAAATAGAAGTGGTTGTGTAGTCGCAATGGACCCAAGAAATGGAGAAATTCTTGCTCTTGTTAGTAGACCCGGTTTTAAACCAGGAGAAGTAGAAAAATATTTTAATTTAGCAAGTCATCCTCTTGTGAATAGAGTTATAAAAGGTCAATACCCACCTGGCTCAATTTTTAAAATTATAACAGAAATATCTGCATTGGAGACAGGCGAAATTCAAGAATATGACAGAATTGAATGTAGAGGAGCAATGGAAATAAGAGATAGAGTTTTTCATTGCTGGAAAGATGAGGGGCATGGGTTAATTGATATAAACCTCGCTTTACCTTTTTCCTGTAATATATTTTTTGGCACATGTGGAATGAAGGTTGGAGTTGAAAAAATGCTTGAATATGCAAGTAAATTTGGTTTAGGAGAAAAAACAGGAATTGACCTTCCAGGAGAAAAAAGCGGGCATCTTCCTTTAAAAAAGGAAACAGACCCACTAAATTTAGCAATAGGACAGGGTCCAATTCTAACAACTCCAATTCAACTTCTATCTTTAATTTCAACAGTTGCAAATGGAGGTAATATCTGGGAGCCGTTTATTGTAAAAAAAATTGTTTCACCTGATGGAAATGTTTTAAAAGAATGTTCACCTTTTATCAATAAAACAGTCTTTATAAGTTCAGATACACTTGAAATTTTAAAAAAGGGATTAAGAAATGTTGTTCTTTTTGGGACAGGACATTTAGCAAATGTTGAAGGATTTGAAGTAAGTGGGAAAACAGGTACTGCTCAAAGAGCAGGGGGAGAAAGTGATTTACCAACTTATGGTGGATTTGTTTGTTATGCTCCAAGCAGTAATCCTCAAATTGCAATAGTTGTTTTTCTTGACCATGCTTCTTCCGCAGAAGCAGCATTAATAGCAGGAAAAATTTTAAAAGAGGTCTTCATACCTGAAAAAGGAAGAATTGAAGAAAATGGCGAAACAAATGAAGAAACCCAGGAAGAAAATAAAAATCCAATAGAGAAATCAGAGGAAATAGAAAATGGGATTATTTAGATATTTTAAAGAAAGGGATGATAGTACATTTATTGTAATTTTGACTTATATTCTTGTTATTATTGGATTACTTCTTCTTTATAGTGCTTCAAAAGGAATTATCTTCAAGTCGAGCTTTTTTGTTAAACAATGTATATGGGTTATTTTAGGAACAATTATTATTATTTTCCTAAATGGAGTTAATTATAGAGAATTAAAAAGGTTTGCCCCCATTTTATATTTTATAATTTTATTTCTTCTTTTAATAGTTCTTGCTACCGGGGAAAAAGGACCTTCAAGATGGATAAATTTGGGTTGGCTATATTTTCAACCATCTGAATTTGCCAAGTTTGTTTTGATAGTTGCACTTTCTGCATATTTAGAAAATAGAAATATTAGAAAATTTTCTGTTTTTTTTACATCTCTTTTGATTGTCTTTATACCTTTTATTCTTGTTCTTTTACAACCAAATTTAGGAACTGCTTTTATATTTATATTCATTTCTCTTGGTATCTTGTATCAGGCAGATATGAGTAGAAAACAATTTTTATCTTTATTTTTTATTGTTTTACTTTTAAGTCCTATTTTATGGTTTAGTATGAAGGGCTACCAGAAAGAAAGAATCCTTACTTTTATAAACCCTGGAAGAGACCCAATTGGTGCTGGATATAATCTCTTACAATCAAAAATAACAATTGGTTCAGGGGGACTTATAGGTAAAGGATTTTTAAAAGGAACACAGACAAAACTTGCTTTCTTACCAGAATATCACACTGATTTTATTTTTTGTGTTTTAGCAGAAGAATTTGGTTTTATTGGAGTTCTAATATTTCTTTTTCTTTATTATCTCTTTTTTAAAAAAATTATTGAGATTATTTCTTTTACAACAGATGAATTTGGGAAACTTCTTGCAACAGGAATATTAACTCTGTTTGTTGCACAATTTACAATAAATATAGGAATGACTATGGGACTTTTCCCAATTGTCGGTATACCGCTGCCTTTTATCAGTTATGGTGGTTCTTCTCTTATTACCTGTTTGATATGTATAATTTTTTTAAAAAATATTCAGGATAGTTGGTCTGTATTTTAATGGAAAATAAAATTACTCAATTATTATCAAAAGTAAAAAATCCTGCTTCTTATTTAGGCAAAGAAATAAATGTTTATATTAAAAAATGGGAAAAAGAAAAGGTAAAAATTGCCCTTTCCTATCCAGATATTTATTCAATTGGTATGTCATCATTGGGATTCAGAATTTTATATGGTATGTTGAATGAAAGGGATGATTGTATTTGTGAAAGATTTTTTTCTCCATTAGAAGATATGGAAGAAATTTTAAAGAAAGAAGATATTCCCCTTTTTACACTTGAAACAAAAACGCCTGTTATGGATTTTGATATTGTGGGGTTTAGTTTATCTTCTGAACTAAATTATACAAATGTTCTAAACCTTTTAGATATAAGCAAAATCCCAATTTTCTCAAAAGAAAGAGGTAATAATGAGCCAATTATTATTGCTGGTGGCAATAGTGTTTTCAATCCATTTCCAATTATTCCCTTCATAGATGTTTTCGTAATAGGAGAAGGAGAAGAAGCAATGGAAAAAATAGTTGAGACATATAGGGAATTAAGAGGAGAAAAAAGAGAAAAAATTCTAAAATGCCTTTCAGAAATTGAAGGTGTTTTTGTCCCTATGTCTCCAAAAAATAATATTAAAAAAGCAACTATTTTTGACTTTGAAAATTCTTATTTCCCTAAAAAATACCTTGTCCCACTGACTGATATTATCCATGATAGAATTTCTCTTGAAATAATGAGAGGATGTTATAGAAATTGTAAGTTCTGTCAGGCAGGAAAATGCTGGAAACCAGTGAGAAAGAGAAGTCCAGAAAAAGTGCTTGAAATTGCAAAAGAGACATTTGAAAAGACAGGATATGAAGAAATTTCACTTCTTTCTTTTTCAGCAGGAGACCATCCTGAAATTGAAAAAATTGTTAGTTTACTTGTTGATGAATTTAAAAAAAGAAATGTCTCAATTTCCTTTCCCTCATTACGATTGGATACATTTACTTTCCAATTAGCAGGCAAAATAAAAGAAATAAAAAAAAGTTCTTTAACATTTGCTCCTGAAACATCAGAAAATTTGAGAAATAAAATTGGTAAAGAAATGGGAAACACAAAATTGATTGAATTATGCCAAGAAGCAAGAGAAAGTGGTTGGAGACATATAAAACTTTACTTTATGATTGGGCTACCTGATGAAACAGAAAAAGATATTTCTGAAATAGTTAATTTAATAAATGATATTTCTAAAATAATTAAAGTAAATGTCTCTTTCAATACATTTATTCCAAAACCACATACTGAATTTGAAAAAGAAAAATTTATATCTCTTGATGGATATGAACAAAAGAAAAATTTTATAACTGAAAGCCATAAAAAAAATAGATATGTAAAGGTTGATTTTCATCCATATAATATGAGTTGTGTTGAATGTTTTCTCGCAAGAGGAGATGAAAAAATATCAAAGGTAATTTATAATGTCTGGAAAAAAGGTGGTAAGATGGAAAACTGGAATGAATTTTTTGATTTTGAAAAATGGACTGAAAGTTTTAAAGAAACAGGAATTGATATGAAAAAATACACAAATTATATTGAAAGCACTCCGTGGAAAATCATATCTTTATAAAAAAATAATAAAATCAGTTTTTCCCCTTTTATTGTTTTTATTGTCTATTTAAGTTATAATAATAAATAACCAGCCAACTATATTGCTGAAAAATAACGAGCAAAAGATTAAATCCCCCTTCTGTCTTTTTTAAACTGACTAAAAAAGGCGGGGAATAGCAGGGCAAAGTTGGTGTTTGATTTTCCCTTTTAATTCTCCCCTTTAAGCAAATCGACTGAGGTAGCAAAGTTTAGCAAGCAGAGTTGGTGCGTTATCGTCTCCCAGATAGCACAACGGAGATGAAGGGGGATTGTTAATAAAAATCCATCCCCTCGGGCATAGCCCAGAGAAATTCTGTGGACCCTACGGGCGAGCCGGCCTTCCCTCTACAAAGATAGACGGGTAAGCATTGGAAAGGGCGAGATTTTAAAATCCACCCCTGCCCTCCTTTTTTTAAAGGAGGGAGAGTATTCTCCCCCTTTATAAAGTGGGATTTCAGATAGCACAACGGGTTATGGAAATTTTGAAAAGAGATTTTGGAGTTTTCAGATAGCACAACAGGGAAAGAGGGAGATTAAAAATTTTGTCTTTCCCTTACAAAAGAAATTGGAGAATATATGAAAGTAATTGATTTAAGAGAAGGAAGTTTATTTAAATATGAAGATAATATTTATTCAGTACTTTCTTATAGTCATCTTACTCAATCAAGAGGTAGAGGTAAGGTATTTATCAAGGTTAGAGATATGAAAACAAACAAAACTGTTGAACTTACTTTCAGGTCTGATTTTGAAGTTGGAGATGTTTTCGTTGACGAAATTCCTTTAACCTACCTTTATAGAGAAGGAAATGTTTTTTATTTTATGGATAGTAATACTTATGAGCAGTTTCCTGTGGCAAAAGAAATTGTTGGAGAAAAAGAGAAGTTTTTAATAGAAAATGTACAAACATACGGTGCTTTTTTAGATGGAGAAATTATTGACATTATCTTACCAACAACTGTTGATTTAAAAGTTATTGAAGCAGAACCCGGATATAAAGGAGATACTGTCCAAGGTGGAAGAAAAAAAGTTAAAGTAGAAACTGGTTTAATTGTTCAGACGCCTTTATTTATTGAAATTGGAGATACGATAAAAGTTGACACAAGAACAGGCGAATACATAACAAGAGTTTAAATAATAAAATGAAAACAGATGAAATAAAAGTTTATGCTGAATTTATGAAAAAATATGACCTTGACTATCTTGAAATCAAAAAAGGTGATTTTCATCTTATTCTTGGTAAAAAAAGTGAATGGGAAACAAAAGAAGAAATAAATCCATCTGATATTTTAAAGAAAACAGAAGAACAAACTCAAAAAATAGAAAATATTGTTTATGTTAAATCACCCCTTGTTGGTACTTTTTATCGCTCTCCTTCTCCTGAAAGTCCACCTTTTGTTGAAGTCGGAAAAGAAGTAAAAAATGGAGATGTTCTTTGTATTCTTGAAGCAATGAAAGTTATGAATGAAATAAAAGCAGATGTTGACGGAACTATTAAAGAAATATTGGTTGAAAATGGAAAACCAGTTGAGTTTGGTCAGGTCCTTTTCGTAATTGAAATAAAATGATAAAAAAGGTTTTTGTAGCAAATAGAGGAGAAATTGCTCTCAGGGTTTTGAGAAGTTGTAAAGAACTTGAACTTAAAACAGTGATAGGATATTCAGAAGTTGATAAGAATTCATATCCTGTAAAATTTGCTGATGAAAAAATTTGTATTGGAGGAAGTTCACCTTCAATAAGTTATTTGAATATTCCTTCTATCATTAGTGCCATTGAAATAACAAAAGCAGATGCAGTTCATCCTGGATATGGATTCCTGTCAGAAAATATTCAGTTCGTTGATATATGTAATGCAACAGGAATAACTTTTATTGGACCCACCGCTGAAAACATAAAAACCATGGGAGATAAACCATTGGCAAGAAAAATCGCTAAAAAATGCAGAATTCCCATAATTCCTGGATATGAAGAATTTAATTATGATAAAGCACTCCATCATGCAAAAAAAATTGGTTTTCCTGTAATAATTAAAGCATCTGCTGGTGGTGGAGGCAGAGGTATGAGAATTGTAAGTAGTGCAGATGAATTTGAAAATTTATGGAACACCTGCTATGAAGAATCAAAAATTTCTTTTGGGGAAGGAGGCCTTTACATTGAGAAATTTCTTGAAAGACCAAGACATATTGAAATACAACTTCTTGCTGATAAAAAAGGAAACATATACCTTTTCCCGGAAAGAGATTGTTCAATTCAAAGGAGACATCAGAAATTAATTGAAGAAAGTCCTTCTCCTGTTATTGGTATAAAATTAAGAAGAAAATTACAAAAATATGCATATAAACTTGCAAAAAATATAAAATATCTAAATGCTGGGACCATTGAATTTCTTGTTGATAAAGATAAAAAACCATACTTTATAGAAATGAATACAAGAATTCAGGTAGAGCACCCAATTACAGAGTTAGTATCGGGCATAGACCTTGTTAAAAGTCAAATTTTAATTGCAAGTGGAGAAAAATTATCTTTCAAGCAAAGGGATATTGGAATACAGGCACATTCAATAGAATGTAGAATAAATGCTGAAGACCCTGAAAACAATTTTTTACCTTCTCCAGGGAAAATTGAAAAACTGTTTCTACCATCAGGTCCTGGTGTTCGTGTTGATACACATATTTTTGAAGGATATATTGTTCCACCTTATTATGACTCCCTATTGATGAAACTTATAACTTATGGAAGAGATAGAAATGAAGCAATTAGAAGGATGAAAAGAGCGCTTGAAGAAACAGTGATTGAGGGAGTAAAAACAACAATTCCATTTTATAAAGAAATAATGGATAACCCAGTTTTTTTAAGCGGCAGATATTATGTTGGCTATCTTGAAAATTACATTGCAAAAAAAGTAATAAACAAAAGTTAGAACATACTGAAAAGGAATAATATTCCAAGTCATTATAGTAAAATTGTTTAAAATGGAGAAGAAAATATGGAAAATGGTGAATTAGGAAGTGTAAGAATTGATAATGAGGTATTAGGAACAATTGCGGGAATTGCAGCAAAAGAAGTGCCAGGTGTTTATAAAATTATAACAAGTTTAGTAGGAGGAATTGCCCAATTAATTAGAAAAACACATGATGCTGGAATTAAAATTATAGTAAGAGAAAATGAAGTAAGTTTTGAACTCGGTATTATTATTGAATATGGAGTTGATATACCTGAAATTACCTATCAAATACAGAAAAAAATAAAAGAAGAAGTTGAAAGAATAACTGGCTTGAAAGTAATTAAAGTTGATGTTGTTGTTCATGGAGTTCATTATTCCCGTGGAAAACAAAAAACAGAAAAGGAGGGAGAAAATGATTGACCTTCATACTCATACAATTCTATCAGATGGCTGTCTACTTCCATCTGAACTTGCAAGAAGAGCAGAAGAAAAAGGATATAAAGTTATTGCTTTTACAGACCATATTGATTTTTCGAATGTTGAAATGGTTGTTTCCTCATTGGTAAGAGTTTGTGATAGAATAAATAGAAATTACAAAATAAAGACAATACCAGGTGTAGAAATTACTCATGTCAACCCAATAGATATTCCTGTTCTTGTCCAAATTGCAAAAAACATTGGTGCAAAACTTATAGTAGTTCATGGAGAAACAATTGTAGAACCAGTTTCCAAAGGAACAAATAGAAAAGGGATAGAAAGTGATATTGACATTTTAGGTCACCCGGGGATTTTAAGTGAAGAAGATGCAATTCTTGCTGCTGAAAAAAAAATTTATATTGAAATAAGTGCAAGAAAAGGACATTGTCTTTCTAATGGTCATATTGTTAGATTATGGTATGAATATGGTTTCCCAATTATTTTAGATACAGATACTCATTCACCAGAAAATTTAATAGATGATGAATTTGCAAAAAAGATAATAATTTCTGCTGGTATAAAGGTCTCAGATGTGAACACTGTTTTACAAAATAGTTATATTCTCGCAAAAAGCAAACTTGATATTGGTTTTGAAATCTAATAAGGGGAAGTGTCAGTTAATAAAAGAATACTTTGTTCCCCATTTTGACAAATGTTAAGATAAAAGAACATGGTTCTCTATGAGAACCGGGTTCTCCCCTTTGACAAACCGACTAAAGTTGCTTACCTTGTTTCTTAGAGTTGGTGCGTCATTTCCCCCTTTTAATTTCTCCCTTTATAAAAGGCCTGTCCGACGCGCTTTTTGGCGGAGAGATTAAGAGGGATTTTAAAGGGAATTAGAGGGGATTTTGATACTTCCCCCTTTAACAAAGGGGGAAAGAGAGGGATTTCAAATTTCCCCCTCACCCCAACCCTCTCCCCAGTGGGGAGAGGGGAAGAGAGAGGGGATGTATTTTCTTCTCCCCTTATCCTGTCCGACAAGATTTATGGCGGAGTGAGAAAGCTCGGAGGAGGGGGGATTTTGAGGGAATTTTATTAAATCCATCCCTACCTTTGTATTATTTAGAAAACGATAACGTACCAACTCAGATAAGTAAGGAAGAAAAAATGGGAAATTTATTGGGCAGTGACTTACAGAAGAAGATATGTGTGGTATTAACAGGAAATGAAGAAAACAGTGATATAGAAAAGTTAAAAGATATTGCATTGGTTGAATGTAGAATTGATGAATTTTTAAAAAGAAAAACAATAGATGAATTACCTGAATGGATATTAAAAATTAAAGAGAAATTAAATACAAAAATTATTGCAACTATTAGATGGTATAAAGAAAGTGGACAAAACCCATATTATATAAAAGACAAAGAACGACTTGAAATTTTTAAAAAAATAATTACTTATGTTGATTTTATTGATGTAGAACTTAAAAGTAGAATTTTAAAAGAAGTGACTGAAATTGTGGAAAGTCAAAATAAAAAAGTTATTGTTTCATACCACAATTTTAAAAAAACACCGAATGAAAAAAAGTTAAAAGAAATTGTAAGAAAAGGAAATAAAGTTGGTGATATAGTAAAAATTGCAACTTTAATAAAAACAGAAAAAAATCTTTTTGACCTTATTAAAATTACATATACTTACTCAAAAAAAATCCCTTTAATTATAATTCCAATGAACGAAAATCCATTTGTTCGGTTTATTCCTATCTTTTTTGGTTCACTCTTTACCTATGTTTCTCTGAATACCAAAGTTGCTCCAGGGCAGATTTCTTATTTTGAATATTCAAATTTTATTTCCAAACCAGTACCTGATAAATAAAGAAGTGGAGAATAAAAAAGAAAGGCAAATCCCTCTCACTCCCTTTGACTTATCCCTTCCCCATAAGTTCCCCCTTTAGTAAACCGACTAAAGTTGCTTACTCTGTGCCTCAGATTTGGTGCTTTATTTCCCCCTTTGAAAAAGGGGGTAGGGGGATTTCATCCTTCTCCCCACTGGGGAGAAGGTGGGGATGAGGGGGATTTTATATTCCCCTCTTTAGAAAAGAGGGGCAAGGGGAGATTTTAATAAAATCCATCCCTACCTTCCCTTTATAAGGGAAGGAGAGATACTTCCCCCTTTAACAAAGCCTGTCCGACATGTATTATGGCGGACATGCTTTTATAAAGGAAGGAGAAAAACTTCCCCCTTTGAAAAAGGGGAAAATTACTTACTCCCTCCTTAGAAAAAATAGGGGGTAGGAAAGTTAAAATTTGGAAACAGAAGTATAATTTATTACAAATTCTTTTTCTGGAAGTACCTCAACAAGAAATTTTATGGTATTAGCATCAACTTTTTCATAATTTTGTGAACCTTTAGTAATTTCCCAATCACCATATAAATGCTCAATCACTTCTATTTCAACTTTCTCTTTTTTGTGATTCCTTAATTTTATCTGGTATGTATCACTATAGATATTACTTGAAATTTTATTATGCTCTAAAATTATCCTTTCACCTTTTATATCAAACGCACTTCCAATTATAAGTTCAACTTTTTCATTTTCTGGTGTATGGTCAATATTATCTTCTCCTATAAATTGAGTAGTATTTTCTGTATCTTTTTTATAAAATCTAACTCTTCCCTTTGGTATGGGCAAACCCAAATTATTTTCCTTCTTATTTTCAAAAACAATATGAATCTCAACTTTATCATTGTAAGGGACAGAACGCCAACTGTCATAATGATAATATCTATTGGCCGCCCCATCATATATAAACTTTTTCCTGACAGGAACATTGGCCGAGGAAAGAAAAGTTATTTGTTTTGTTTGATTATTTTTAATAGTTGTTTGTCTTGTTAGAGTATAGAGGTGGTATTCAAAAAATGGACTTTCAACAAATTGAGGAGCTGCCTGTGCAGCAAGAACTTTTCCAGCAGGCATTGCATATTCTCTGTATTGAGAAATTTTTCTAACATCTCCTGCAACAAGTTTCAAATTTGCATCTTTATATGTTACTCCTGACCTATTATCAATTGTTACCCAGCCAGTTAAATCCATTTTTTTATCATCTGGTGAAAGTTCTGCAACATAATCTGCTTTCCAGTTTATTCCATCAGTAATATATTTAAGTTGAAGTATATGAGATACCTCTTTATTATTTCTTATTTCAAGAACAAGAGTTGGTTTTAAAATTAAACCTTCTGGAATTTCAACAAAAGTTATATCCCTTATATTTTCTCTGTTGAGCATAAATACATTTTCTTCTTTTGACTTGATTATCAATTGACCACTATTAAAACTTAAAAGTTGTCCACTATACAATTGCCCATCTTTTGTAATTACCTGAATATTTTTTTCAATATACTTGTTTAAAAGTTTATCAGGATTAAGCAGGTCATATTCAAAATTCTGTTCAATTACACTCAATAACCCCGGATAATTTAATGAAGAAAAAGAAACACTTGTTGGGTCAATTAAAGATGCAATATCTGTAAATTTAAGAATTGACTCTCCTTTTTCAATTTTCCCTTCTCTTACATCTGAAACAAGAGCAAAATTCTGGTTATAAATAGTCAAAGAAACTCCTTTCTCTTTCAAATCACAAGACCCATAAGAAACAAATAAAACACTCAAAACAACTGCACAAAATAATTTCTTCATTTTTTCTCCTTTCCCCTTCGGGGTTCTGCCAAAATTACCTTGTCTTTCTCTTTCTACATCCATCCCATCCTTCCCCTCTCCAAAGATAGACGGGTAAACCTTATTAAGAGAAAAAACTTTTTGAAGGTAATAGGTTATCCGTTAACAAAGTAATGGAATACTTAATTATTCAAGAGTTTATTTTCAAAAAAATTAATCCATTTTTCAAAGTTATCCCCTCTTCTTGCAGAAATTTCAAAAACAACAATATGAGGATTAACCTTTTTTAAGTTTTTTAAAAATGTATCTTTTTCAAAATAATTATCTTCTATATCAATTTTATTCAGTAGGCATATTTCAGAAATATTAAACATCAAAGGGTACTTAACTGGCTTATCACTTCCTTCTGTTGTACTTGTAACAACTATATTAATTTTATTACCTAATTTAAATTCAGCAGGACAAACAAGATTTCCAACATTTTCAATAAAAATAATATTAAGATTTTCAAGGGGTAATTTTTCAATCCCTTTTTTAACCATATTTGCATCTAAATGGCATGCACCACCTGTATTTATTTGAACAACAGGAATACCAAGTTTTTCAACTCGTTGACTATCTAAACAACCGGCAATATCACCTTCAATAACACCTATTTTATACTTATCTTTTAATTTTTTTATCATCTCTTCAATTATGGTTGTTTTTCCACTACCAGGGGAGCCCATAAAATTAAAAGAAATAATTCCTTTTTTTTCTAATAATTTATAATTTTCCTCTGCAATTTTATCATTTTCTGCAAAAACACTTTCTTCAATCTTTATTATTTTTATTCCCATTTATTTCTCTCCGAATTTTCAATTTTACTTCAAAAGTTATTACTAATTCTTATCTACCTTTTTTTTTGAAGTATAGTTTTACCAGCATCAACTGATATTTTTTCCCCGTCCAAGGAAAGAATTTCTTTGGCTCGCCCATTGTTTGTTATATAAACAAGTCCTCCTGGTAACGCAGATACTATAAAAAATCCGTTGGTTTCTATAGAAAATAATGACTCCATGAAAAGTGATTGCCCTTTAATTATATCAACTTCATAAGATACTTTTCCATTTTCTATTTTTGTAATTCCGGGAAAAACAGATATAGTTTTTTGACGTTTAAATTCAATAGAATATGAACCTGAACAAACATCTAAATTACCTACAATGAGATTATTATCTGTAAGAGCTCCCCAAATACCTTCAGAGCAAGACAGAGGTGTGATAAATAATTGTTTTGGGGTATCCTTGTGATTTTGTCCAGGGATAAACATGAATAAAATATCTGCAATTATACTATTTTTTTTATAAAAATTTTTCTTGTTATGCATATTCAAAAAGAGTTCATCGGTAACAGCGTGATATGGTTTAAAAAAGTGGCGATTATGGTAAAGTGTCTGGTGCCCCTCAGATGCAATAATAATACCCATCCTATCATCAAGATTAAGCCAGGGGGGGCTTTTAAGTTCTACTTTTTTGTCATATTTGGAATTTGGTTTGACCATACTTGGAAAGTTATACACTCCTGATGGAGTATATAACTTGCGAGAACCTGTGCAGTTTATTTTAAGTTCAGGAAATCTCTCATTCATTATTTCAATATATCCTTGTTGAATATATTCCACAGTGCAGCCCTTCAATGCCCAAAAAACCTCCTTACAGACAAACTTACCATCAGGCAATGAAGCAAGCATAATATCCTGTTTGATACATCCATCATTAAGTATTACCCTCATAATGGCTGTAAAACCATCTTCCTTTTCATTGATATGTATATATTCAACTTTAAAATGTTCAGTATATCCCTTAACTTTTATTTTCCCCAATATAGAATTAAATGAGGGGGCAATTGTCAAAAAACCATCAGATGTAACAGGAAGTGCCATAATCTGATTGCGCCAACTAAATGAGGTCTGTCCATTTTTATGTTTATGAAAAATAAATCCTGAATGAGGATATTTTCTAACCCCAACATATTTAGCAAAAATAATTTTTTGAGAAGGGACTTTCATAATTTTTTCTTTTGCACATATACGATGAGCAAGATAAAGAGGAACAAAATTACAAATCTGGTGTTCCCATAAAAGCATAGGGTCCTGTATATTATGACAATATTGAACTATATCAGGATGCCACATTCTTCCTTTATTACCTTTTATTATTTTTTCTGCAAGATTTAATGCAGCATTTTCAAAATATGCCCCTTCTTTATCTTTCAGGTATAAGTGAGCAAAACAATGAACACTTGGTAAACCAGAAGGTGTTAAATAAGGCCAATCCATCCCCTGCACAGGATGAACTATACCATTCTTATCAGAGAGAAATTTCAAATTATCATATACTTCCTGCCGGTGCCAATACCAGTGTGAGGGCTCTTTTCTTCCAAATAAACGGTATAGATTGATAATATCTCCTAAAATAACAGATGCTGTGTAATTAGGATGTACTATACCGTGATTTTCTGCCATAAAATCTGGAAGAAAAGTAACTTTCTTACTACATAGTTCTCTAATACTTTTCTTCTTATCTATCTTGTCTATTTTTCTATCATCATGTAGGTCATCAGGAACAATAGCAGCACAAAACATCCAATGTTTTGCAGATTCTTCCCATTTTTTTGCATCTTTATGATTTTCTAAAAAAAGCATTGCAGCAGTCAGCCCTAACGAAGTCCAAGTATTTTCTTCTGCTTGAGTATCATAATAAACTCCTGATTTAGGAGACATATCTACAAAACGCTCCAAGTAATCAGCACAAATTTTTGCTATCATCATCCATGTTTCTCTATCAATCCATTTCCTTAGTATTAATGCAGAAATTACTATCTTATATAAAGTAACACCACACTGACTTTCAGGGAAAAATCCCTTTCCTTTCTCTCCCCATTTTGTTCCAAAAAGAGTGGCATTTCCTAACCCTTTTTCAGGTCTTACACAATCTTGAGGACCTGTATCATGTGTGAAACACAGATAACGCAGTGCCTTAACTGCTACATTTATTAGTTGCTTTTTTGTATATCCTGTTACTTTTTGGTTATATTCTGGAGAAGAAACCACCGCAGCAATGACAAATAATGGGGAACTTGTTTCCATCCCATACCAGAACACTCCACCAAAAAAATGTCCACAGTGTGGACAAACTTGCCAATCGTGAAAATACTCCATACCAAATGAGATCCAATTTTGCATAATTGATAGATACCTTCTACTCATAGATGTTTCTATTGCTGGTATGCAAAGATGTTGCCGTTGTGTTGTATCTTCATAACTAACTTGAATTTTTTCGCTTTTTTGTATATTTTCCATTTATTTCATTTTTTGATAATTTAGTTTCACATCCCAACCAGTAAAACAACTAAATTCCTGTTTTGGGCATTTGTTGAGAGGTAGCAATTTTTCACTTTTGTTTTCCATATTATATATGAGAAGTTTAAGTTTTTCTCGTCTTTGTTTTTGATTTATAAATATCTGAAATTCTGCTAAAGTAAGAGGTCCTATATTACCTATCCAGGCACCTAAGGCATAATACCTTAAATCCATCCATATCCAATGGTTTAAACCATTATCAAAAATCTCAGTTGTGCCATGACAAGAGCCTCCTTGAATTTGTATATTCATCTTTTTACATTTTTCCGAATTATTACGATTAAAATAAATTTCATTTATTCCACAACTCCGGGCAGGAATACCAAGTGAATTACAGGCATGAACAAAAATAGCCATAAAATTACTGCAATATCCTTTATCTTTGCCTGATACCATCCTTTTATACTGCTCAAATGGAGGAACATTCATTGCATCAGAAGGAAATCCAGAATGTGGCCAAAGGTCATGCATAAGTGTTTTGGCTAAAATTTTGGCTTTCTCATAATCTGTTTTTTCATTCTCTACTAAGGAACCCCATTTGTTCAAGGCAAACTTTTTTTCTTCTTCAGTAGGAGTTACCAACCAGTCATCTACTGAACCAGTTCCAATATTAAGAATAGGGTCATTATAAAGTGCTATGATGTGAGGATGCCCTGTCATTTTCTGGGATGCATAAAATTTTGATGGATAGCATTTGATATTTATTGTATAAATTTCAGTTTCTTTACTATCTTTAAAAATAGGTTTTATTTTATATATAGCATCTTGAATTTGGTCATTATCAATAAATTTCACAGTAATTGTGTTATTTTTGAGTTTACTAAAATCATTCTGCCCAGTAGAAAATAAAAAATGGGAGACAGTGTTATTTGGTGAATATAACACAATTTTAATCCCAATGTCATTGCCATGTAGTTCTTTTATTGACTTAATTGCAACATTTTCTCTTCCGTAGTAAATATCATAATATTTCCTTGGAATAAGTATAAAATTTTTTGTTTTCATTTTCTTTCTCCTTGTGTATAAAATGGTTCTGCCAAAATTGGCTATAGCTTTTATAATGCCTTTCTTTGTCTTTTAAGGTTTTTATATGTCTTTATATCCCTCCCCCCTATTTCCCTCCTTCCTTCCTTTCTTCCCTCTCCCCTGCGGGGAGAGGCTCGCCCGTAGGGCTACGCCTGAGGGGTATAGGTGAGGGACGATTTCATCTTTTTTTTGACACTACCTATAAAATGAACTTCCATATTTAATAAATGTTTTTACCATAACTTTTATTTTTTCCCAACTATGGCCAATTGCTTGTGGAGATGGATACCATTTTGCAATAAATCCACCATTAAATTTTCCAAAATAATAAATTAGTTTTTTTGCATAATTTCTAACATCATCCAATGTTCCATTTATCATAACACTTTGAATATCAACAGGACATCAGAAACATATATGCCCTCCAAACCTATTACTTAAATTTTCCACATCCATATTTTCCTGTTGGTCCATCTGTATAACATTCAATTTACTTTCAATTAAACCATCAAGTATGTCAACAATATAGCCACAACTATGAAGATTTGGGGATTGAAATAATATTGCTTTTTTACTATCTCTTTTGAAATTATTTTTATTTCCACTGATAGACAATAACTGGCTGTTTTTTTAATATATTCTCATCTATGTTATAAAATTTACTGATAAGTAATTTTTGTATTATGTCTGCCTCAATTTCTCTTGCGATAAAATAAGAGAAAATTACTTCAATTCCATAGGGAATAATTTTGCCTTCTTTTATATAGTTCATTATTGCTTTGTATCTTATAATTTCAAAATTTTCTTCATTTATAAAAGTATCTGTAATTTTATATTCTTTTGTAAGGGATTTTAAAATTGCCTCTTCATTTAAAAATTTTTCTGCCCTTGTATTTCCGTTTCTAATAAAAAAGGATGATACTATTTTTTCTCCTTTTTTCTTTTTTAAAATAAAAGTAGAAAGGTTAGCAAAGTCAATTTCAATTTTCCCATATTTTTCAATAAAGGAAGAATTAAATGCAGTTAATAAATTATATAGTTGAATATAATACTCATTTTTCAGGTCAAGTAATTTTTCTTCTATATTTTTTTCTGATTTTACTATTTTAACCCCTTTCTTTAAAAAATCAGGTATATTCCCTTTATTTCCTTCAATATATCCTTTCAAAATCTGACCGGGTAAATTACATGGTAAAACATAATTACTTTTATTTTCTAAAATAATCCTCAAATTAAAAAAATCATTTTTTAGGAGAAAAATTCTCAAAATATCAGGAGAAATTTTTTCTATTTCTTCATAAATAAAATTTCTCTCTTTATCAAGTAATTCAATAATTTCTTCTGTATTTAAAATTGGTGAAGGAAATTTATAAAATGACTTTTCTAATATTGAAATAACCTCTCCTATATTTTTTGCCTCTATTATACTTTGTACCTGTTTGGATGTTAGAAATTTTTTTTCAAGTGCCTTAATTCTTCCACTTTCAGAATAAATATCCATTTTCTTCACCTTCTTTATTATAGTACTTTTTTCTTTCTATCAACTCTCTTATTTTTTCAAAGTCCTTTTTAAGAAGTAAATATCTGTCTGGATTATAAACAGCAACAGCAGGATGATAAAGTGGCAATATAAAGACACCTTTTTTTTCATAAATATTTCCATGCACCTTACTTATTGCTCCTGTCTCATCTATTGAAAATCTGTTAAAAATTTCTCTCATTGAATGTCTTCCAAGAGGGACAATAATTTCTGGTTTTATTAGTTCAATTTGTTTTGATAAGAAATAAGAACAACTTTTTATTTCTTCATCCTCTGGGTCTCTATTGTTAGGGGGCCTACATTTAACTATATTTGTTATATAAACATCATCTCTTTTTAAGTTAATTGACGAAAGAAGTAAGTCAAGAATTTCTCCTGCTTTTCCACAAAAAGGAATGCCTTTTTTATCTTCATTAAAACCAGGACCTTCCCCTATAAATAAAATTCTGGTATCAATACTTCCTTTTCCAAAAACAACATTTGTCCTACCTTTATATAATTTACATCTTTGACAATTTCTACTTTCTTCTTCTAATTCCTCAAATTCCTTTTTCTTTTCCATTAAATAATTTTTCTGCAACTTCTTTTCTTAGTTCCTGACCAATTGTCTTTTTAATATTTTCCCAGGAAAACTCAATATCACTATTCTCTCCTTCAATTAAAAATTTATCTTCTAAATGTTTTTCTTTTATAACTTCATATCCATCAATTTTTAAATTTACATTTTCAGGAACTAAAATTTTTACTTTTTTATCATTTATTGTTTGTAATATTTGAAATATAATTTCTCCAATATTTTTGTTAAGATATTCATTAAATTTATTTTTTATTTTTTCTTCACATTTATCTATCAATTGATTTTTAAAGGAAAGAATTTCTTTATTTTTTTCAATTTTAAAGTTAATAATTTCATTTTCTATCTCTTTATCAATTGTTTCTTTCATTTTTTTTAATTTTTCTTCATATTCTTTTTCAATAAGAAATTTTTTCTTTTCCCATTCAGAATTCAAAACACTTTGTGCCTCGTCAATTATTTTTTTCCTTTTTTCTTCTGCTTCTTCCATCAATTTTTTAATAAGGTTTTCCATTTTATATTTTTACTACAAAAAGTAAAAAAATTGAAGCAACAAGTCCTAAAACAGCATATGTTTCAACCATTGCTGCATAAACCATTGCCCTCATACTTGCTTCTGGATGTTTTGAAGCAACAGATATTCCAGCAGCACATACCCTTCCCTGATATATTGCAGAAGTAAGTCCTGAAATTGCTATTGGCAAACATGAAAGAAGAATTTGTAGACCAGCAGATGGAGAAACTGTTACTATTTGCCCTCCAAGGATTCCGACTTTCATCATTATAAGAAATCCAGTCAAAAACCCATAAATTCCCTGTGTCCCTGGAAGAGCAACAAGCAATAACATTGTTCCAAATTTTTCCGGCTCTTCTGAAAGAACACCATTTGCTGCACTACCTGAATAACCAATTCCAATACTTGAACCAGTACCACACAAAAATATAGCAAGTCCTGCTCCAATTAAAGCATACAAAAGTCCGAGGTTCATTTTTATCCTCCTTTTATTTGTTTTAATTTTTTAATAAGTAAAGGTAAAATTTCAAAAACATCTCCAACAATTCCTAAATTTGCAACTTTAAATATAGGTGCATCAGGGTCTTTATTTATTGCAATAATATAGTCAGATGTTTGCATACCTGCAAGATGTTGAATTGCTCCTGAAATTCCACATGCAATATAAATTTTGGGTTTTACAGTTTTTCCAGTTTGCCCAACCTGGTGAGGATAGGGTATCCAACCAGAATCAACAGCAGCACGAGAAGAACCAACTGCTGCCCCTAAAAGTCCTGCAAGTTCCCTTATAAGGGAAAAATTTTCTGCTGCTTTTATTCCTCTTCCACCAGAAATAATTATTTCTGCTTCCTGTAAGTCAACAACATTTTCAACTCTTTCTCTACCAATAACTTCAACATTTTCTTCTATATCAATCTCAATATTTTCTTTAATTATTTTCCCTTCTTTCCCATCAATTACTTCTGCAGGAGAGAAAATTTTTGGTCTTATTGTTGCCATTTGAGGACGATGATTTTTACATATAATTCTTGCCATTAAATTTCCACCAAAAGTTGGTCTTGTCTGAACTAATAGCCCTGTTTCTTCATCAATATCAATATCTGTACAGTCAGCAGTAAGTCCTGTTTTTATTCTTGCAGCAGTAAAAGGTATAAATGACCTTCCAATCATTGTAGCAGCAGCAATGACAATACTTGGCTTGTATTTTTTAATAAGTTTAGAAAATGCATCAGCAAAAGTTTGTTCTTTGAATGTCTGTAGTTTTTCATTTTCCACAATATAAACATTATCACATCCCCTTTCTATTAGTTGAGAAGCAAAAGAGGACACATCTCCGCCTAAAAGAACTCCTGATATTTCTTCATTTAATTTTTCTTTTAGTTTCAAACAGGCAGAAAGCATTTCATAAGAAACAGAAGAAATTCCTTTTTCTCTTGTTTCAGCAAAAAACCATATTCCTTTATAATCAGATGTATCAATTTTTATTTCTTTTTCTTCTTTATAAAGTGCCTGTTCAGGACAGTTCTTTATACATAATCCACAAAGGGTACATTTTTCATTTATATTGATTTTATTTTCTTTTATTTCAATTGCACCAAATGGGCAACTTTCAATACAATTTTTACATAAATTACATTTTTCATAAATTATTTTTATCATTATACTACTCCCAATGTTTTAAGTTGTTTTATTATTTCATCAGTTAAATATTCTGGCTCACCCTCAATTTTTTTACCTTCTTTTTTTATTTCAGGTGTCCATACATCAATAACTCTTGTTGGAGAACCATCCTGTCCAAAAAATCTCTCATCTTCGCCTAACTGGTCAGCAGTTATTCTTTTAATTTCTGCCTTTTTTGCTTTTAATAGTCCTTTTAATGAGGGAATTCTTGGTTCATTTATTTCCTTTACAACTGTTATTAAAACAGGGAGTTTTGCCATTACCTTTTCATAGTGGTCTTCCATTAATCTTGTGCAATAAATAATATTATCAGAAATATTCTCAATTTTACTTACAAAAGTTATATAAGGGATTTTAAGAAATTCAGCAATTTCAGGTCCAACCTGTCCGGTACTTCCATCAAGGGTTTCTCTTCCGCATATTATTATATCAAAATTACCAGTTTTTTTTATTCCACAACTTAAAGTAAAAGATGTCGCTAATGTATCACTTCCACCAAATTTTTTATCAGTAAGCAAAAAACCATCATCAACTCCCATCGCAATTGCTTCTTTTAATGCTTCTTCTGCCTGAAAAGGGCCCATAGAAATTGCCAATACTTCTCCCCCAAACCTCTCTTTCAATCGTATTCCTTCTTCAATAGCATAGGTGTCATAAGGGTTTATAATACTTTTTACTCCTTCTCTAACAATTCTTTTTGTTTCGGGATCTATTTTTACATCAAGTGACTCTGGAACCTGTTTTATGCATACGACTATTCTCATCCTCTCTCCTTTTCCTGTTTAATGTGAAGAATAAAATATGGTATAATTATACCACTGATTTTGCTTTTGTAAATTTTTTTGTGGGAATTCTACCGACTTTAATAATAAAATTTTAGGAGATTAAATGGAGAAAAAGAGAAAATCGTTTTACAATAAGTTTGAAATTAAAAAAAAGGGGTCAATTGATGAAAATATCAATAAACTTCAAAACGAATTAGATATTTATCTAAAAGGAGCAGAAGAGATAGTAGAGGAAGATGAAATTTTAGAAAAAAAAGATATTAAAAAACCTGAAAAAAAGGCATCTTTTAAAAAAGAAGAATCTAATGAAAAATATAAAGAAAGTACTTATAAACATAAAGATATTACTGCAAATGTAAATGCTAAATTTAATAAAAAAATATTGTTTATTCCACTTTTTCTTTTTATACTTTTTATTGGATTTATAAAATTTCCTCTTTTTAAATATACAACAACTCCAAAGAAAGACAGGGACATACCAGGTATTGAAATAAAGACAATTTTTTATTACAATGTTTTAGGAACAAAATTAAAAGAAAAGACAATTCTTAATGTAGGAAATAAAGAAATAATAGTCCCGATTTCTATTGAAAAATGGTTTGGCCTATCAAAAGAGGAGAAAATAAAATATATTAAGGTTTTTCAGAGTGAATGAATTTTAATCCTCTTTTATATTTCCCTTCTAATTTCTGCTAACTTTTTTATACCCAGTTTATTATAAAAATAGCCCCAACGGGATTTGAACCCGTGTCTGATGGCTGAGAACCACCTGTCCTTGGCCTCTAGACGATGGGGCCTGTACTTATCAATTTGTGTTAAAATAATACTTAAAGGATAAAATAATGTCAAGATATTATAAAATTGCAGGATGTATTCATATACATTTTCCTATTAAATTTTTTGAGAAAGGAATAAAGTTAGTCGCAGAGAATGCAAACCGTGCAGGTCTTGATTTTGCCATTCTAACAAGTCATGTGCCAGAAAAAGAAAATAAGTATAAAGAAATTCTAAATTTTAATTCTTATTATGGGAAAACACTTATTATTTCTGGACAGGAGACAAATGATATAAGAAAAAAGAATCATCTAATAATTGTCGGGGAAAAAGAGTGGTATAGGAAGAAAGAGAATATCCAGGAGATAATATATAAGGTAAAAAATAAAAATGCTTTTACAATAGTTGCCCATCCTTTTGGTGAGCATAGATTATCTTTAAAAAAGAAAAATTATGAATGGGAAAATTGGGAAAACGAATTTGATTGTGTTGAGGTATGGTCATTGCTTTTTGATTGGGCAACTTTTACAAATCCATTTAATTTACCTTTCAGGTATTTTACCTTTCCTGATAACTTAAATGGTCCTGATAAGAGGGCAGTTTTAATGTGGGATAGCATTTCAAACAAAAGAAAAATTCCTGCTATTGCTGGTCTTGATATCCATTTACTTCCACCAATTTTAAGATTTTTTGATATAAAAAAGAATTTTCTTTATGAAACAACATTTAAAATTTTAAGAAATCATCTTTTTTTAAAAGAAAACTTGTCAGGAAATTCATTGGATGATGTTAAGAGGATATTTGAGTGTTTAAAAAGAGGAAATTTATATTTTTCCAATGATTACTTAAAAAATAGTGATGGATTTTATTTTGGTGAAGAAAATGGGGACTTTTTAATGGGGGATGAAGGGCAATTTGGGAAGAAAATAATTATAGAAACGCCTTTTAAAGGTGAAATAAAACTTATAAAAAATGGGAAAGTAATAGTTAGAAAAAATGATAAATTTCTTGAATATTTTGTTGAGGAAAAGGGAAATTATAGGGTTGAAGTTTATTTCAATAATAAACCATGGATTTTTTCAAATTTTCTCTATTTTGGTAGTTTTTGTTAAATAAAATCTACTAAAACGCATACACATACTTTACTTATCTTATTTATTCTGTTAAAATCACTATGAAAGGAGAAAAATGGTAAGAGTAAGATTTGCCCCAAGTCCAACAGGTTATCTCCATATTGGAAATGCAAGAACTGCCCTTTTTAATTATCTTTTTGCAAGAAAAAATAAAGGGAAATTTGTATTGAGAATTGAAGATACTGATAAAGAGAGGTCAAAAAGAGAATATGAAGAAGGAATAATTGAAGACCTTAAATGGGTTGGAATTGATTGGGATGAAGGTCCTGATATTGGTGGTCCATTTGGACCATACAGGCAATCAGAAAGATTATCTATTTACAGAGATATTGCAGAAAAACTATTGAAAGAGGGAAAAGCATATAAGTGTTTTTGCACAAAAGAAGAAGTTGAAGGAAGAACAAAAGAAACTGGATATGATGGAAAATGCAGAAATTTAACAAAAGAAGAAATTGAAAAATTAGAGAAAGAAAGAAAAGAATATGTTTTAAGATTTAAAGTACCTGAAAAGAAAAAGGTTAAGGTAAATGACCTTATAAGAGGAGAAGTTGAATTTGAAACGGATTTTATAACTGATTTTATTATAATGAAACCAGATAATACTCCTACTTTTCATTTTGCAGTTGTCGTTGATGATGTTCTGATGGAAATAACTCATGTAATTAGAGGAGAAGACCATCTTTCAAATACTCCAAAACATATAATGTTATTTGAAGCAGTAGGCGGAAAAATTCCTCAATTTGCTCATATGTCAATGACACTTGGAAGTGATAGAACCCGTTTAAGTAAAAGACATGGTGCAACTTCTGTAAGGTTTTATAAACAGGAGGGCTATTTACCAGAGGCATTTTTTAACTATATCACTTTACTCGGATTTGGAATAACAGAGGGAAAAGAAATTTTTACAAAAGAAGAATTAATATCAGAATTTTCTATTGAAAGATGTAATAAATCTAATGCTGTATTTGACCCTGAAAAATTATTATGGATGAATGGTTATTATATCAGGAATTCAACACCAGAAAGATTATTCCAACTTTCTTTACCATTTTTAAAAAAAGCATGCCTTGTAAAAGAACCATTATCAGAGGAAAAGAAAGAAGAAATTAAAAAACTTATATATCTGCATAGAGAAAAGGTAAAAACATTAAAAGAAATTCCTTTATGGATTGATTATTTTTTGACTGATGAGATAAATTACGAAGAACAATGTATAAAAGAATACCTTGGCGAAAATAGTAAAAAAATTCTTTCTGAACTTTTACCTTATTTAGAAGAATGTTCTGACTTTAACAAGGACTTATTAGAAAGTCAATTAAAAAAATTCTTTGATGAAAAAAAATATAAAACAAAAGATGTTTTTCATCCATTAAGAGTTGCATTAAGTGGCAGAATGAGAGGTCCTGGAATTTTTGAACTTCTTGAATTTCTTGGGAAAGAAAAAGTAATAAAGAGGTTAAAAAGAATAACTAATAAGGAGACAAGAAAATGATTACAAGAAAAAAGGCAGAAGAATTAAAAGAGAGAGCATATAAAATGCTTCAAAAAGCAGGAATTGTTATAACGGAAGAAGAATATAAAAATATGGAAGTTGTTGACCATGGATTAAATGAACCAGAGAAATACGGAGTGCAAATTATTGTTTATGTAAACAATGAGAGGTATTGTGCAAAAGAAATGGTTTTAATTCCTGGACAGACAGTTTGTGAACATAAACATCCTCCAATATCCAGAACAAATCCCGGTAAACAGGAAACATTTAGATGTAGATATGGAGAAGTTTATCTTTATGTACCTGGTATTCCTGCTAAAAATCCAAAAGCAAAATTACCAGAAGATAGAGAAAAATATTTTACAGTATGGAATGAGATTATTTTGAAACCAGGTCAACAATATACAATTGTCCCGAATACATTACATTGGTTTCAGGCAGGAAAAGAAGGAGCAATTGTTTCTGAATTTTCTTCCCAAAGTTTAGATGAGACAGATATTTTTACAGACCCGGATGTTAAAAGAATAACAGAGATAGCGGAAAATGATTAAATTTTTTAATACCCTGACAAAGAAAAAAGAGGAATTTGTACCTATTGAACAAAATATAGTAAAAATGTACACCTGTGGTCCAACTGTTTATGATTTTGCTCATATTGGTAATTTTCGTGCTTATATTTTTGAGGACTTACTCCATAGATATTTAGAATACAGAAATTATAAGGTAATAAGAGTAATGAATATAACAGATGTAGATGATAAGACAATAAAAGGAGCAAAAAAAGAAGGAATATCTTTGAAAGAATATACTGATAGGTATTTGAATTATTTTTTAGAAGATATGGAGACATTGAGAATTAAAAAGCCAGATTTCTTACCGAGAGCAACTGAACATATTGAAGAGATGGTATCTCTTATAAAAAAGTTATTGGAAAAAGGATATGCATATAGGAAAAATGGGTCTATTTATTATGATATTTCAAAATTTCATAACTATGGAAAACTTTCAGGGATTGAATTAGAAAGTGTAAAACCAGGGGCAAGAGTAGAAACAGATGAATATAGCAAAGAAGATGTAAGGGACTTTGCATTATGGAAAGGTGTAAAAGAGGATGAAGATGTATGGTGGGAAACAGAACTAGGGAAAGGTAGACCTGGATGGCATATTGAGTGTTCAGCAATGAGTATGAAATATTTAGGAGAGACATTTGATATTCATACAGGGGGTGTTGATAATATTTTCCCTCACCATGAAAATGAAATTGCACAGAGCGAAGGAGCAACAGGTAAAAAATTTGTGAATTACTGGTTACATTGCGCTCATTTACTTGTAAATAATGAAAAAATGTCAAAATCAAAAGGGAATTTTTGGACATTAAGGGACTTGTTGAATAAAAATTATGAGCCAGTTGCCATTAGATACTTGCTTTTAACAACTCATTATAGAGACCCTTTAAACTTTACTGAAAAATCATTAGAAGGTGCAGAAAACACAATTAAAAATTATAATGATTTTTATAATTCCTTAAATTTCTGTCAGGGTAAAGAAGACGAAGATATTGAAAAGGAAATAGAAAAAGCAAGAAACGGATTTATTGAAAATTTAGATGATGACCTGAATATTTCTCCTGCAATTGCATCAATTTTTAATTTTATAAAATATGTGAATAAAAAAGTAGCAGAATATAAGGTATCTAATCAACAAGCAGAAAAAATTAAAAAATTTCTTGAAGAAATTGATTATATTCTATGTATTCTTAATTATAAAGAAAAGCAACTTCCAGAAGAATATACTGAATTGATAAAAGAAAGAGAAAAGGCAAGAAAAGAGAAAAATTATAAAAGGGCTGATGAAATAAGAGATTATCTAAAAAGTAAAGGAATAATAATTGAAGATACCCCTTATGGAACAAGGTGGAAAAAAGAATGAAAAAAGGAATATCTTTGATTGAAATTCTTGTTGTTCTTGTAATTATCTCAATTATTGCATCTCTTTCGTTGCCAGCAATACATAAAGCGAGATTAAAAGGACTGATTACAAAAACAAAGACAACGATTGATTCTCTTGAAGCAGCACTTTCAATGTATGAAACCGATTTTGGAGATTATCCTGAATCAGATGGGACTGGAAGCAAAGTTCTTTACCAATTTCTTGTTGGACCTATTGATGATGAAAATTGGAAAGGACCATACATAAGATTAAGAAAACAGGATATAGATGAAGAAGGCAATATTGTTGATGCATGGAATAATCCAATTATCTATAAATATCCACAGGAAGAATATGAAAATACTCCATATATAATTTTTTCATTTGGACCTGATGGTAAAAAAAATACAAAAGATGATATTGGCAACTGGTAATTGTAATAAGGACGCATCCTGAATATCAATAATGGAATATATAGAAGTTGTCTCTGATAAAAAAATACATGGCTGGTGGAAAGGTAAAAGAGAATGTTCCTCTGAAAGAGTCCTTTTAAACCCTTATGTTGGATGTGAGATTGGTTGTTTTTTCTGTTATACCTGTGGATACCCTGGAAAGTTTCAGTTATCAAAAAAAGAAAGCAAGGTATTTGTTTATATAAATTTTGTTGATAATTTAAAGAAGCAGATAGAAAAATTAAATTATATTTCTACCTGTTATTTATCTCCTGTTTCAGACCCATTTCAACCAGCAGAAAAAATATTTAAAATAACTGAAAAAACAATTGAATTTCTAATTTCAAAAAATATACCTGTCAATATAACAACAAAAGAAACAATACCTGAAAATATAATTGAAATGATAAAAGGACATCCTCATTGCTATGGGCAGGTATCAATTTTAACAATAGATGAGAATTTAAGAAAGAAATTGATGGAAAAAGGGGCAGAAACAGACAAACTTTTTGAGAATATAAGGAATTTATCAAAAAATAATATTTTTTCGATTTGTAGAATTGACCCTATTATCCCTTTTATAAATGATAGCCAGGATACCCTTGAAGAAATAATTAAAAGAAGTAAAGATTGTGGAGCAAAACATATAATTGCCAGTATTATAGATATAAACATTTCTAAAAAAGAAGAAATTTTTACAGAAATTGAGAAGAAATTTGGCAGGTCAATAAAAAGAAAATTAGAGGAATTATATATTGAAAAAATTGGTTCGTCCTTACACTCAAAAATTGATTATAGAAAAAATGTCTTTTCATTATTAAGAAATTTATGTGATAAATACAATCTTACTTTTGCTTTATGTATGGAATTTGAGAAAAAAGATGGTAAAATTTATGGACTTAATAAGGAATTTGGTAGTTCAGTTAATTGTGAAGGCATAAATATCCCTATTTACAAAAGAGATGGAGAGAAATTTTCCCCTGCCTGTGATTGTAATGGGAATTGTATTAGTTGTAATTTTCCTTCATGTGGTATTGAAGAAATTGCCCAGGGAAAGGTAAAAAATAACAATTATAAAGGTTTTGATTTCTATGACTATTTGAGATGGAGTAAAAAACAAAAAGGACTTTTTGAAAAATGAAATATATACTATCTTCAAGTTCGCCAAGAAGGAAAGAACTATTAAAAAGAGTGATTGATGATTTTGAAATTGTTGAACCAGATGTTGATGAAGAAAAAATAAAGGAAAACGACCCAATAAAATATGCAGTAACAGCAGCAACCTTAAAGGCAAAAAGCGTTGGAGAAAAAAGAAGTGGTTGTATTGTCCTTGCTGCTGATACAATTGTCTCATATAAAGGGAAAATTATTGGCAAACCCCAAAATTATCAAGAAGCGATGAATATACTGAAAGAACTTTCAGGGACAGAACATAAAGTTATAACAGGAATTGCAATTTATAATAAAGATAAAAATAAACTTTTAACGGGTTATGATATAAGTTATGTTAAGTTTAAAAATATTTCTGAAGAAGATATAAAAGAATATTTAGAAAAAAATGAGTTCAAAGATAAAGCAGGAGGATATGCAATTCAGGAAATAGGAGATAAGTTTGTAGAGAAAATAAAAGGAAGTTATGAAAATGTTGTGGGACTGCCTATTCAAAAACTAAAAAAAATGATTGAGGAATTTGAAATGCCAGAGATAGAAATTGAAATTTCAGATATTGCTTTTCCTAACAATTGGGGTGTCGGGAAAAAAGAAAATTTTGTTGTTTTTGTTCCTGGTGCTACTTATAAAGATGTTGTAAAAGTAAGAATAAAAAAAGGAGAGAAAAGTTTTTCTTATGGAGAGGTGGTAGAAATTTTAAGTCCCTCTCCATATAGAAAACAAGCAGAATGTCCTCATTTTGGTATTTGTGGTGGATGTTCTTTTCAAAATTTACAATATCAAATACAACTTTCTTTAAAATTTAATTATATAAAGAAAACACTTGAAAAAATAGGAGGTATAGATATAGGAAAAGGAGAAATTTCAGAAATAGTCCCTTCTCCTTGTCTTTATTTTTACAGGAATAAAATGGAATTTTCTTTTGGTGGGGATAAGGAAATTTATTTAGGTTTGAGAGAAAGAAATTCTCCTTTTGAAAAATATACATGGAAAGTTGTATCAATTGAGAAATGTTTAATTTTCAGCCCTCTTTATGAAAAAATATCACCAATAATTATTGAATTTGCAAAAAAAACAGGACTCCCACCTTATAATCCATACAAAAAAGAGGGATTTTTCAGACATTTAGTTTTAAGAGAGGGGAAAAATACAGGTGAAGCAATGGCAATTATTGTTACAAAGAGTGGGAAAGACATTGATTTCACCGGACTTGTTGAAAAAATAAATGATGTTGCCCCTGAAATTAAATGTCTTTACTGGGTTGAAAATGACCAGTTATCAGATGTTGTCTCTTTTGAGAAAAAACACCATATCTGGGGAGAAACAAAAATAGAAGAAAAAATAGGCGATTTTAAATTTAAAATTGCCCCTAATTCATTTTTCCAGCCAAATTCAAAAGGGGCAGAACTTCTTTATTCAGAAATTTATAATAATATTGGAGAAGGGGAGAGAGTGTTAGGACTTTATTGTGGAACAGGAACAATTGAAGTTTTTATTTCAAATAAGGCAGGTGAAATTATAGGAATTGATTCAGAAGAGATAAATATATTAGTTGCAGAAGAGAACTGTCAGAATAATAAAATTAAAAATTGTAAATTTTATTGTGGAAGGGTTGAAAAAATTATTGGTAATAAGAATTTAGGGAATTTTGATACTTTAATTGTTGACCCTCCAAGAAGTGGTTTAACAAATAAAGCACTAATGAAATTGGTAAAAATGGAAATACCAAAACTTATATATGTTTCCTGCAATGTTTCAACTTTCTCAAGGGATATAAATTTATTGTCAAAGGAAGGATATAAACTTGAAAAATTAATTCCTTTTGACCTTTTTCCTCATACGCCACACATAGAAATTCTAGGAATAATCAAGAAACGGAGTCCCCTTTGTTAACTTACGAAGTTAACAAGTATATGAGAATCAACAACTTACAAATATTACTGCAACTTTTTTAAGAAAGAACCTTATTTTTTCCCCAATATAATAAATTTGGCGTCCATCCCACTCAATAGGCATTTTTGATAGTGCTTCAATAATTTTATCCAATAAATTTCCTGATATTATCATTTAGTATTGAATTATTATGTAGACAGTTAAGTACTGATGCAAACTCTGGAAAAAGTTTTTGATTTATTTCTTCTATCAAAGCAATATTATGTTTTACATTCTCACTACTTTTCCCGGCATTTTTTTTGACAACCCTGTTAGTTAATTCGGAATTCTCAATTTTTGATATAAGAATTGGGTCTGCTGAAATATTATCTGGAATTGGTAGCGAAAGCAGAGTTTTTTTTGAAATAGTCATACCCCCATCATTAATTCGCCACCACCAATAAAAGAAACTGCTATTTAGAAGTATATATGCAAGATTATAATCTTTTTTGTTATAAAAATATAAAGTTCTAAATGAGGAACGATTAACTTCTGTTTTAAGTGCTGAAATAAAATATCTTGGAGTTGTTGGAACAATAAGTTTATATTTTGTTGGATAAGTTGAAATAATATCTACCAAACATTTTTTTGTCTTTTTTACTTTATAGTATAAAGGTAAGAGTTCTTTTTGAATTTTGGGAAAAACATCTGCATTAACTCCTACATCGGTTAGGTAATTATCTAAACTTTCCAGCATTTTTGTGCGTTCCGTTGTCCGCCAACGTAATAGAGGCGTAATTTTAAAAGAATTTAATGTACTTTCGGATTTAGCAACAGTGATTGCAGCTCTTATACTATTTGATTTATTGGTATTAGTTGAACCAAATTTAATTCCTCTAAATATTGTATCAGGAACATTATCAAAACAATAAATTGAAATGTTTCGCATTTTTGTTATAAGTAATTCACGCAAAGTTCGGAATTGTTGTCCATTTGTAAATGTCTGTGGCGTAATAGAAATAAATCCATTTGATAGAGTAATTATCTTTTCTAAAAAGTAAGCATATAAATTGCGTGCTTCTGCTGTTTTAAAGCGGTTATCACTTTTTACTTCTACATAGGGTGGATTTAAAAAAGCGAAATCAAATGCTGGTAGATTTGAAGAGAAAAGAAAATCAGTAACAATAAAATGAGAAGCAATATCATGAAATAGATTTTTTGACTTATTTTGAAATGCCAGGGTGAATAAAGTACGAGCAATAAATAATGCTAAAGCATCTTTATCAATCAAATAAAGTTGATTGGTTAAAAAATCCTCACCCGTTTCCTGCAATTTAACCAGCCAAAAAGAAAGATTGCCAACCCCAGAACAAGGGTCTATCCAAACTCTATTTTTTGGGAAAAAAAGTGATTTTTCTGCCATTACCTGAGCAACATCCTCAGGAGTAAAATATTGTCCATGTTTTTTTCTACTATCATTATTTAAAAGAGACAAAGAGTATTCATAAAGTGTCGCAATTTCTCCAATAGAAATAGAATTAAGTATATCTATATCTAAAATTGGTGCATTAGAAAACTCTTTTTGCACTAAAAGATAATCAAAACGAGGTTGATGAAGATTATAAATATGTGTGGCTAAAATTGAATACCATGTCTTTTCAAGACCAAATTTATTTATAAGGATATTTAATTTTTCATATCTAAACTTTGAATATATTTTATCTTTTGTTTTATATAAATTCTCTTGTTTTGTAATTACTAGTGATAAATTTGGGAATAAATAAGGGCAATCTACATTTGCTCCAAATTCTATCTTTCTCTGATTTATTTGAACTTTTGCCATTATATTCTTACTTCCTATTATTTTAAACAAATTTTAGAAATTTCTATATATATAATTCAAATTATTTACTTGTTTCTATCAAATTCACTTCACATTTAAGGGATGATTTTTATTTCACTTTCTATTGATGCCTTTTTATATTCTGAAATAATTTCAAGAAATTTCTCAATTGGTAAATTTTGTAATTTGTTTTTATAAATATTGACAAAATTAAGCAGTCCTTCAGCAGAAAGAAATCCCTGATTTAACTCAAAATACAATGTTTCAAAATCCGTCTTAGAAATTGATGAAAGTTTATTTATTTCACAATACATTTTTTCTTTTTTCTTTTCCTCTATTATCATTTCAAACTCTTCTTTAAGTGCTCGTTCTGCTTTTACTCCAAATTCATATTCTTTGATTTCATCGGGTAAATTTTTAATTTTAATTTCTCTTAATTTTTTTTCTTTTTTTACATATATATTCCCTAATAAAATTGGTATAAATATTAAAAGAAATCCAAAATAAAGTCCTGTCCCTAAAACCCCTATTCCCATAGCAAGTGCAGGCTCTCCATAATATACATTTTTAATAAAATCAATAAAACCGGTAAAAATACCATATCTCAATTTAAAAATCCAGGAATATAAAGTATCAACAAAAAAAAGAGCAATTCCTAAAAGGACACCCCTTATATACCCATAGTCCTGTGCATTTTCTTCTACAAGTGTTAAAGGAATAAAAAATAATTTCTTTTTTACAGGGAAAAATGTTTTTGTGACTATTTCAAGGTTTTCTTTTAATTTTTGAATGTTTTCAAAAGAACCATAAACAATTATTGAATTTTCTTTGTTTAAATAAATTGCAACAAATTTATTTACTGGTGAGGAATAATTTGTAACGAAATATGGGAAAATAAAATTTCTCTTTGTATATATTTCCCATTTTCCATTCTCTAATTCAAATGCATCTTCTCTTTTATATCCGAGCCAACCAAGTAATTGATATGTTTGACAACCTACTCTTTTAAAATATTTTATCTCTTCGTATATTCCACTTTCCACAATATAATTTTACAACTTAATTTCTATAAGTAAAATTTTCTGACCAATGATTAAAAGAAAATGCCTAACATTTAATTTGACAAATATGCTTTAAAAAAGGTATAATGTAGAGTTATAGGAGGATAATTATGGATGATATAAAAAACAAATATGATGCGACAACAATACAGGTTTTAAGTGGAATTGAAGCAGTCAGAAAAAGACCTGCTATGTATATTGGAGACACTTCAATTGGCGGACTTCATCATCTTGTATATGAAGTAGTTGATAATAGCATAGATGAGGCAATGGCAGGTTATTGTACTAAAATAAAAATAACTATCCATTCTGATAATAGTGTTACAGTGGAAGATAATGGAAGAGGGATACCCATTGATATGCATAAAACAGAAAAAAAACCAGCAGTTGAAGTTGTTATGACAGTTCTTCATGCTGGTGGAAAGTTTGATAGAAAAGTTTATAGTGTTTCCGGGGGACTGCATGGAGTAGGTGTTTCAGTTGTAAATGCGTTATCTGAATATTTAGAAGTTGAAATTAAAAGAGATGGTAATATTTATCATCAAAGATATGAAAAAGGTATTCCTGTAACACAATTAAAGGTAATTGGAAAAACAAAAACAACAGGAACAAAGGTTACATTTAAACCCGACTCTAAAATCTTTGAAGTAGTTGAATTTGATGAGAATATACTTACTGGAAGGTTTAAAGAACTTGCTTTCTTAAATGCAGGGCTTGAGATTATTTTTGAAGATGAAAGGAAGGCACTAAAAGAAAGGTATAAATTTGAAGGTGGTATTGTTTCTTTTGTTCAGTTTTTAAATAAAAACAAAAAAGTTCTTTTTGAAAAACCATTTTATTGTAAAAAAGTTGAAGAAGATGTTGAATGTGAATTTTCTTTCCAGTATAATGATGGATATAGTGATACAGTCCTTTCTTTTGCAAATAATGTTAATACAAAAGAGGGTGGCACTCATCTTACAGGGTTTAAAAGTGGTTTAACAAAAGCAATAAACGAATATGGAAAAAATAATGGATTTCTTGATAAAATAAGTTTGAGTGGTGAAGATGTAAGAGAAGGATTGACTGCTGTAATAAGTGTTAAACTTCCTGAACCACAATTTGAAGGGCAAACAAAAACAAAACTTGGAAATTCAAAAATAAGGTTTATTGTAGATAGTATTGCTTTCAATCAAATTTTTACATTTTTAGAAGAAAACCCTGAACCAGCAAGGGCAATACTGAATAAATGTATCACAACAGCAAAAGCAAGAGAAGCAGCAAGAAAAGCCAGAGATATTACAAGAAAAAAACTTGCAGAAACAGGGGCATTACCAGGAAAACTTGCTGATTGTTCTTCAAAAGACCCTGAAGTCAGAGAACTTTTTATTGTTGAGGGAGATTCAGCAGGTGGAAGTGCAAAACAGGGTAGAGACAGAAACTTTCAAGCAATACTTCCTCTAAAAGGGAAAATTATAAATACTGAGAAAGCAGCAATTGACAAGGTCTTAAATAACGAAGAAATAAAAATGATGATAAGTGCAATTGGAGGTGGAGTTGGAGATGAATTTGATGTAACAAGAGCAAGATATAAAAAAATAATTATTATGACTGATGCAGATGTTGATGGTTCTCATATAAGAACATTACTTTTGACTTTTTTTTATAGACAAATGACTGACCTAATAAAACATGGATATATTTATATTGCTCAACCACCTCTTTACAAAGTAAAGAAAGGTAAAAAAGAAATTTATGTTGAAACAGAGAAAGAAATGGATAATATTCTTATTGATTTTGCAACAGAAAATGCAAAAATGAAAATTTCTTATGATTCAAAATATATTGAAATTGTTGAGGAGAAAGTTAGAGAAATTCTATCTCTTAGCAAAAATTTAAATGAGTTAATAAGAACAATTGAAAATAAAGGAATAAAATTTAAAAATTTAATTGATTATTACCAGAAAAACAAAAAAATCCCACAATATTATTTAGTAGATAATGTAGATAAAAAAGAGTACTATTTTGATAACTATAAACAACTATCTGAATTTCTTGGTAAAAAAGATGAAGAAATTGACCTATTTTCTGACGAAAAGTCAAACTATAAAATTGTAGAAATATATGAAAAAGGACAACTTGAAAAAATTCTTGAGAAAATTAAGGAATTTAAAATAGCACCATCTGAAATTTTTAACAAATGTTTTATCCTAATAAATGAGGAAGAAGAAAGGTATTCTTTAATAGAGATATTTGAAGCATTAAAAGAGAAAGGGAAAAAGAATTTATTTATTCAAAGGTATAAAGGACTTGGAGAAATGAATCCCTTACAACTATGGGAAACAACGATGTCTCCTGAAATAAGGACTTTAAAAAAAGTTACAATTGAAGATGCAATTAAAGCAGAAGAGATATTTACAACATTAATGGGAGATGCTGTTGAACCAAGAAAGGAATTTATAGAAAAATTTGCAAAAGAAGTTAAAAATCTTGATATATAAGGAAAAGAAATGGAAGAGAAAAAAATTATAAATATTGGTGTTGAAGAAGAAATGAGGCAGTCCTATCTGGACTATGCTATGAGTGTTATTGTTGGTAGAGCATTACCTGATGTAAGAGATGGATTAAAACCAGTTCATAGAAGGATTCTTTATGGAATGCTTGAATTAGGGCTTGAACCAGGAAAACCATTTAAAAAATCAGCAAGAGTAGTTGGAGAAGTAATGGGTAAATTTCATCCACATGGTGATGCAGCAATTTATGAAGCAATCGCAAGAATGACACAACCATTTACTTTAAGATATCCAATTATAGAGGGACAGGGTAATTTTGGTTCAATTGATGGAGACCCACCAGCCGCCATGCGATATACCGAAGTTCGACTTGCACCAATTGCGATGGAAATACTTACTGACATTGATAAAGACACAGTGGATTTTGTCCCAAACTTTGATGAATCATTAGTAGAGCCAGTTGTTTTACCAAGTAAAGTTCCACATCTTCTAATAAATGGTTCTTCTGGAATTGCTGTTGGTATGGCTACAAATATACCACCACACAATATTGGAGAAGTACTTAATGCTTTGATATTTTTGTTAAAGAAAGAAAATGCCACAATTGAAGAAATAATGGAAATATTACCTGGACCTGATTTCCCAACTGGAGGAATAATTTGTGGCAAAGAAGGGATAATTAAAGCGTATAAAACAGGAAAAGGAATAATAACAATAAGAGGAGAAATTGAAATTGAAGAAGACGACAAAGGCAAAAAGAGCATCATAATAAAAACTATACCCTATGAAGTTAATAAGGCATCTCTTGTTGAACAAATAGCACATCTTGCAGAAATAGAAAGAATAGAAGGAGTTTCTGAAATAAGAGATGAATCGGATAAAGAAGGAATGAGAATTGTAATTGAACTTAAAAAAGGAGAAAATGAAGAAATTGTTATTAATCAACTTTATAAAAATACTCAACTTCAGACAACATATGGAATTATAAATCTTGCTTTATCAAATCAAGTTCCGCGTCTTTTAAATATAAAACAGATGCTTTCTCTTTTTCTTGACCATAGAAAAGAAGTTATTATTAGAAGGTCAAATTTTCTATTAAAAAAAGCAGAAAGTAGATATCACATCTTACTCGGACTTATAATTGCCCTTGATAACTTAGATGCTGTTATTCAGTTAATAAGAAAGGCAAAAGATGTTGAAAGCGCGAGAGATGGGCTGATAAGGAGTTTCAAAATTGATGAAAAACAGGCAAATGCAATCCTTGCAATGTCTCTTTCCCGTTTAACAGGTATGGAGAGAGAAAAAATTATAACAGAAAGTAAAGAAACAGAAAAAGAAATAGAAAAATTAAAAGGAATTCTTGCTGACCCTGAAAAAGTAAAGAATATAATAAAAGAAGAGTTTGAAGAAATAAAGAAAAAATATGCAGATAAAAGAAGGACAGAAATAGGTGGGCCAGTTGAAGAATTTGAAGATATAGACCTTGTAAGAGATGAAGATATAATTGTAACTGTTTCAAATGATGGATATATAAAGAGGAGTTCACTTGAATATTACAAAAGACAGAGAAGAGGAGGAAAGGGTTTTATAGGAGCAAAAACAAAAGAAGATGACTATGTAAAACACCTTTTTGTAACTTCAACATTAGATACAATACTTTTCTTTTCTGAAAAAGGGAAGGTGTACTGGTTGAGGGGCTATTTAATCCCAGAAGGAAGTAGAACTTCAAAGGGAAAACCAATTGTTAATCTCCTTAAAATAGACCCAGGAGAAAAAATTACTGCAACTATTCCTGTTAAGGAATTTTCAAGTGATAAATATCTTGTAATGATAACAAAGAAAGGACTTGTTAAAAAAACACCATTGATTGCTTATAGTAGACCAAGAAAAGGAGGAATAATAGGGATAAATTTAAGAGAAGGAGATAGATTAATAGATGTTAAAGTAACCGATGGGAATCAAAATATACTTCTTGCAACAAAATATGGTTTTTGTATCAGATTTAGTGAAAAAGAAGTAAGAAATGTAGGAAGAAGTTCAATAGGAGTAACAGGAATAAGATTTAAAAAAGAAAATGATGAGGTTGTTGCAGGAGAGATTTTTTCTGAAAATGAATTGGACCTTTCTCTTCTTACAGTAACAAGTAAGGGATATGGTAAAAGAACAATACTTTCTCGCTATAGAAAACAAAAAAGAGGAGGTAAAGGAATTATTGATATAAAAGTTAATGAAAAAATAGGGACTATTGTTGGGGTGAAATGTGTTAAACTCTCTGATGAAGTGATTTTAACCACCAAAAATGGTGTTGTAATAAGAATGGATTGCAAGGAAATAAGAGCAGTTGGAAGAAATACAATGGGAGTAAAACTAATAAACTTAGGCAGTAATGATGAAATAGCAGATATTGCTCTTGTTGAAAAAAATGAGCAGGTATAAGATAATTGACCATACAGCAGATATTGGAATTGAAGTTGAAGGTGACTCATTAGAAGAAATTTTTTTTCAAAGTTATAAAGGGCTATATGAAATTGCAGGAATTAAAAAAGAAACAACAGGTGAAAAAGGAAAATTTGAAATTAAGGCAGATACCTTAGAAGAATTATTGATAAAATTTTTAAATGAGTTAATATATTATATCTATGTAAAAAACAAATTCTGGGAGATAAAAAAATTGGAAATAAAAATGAATAAGGAACTTAAAATAAAAATAGAAGGGAATTCAGGTAAAATAAATAAGTTTGAAAGAGAAATAAAAGCAGCAACATATCATAATATATCTATAAAAAAAGAAAATGGTATTTTTAAAACAACAATTATATTTGATTTATAAATAAAAGACACAATGTTTTTTGGCGAATTTTTTGGCGGAGAGACAGAGGGGGGATTTTATCCTTCTCCCCAGCGGGGAGAAGGTGGGATGAGGGGGTTGATATTTCCCCCTTTGATAAACCGACGAAAGTTGCTTACCTTGTTTCTCAGAGTTGGTGCGTTATCGTTTCCCAGATAGCACAACTGCTACCGACTAAGGAAGCAAAGGTTAGCAGAGCAGAGTTGGTGCGTCATTTCCCCCTTTAAAAAAGGGGGGGGAGGGGGATTTCCAGATAGCACAACAGGAAAATGGGGAGGATTTTAGTTCTCTCTATTTGCTACTAAAATATTTATAAATATGTGAGGTGAATTACAAAATGGATAAAAAAGAAAAAGAATATTATTTAAAAATTTTATTAAAAGAGAAAAACACAATACTTAAAAATTTAGGATATTTGAAGGAAGGTATTGAAAGTGTTGAAAAAGGCGTCCCTACTCATATTGGTGACCTTGGGACAGATGAGTTTGTGAGAGGACTTGGTATTGATATTTCTCACTCAGAAGAGCAAATTTTAAGGCAGATAGATGAAGCAATAGAAAAATTAGAAAAAGGGAAATATGGAATATGTGAAAATTGTGGGAAGAAAATTCCAAAAAACAGATTAAAAGTAATACCATATGCAAAATACTGTGTAAAATGCAAAAAAGAGATGGAAAAAAGTGAATAAAAAATCCATTATTATTTTCTTTTTGGTCTTTTTCATTTCACTCATTCTTGACCAGTTCTCAAAAACACTTGTTCTGGAAATTATTAAAGATGGAGAAGTAAAAATCACAAAATATTTTTCTCTTATTTTTGTTGGAAATAAAGGTGTTTTATTTGGATTATTCAGTAATTTGCCCATGAATATTCCAATAATTATCATTTCCTTTTTTGTTATTCTAATTTTATGTATTTATGCTATAAATTCAAGTAAAGAAAGCAAAATTCTTCATCTTTTTCTTGGATTAGTTGCAGGTGGAATTGGCGGAAATCTTCTTGATAGGATTAAATATGGGTATGTAATTGATTTCCTGGACTTTAAAATTTGGCCTGTCTTTAATTTAAGCGATGTATTTATTGTAAGTGGAACAATTTTGACAATTCTTTATTACATTAAAAGAAAAAAATGCATCCCGAATTCATAAAAATAGGGAACTTTGTAATTTATTGGTATGGGGTAATGGTCGCAATTGGTATATTTGTAAGTTGTTTTATTTTCCAAAAAATTAGTTTGAAGAATGGATATTCTGAAAATATAACTTCTAAATTATTATTATGGTTAATTTTCTGGTCAATAATAGGAGCAAGAGTACTACATATTTTAGTTCATTTTCCATATTACTACGGGCATCCACTTGACATAATAAAAATAAGAAATGGTGGACTTGCAATTGAAGGTGGAATTATAGCAGGCCTTTTGTTTATTGTTATTTTCGGTAAAATAAACCACCTGAAAACAATTGAAATTCTTGATTTAGTTGCACTTGTTGTTCCATTAGGACAGGCAATAGGAAGAATTGGTTGTTTCTTAAATGGGTGTTGTTATGGGAAAAAAACAGATTTTATTTTTGGAGTTAAATTTCCACATCTATCCTATAAAGTTCACCCAACACAACTTTATTATTCTTTCTCCTATTTCATCTTTTTCCTGTTTCTTTGGTTACTTTATAAGAAAAAAGTAAAGGATGGTATTATATTTTCTTCATATCTTCTATTCTTTTCTCTTTTAAGATATCTTATGGACTTTTTAAGAGGAGATTTAAAAGGAACATTTCTTTTTCTATATCCAACACAACTAATTGCAATTCCAATATTTTTCTTAGGTGGAATTTTATTTATGCTTTTCTTACAGAGAAAGGAGAATATGGATGGCGAAATTGGTGTTTAATTATTTATTTATGAGAAAAGAGTATGACCTTGAAAATTTTGGGAAAAATGAAATTTATATTGGAAGAATGGATAGTAATGATATTACCATACCTGACTATGTTTTATTTAAAAAATTACCATTAGAGACACAAAAATTATATATAAAGGACTTAGTAAAAATTTCAAGAATCCATTCAAAATTAATAAAAATTGGGAATAACTGGTTTATAGAAGACATCGGTACAAAAGGACTTGGAAGTAATTTTGGCACATATGTAAATGATGCCCGCCTTGAAGTTCAAAAACCATATAAATTAGAAAATAATGACAAAATAAGGTTTGGTCCTTTTATTTGTACTTTTGTAGAAGAATAAAGTAAATAGTATTTTTATTGTTATAAAATTTTAATTTTGACTTATAACTTCTTTTTCTATGCTTATGTTGTTGAATTTCTGGTTGAGAATACAGCCGGGGTCAGGTGCCAATATATCACCAAAATATGCATATGTTCTTGCTGCACAACCACCACAAACTGACTTATATTTTCCTTTACATCCATAATTTTCTGAATAACTTCTTCTCATTCTTAACTTATTTATAATTTCTGCTTTATCCCACACATCAATTAAATTATCTATTTTTATCTCACCATCTTTCTTCATATTATCCCAAATTCCGCCATAATTAGGCACTAAGTAAGTTTATTATATTATATATTCATCACAGCAACAGGGTTTTTTAACAAAGGTAGATGCTATACTTAATGCCTATATGAACATTATAAGAAGAAAATATGTCTTTATCCCCATTTGAGTTTATACATACAGTAAAAACATTTCCACTCACCTTAAATCCCTCGGGCGTAGTCCACAGGCTCGCCCGTTGGGGTATGCCCTGAGGGGATCCGTAAGCCAAAAGCGAGGACCCTACGGGCGAGCCTCTCCCCAGTGGGGAGAGAGCAGGGGTGAGGGGGTATTAATTTTTAGTATACATTTGATGTAAAAACAATATGAATATCTTAGTGTCCAAAAATATGGGGGAATTTAGGATTATACTCCTATTTTATGAAATTCTTTTTGAAGAAGTTGCAATAAATTAAAAATTGTGATACAATAAAAATATGAAAATAAATGAGTTTTATAATGGTCTTGATAAAAGGAAAAAAATAATATTGTGGATTGCTATTGCTTTTGTCTTTTTTTCAATTTTAAGGGTTTCTATATGGAAAGCAAAAAGTACCAATATTCCAACCGAAAAGAAAATTTGCAAGCAAATTTATCTTCCTGATAAAAAGAAAAAAATAGAAGGAATATATGCTATTGGTCAATTTAAAAAAGAAGAGTATTTACCAGAAGTAGAAAAAATTTTTAATAGTACAGATGATGTTGAAATTAAAAGAGTTGCTGCTTGGACAATAGGCAAAATTGATATAGATAAACTAAAAGGTTATTTGGATAGTCAAAATAAAAAAGAAGATAAAATACTGGTTATTGATACACTTTTAAAAATTGATAAAAACAATATTAATTTTCTTATCGAGAGATTTCCAAAAGAAGACAAGGAAACAAAATTATACATAATGGACATTATAGAGAAAGAGGAATATTCTGATAAACTTATGGAAATTGCAGAAAATAAAGATGAAGAAAAAGAAATAAGGATGAAGGCATTAAGTATGTTAGAAAAATTAGGAAATAATGAGCATTTTTCTAAATTATGGAATTTATACTATAATGATACTGACACTGAAATACAGATGGCATCTTATAGGACAATAAAAGAAATTGAAAAAAGAGGTACAAAATGAAAAACCAGAAAGGCGGGTTTACTTTAATTGAATTGCTTGTTGTAATTGCAATTATATCCCTGCTTGCTGGACAACTTCTTCCTTCACTATCTTCTGCAAGAGAGAAAGGAAGGCAAGCAAATTGTATAAATAACTTACATCAAATAGGACTTGCAATTGAAATGTATTATCAGGATTATAATGATTATCCAACATGGTTATCAATTCTGTATAAAAATTATTTAGGAACACCAAAAATTTTCTTATGTCTCACTGATTTATACAAAGGGGAAAAGGGCTGTGGAAATTCCCTTCACCCATCTATAAATGATATTCCTCTTTCACAAATTCCTAACTATACACCTGATGATTTTGATTCAACTGCTTATAGTTATAGGAATCCTAATATAACATTCTGTAGTTATTCATATGAATTTGCACCAACTAAAAGTGAATGGTTTATGGCAGCACATACCTCAGGGGAACAACAAGAGGCAGATATAAATAGTGATGGCGTTGTTACATGGAAAGAAGCAAGAATATGGCAATCAAATCATGGATATGGAGGGCAGGTACCAATTGTAAGATGTTACTGGCATTTTTATAATTATGGTCAAAAGGTAATAAATCTTGCTTTCCGCGATTACAATGTATATTCAAGTGGGGAGGAGTGGGAAACATCTTCTTATTAGTCCTTTTGCAAAATAATACAGGAAAAATATAAAGTGGAAAAAAAAGGTGTTGATTTTATAAGAGAGATAATTTTAAAAGATATAGAAGAAGGAAGATATAGTAAAAAAGTTCATACGCGATTTCCTCCAGAACCAAATGGATACCTTCATATAGGACATGCAAAAGCACTTCATATAAACTATACAATTGCAAAGGAATTTGGAGGAAAATTTAATTTAAGGATGGATGATACTGACCCAGAAAAAGAAACAAAAGAATATGTTGATGCAATTATAGACAATGTAAAGTACTTAGGGTATGACTGGGGAGAGAAAGTATATTATGCTTCTGATTATTTTGATAAATTCTATGAATACGCAATCCAACTAATAGAAAAAGGGAAAGCATATGTTTGTGACCTACCACCTGAAAAATTCAAAGAATATCGGGGAACTTTAACTCAACCAGGTAAAGAAAGTCCTTATAGAGATAGAACCATTGAAGAAAATAAAGTTTTATTTGAGAAAATGAGAAATGGAGAATTCCATGAAGGAAAGCGTATATTGAGAGCAAAAATTGATATGAAAAACCCAAATATACTTATGAGAGACCCTGTTATATACAGAATTAAAAAAACACCTCATTACAGGCAGGGAAATAAATGGTGTATATATCCAACATATGATTTTGCTCATTGTTTGGAGGACTCAATAGAAGGTATAACTCATTCATTATGCACAATAGAATTTGAAATTCATCGTCCCTTATATGATTGGTTTTTGGAACAACTTTCAATACATCATCCTAAACAGATTGAATTCGCCCCTTTAAATTTAACATATACTATTTTAAGTAAAAGGAAATTAACTGAACTTGTTGAAAAAAAATATGTAAATGGATGGGATGACCCAAGAATGCCAACTATTTCCGGAATGAGAAGAAGAGGATATACTCCTTTAAGTATAAAAAATTTTTGTAATGAAATAGGAATATCAAAAACAGAATCATTAGTTAATATTGAACTTCTTCATTATTTTGTGAGACAACACTTAAATAAAATATGCCCAAGGGTTATGGTTGTTTTAAATCCAATAAAAATTGTAATTACTAATTTTCCAGAAGGGAAAGTTGAATATCTTGATGCAATAAATAATCCAGAGGACGAAAATTCCGGGATAAGGAAAGTCCCTTTTACAAGAGAAATTTTCATAGAAAAAGATGATTTTATGGAAGTACCTGCACAAAAATTCTATCGTCTTTCCCCTGGTAGAGAGGTTAGATTAAGATATGCATATTTTATAAAATGTGAAAAAATTATAAAAAACGAAAGAGGGGAAATAAAGGAAATACATTGTACTTACGACCCAGATACAAAAGGGGGAAATGCTCCTGATGGAAGAAAAGTTAAAGCAACTTTACATTGGGTTTCATCTTCAATAAATACCTCTGTTGAAGTTCGCCTTTATGACCATTTATTTACAAAAGAAAATATGAATGAAATAGAAGAAGGGAAAACATTTCTTGATTATTTTAACAATAATTCATTAAAAATTTTGAGAAATTGCCCTGCTGAAATAAATTTAAAAGATGTAAAAGAAGGAGAGAAATACCAATTTGAAAGAGTTGGTTATTTTTGTGTTGACCCTGATACTGAAAAAGGTAATAATGTGTTTAATCTTACAGTAAAACTTAAAGACGAATGGGAGAAAATTAAAAAAGGGGGTAATTAATATGGAAATTAAATTTACAAAAGAACAGTATGAAAATTTAGTAAAATTAGTATATTTAGGTAATTGGATGATTAATGCAATTCGTCAGGGTTCTAACATCATTGAGAAGTTTGAGGACCTAGAGCAGTATATCTTTTCATTTTATAATGAATTTGGCCTTGAAGGTTGTATTGAATATGATGAAGAAGATAAAAGGTTTTACCCAACAGGAAAATTTGAAATGGAATCCGAAATAGAAGAATATAGACAGGAATATGATAATGAGAATTTCTGGGATGAATTAATAAGCAGATTGGCAAGAAGAGATTTTATTAGAAAGTATGGGGAAGATGCTATAAATAAAATGACTTTAGAAGAAATAATGGAAAAAGAAAGTCATTTTATTGAAAAATATGAAGAAGAATTTGAAAAATATGGAATTGAAAGATTAGAGATAAAAAAATGAGTGAAGATATTTATAAACAGCAGGAAGAACAATTAAAGACAAAAGATATTTTTGATTCTGTTTTTAAAAATACTGATACAAAATACAGTTTACAGGAATTTTCTCAAAAAATTTTAGGTAGAATTACTACTTTTGAAAAAGAACCTGGCAGGTATTATATTCGCTGCTTAAAAAGAGATAAAGACATTTTCATTTATGATAAAAATAAAAATTTTGGCAAGCCAGAAGAAATTATTCGTCAACTCTGGTTAATAAAATTAACACAGGATTATGGATACCCATTAGATAGAATAGAAGTAGAAAAATCAGTACAATTTGGGCGGGAAGTTAAAACAAAAGCAGCAGATATTGTTATTTACAAAGAGGATAAAATTACACCATATATAATTTTTGAAATAAAAGAACCAAATGTTAAAAAGGCAGAAGAACAGTTAAAATCTTACTTAAGTGCAGAAGGGGCAGAAGCAGGAGTATGGTCTAATGGTATCCAGAAATTTATTCTTTATCGTCCCTATCCGAAGGAATACATAACAACCTTTAGAGATATACCAAATGTTAATCAAACATGGGATGACCTTTTTGAAGAAAAAAGGACTTATGAGAAATTGCAGGAAAAATTTGATTTAACATTTATAATTTCACGACTTGAAGAAATGGTTTTAGCCCAAGCAGGTGTAAATGTTTTTGAAGAAGTTTTTAAACTAATATATGCAAAACTTTATGATGAGGACCAGGCAAAGAATTTCAGGAAAGAAAAAGAAATCCATTTCAAACAATATAAAGAGCCAAAAAAAACATATGCCATAATTAATGATGAACTTTTTAAAGGAGCAATTAAAGAATGGCCCGATATTTTTAATCCAATAGAAAAAATCAATCTTACTCCTGAACAATTACAAATCTGTGTTCCGTTTTTAGAAGAAATTAAACTTTTTGGTTCAGGCAGAGAAGAATTGGAAATAATTGACCGTGCTTTTGAACACTTAATTGCTGATGTCTCCAAAGGACAAAAAGGACAATATTTTACTCCAAGAAATGTAATTAAAATGTGTGTAAAAATGCTTAATCCAAAAGAAAATGAGTATATTATTGACCCTGCCTGTGGTTCTGGTGGTTTTTTACTTCATACAATGTATTGGGTGTGGGATAACTATTTAAGAGATACATCTTTAGAAGTAAAAAGAAGATATGCCAATCGTTATTTATTTGGTATTGACTTTGATGATAATATGCGTCGTATTTCCCAGGCGTTGATGCTAATTGCGGGGGATGGGAGACATAATATTTTCAAACGAAATTCATTAGATAGTAGAGATTGGATTGGTGAACAAGCAGAAGAAGCAAGAGCAAGTTTAAAACCATTATTATCTAAACAGAATGAAGAAAATTTAAAAACATATCGTTATCTCAACTTTGATTTATTAATGACTAATCCACCTTTTGCTGGTGAGATTACTGATTCTGGATTATTACGACAATATGAATTTGCTAAAAAAAATGGGAAACTAAAACAGAAAGTAGAAAGGCATCTTCTTTTTATTGAGCGTTCTTTAGACGCTCTTCGTCCAGGTGGGAGAATGGCTATTGTATTACCTCAGGGTATCTTTAACAATACCAATATGGAATGGGTACGAGAATGGTTTTTTGAAAAAGCAAGAATTTTAGCAATAGTAGGGCTTGAAGGCAATACATTTAAACTTCCATCTCCTGCAAAAGGCACAGGCACTAAAACATCAGTATTGTTTTTGCAGAAATGGGAAAAAGAGCAAAGACCATTAGAGGATTATCATATTTTTATGGCTGTTTCTAAAAAGTCAGGAAAGGATAATTCAGGAGAATATATTTTTGTAAATGAAAAAGGACAAAGAGTATCCTCTAAAAATGGTTTTTTTAAGTCACAGGAGAATTTAAAATTGGATGATGATTTAGATGAAATTGCTGAAGAATTCATAAAATTTGCAAAAAAAGAAAAATTTGAATGGTGGATATAAAATGGCTGTCTACTCAATAATTAAAAAATCTCAACTTGAAGGAACGCATAGATTAGATGCTGAGTATTATCAACCAGAGTATTTAGAGATAAATCGAAAAATTAGCCATTTTAATAATTTCTTCTTAGGTGATCTAATCCATTCTTTTGCTTCTGGGAAAAATTTGCCTCAAGCTGATAATGGTAAAATATTTTTTTTAAGAACTCAAAATATAGGCCGAGTTTTAATTAATAAAGAAGGTATGAATTTTCTCGCTCCAAACATTGAAAAATATCCCGTTCTTAATGAAGGAGACATCTTAGCAGTGAGGGTTGGGGAGGGTGTAGGTAATACTTCAATAGTTACTCCTAAATTTGCAAAGCATAGTTATAGTGATAACGTAATTAGATTTCGCATTGAGAAATTAGATCCCTATTTCATTATAATTTTTCTTAATTCCAGAATCGGTTTTAATTATTTAGAACGAGTAAGCAAAGGTAGTGCGCGTTCCCTAATAAGCTCTGAAAACATTTATAGTATTAGAGTTCCTGACTTAGGGCAAAAAGTGTCTAATTTTTGCAAGAAAGCGATATTAGAAGGGGCGAAAGAAGTTGAACAATCCGAATCCCTTTACTTACAGGCAGAAGATTTACTTTTAGAAGAATTGGACCTAAAAAATTTTCAACCAGAAGATGATTTATCTTATATCGTCAATCTTTCTGATGTAAAAAAAGTCCATCGTGCTGATGCTGAGTATTTTCAACCAAAGTATGAAAAGTTAGTTCAGAAAATTAAAGAGAATAAAATAGAACATTTAGGTAATTTGGTAGTTATGAAAAAAGGAATTGAACCGGGAAGTAATGAATATCAAAATGAAGGCAAACTTTTCATTCGTGTAAGTAATATGTCAAAGTATGAAATTACTGATAAAGGACAAAAATATTTAAGTAATGAATTATACCAAAAACTTAAAGATAATTTTGAGCCAAAAATTGGAGAGATTTTGTTGACTAAAGATGCAACACCTGGAATAGCATATGTTATGAAAGAACCAATTGAAGGAATTATATCAAGTGGAATTTTACGACTGGAATTAAAAGAAAAAGATATTGAAGAAGAATATCTTGCATTATGTCTTAATTCTATTATTGGGCAGATGCAGGCAGAACGAGATGGAGGTGGTTCTATTATTACTCATTGGAAACCAGAGCAAATAAAAAATTTACAAATTCCGATATTACCTAAAAGCACTCAGCAAAAAATAACCGATTTAGTTAGAAAATCACACCAGGCAAGAAAACAGGCAAAACAATTATTAGAACAGGCAAAACAAAAGGTAGAAGAATTAATTGAGAATTCACAAAATTTTTGACTTATTCAGAGATTCTTGTTTTGATATAGAAAGGAAAATTGCTTTTTGAAGGAATATATTATAATATTTGCTATAAATAAAATTTGAGGTATAATTAAAAAAGTTAGGAGCAAAAAAAATGACAAAGAAAAAATATAAAGACCCTGTTTGTAGAAAATATCTTGCGAAAGAAACGAAGAATATTGTTGAGAAAGATGGAAAAGTTTATTATTTTTGTTCACCTCATTGTAAAGAAAAATTTGAAAAGGACTCTGAAAAGTACTTAAAATTGGTTGGTTAAATGGAAAAAGTAATTCCGCCTTTAATAGCACTTGATGTTGAAACAACTGGACTAAAACCAGATGAAGGTGATAGAATAGTTGAAATTGCCTTGATTAAGTTTGATGAAAAAGGTAAAATTATTGATAAATTCATTTCTCTTATAAATCCTGAAAGAGAAATACCATTAGAAGTTACAAAGTTTATCAATAGAATAGATAAAAATATGGTTGAAAAAGCACCAAAATTTAAAGAAGTTGCAAAAGAGATTAAAAATTTTATAGATGGTGGAATAGTTGTTATTCACAATGCTGATTTTGATATTTCATTTCTAAAAAAAGAATTTCAATTATGCGAAGAAGAATTACCTGAATTCGGAGTTATTGATACTCTTTATATCGCAAGAAAATATTTTAATTTTCCAAGTAATTCTCTTTCTTCACTTGCCAAAAATTTAAAAATTGAAAAAGAACCTCATAGAGCAGAAAGTGATGCAATAACTGCTTATGAAATTTTTAATCACTTTGTTAAAAAAATTGATGTTGAAATAGATGACCTTATTTGTTCTTTTGGGGAAATATAAAAATAAATTAAATTTGTCTTGACATAACTGAAAATTTATGAATAATTATAAGATAGAGGAGAAAGGATGAGGAAGTTGATTTTTGTTTTAGTATTTGTGGGAATAGTTGGGTTATTTTCTGGTTGTACTCTCAGCTTGGATTTCCATCCTGAAGGTAAAAATTCAGAAACAACAAAGTAAATTAAATAAACTTAATTATTACCCCCAAAATCCATTTCAAAGAAATTGGAATTATTGGGGAAAGAAAGGAGGGAAGTAAAGTGGCAAGAGAAAAAGGAAAAGTGAAGTGGTTCAATAATTCCAAAGGTTATGGTTTTATTGAACGAGAAAATGGCGAAGATGTTTTTGTCCATTATTCCGCCATTGAAGGAGACGGTTATCGCACTCTCAATGAAGGTGATAGTGTTGAGTTTGATATCGTCAAGACAGACAAAGGTTTTCAAGCAGCACATGTGAAAAAAGCATAAAAAAGAAAAAGATATGGTTGCCGGGTAAAACACCCGGCAACTATCTAATTCTCATAAACATTAGATGAAAGTTGCTGTGAATGAAAAAGTGGATTATTTTATTTTTGTCTGCTGGTATTTTATATGGAGAAGTTGATTATTTGAATATGGGGCTTGTTGCTCACCAAAAAGGACTTTATAATCTTTCCAATACACAACTTGAAAAATATATTCAACAAAATCCAGATGGTCAATATCTTGATTATGCATACCTTCTTTATGCAAAAAATTTAATAAACCTCGGAAAATTTGAAGAAAGCAAGGAAAAATTAACCTTTTTAATTGAAAATTTTCCCCAATCACAATATCTAAAAGATGCTTATACATACACAATTCTTGTTTGTCTTGAACTTTCTGAATTAAACACATCATTAGAATTTTATAATGTATATATTAAAAAATGGGGAGAAAATAAAGAAATTGAAAATCAAGTGTGTGGTAAACTTATACAAAGAGGAATAGATTCTTTCCAAAAAGGAAACTATAAAAAAGCCATAAAGTGTTTTAATGAAGTTCTGACAATTTCTAATGATACATCTTTTTTAGATATTGCTAACTATTATACTGCTTTAATATATTATCAGAAAAATGATTTTTCAAAAGCTAAAGAATTATTTTTGAAAATTAAAGGAGAAAATAGCAAGATATTGCCTGATGTTTATCTTAAAATTGGTGACTGTTATCTTAATTTGAAGGACTATAATGAGGCAAAAAGATATTACGAAAAAGTAGTAAGCACCTATCCTGAAACAGAAACAGCAAATTGGGCGATGTATCAAATTGCAGTAATTAAAAAGAAAGAAGGAAAATTAAATGAAGGTGAATTAATATTAAATAGAATAAAAACAAATGATAATGACTTAAAATTACAGATATTACAAACACTTTCTGAAATTTATATATTAGAAGAAAAATGGACTGATGCTGAAAAAACAATTCTTGAAATTTTTCAGCAATTCCCTTCTGAAAAAAATCCTGCCAATTATATAAAACTTGCCTTTATAAATTTCAATATGAAAAATATGGAAAATTCTATTTCATACTTCAATTCAGCACTTAATTTGAACCCTTCTGATGAATTAAAAGAAAAGATATATTTTGGACTTGGCTATACATACTATTTAAACGGAGATATAGAAAAGTCCTTTTCTTTCTGGGAAAAGATAGAAAAACAATTTCCTGAAAGTAGTTTTTTACCAGAGATATATTATATAAAAGGGAAAAAATATTTTGATATGAAAGAATTTACAAAAAGTGAAAAATATCTTAAAAATTTAGTTGAAAATTACAAAGAAAGTTCTTTTATAACTCAGGCAATTCCCCTTCTTATTCAAATATACATAGAAGAAGGGAATTATAAAAAAGCAGAAGAAATATGTCAGGAAGTTAAAAATAAAAATGAAGAGATTAACTTTCTTTATGGGAAAACTCTATATCTAACAAAAGAATACGAAAAAGCAAAGTATATATTTGAAACAACAGATATAAAAAATCCTCAATTTAAAGTTGAATCCCTGTACTATCTTGCTCAAATTTATCTTTATGAAGGGAAAGAAGAAAAAGGTAAAGAAAAATTGCTTGAAATAGTTACTTATTATCCTCAATTTAAAGAATTTTATGAAAAAGCAGAGAAACAATTAAAAAAATATGAAAAATGAAAAAATTTTTTCTATTTATATTTTTATCATCTTTTCTTTTTGCAGAAGAAATAAAATTACCAGAAGAAAAAATAGTTGGTGAAAGTAAGGAAATAATAA
>Ga0208825_1000255_pt1 | contig 54298 bp, 48 predicted proteins | sample AD_UKC113_MetaG_FD_184450 | JGI IMG/M metagenome (GOLD analysis project Ga0208825, IMG submission 184450) | Active sludge microbial communities of municipal wastewater-treating anaerobic digesters from Hong Kong - AD_UKC113_MetaG (SPAdes)... | ecosystem: Engineered > Bioreactor > Anaerobic >... | reverse complement strand
GTCTCAATACTGATAGATATCAATGAAGATTGGATAACAGGAAATAAGTATTTAACAATGGAACAGTAATAAAAAACAAGAGGAAAAAGGTATAGAGAGAATTTTACAGAAATATAGGGACACTACCGAGGGCTACACCAGAAGAAAGTAAAAAGCATGGCTATCTTGTATGTGTTGCCGGAATAAATGAGAACGGAGAATTCAGGAGAGTTTATCCTTTCGAATTTAGCTATGGGGAAAAATTAATCGATTTTAAGAAGAAAGACCGGGTAGAAGTTGTCCTGACGGAACCGGATAACGATCAAAGAAGAGAAAGCAGAAAGCAAATTCGATACAGGAACCTGCATTCCCCTGTTGAGGACGAAGAGCTAAGAAATTTACTCCGGTCGAAAGTAAGTTCAATTGAAAAATTAACTGAAGAAAATGCAAGTCTTGGAGTAGTTAAGCCTGAACTTTTAAACGTAAAGATCGAAATAAATAGTACTGAAATATACGACAAGCAGCAGTATTTCAACTTGATGGGCGATTATCTGGTCGAGAAAAGAGAAAAAATTAAAATGCCTGTCGAATTGAGATATCATTTCAGGTGCAAAAACGATCCTGCCTGCAAAGGACATAAGATCATCCTGCTCGACTGGGAACTTAATGAACTTGCAAGAAATATTATGCGGACTGATACAGATCTCGCGTCCATAGAAGAGAAGATTCGAAACAAGTTTTATGACTTCATGAAGGACAGAGATCTCTATTTTGTAATGGGAACTCATTTCCGCTTCAAGACCTGGATGATTATTGGAATTTTCTATCTGAGGAAGGAAGACAGAAATCAGAAGGAGCTTTTTGATTTTTGAAAGTTTTTGCGTTTAGGTATTTATGAAAATGAAAACTCAAGTTGTAAAAAAAGATTATATCGTTGGATGTTTATTTTTTATGAAGAAGATGAGAGGCGAAATGATGGAAAGAACAGAAGTTTCATCATCAAATATAGAATCAATAGGTTATGACGAAAGTAAAAAAATATTGGAAATTGAATTTAAAAGAGGAGACGTATATCAGTATAAAGACGTTCCGGATAATATTTTTCAAAATCTTCTTCGTGCAAGTTCACATGGAAAATATTTCAACGTGCATATAAAAGATAAGTATCCAACAATAAAAATTAATTAGATAACTTAAACAATAATTCGTTTATTTTATCAGGGATATTTGTTTTATCACAATAATTACCTAATACTTCTCCAAAAATTATTTTGCTGAATTTTTTTCCACTCCCTTGATTTAAAGATTTAAGTTCAGAACTGAATTTTTTATCAGGATTAGAGTAACATTTCTCCCTTAATTTACTTATATTTTTCAAAGACCATTTGGATTTGCTAATATCTTTTCCACATTCGGCTAAGTAATTTTTCCAAGACTCATATAGAACATCATCACTAAATGAATCTTCAAACTCTTTTGTTCCTACATTGATCTGCCTATCGGGGTGGATGTTTAGCTCATCGATTAATTTTAAAGTTTCTTCGCTTGCATCATTGTCCTTAACGACGTAAATGCTATTTTCATCTACTAACTCTAGCAACGCTTTTGCAAAACCAGGAATATTCTTTATACCTCTTGTATTGATTACCTTAATTAAATCGCTATTTAATGAAACATCATATATTTTTTCATAAATCCTTGGCAAAAATGATTCTTCTGTTTCACCTTCTACAAGAATAATTTTCTTGGCAAAATACAGGTAGATATTTTCAATTCCAAGTTTTCTTAAGATTTCATCTGAAGTTTCCGGTTCATTCTTTAGAGATTTAATCTTTGTTTCATTCGCGTTTTCTTGGACTAATAGACGTATTTGTTTTGGCTTTATAGCATTGATTAAAAAAGGTGAGTGAGTAGTTATGATAATTTGGCAGCCTTTTTTGCCTAATTCTTTTAAAATGTTTAATAGTTCTAACTGTGCTTTCACATGTAAATGTGTATCAGGTTCATCTAGTATATACAATTTTGAGTCTTTGCATGACTCTTCACATTCCATTTTGTATTCAAGTAATGCTAAAGAAATTCTTCTTTTGGTTCCATCCCCCTTTTTTTCAACAGAAATTTCGTTTCCATTTTCTAAAAATTTGACTTTTGAATAGATGTTTAGATTCTTAGGTTCAAACAGGGGTTCTATTTTAATATCAGTGAGTTGATTTAAATACTGTTTCAATTTTTCTTTTATTCCTTTTGATTTAAGGTCTTCAGAAATTGATTTGGAATAACTATCCAATTCTTCTTGAATTATTTCTTTAATTGTTTTCTCATCTTGAATTTTTGTGTCCCAAATATTAGCTTGTTTGTCTTTGAGAAAAACTTCCTTAAAAAAAGATTCTACATTTTCAAATTGTTTTCCATCAAGTTGAATTTTATTTAATTCAAAAAAATGCCCATTACTGATGATTATTTCATCTTCAGATAATTTCGAATTCAACTGATTTTTTAAGGTTTGAATGCTGCTATTTACGCGTACAGTCAATCCAAATTTTTTAGATAAATCTTTGATCTTAGACTCTTGAGCTTCAGTTAAACTATCTGGTATAGAAGTTAGAAATTCTTTAGTTTCTTGAATGAACTTTTGACTTGGTTTTATTATAAAACTAGAGTCTAGGAATTTTTCTTTTCTGTATTCTTTTATAAATTCAAAGTCTTCTGTAACTAATTTTATTTTTATTTCGTTACGCCCATAATTAAAATCATCAAGTTCTAATGAATAATCTTCCGTAAAAAGATTTAAACAGCTGATGATAGAGCTTTTGCCGCTGTCATTTTCTCCAACTATTAGAGTAATATTATCTTCAAATGCAATTTTTAAGTTACATAAACACCTAAAACCATCAATTTCTAGCTGTTTAATCTTCATTTTAATTACTTCCACCAGCAATTGATGTATAGTTACTTCCTAATGTATTTATAGATATTTTAATGTTCTAATTATTATATTAAGGAGCTGCAATTGACAGAGTTGAAGTACAATAATGGTAAAAAACTTATCTTTCTTCCCAACCTTCCCCCTCTCTTCCTTTATCCTTCCAAGCAAAACCTCCGCCGTCTCATAATCTCTACTTTCCCTTCTTGCAATCTCAGCCTCTAATCAGAACTTTTCGGAGGTCGAGTTTATTCATATATATGGTTCCATTACAGCAAACAAGACAACTGCTGTAATCAGATACCAGAATGACCATAAGATTGCAACAGTAACTGCCTTTCCTACATTGAGATTATGGACAAACTGCCCTCCTATGGTCAGTAAATATATGGCATATAATAAAAGGATCGGACTGATATCTGGGGTAAGACCTGCCTGAGATGCTGCTATAGGGAGAGCGGTGAAAAATTGTGCTATATATGAATATGCTAGAATTTGAAAAGTACTTTCATAAGTAGCTTTTCCTCCAGCTACTTTAAATAATCCATGCAAAACTGCGCTGTCAATGAAGAGACGTATAATGAAAGAAAACAAAAATGCCACTAAAAAGGCGATAACTGGTGAAACAATCGCACCCATTATTATTTGTGGAAACAAACCGCAGATACAGGCAAAAACTATAGGATTATAATAGCCCTTTACACTTGATGTCTTTTTGAAAAATTCCGAGGGAGTTTTTACTATTTCGTTCGCAGTCGAGAAGAAATTCATAAAAGATCTTTATACTATAACCCTCACAATGTATAAATATCTTCATACAGTTTTATAAATGTGCAGAAGATATCCGATTTGATACTGATCGAAAAATTAATTTCTTCTTTCAAACAGGAGAAGTTTCTTTCATGGCAAACGAAAAAATGACAGTTATGCACTATTTTATTGATATCAACTTTTGACCTGCCCGAGCAAAAAACCGCAAACTACCGAAATATAATTCTTCAAGCTCAGCCCTGCATGAGATCTTCAAGATTCTTCTCTCAAACCGGGCTGCTTTTGATTAACTCAGATATTTAATGGGCACCCTGAAAAGCTGTAAATCTTCTCATTCTTTCCCTGCCTGTAGTCACTGTCCTGTATACGGGAATGGGAAGTCCGGGGATAAGAGGAACCTTTCTTGTAGAAGCCCCGAATAATATAGCTCCAATGACCGTAATTATGACAGAGCTTATCAGCGTCATTAAAAATAAAATTTTCACTGTAAAACATGGAAGCTCTTTTAATATAAGAGTGTTTTTAATACATTACTGGCTTTTAATACATTATCAGTTTTTATATCTCATAGATCACTTTAAATTAATTGTTTTCAGATTAATAGCCAAGGATGCGTGTTAATACAATGAAGGAATCCGTCAGAAAACTCGGGCTCATAGGGGCTGGCCTGTGGGCAATGACCGAAGAAAGAGTAAATGAGCTCGTAAAAGAGCTTGTTGATAAAGGGGATATCAGCAAGGAAGAAGGCAAAAAAGCTGTACAGGACCTTGTCGAAGAAAGCAAGAAACAGAGAATCGACCTTGAAAAGAAGATATCCGATAAGATTCAGGATGCCATCTCAAAGGCAGATGTCTTTACCAGAAAAGATATGCATGAGCTTGAATCAAGATTAGAGATTCTTGAGGACGAAGTCCAGAAAATGAAAAATAAAGAAAAGATGTTCTTCAAATGAGAGCATCTTTTTCTATCCTTAAAACTCTTTATTTTTAAAGTTCTTCAATAACTATTTCTTCGCTGGAATTCTCGAGCAGATTTTCAAGGTCTGTAGCGTTTTTATCAAATTCCTGAACATCTGCTTCGGTAAGCACCTGATTAGCTGAGGTATTTTCAGAGGCATTTGGGGCTGGACCTGCCTCCTGCTCTTCCTTATCGTTTCCTGCACAACCGGATGCTGCAAGCCAGAGAATTAATATTGACATTACAAACACATGTGTTAATTTTACCATTTTTTTGCCCCCTTAACTCTCCAATCCTTCCTGGGTGGAGTTTTCGGATTCGTTATCTGTATTACTATTGTTTTCTTCTTCAGAAGAGTTTTCCGTTTCGTTCAAAGAAATGCCGCTATCAGATGAACTATTGTCTGTGTCGTTTATGCTTCCTGAATTATTAAGTTCAGTTTTCTGGACATTTCCTGTCCTGTTTTTGCTGGTCTCTTCATTTCTATACTGTTCCAGTTCCCCAAAGATCTCTTTCAGGACCTGGTTTGCCTCTTTTATTTCCTGGAGAGCATTTTGCAGGTAATCATCTGCTTTTTGCAGTTCTTTTTCAGTTGCATTCTCTTTACTGTAGATCTTTTTTGCTGCTTCGTTATTTTCCCTGGCTGAGTCCATCAGGGAATTGTAACTTGCAAGCTTTACCTCAAGGCCAGTTGTGTTAACACCAGTTTCGTTCAGGCTTTCGATTTCTTTTTCAATTTTATTAGAAACGCCTTCAGATTTGTTAACGAAGTCATCTATTTTCTCGCCTGCAGTCTGGCATGTCTCTGCGGCTGTTCTGTTTCTTACATTGTTCCAGACGCCACGTATAGATTCTGTTGCATTTACGAAATCCTCAAGGTCTTCGGCTTCTTCAACAGATTTCTTTTCTTCCTGCAGCTGGCTTATTCTTTCTTCAATAGCAGTAATTCTGGCTTCCGTGCCGTTACCGTTTGACTGTTCAAGGTTGTACTGAACTTTTTCAAGGTGAGCTATCATATAGTCGATGCTTGCGTTCAGGTATTCTCTTGTGATATTCAGGTCTTCTTCATCGTAATTTCCTGACCTGAGCCGGCTCCGGATAGCAAGGAAGTTTTTCTTTGAGCTCTGATAATTGTTTTTCTGAATCCTGAGCTGTTCTTTTAGCTGATTCCTTTCCTGAGACTCTTCTCTAAGCTGTACTCGTTCCATGGTTTTGTTTTCTGAAGTTTTGTTTTCTGATTGATTTCTGGACTGGTTTTCTTCCCTTAACATGTCTTTTTTCTGAAGAGTCTCAAGCGTCTTTTCACTTTTTACATTGTTACCTGCTCCAGCTCCATTACCTGCGAGAGCTGAAGGTGACAGGATACTAAAAAGAATAAGTATTAAAGTTATATAAGAAGCATAGCGAATGACTTCCCCAAATTTCGTCATACGACTCCCTCCATTTAAAAATTTTTATTGTTATCTTATTGATGAGGGGAAATATATAAGCATATTTTCGTAAAATAGATAATTAACAGGCAAATATGAAATTTAAAGCTTGATATCTTTTCTATTAATTAAATAGAGTCATAAAAGTATTTTTATTCCATAAACTATTGAATAATAAAAGCAAAGTTTTTATACTTAAATTCTCTTTCCTGATCCTATAGATTCAAAATATTTTAACAAGTTCTACTTTCCAAAACACATTATTGCATCGTTTTTCAAAAAAATAAGAAAGGATTGCACACGGAATTACATAAAACGTTCAAACCTTTCTTTTTTCGCTTTACAGATCGGACAGACTCCCGGAGCCTCATCCATGGCACAGAGATATCCGCAGACCTTGCATCTCCATACCGGCTTTGAAAGTTTACCTGAAAATTCCATGTTGCTCATCATCTCCTCTCTCTTCTTTTCTTCAGCTCTTTCAGCATCTCTCTGCTCCCTGGGAGGGCGTCTTTCAGGAATTGATTCGACTTCCCTTTTCCCCCTGATGACATCGTCCGAAACATAAAGTGCACAGTAGCAGGCTCCGTAATCATTCAGGTCCGGGTCCCTGTAATAGCATGGACAGACAATATCCAGATCTTCTTCTAGATTATTAGCAGACAGCCTGCATGGGCAGGCCCAGTAACCATAACGTATTTCATTAGCCAGCAGCCCACGTACAAGGTCCTTTGTGAACTCTACATCCGGGTTAAGGTGATAGCCGGATTTCTCGGCCTGATCCCTCAGCCGCTTATATACTTTGTCTACTTCTTCCTCTGAGATGCTTTCTTCGGAAGCTTCTTCTTTCAACCCAACTCCCCCTTAAAAACCAAGAGCTTCACGGATTTCTTTTTCTTTGAACCCCACAATTGCCTTTTCATCATTTATAACAGTTGTCGGAAATGAGGTTGAGGGATTGAAACGCCTTACTTCCTTGACTGCTTCATTTTCTTCCTCGCCTTCGAGCCTGTCTACATAGATGTAATCAAAATCAACACCAAGGTCTGTGAGCAGTTTCTTTGTTTTTTTACACCATACGCAGGTGCTGAGCCCGTACATTATTACTTTACCCCTGTCAACTCCAGGAACATGATTTCCTTTCTCTTTATTCTTACCAAACAGATCCATTTAATAAGCCCCCTCGAAATAATTGTTTAGCTGTCATGTTTATTTTAGCTGTTATATTTATTTATACTCAGGACAGAATGTCTCTCTGGTATCCGACAGTATACAATAAGCCAGCCAGATTGTATATTTCACAAACTCCTTATCAGAAAATGTCGGATAAAGTATATAAAATTGAGATATACCCGATCTCTGTTCACCTTACAGACTTTTTGCCCCCTTCATGACCGGTATGAACCGGATCTGTTTTTCCTCTCACCAGAGATGCGAACACACCGATGATGCAGAATAACGTAAACAGGATAAATGCATAGTGAAGGCTTGAAACAAACTGCGGGTAATACTCAGGAGTGATCTGTACAGGGCCGATAATAACCGCAAAGATCATCATCGCAATACCCATGGAGAGCATCTGGCCAAGCAATCGCATGGTTCCGTTCATTCCTGACGCAACGCCGTAGAATCTTTTATCAACCGCACTCATTATGGCATTGGTATTGGGGGATGAAAAGAGCCCGAAGCCTGTGCCAAGCACTACCAGACAAATAACCAGATACCATATTGGAGTTGTCTCTTCAAGGAATATAAGCAGAAAGAGCCCAAAAGAAGTTACTGCCATTCCTGCAGACGCAACTATGCGCGGCTCAATTCTGTCCGAGAGCCTTCCGGCAACCGGAGAAATCATAGCCATGATAACCGGCTGCGCCACAAGGATCATTCCGGCATGCTCCGCAGTGAAGCCTTTTGTGTACTGGAGATCCAGACTTAAGAGGAAAGTCACTGCATAGGTTGCACTGTAATTGATAAGTGCAGACAGGTTAGAAAGGGCAAAGACCCTGTTTTTTGTCAGGAGCCGGATGTCAAGTACAGGAAAAGGTACCCTCATTTCGTAAAGTGCAAAAGCGATAACTCCGACAAGACCTGCTGCTATGAGAACAGCTCCTTCAAAGTCAGGAAGAGCTGAAAAACCGTACATGGTAGCAACAACTGCTGAACTGTAGATAACGGAGCCTGTCAGGTCAAATTTCTCCCCTTCGCATTCAAGCCAGTCACCTTTCAGCTTCCAGAGAATAAGGAGAACGGTGATAACGCCGAGAGGGACGTTTACAAAGAAAATGCTCCTCCAGCCGAGATAATGTGTCATCACGCCGCCAAGGAAAGGACCAAGAGAGAGCCCGAGATAGACCGCAGTAATATAAATTCCGAGAACTTTCCCGCGCTCCCTGGGCGGAAAGACAGAGGTGAGTATAGCTATCCCTGTCCCGAAGATCATAGCACTCCCGATGCCCTGAAAAACCCGTACCCTGATAAACATTTCAGTTGAAGGGACCATGGTCATTAACAGAGACGCAAGGCTGAAGATAGAAATGCCGTAGAGGAAAACTTTTTTCCTTCCGTAAATATCTGCAATCTTTCCGAAGGGGACAAGACATACTGCCGAAGACAGATGGTAAGCGGTTGCAACCCAGGAAAGGGCAATTGCATCCATATGAAACTCTTTCCCGATTGTAGGCAGAGCAATATTCACTGCCGAACCATCAAAAGGGGTAAGAAATCCGGCAAGAATTGCAATAAGGAGTACTACTCGTTTTTCTGCTGCATTGTTAGTAGTATCGACAGTGCGGCATATTTCCGGAACTTCACCAGGTACTCCGGTTTTTTTCATTTGTTTTACCATGTTTATCACGATCGGAAGGATGATAATCTTCTATTCGAAAGGTGGAGATTAAGGAAGATTATATGATTTCAGAAGGGGCTTTAAGCAATAATGCTGCCCTGGAATACTCTTCTTTGGCATGAATGGCTGATTAAGAACCTTACTATAACCTGCTTATTATTAAATATTATACTATTCGGCTGGCTTTTGAAAGCCCGGAAAGCACTGATTTCTATTTGTGAAGTTAGCAGACAAAAAAGATTCTTCTTTTATCCAAAGCCGATTTTTAGCTCACTTATATCTCTAAAACCCCCGCCAGCTTGTCTGGCGACTCTGAACAAAAGGAAGAATGAACAAAAAGCATTATCGAAGCAAATTATTTTGTCTATTCTTCTCCATTTTATTTCCTGCCCTTCATGATTAAAAAAGAACTATGGTTGGCTCTAAATTTTTTACACTAAACTATTTTTTGCTTGAAAATGATTTTTATATATGCTGTGTTATATAATTCATGCAATTACTATGTGCTGGAGTTAGTGAACAGAACTGGAGTATCATCGACCACATAAAGAATCTTCTGGGGGTTTCTGATCCTTCTTCGAATTTGGATCTCACAGGAAAAATAGATTCTTATTTTTACTACTTTTTGATTTTTATACAAAAGGTTAATACTTAATCTATCAAGTTTTTAAAACTAATTACCTGATAATATGGAGGCAGGTTTGTATTACTCAGAACTATAGGTATAGAATAAGATTACTCTTTTTATTGCTGCTAATGATAGTTTTTTTACCCACAGTTTCGGCAGCCTCTGAGTCAGATTATCCAGGAATTTTAGATTACCCCTGGGATCATTCTCCTATCACCGTGTACATAGATAACAAAACTGTGCCTTCTCATTATAGTCCAGTCTATTTTACACAGGTACAAAAAGCTCTGGACTACTGGGAAGCAGGGGGAAATGGAAAGCTTAAGTACACTCCTGTTTTTGAACTTGTAGATTCCGAAAACGCTGATATCAGAATAATGTGGGTCGAAGACCTGCAGAAATATCAGGACGCTCCTCGTGGAGCTGCAGGCGCTACATTTCCGTACATTTCCAGCGGACGATTTATAAGAGTAGACATAATGCTTGGAGTTGGATATTATCAGTGGATGAAGTGGATACCGTATACTGATACGGCAATGCTTGCCATTTCAAAGCACGAGTTGGGACACGCATTGGGATTGGATCACAGCAGCGACAAGCAAGATATTATGTATCCAAGCAATGAGCAGATAAATAACACAAATCCTCTCTTTGCTGGCAAATACGGTTCTCTTTTACTTATGGCAGCTTATGCTGTTCTTGCAATTAGCGTTTTCCTCTCTGTAAGCTGGCTGCTTAACAGAAAAAAACGGAAAAAGATTCAGGATTAATATTTTAAGTTGTTGTTTCTCGAAAATGTACCTGGAACCTATCCGGAAAGTGATACTTATTGTAATTTTTACATTATGAGAAACTTTTACATTATGAGAAACCGTAAAAGAAAAAAAGAAAAGAGAACATGGAGGGGATAAATTTCTCTTTTCTGCAAAAACTGTTAATCCTTTAATAATTTAAAAAACTTTTGGAAGTGGATCTTCCATTACCAGAAAATTCTGTAAACTTAAAAGACAGTTAAAAATCTGGAAAAATTCCTTTTTCTTCTATATGAAAAATCAGGTTATGCCTTATAAGAACTGCATGTCAGGTCTAAAGAATTAGAAAGGTATAAATTCACACTAATGGAAGAACTTGACAGAAAGGCAGCTCTCCTTCGTAGAGCGGGACAAGAAAGGTTTGGTGTAGTGAATAAGGTTGCACAGGTAAGAAAATCTTACTTATTCCATAAAAGGGCTTTTAAATTCATATGAAATCGAAAACCTCCGCCAGCTTGTCTGGCGACTCTGCACAGAACAAAAAGGTAGAAAAAAGCGAGCAACAGTTGACAATATGATATAGTTTAGTCAGATAGTAGTAAGTATTAATAGAGATAAATTATCTGAATAAGGATACCCTATGGTAGAAGAAGATATAGTAAAGCATCTAGAGTTTATTCAAAATATTATAACGAGAATGGCAAATAATTCTTTTTTGCTCAAGGGATGGACAGTCACACTAGTGGTTGCTCTTTTTGCTCTCGCAGCACAAAATTCAAATTCTAAATTTGTGATTCTGGCGTTTTTCCCTGTTCTTACCTTCTGGATTTTGGATGCTTTCTATTTATGGCAGGAAAGACTCTTTAGAGCTTTGTATAATGATATTCGTAATAAGACCAAAGATTCTATCCTATATGAAGGGCCGTTTACATTAGATACCACTTCTTATAAAGGGAAGGTTCAAAGCTGGGCAAGGACTGCCATTTCAAAAACACTCGTTATATTTTACGGGATCATGATTATTGCAATTTGCATAGCAATGCTAATTTTAAGAGTTATTTAATTCGATTTTTCTGATTGTAATAATTTTTTGCGAAAGATCTCTAATTGTTAATTTTTATTGATTTTTTTAATATTCATTTTTTTAAAATGAAGCCTAAAACTGCATATGGATATCCAATAGGCTCCTAATTATTTGAATAGATTTCGAATTACTTTTATAACATTTATTCATTTCAACTTGTAACAATATTTACATAATCAAGTAAGTTAGAGGGTGACACTGACGGATTTAACATTTCTCTTCTTGTTTTTATCAATTATAATTCTGTATTTTTACATCAGACTAAATTTAAGATATAATAAACTATACGAGCGTTTTAAAAATGTTACAGATATTGATTCTGAAGTTGCAAAAGAAAATCGAAAATTAGAAGATATTAAAACTAAAATTAATGAAGCTGATGCAGATTATAAAAACAGAAGAGAAGCATATGAGAAAACTCTAACGGATTTTAAAGATCTCACAGACATTCAGTCAGAGATTATCAGAGAAAATCAGAAACTTAAAGAAATACAGGCTAAAACCAACGAGATAGCTCTAGACTACAAAAACAAACGAACTTTATACGATAAATTATTAAATGAGATTAACTCACTTGAAGAAAACTTAGAGATCATTTCTTATGGCTTATATAAGCCTCACTTTGATTTTGATACTTCTGAGGAATATCAACAGCGGATACTAACTAACCATCAACGTCAAAAACAACTTATTAAAGATAAGGCAGCTTCTGTGTGCTCAAAAGAATGGGTCGTTGAAGGAGATAAAAAGAAAGGCGCAGAAATGATCGCTCGGAATACAAAACTTGCATTGCGTGCCTTCAATGGTGAATGTGATGCTGCCATACTAAAAGTAAAATGGAACAACGTATCAAAGATGGAAGATCGGATTGAAAAAGCATACGAGGAAATCAACAAGCTGGTTGCTCCATTGGATATAAAAATTACAAATAAGTATTTTAGTTTGAAACTGGAAGAATTACATCTTGTTCATGAACGTCAGGAAAAGTTATATCAAGAGAAGGAAGAGCAAAGGTTAATAAAAGAGCAGATAAAAGAAGAGGAAAAAGCGATAAAAGAGTTTGAGGCTGCAAAAAAAGCGGCAGAAAATGAAGAAAAGCAATATCAAAAAGCCCTCGATGAAGCCCTAAAAGAAATTAAAACGGCAAAAAGCGAAGAAATAGTACAGCTCAACGATAAAATCTTAAATCTCGAAAAGCAACTTAAAGAAGCTCAGGAAAAAAAGAGATCAGTTTCAATTGCTCAAGTGACAAAAAGTGGATATGTTTACGTAATTTCAAATATTGGTTCTTTTGGGGAGGATATCTATAAAATCGGGATGACACGACGGCTGGAGCCATTAGATAGAATACGAGAATTTAGTGCTTCAGTTCCTTTTGATTTTGATGTACATGCCTTGATCCATTCTGAAAATGCTCCTGAGCTAGAAACTAAATTACATAGGCGTTTTAATGAAAAAAGTTTGAACTTAGTAAATAGCCGAAAAGAGTTTTATAATGTTGCTCTTCAAGAGATTGAGACCGCAGTCAAAGAGTTGCATGGAAAAATTGAATTCACAAAAATGGCCGAAGCAAGGGAATATAGGGAAACTCTGGCTCGCCGCGAAAAAGCAAAAATGAGTAGTAAAATTGCTGAACAAATTCAAACTGAATTCCCTCTCACAATATGATGGAACCAAGTTATTTTTTTAGGGGTCAGTTTAATATTCGAACTGGGACTGAAAAACGTACTTTTTATTTAAACTATACCTTAACCCTTTAGTTTGTCTATAACTGCACTAACTATTCCTTCAACTCCTTCTGTATTAAAATCTAAGTAGGCCATATCATCAGGTAAACCGAATAGAGGAGTGTTATCTAACCTCACAGGCAAAATAAACTCAGTTCCTCTTACTTTTGCTTCGCCTCGTGCGATCGAAAATTCAAAGTTTGTCCAGTCTTTCAATGAATATTCTTTAGAAACAAAAACTAATACAAAACAAGTGTTTTCTGCATATGTTTTTTGGAAATGCGTTGATAATCTCTTTCCCCACAACTTTGTTTTCTCAAACTCATCATAAAAGACTTGAATATTGTTTTCAGCTAGCTTTTTTGCAATTTGTTCTACTACTTCTCGATTTTCGCCGGCAAATGACAACGCTATGTCGTACTTAAAAGCGTCATTTTTTGATTTATTTGCAGATTCTATTCTCATTTTTTCCAAAATATTGTCTTTATATTTTAAGCATTGGTCATCATCAGATTTGATTCTAAGAATTTTATCTAGAGACTCAATAGCCTCTTTATACATCCCTAGAGAATCTAAAGCAATGCCTTTGTGTTTTAGAGAATTATAGTCATCAGGATTGATTTTAAGAGCTTTATCTAACGACTTAACAGCCTCTTTATGCATACCCATTTTGATTAAGGCAATGCCTTTCTCTCTCAAGGAATCATAGTCACTTGGTTTAAATTTAAGAGCACGATCATAGCATTCAACAGCTTCTTTGTATCGTTTCAATTTGAATAAAGTAGCACCTTTGTTCCTCAAAGACTCGTAGTCATCTGGTTTGATTTTAAGAGCTTTATCATAGCACTTTATAGCTTCTTCGTATTTTTCCAATAAAAATAAAGCAATGCCTTTGTATCTTAAAGAATCATAGTCATCAGATTTGACTTTAAGGACTTTATCATAGCACTCAATAGCTTCTTTATATCTTTCCAATCCGACTAAAGAAATACCTTTATTTCGTAAAGAATCAGAATTATCAGGTTTAATTTTAAGAGCTCTATCAAACCATTCAATAGCTTCTTTATATAGTCCTCGATTGAGGAAACTAATGCCTTTATTTTTTAAAGAATAATAATTATCAGAATCCAAAGTAAAACACCCATTTCATTTAAAAAAATCAAAAACTTAAGAACTTATCTCTTTTTTAATGAATAGAAGCACGAAAATAAACTAAACAACACTAACTTACGAAAAGTTAAAGCATGAGATTAAGCCTTAATTAATGAGATTAAGTTTATAACAGATAAATTGGTTAAAGGATTCGACTAGGTTTACACTGATATTATAGAGGCCATAGACTCACAATGAATGAAATCATTACATGGATACTAATTGGGTTCTGCCTGACACAATCTGCCATTTTTTCGGGGATGACAATCGGTGTTTTCGGGCTTGGGAGGCTGAGGCTTGAAATTGAAGCCGAAGCAAACAATAAAAACGCAATAAAAATTCTGCAGATAAGGCGCGATTCCAATTTCCTGCTTACAACCATGCTCTGGGGAAATGTGGGGGTAAACGTCCTTATTGCCCTTCTTACGGATTCCGTGATGGCTGGAACCTCAGCATTCCTCTTCTCGACCTTTGGTATTACATGTTTCGGAGAGATCATGCCGCAGGCTTATTTTTCGAGGAATGCACTTGTGCTTGGGGCAAAGCTGACTCCTCTTGTACGCTTTTACCAGATGCTTCTCTATCCAGTTGCCAAACCAACAGCCCTTATTCTCGACTGGTGGCTGGGCAGAGAAAAACTCGAGCTTTTCCGGGAACAATCAATGAGAATTATGCTCGAAAAACATATCGAGTCCGGAAAGACCGATATAGGCGCTTTTGAAGGGATAGGAGCCCTGAATTTTCTTTCCATAGACGACGTCAGCATTTCTGACGAAGGTTCCATACTAGACTCGAGAAGCATCATCTCTTTACCTGTAGAAAATAACCGCCCTGTTTTTCCCCAGTTCAACAGGGAACCTTCTGATCCCTTCCTGCAGAAGATAGAAGCCTCAGGAAAAAAGTGGGTAGTTATTACCAACCCTGCAGACGAGCCTGTAATGGTTCTTGATGCGGACGGCTTCCTGAGGGATGCGGTTTATAAAAAAGGGCCTTTCATCCCGCTTTTTTACTGCCATTTCCCTGTAGTGGTAAAATCTCCTGAAACCAGGCTTGAAAAAGTGATCCGGCAGTTCAAGGTATATCCTCAGTACCCGGAAGACGATGTGATTGATCAGGATCTGATCCTGTACTGGGGCGAAGAAAAGCGCATAATAACAGGGTCGGATATTCTTGGCCGCCTGCTCCGTGGGATTGTTGTGCAATGCGAAATTGGATCAGGACACGAGATGTCTGTCCCTCCATCACAGCCAGGATTCGTAAAAAGACCTTCTTTGAGGAGAAGAAAGAAAATAGAGACAGAAGAGCCAAAGAAAAATAACAAGAAATAAAATAGAAACAGAAGAGCCTGGAAACAGAAGAGCCAGAGAAAAATAACAAAAAAGGCAAGCAGCGGTTTTTGCCTTTACTCTTTTAAATAACAGGTTTACTTCTTTTAAATAGCCGGAAGTCAGATACGGACTTCAGGATCCATTTCTGGAAAACGGTCACGTAAATAGGTTTAAATTATAATCCGTCTAATAATTGAAAAATGCCTTATTTCCCTGAAATTATCATCATCCTTGTTCTTGTTCTTATAGCGCTCAATGGCATCTTTGCTATGTCAGAATTTGCCCTGGTTTCAGCCAAGAAAACCAGCCTCAGGCAGAAAGCAGAAGAAGGAGATACAGGGGCAGATACCGCACTCAAGCTCGCAAATGAACCCACCGCTTTTCTCTCGACAATCCAGATAGGAATTACACTGGTGGGTATCTTTGCCGGTGCATTCGGTGGAGCAACAATAGCAGAAGAACTGTCCAGCTATCTTCGCGAAATCCCTGCCCTGGCTCCGTACAGTAATGCGCTCAGCATTACTCTTGAGTACTCGTAATCACCTATCTGACCTTAATCTTTGGGGAACTTTTTCCAAAGCGGCTTGCACTCAATAATGCAGATGCAATTGCCTCTAATGTAGCAAAGCCTATGTTCTTTCCTTTCTCTCATAGCAAAACCACTGGTGTTTATTCTAAGCTACTCAACCGAGGATGTTCTCCGGCTGATGAGAGTCCGAAAGATAGCCGGGCCGCCGGTAACAGAAGAGGAAATCAAGATTATGCTTGAGGAAGGAACCGAAGCCGGAGTATTCGAAAAAGCCGAGTTGAGCATGATAGAAGGCGTTTTTGACATTGGAGACCGCAGGGTTGAATCCCTGATTTATGTTCATCTTGCAGCGGATTGCTAAAACAGGAGATCGTGTTGAATTAAAGGGACTGCGCTATGAGGTAGTTGATATGGATGGCCATAGAATAGACAAAGTGATGGTCACAAGAATTCCTGAGAACCCTTCAGACTGAGCATCTTGACTGATCATCTAATTTCTGCAAAAAGAGCAAAATTATTTCCCATATGCAGGGAAAGTAACAACACCAATCTCCTGAAGCGGCGAGCCAACTGCAAAGTGATATAGATCCTGGTACTCAAGCCCTTTAAGTCCCAGGGTTTCATGCAGGGGATCGTCAAAAAAACACCCTATTCCGCAGCCCCTGAAACCGCGGGCTTCTGCCTCAAGGTAAAGGAGCTGTCCCAGGACTCCGCACTCCCAGAAAAGGTAAGGGTACATCCAGGAACCAAATGTTTTCAGAGGCTCTTCGAATTTGGAAAGCATACAGGCAGTAAAACAGGCATCTGCCGCTTTTCTCTGGGCACAGGAAAGCTGGGCTGCAAAATCGTAAAGTGTCTCTTCTACAAGCATGTAAAGTTCAAGATCATAAGGGCAGCTTTCAGGCTTTTCCCAGAGGAAATCCGGTCGGAATCTGACTTTAAACTCTTCTTTTTCCCCAGGCTTTCTTAAAAAGATATAAAGGCCTTCACGAAGCCCTTTCACTCTGTTTACAAAAAGAAGAAGGTGAGTAAAGGGTCCAAAAGGAAGTGTATCGAAAACAGGGTTTTTATCTGGAAGGGTTCTGCGCAGCATGCCGTAGAAATTCTCTTCATCCATGTAAACACTGTTATTCATTTCGATAGCACTTCTCCTTCTGTGAATTACGCTGCGCAGAGGGACCGCCTCCAGGGGGGAATGGATTGTGTGGCCCGAAACTGCCCCGGGTAATCCTGAAACTCCCCTTTCAGGTTTCAGCTCCGTCTTTGTTTCACTGAAATGCCCGGTTTCCCCTTTTCTGGTAACTGAAGCAACCTTTTCAATCTCAACCCATTCCACATGTGCAGGACTCAGGCGGGAAGGGGTGCCATTCCAGGAAAGCTTTTCAAAATCAGGAAGTGCTGATGAAGAGATCTTGCCAGATCTAGATTCTTTTTCTGAAGGGTAAACTGCAAGCAGACAGGCAGGCTCTTCTCTTTCAGGCCCCTGAGTTCCGGAAATGCCCAGAAGTTTTGCTGTGCCCTCAGAAGCCATATCCACAAGCAGGCTCGTTCTCCAGCCATGTCCTGCGGCAGCAAAGGTTAGAGCAGCAATAGCGTGCCCGAGGTCATGGTTTGCATACCTGAAAGCACGGACGCCGTATTTCCAGGCAACCCGCCAGTAAATTGAAGTAAGCCCTATGAAAAATGTGCCGTCTGGAAATCCTGAACTCAGTTTTTCCCAGGTCTCCGGGGGGTATTCTGCTCTTAGCTCAAGTGCGTGCTGCAGAGGAGCATAATGGCAGACAGAAGGATTTTCCAGAAGCTCCGGAACAGGACCCGAAATAAGGTAAACCTCTGTTGGGTGAAGGTTTCCGCTTGAAGGGTTGATGCGGAGAGCCCATTGCGTACTTCCTGTTTTCTTCCACACCGAAAGGGCAAAGCTGTCAAAGAGGAGCTGAGAAATACTGGTCCGGTTCAGCACCGGAGGTCCCAGTTTCTCAGGACAAAATGCCTGTTCATAGGTGGGAAAAAGTTCGGATTTTATGTCTACTTCACTCCATGTATCCAGCTTTATAACTGGAGCTCCTCTGTAGTTAAGAAAAGGGTCTGGCTTGATTTCCAAATCAAGGAATCGGGGACCTGAAGCATAGGCTTTAAAGCCATGCTTGCTGGCCTGATGATAGGACAGTACAGCTTCAAGTTCGGAATTCATAACAGGTCACCAGTTTGCTGCTGAATATTTTTCTGCTGAATATATTACAGTGCGCTTTGCAGTTCAGAGACTATGGTCTATATTTGGCATTCAAATTTGAAAATATTTGGAATTCAAATTTGATATCATGTTTTTTTCAGGGCTTTAAGGACGGCTTTACCAAAGGCTTCAGCACTTTTTGGGTCTCTCCCTGTCACTATCCTGCCCGAAACCACAACATCCCTGTCCTGGTAAACAGCCCCATGCTTTTCAAGTTCATCCACAGTATCAGGGCTATTAAAAACAGTACTTTCATTACCTTTTAGAATGCCGGCTCGTGCCAGGACTACAGGAGAGATGCAGATTGCAGAAACTACTTTTTTCTTTGAGTCGGCTTCCTTTACGAGTTCACGCAGATGTTTATTGTCCCAGAGATATTTTCTTGAGCCCGGCCCTCCGGAAATGACAACTGCATCATAATCATCAATTCTGACTTCAGAGATGCTGATATCAGGTTTGATAGTACCTCCAAGCGCCCCTTTTGCGGTTTTTGTTGACTCTGCTGCAACCGTAACCTTCACCCCTGCAGCTTCAAACAACTGCTTTGGAACAAAACATTCTTCATCCCTGAACTGCTCCTGGGCAATAACAAGCAAAATCTTTTTGCCTTTGTACTCGGGTTCTGTCATATGGCCACCTTCCTTAAATTAGAGATATTTATTCATTGAAAGATTCAATAATAAGGACACTGCAATAACCCCGCCCTTGTAAGAATATATTCCTGGAGATATAAAGGGATGTCTTTCAGAAGTAAAAATTTTGCAGAATAATCAAAAAACAGATATTAGAAGGTATATTCCTGCCGAAACTCCTGCTCCCGCAAAGGTTGCAACAAAATTTACCCCACTGTTTGAAAGCAGTCCTCTTTTCTGAAGAGTGGCTCCGAGCAGGCTGTCTATATTGGTCCCAAAAAAGCCTCCTGCAGTAGTGATGAGAATGGAAAGCAAAAAGTCGCTGGAAATGCCGAGAGTATAGCCGAGCACCCCTATGACTGCAGAGCCGAAAATTGCGGCAAGTTCGCCAAGAGAAGAAACAGCACCATCAGCTCCGGGTTCTGAGATCTTGAGAGTTGTTATCATTCTGGGTTTTCCCTTTGCTGTGGTCCCGATTTCACTTGCAAGGGTATCACCTGTAGCGGTTGCGACAGTACCCATGTAGGCATAAATTATCAGAAGACTGTGTTCCGGAAAGATGCCATATGCTACTGCAAGGGCAAGGGCTGCTGTACTGTTAGAGAAAACATTTTCATAGCTCCTTATTCCGTCTTTAGCCTGCGCAATGCCAATTGATTCCTTGAATGCATACTTGTACCTGGTAAACCCGCCTCCCAGAATAAAGAAAGTCAGCAGAAGCAAAAACCAGGGAAGCCCGCTGAACACGATAATCAGAACCCCCAGCAGGGCGGCGCTGAGAAGAGCTGAAACATCGGCTATTTTTGCTCTGTAAGCCAGAGCTCCGAGGAAAAGGGAGAAGATAAGGGCTATGAGCATTTTCTCGGGAGGCACCCAGTACCTGAATTCCTCGAAAATCCACATCGTCATCCCCGCTCCCAGAGGAACCGGGATATTGCGGTCTATCTTTGAGGGAATTGACTCAAAAAGCGAACCTGTAACTGCTCCAATAACGGCTATGAAAAAAATAAAGTTATACGGGATTGGAAGTTTTTGCCAGTAAACAATCCAGCTTGCTGCGAGAAAAGCTGCAATAATCCTGAGCGCGAGAAAAATGGAACTCCACATTATTGAGAATCTTCTCTGCCTCCTCCTGCTCTTTTCAGACTCAAAGTCAGCCGTGAAACCTCTTTCTGAAAAAAAAGAGCTATGGTTTCCCACTGCTGCGACTGCAAAAGCGGCAAGAACTATATAAAACGGAAACGTGTAAGGGAGATCTTTAGAAACGGCAGAAACAAGCAGCATAAGAGAAAGGGAAAAAGCAAGGCTGACCGCATCTCTGCTGCAGGAAAGATACTTTCCGGAAAATCTCAATCCCAGGAAAACTCCAAAAGATAGAATGAAGAGGAGATCTACCCCTGCAAAAGGAGCTATCAGAATAAGCAGGAGATATAATACGTGCATCACAGGAATTCCACGATAGGAAGACCCGTTTTCTAGGATGGGGGCAGCTCTGTTCATTTTAGACATCTTTTGTTTTTTATTCTTCCTGAGAAATTAGATAGAATAGGTTTTTCTTTATAAATAGATAGTTGTTTTCCCTTCAGCTTATTGCTAAAAATGAACAAGATTTAAAAATATTTATACCTTTTATTCCTTGCGCTCGGCAGTATTTTCAGCCAGTTATGACTGTTATTCAAAATACGGAATAACTTTTTTGCCAGCAATTTCACTTTACAGACAACTGTTACTAATTCTTTGTCTTCTAAAGTATTCCTTACCGCAATCCTCTGGAAAAGATTTTTGAGAAATTTTTCTAGAAACCTTTTGAATTAGCTTCCGTATTCTCATTCTTGCCTCCATATTCTTATTCCTGAATCGGGAATAAATGTAATTAGCAAAACAGACAGATAACTATTGCAGTTAACAAATCCAGAATGGTTGATATCTAATTTGCATCTAATTTTACTTTTGTTATGAGGGGACATTAATGAAAAATTATGACCTGATTGTAATAGGTACAGGTTCCGGAATGAACTACGTGAACTCTATTATTGATTCGAATCCTGAGATGAAAATAGCTGTCATAGACAAAGACGAACCCGGCGGGATCTGCCTTACAAGAGGGTGTATCCCCTCAAAACTTCTGCTTTACCCTGCAGAGCTTATAAGAGAACTTGAAACAGCCCCGCTTTTCGGCATCAAGCTGGAAATAAAAGATATTGAGTTCCGCACGATCATGGAAAGAATGCGCAGAAGAATAGGAGAGGATATCGAGATGATAAGGCAGGGGTTGACCGGGAATCCATATCTTGACTATTATCCCGAGCCTGCAGAATTTATTTCTCCGTATACCCTGAAAGTCGGAAGCGAGACCCTTCATTCTAAAATGATTTTCCTGTGCACGGGCTCAAGACCTGCAGTCCCGCCTGTCAAAGGGCTTGAAGAAACCGGATATCTTACAAGCGATACAATGCTTGAACTCGATGAGTGCCCGAAAAGCATCGCCGTTCTCGGAGGAAGTTACATCGGAGCTGAGTATGGCCACTTTTTTTCTGCTATGGGAGCTGAAGTCACGGTCATAGGGAGAAATCCTCATTTCCTTCCCCTGGAAGAACCCGAAATCTCCGAACTTGCCAGGATAAAAATGTCAGAATACATGCGGATACTTACAAACCATGAAGCCATAGAGGTCAGAAAAGAAAGTAACGGGCAAAAAACGGTTCTGGCAAAAGATAGGGATTCTGGAAAGGAAACTGAAATTACGGCAGACGAGATCCTTGTGGCAACAGGCAGAGCCCCCAATACTGATATTCTCCACCCCGAAAGGGCAGGAATAAAAACAGACCCGCAGGGCTGGATTCTGGTTAATGAGTATCTTGAAACTTCACAGCCAGATATCTGGGCTTTTGGGGACGCAAACGGAAAACACCTGCTCAAGCATGTCGGAAACTACGAGTCCAGAGTAGTTTTCCTCAATGCGATCAGGAAAGAAAAAGTCAAGGCAGATTATCATGCTGTACCGCACGCAGTTTTCTCCTATCCTGAGATTGCAGGCGCAGGAATGTCAGAAAAGGAAGCCATTGAGGAGTATGGGGAAAAAAGAGTTGTTATAGGCTTTAAGCTCTTTGAAGACACTGCAAAGGGATCTGCTATGGAAGCCAGGGATTATTTTGTAAAAGTAATTCTGGACGGGCTGGAAGAGAGAATCCTGGGAGCCCATATTATAGGTCCTCATGCCTCGATTCTGATCCATGAGATAATTCCTCTCATGTATACGCCATCAAGAAGCGCAAAACCGATAATGCAAATGATGGATATCCACCCGTCTTTAAGTGAAGTGGTCAAGAGAGCCTTTTATTCAAGGCTGACCCCTGAGCAGTACCATCACGTTATGAAACAGCTAGGGTTTGAGGATTGAAAATTACTTTTCCTCATAACCCATAAGACAGTATTTTCAAATTTCTTCTTTTTGTTTTGGGCAGGGCTGCCAGACAAGCTGGAGGGGTTTCCGATACTATGCAAATTTAAAACCCTTTTCAGGGATAGGATATTTATCTGATTGGCAATCAATTGCATTTTATCCAGTCATTTTTTAACCAGATCAAAAACCCACCTGCTGACCCCAGGAGCAACATTTCCGGTACGCCTGTAAAATTCAACCTCAAGGTCCATTCTTCTGTATTCTTCAACCAATTCCGGAATCTGAGACTCGGTTTTAAAAGTGTAGAAATGGATATGCCCACCTTTTTTAATATGCTCTGAGACCTTAACGAGGAAATGGTCCATGCCGTAAGGGGTTGGCACTATTGCCCTGTCAAAGCCGTTTTCCGGAACCTCAAATCCTTCAGCTTCCAGAGATCCCGGATGGCTAAGAATAAAATCGGCATCTCCCTGAATAACAGTCACCTGCCTTTCAAGTTTGTTCAGCCGGATATTTTCTTTCAGGCAGGCACAGGCGTCGGGATTTATTTCGATTGCACAAACTGCTGTCCTTTTTCCTGCTGAAGGTAATACAAACGGGCCCACGCCTGCAAAAGGAATCAAAATGGACTCTCCCGGAAGAACTTTTGAAGCTACACGCGCTCTTTCCCAGTAGAGCCTGGGATTGAAAAAAACCTTTCTTACATCCATTTTATATGTATAGCCGTTTTCCCTGTGAAATGTTTCCGCGGATTCTCCGGAGAGAAGTTCAAAATGAGCTACCCTGCGCTCTCCTTCGAGTTTGCTGACCTTGTTGAGCACAGCCCGGGTGTTTCCTCTCATGGAAAGAATCTTTGAGACAATAGCCTCTCTATAAGCCCCTAATTCCGGAGGAATCGAGATTATTGCAATGTCCCCTATATAGTCAAAGCGTTTCGGAACCCGGGGAAGCAGGGGTTCTTTAACTATTCCTTTCATCGCATCTCGAAGGGTTATTCTGTCTCGATAACTCATCCAATAAACCTCTATCAATAAACCTCTATCTGGAAAGTTTACAGGCTTTTGTCCTTTCAGCCGTTTTTTATTAGCATGCTGGGAGGCAAGAAGAAACACCGCGTATTTGCATCCCTTTCTACTTATTAAAAAAGGTCAGAAAAACATTCTCTTTATGTGTCTTGATTTTTGTCTATGTTCGGCTTTTCTGACAATTTTCTTTGTCAGTTTATTAAGAAAATATGTGTCTTTGCCTTTCATACCTTCAAGATTTGAAATTTCTTTGTTATTCCTGACATGCCTGGTAAATAGCCTCATGAGTTCAGGCTGTTGAATTGCAAAAGAGGTGAATCTTGTATCAAGTGTGAAAGTTACCGCATAATCAGTTTCTGTCCTTACTGATCGTCCGATCGCTTGAATAATTACAATTGCAGTCTTATACACATATGAAAGCGGTCTCAATTTCATTTTTTCTTCGAGCTCTTTACGCCTTGCTATTCTGGTATCTGCTAAATCAGGGTAAGGAACCTTAATTATGACCTGGAACCTGGAAAGATCATCTTTCAGATCCACGCCTTCTGTCATGGAAGGAGAGACTAACACAGTTCCTTCTCCTGTTCGGGACAAATGCTCCTGCAGCTTCTCTTCCCGGTTTGCCGAATTATGGCAAATCAACCTGTCCTTATAAGCAGAATATTTCTCTATAAAATCTGAAATCCTGTAAGTAGAGCAATGAATGATCCCTTTATCCTCAGGGAACAGCTCCAGGATCATATCAATTCTTTCTACCACTTCTTTGAAAAATTCCTCTTCCTCTTCCGGGGTCTCGTCCTTATAATATTTGAAATTTGCAATCCCCAGGTTAAAGACCTTATTCTTTTCTATGGGATACACAGGCGGGATTTCGATATATTCGATCTCTGCTGGATTAATGCCTAAATCATTAGCTACCATTGCAGGGTTCAGAATCGTTGCTGACATGATGATATTGATGTTTCCCAGTCTCAGATACCTGTCATATGCGTACCGGCTAATCCGAACAGGCTGGAATTCAATACCTTTTAGACCTCCTCCTTTCTCGAAAAATTCCTCTTTGACTACCCAGTTATCCAGATTTTTTGAAATATCCTTTAAAAACGGCTCAATCTTATTCATCCTTAGACTATTCACTTTCTGCAGGTCCATATTCAGGTCATCGAGCCTTTGAATTTTACCCTGGATCTTTTCCTGAATGTCCTGTGTTTCAGAAGCTTTAGCAGTTTCCAAACTGTGTTCCAGATCTATTTTCTTTTGCAGCTCTTCTTTAGCAAGCTTTTTGATGTTTTCTTCTGCCAATATAGCAGCTTCTCTCAGCTTCATTAACCAGCCCGCATGCAGTCTCACTCTCTGCTCATTATCCATATCAGCATCGGGAGTCACAAACTGTATTTTAAAATCACCTGAAAATTTATTAATCAAAGTCAAATTTTCATATACGATAGGCACTTTGATAAAAGCAATAATCATAGCTTCGATATTATGTCCTTCATCTGAAATCAGGACCTCTCTTCCTGCAAAATCCCCTGCAAAATTAGCCTCATGCAGTAGATACTGGTAATTGTGGACCACTCCAAAATTATTCAGAGCTTTTGCCTTGTCTATCCAGTATTCACATCGTTCCGGATCCCCGGCGGGTCCTGTCCAGTATTTAGTACAGTGGTCTCTTTCAGAATAATAAGCAGGATATTTTGTTTCTTTTGTCCCGGGTTTTCGAGAGCACATTAACTCCTGAACAACGCAAGCTCCCAGATCACAGGTTTTTCCGTCATTCCGGGTTTTACATACGTAGTTGGAACGGCCCTTGACTGTCAGAAGATCTGGGAAATCGGCCAGATACTGGTCCTGCAGTGATTTTGTAGCTGTGCAGACATATCCTTCCCCGAAATATTTCATCACAGCATAAGCAATAGCACTCTTTCCCACTCCAGTAGGAGCCTGGATTAAAATGTATTTTTTTCCCTGTTTAATCGCCTGTTCTATGCCTGTAAGCACAGCTACCTGCGCATCCCTGGGAAGATATTTTTTAGGAAAGTATTCTAAGATTTCACTCTCTCCCATTTTCTCTTCTTTGAAAGGGGCTATATTTAATATATAATTTTTTCCAAAAATCGTTGAGCACTCCCTTCTGACTGAAAACGAATAAGTGATATATGGCTCAAAATTAAAAAGCTTAAATGGGTGGAAAAGAAGATAAACAAAAGTGACTTTAAACGGCTGTTCCCGAATTATATGCAGGAAATTTTTCCATGAAAATAGTTATAGAAACTCCCAAATACAGTTTTTTGAAATACCGAAAAACAGAAAGAGGCTATGAAATAGCTTTCTTTTCTCCCATACCCACCATATTTAACTACGGCTTCATAGAAGGTACAACAGGTCCGGACGGTATGGAAGAAGACGTGGTTGTTCTTGGTCCTCGCCTTCAAAGAGGAAGCACGCTTGAAAGAGAGGACTTTGATGGAATAGTACTGTTCCTTGACAACTCAATCCGGGATGATAAGAGGCTGGTATATATAAGTGGTTTCCGTTCCCCAATTCTGCTGTCATTCTATTTCAGGCTTTATGCCCTTTTCAAGATTTTTCTCTATGCATTTCGTGAGAGAAAACTCACAAAATGCCGGTTTGAAGGAATAACAGATTTGAAAGACAAACAGTCTTAATATCAGTCCTCTTGAGCTCAGCTCACTTCTACAATCCATAAATTTGTCTGCCTGAACGAGCGCAGCAAATGAAACGGATAGCGTACTCCTGAGGCGCAATTCGGGCTGGACAGGAACGCCCTGGTATGGCAAATATAGTTTTAAGGGTCAGAGTTAAGAATTTTGAACCAGGCATTATTTTTTCGAAAATATCAGCTGTCTAAAGGTGGAAAATCCCTGTTTAATTTCTGTTTTAATCTTTTTTTTCAGTTTTTTAATGTAATGGTTATAGCTAACTAAATATGTATTAATAGATATAATCTTCATATCTGATAATACAAAATTTTAGAAAAAAGTTTTTTAGTAATACATTTTTTTCGGAAAGTATTTATAGTTATAAAGGTTTAAATCCTTCAATTATAATTATTGCTTGAAAAAATAACACTTTAGTAGTGTTTTTCTTCATGGAATTATTATTAAAAAATAAGTCATTCCAGCCGGTACAATACCTGCCAGAAACTGCTGTCAAAAGAATTCAGGCTTTAATAACAATCGAGGAGGAGTTTTGATTAAGAAAAACCAGCAATATTTGCTCATAGGCTCAATAGCCATAATAATAGCAGCTGTCATTGTTGTCAGCTCAATGTCCAGCCCTGCTGAGGATTCCATGTCCATTGGCCCGGATTTCAGGGATGCCGGAGAAACGGCAGCCAGTGGATCTGAAGAACTTAATTCCCAGGCCTCTGATGAACTGGTTGCAGCCGTAGGGACCCATGGGGGAGAACCTGAAACGGGCTTTAACCCTATAACCGGCTGGGGAAACAGCAGAGAACCTCTGGTGCAGAGCACTCTTTTCAAAATGGATAGCGAGGCAAATCTGATCAACGATCTTGCTACAAATTATACGGTTAGCGGTGACGGACTGAAATGGACCGTTACAATAAGGGACGACGTTAAGTTTCATGATGGAGTGCCTTTAACAGCCAGAGATGTGGCATTCACATTTAACACGGCAGCAAATTCCAGCGGGAGTTTGGATTTATCCATGCTGGAAAATGCTGTAGCAGTCGACGATTATACCGTTGAATTTGAGCTGAACGATCCTCAGTCTACTTTTATCAATAAACTCGTAGCTCTTGGCATTGTCCCTGAGCACGCTTACAGTGAAACTTACGGACAGAATCCGATAGGTTCGGGCCCATATAAGTTTGTGCAGTGGGATAAAGGGCAGCAGGCAATCTTTGAAGCAAACCCTGATTATTACGGACAGAAGCCTTACTTTAAAAAGATAACCATGCTTTTCATGGGATCTGATGCTGCATTCGCGGCAGCAAAGGCAGGACAGGTTGACCTTGCTGAAATTCCGGCTTCGTATGTCAATCAGGAAGTAGATGGGATGAAAACAATATCCCTTGATTCTATTGATGCCCGTGGAATAAGCTTCCCCCTGCAGGCAGATATCGGCAAAAAAACTGAAAACGGCTACGCGATTGGAAATAATGTAACTTCTGATGTGGCAATAAGAAAAGCTTTGAACATCGGGATAGACAGGCAGGCCTTAATCGACGGTGCATTAAACGGACAGGGAGAAGAGGAATTCACTGGTGTGGACAAATTACCGTGGGGCAATAAAGAAGCTATTTTTGAAGACGGAAACATCGAAGAAGCAAAGGAAATTTTAGCCGAAGGCGGCTGGGCAGATACTGACGGCGACGGCATTGTTGAGAAAAACGGAGTAAAGGCCGAATTTACTCTCTTATACCCCTCCAATGCACTTGACAGGCAGGCATTAGCCGTATCCTTATCCGAAGAAGCCAGAAAATTGGGGATAAATGTAAAAGTAGAGGGTAAAAGCTGGAATGAAATCGATACTCTTGCCCATTCGACTCCTGTACTTTTCGGTTTTGGATCGCTGGACCCGACTGATATTTACTTAAAGTACTACAGCAAGAGCTACGATCCTTCCAACTATAACAATATAATAATGTACAATAACTCTGCTGTGGACAGCTACCTGAGAACTGCCATAACCAGTTTTGACGAAGATACTGCTAACGAAAACTGGCAGCTGGCTGCCTGGGACGGAACAACAGGATTTTCCGAAAAAGGAGACGCTACATGGTTGTGGATGGCTACCATTAATTATGTCTACATTATGGACGACGACCTGGATATAGGCACTCCCAGAATACAGCCTCATGGTGCCAACATCTTTGGGAACATCCTGGAATGGAAACGCGCATGAAATTAAACAGGGATTTGAATGTACACTTCAAATCCTCTTATTTTTTAAGATCTATTCTGGTGGTTTTCTTTATTCAATAAACAGTATCTGGAGGAGTTCCTATCAAGAAAAACCAGCAACATCTGTCCTCAGGGACATTAATCGTAATTATAGCAGTTATTGGTATTATCAGTTTTATGTCCGGTTGTGTATCCAGCTCAACGGATAGTTCTGAGCTCGGTTCTGCATCAGGTTCAGAGTCAGGTTCTGCATCAGCCAGCCTGGATTCCGGGGCTTCTGATGAACTGGTGGTGAACGTATATTCGCATACAAAGGAACCAGCAGCAGGATTTGACCCCCTTCTTGGCTGGGGATGCGGCCATGTGAATTTTGAGCCGCTGATACAGAGCACCCTGTTTAAATCGGCTGATGATGGGAGTATAATCAATGATCTTGCTACGGGTTACTCTGTCAGCCCTGATGGGAGGACATGGACTGTAAACATCAGAGATGATGTCAAATTCACAGACGGAGAAAAATTAACAGCAGAAGACGTGGCATTTACCTTCAATACTTCTGTAGGGAGCAATTCCGAACTGGATATGAGCAACCTTGAAAGTGCTTCAGCAATAAACGATACCGCAGTCGAATTTAAGTTAAAAGAGCCTCAGTCCAGTTTTATATGGAGGCTCAGGTACGTAGGAATTGTACCGGAACATGCATATGAAAAAGATACCTATGGGCGCAATCCGATAGGGTCAGGCCCGTATAAGCTGATACAATGGGATCGGGGCCAGCAGGCGATATTTGAATACAATCCCGATTACTATGGACAGGAGCCGTACTTCAAAAAAATAACCATGTTATTCCTGGATAAAGACACTGCATTTGCAGCTGCAAAGTCCGGGGAAGTGGACATAGCTGAAATTGAGATCAACAATGTAAACCAGACTGTGGATGGGTACAGCATAATTTCCCTTCCCTCATCAAGGGCATTTGGAGTCTCTTTTCCTATGCAGAATAATACCGGCGGTAAGAGCCTTCAGGGAGATCCGGTAGGCAATAATGTAACAGCCGATATAGCAATCCGGAAAGCTTTAAACACAGGCATAGACAGGAAAGCCATACTTGACGGAGTATTGTACGGAAAAGGAGATGTGGAATATACCGGAGTGGACCAGAGGGAATTCGGAAATCCTGAAGCTAAAATTAAGGACTCTGATCCCGAGGAAGCCATAAAAATACTTGAAGCCGCAGGCTGGAAAGACACTGACGGCGACGGGATCCGGGAAAAGAACGGGACAAAAGCTGAATTTGACCTGTACTACTCTTCATCTGACCAGACAAGGCAGGCTCTTTCAGTAGCTGTTAGCGAGCAGGCACAGAAACTGGGTATAAAAATAAACCTCAAAGGCACAAACTGGGATGAAATATATGCTAACCAGTACAGCTCAGCTGTCTTATACGCTTACAGCAGCATTGATACCTTCAATTTATACCAGCAGTACCACAGTAAAGAAGCAGATGATACTTACAGGAATCCAGGACTTTACAGTAACCCTGTTGTAGACGGGTATTTGGAATCGGCTTTAAGGTCTTCAAACCAGGACGAGGCTACAGAATACTGGCAATTAGCTGCGTATGACGGCAATACGGGTTATGGCCCTGCAGGAGATGCAACCTGGCTATGGCTGGTTACAATGGATTATCTGTATGTGGTGGACGATACACTGGATATGGGAACTCCAGAAAAGAATGCCGGATCAGATATTTTAGGAAATATCTATGAATGGAAAAGAATAGACGAATCCAGCTCGGCGTCCAGTGAGTAATAAACTTCCAGTGAGTAATAATATGCAGTATTGTTTTCTGCAAATATTACTCATTTAATCTTTTTTATCTGAAATCAGGACATCGCAGGAGATAATTGAAGAATACGTCAAAAAGCCTGTTTCGCTCCATGAGTATGAAATTTTAACTGATTATTCGCAATAGATAGAAGCAATTTGAGATAGAATTGTTATAGAATAACTATGTATGAGGGAATTGTGTGTCGGACAATGCAAAAATATCGGGATTTATAGGAAAAAAAGTACTTCGGCTAATAAGCCTCTTACTTGTAGTTTCTTTTGTAAGTTTCATGCTCGTTCAATACTCGCCTATAGATCCTGTTCGAGCTTATCTTGGAGAAATGTCAGTAAGTGCAGAGCACAAAGCTAAACTTGAAGAATACTGGGGAGTTAACACTCCTCCGAAGGAGAAATTCCTTAACTGGGCTGGAAGTCTCCTCAAAGGGGATTTTGGAGATTCGCTGATTTACAGGATGCCTGTAACTGATGTGATTAAAGAAAGGTTTACAGCGTCTCTGGCTCTGATGGCTTCTTCGTGGCTGATTTCAGGTGTTCTGGGTTTTATTTTAGGAATAGCATCCGGAATGTATAAAGGGACGCTGTTTGACAGGGCAATAAAAACCTACTGTTATGTATTGACTGCTACTCCAACATTCTGGCTGGCTCTGGTTCTGCTGATGGTATTCTCAGTTCAACTGGGCTGGTTCCCCATAGGCTTAAGTGTACCCATAGGCGTTACGGCTGAGAACGTAACTTTTTTTGATAGGATAGAGCATTTAATCCTCCCTGCCCTGACTCTGAGTATACTTGGAGTTGCACAGATTGCAATGTTTACCAGGGAAAAATTAATAGAAGTAATGTCCAGCGACTATGTTTTATTTGCAAAGGCCAGAGGTGAAAAAGGGCTGGACCTTGTCTTAAGGCACGGGATTAGAAACGTTGCCCTTCCTGCCATTACCCTGCAGTTTTTAAGTTTTAGCGAGCTTTTTGGAGGCACGGTTCTGGTTGAACAGGTCTTTTCCTATCCCGGAATCGGGCAGGCTACGGTAGCAGCGGGCTTAAGGTCTGATGTGCCGCTTCTTCTGGGAGTTGTCCTTGTAAGTGCTGTGTTTGTCTTTTCTGGAAACCTTATTGCTGATATCATCTATGAATTCATAGATCCAAGGATGAAACAGCAGGAGTCAACGACATGAGTACTGCTGTTGTAACCGTTAACCGAAGCTTATTCCCCAGGCTGAATTTAAGGCAGAAGACGCTTCTAATTATAGGCTTCACTTCCCTTTTATTGCTTGCAATTGTTGTTTCCAGCCTCTTTGTAGACGGCGATTCCCTGCCCACGGATTTTAGCTCCAGAAACCTTGCTCCTTCCTTTGAACATCCTTTCGGGACCGACTGGATGGGAAGGGACATGTTTACAAGAACCCTTGAAGGGCTGGGACTGAGTATAGTGATCGGGGCTTTTGCTTCCCTGATCAGTGCTGTGCTTACTGTTATTCTGGGCTTACTTTCAAGTGCAGGAAAAGCCGCAGATTCATTTGTATCCTGGCTTGTAGACCTTTCTCTTTCAATCCCTCACCTCCTGTTAATAATCCTTATTTCCATAGGTCTGGGAGGAGGAGCAGCAGGAGTTATTACCGGGGTTGCATTAACTCACTGGACAAGCCTGACAAGGGTTGTAAGGGCAGAAATCAAGCAGCTAAAAGCCCAGGAATACATCCATATCTCCAGAAATCTCGGCAAATCAAAGTGGTGGATAGCCACAAAACATATCCTGCCCCATTTAATCCCCCAGATCATACTGGGTACTATTTTGCTGTTTCCGCACGCTATTTTGCACGAAGCTTCGGTCACGTTCCTGGGGTTTGGGCTTTCACCCCATGAGCCGGCAATCGGTATAATTCTGTCAGAGTCCATGAGATACCTCTCAGCAGGATACTGGTGGCTTGCCTTCTTCCCGGGGTTATCCCTGTTGATTGTGGTCCTGGCATTTGATATGATAGGAGAAAATTTAGGAAAGTTGATGGATCCTAAAAATGCTCACGAATAAACTTTACATGAGTGAGTTTCATACGAGTAAATTTCACACGAGTAAATATGAATTTAGAGGGTGTCAGTATGGGAAACAAAACTGGAATAAATGCTGTAGGAAAGAAGGAAACTGAAGCTCTATTAAAAGTAGAAGACCTTTCCCTTTCTTTCATTCAATATGCCTCCGGACTCAGGCAAACTGAGTTAAAAGTAATCTGTAATTTGAGCATAGAAGCCTATAAAGGCGAGATTTTAGCTGTTGTCGGCTCGAGCGGTTCCGGAAAAAGTCTTCTTGCCCATGCAATTCTGGGGATTTTGCCTTCAAACGCGAAATCTGGCGGGAAAATGGAATTTGATGGACGGGAACTTACCCAGGAGATAAAAGAAAAAATCAGAGGGAAAGAAATAGCTCTGATTCCTCAATCCATAACCTACCTGGATCCCTTGATGAAGATCTCTAATCAGGTAATAGGCTGTGTTGAAGGGAAAGATGAGAGTTCAATGAAGAAACTCCAGAGAGACATTTTCCGGAAATATGATTTAAAGCCTGATGTTGAGGGAATGCTGCCCCATGAGTTATCAGGAGGGATGACCAGAAGAGTTCTGGTTTCCACTGCCGTAATGAGTTCTGCAAAGCTAATAATTGCAGATGAACCAACCCCGGGGCTGGATGAAAAAACTCTGAATGAAACCCTGAGCTACTTCAAAGACATGGCAAACAGGGGCTGTGCAGTGATACTGATCACTCATGACATAGATGCTGCACTGAAAATATCCGATAAAATAGCCGTATTCTATGCAGGCACGGTTCTTGAAGTAGCCAATGTTGAGGATTTCAAAAACGACGGAGAAAATTTGAGGCACCCATATACCCGTGCACTCTGGAACGCACTTCCCCAGAACAAATTCCAGGCGATTAAAGGGCATCAGCCAATGCTGGATGAGGTGCTGGACGGATGTATCTTTTATGACAGGTGTTCTAAAAAGAATGAGATTTGCTCAAGAGGCATTCCTCAATTTAAAAAGATTAACGGAGGAGTGGTGAGGTGCAATAATGTGTCTTAAAGGTGAAAATATCAGTTTTGGGTATAAAAAAAATAATTTGATTCTAAATAATGTCAGTATATCTCTTGACCGCGGAGAGGTACTGGGTCTTATAGGAGACAGCGGGAGCGGGAAATCAACCCTGTGTAAAATACTTGCTGGCTACGAAAATAACTATCAGGGAAAAGTAAGTATTGACGAAAAAGAAGCCTCAGGGAAGGGATACAATCCCATACAGCTTGTTTTCCAGCATCCTGAAAAGGCTGTTAACCCTAAATGGAAAATGAAAGATATTTTGAACGAAGGGAGTAACATATCACAGGATATTCTGGATTCTTTCGGAATAAAAAAAAGCTGGCTTAACCGGTGGCCCAATGAACTTTCAGGAGGAGAACTTCAAAGGTTTGCTCTTGCAAGGGCTCTGGGCTCTGAAACCATGTATTTGATAGCCGATGAAATAACCACAATGCTGGATGCGATTACTCAGGCCCAGATATGGAACACGGTTATGGACATAGTTAAGGAAAGGAATATTGGGGTGCTGGTCGTAAGCCATGAAAAAAATTTAATTAAGAAGTTATGTCACGATGTTGTTTATTTTAAAGACATTAACAATGTCTGACAAACAATGTCAGACTGGAAAATTCTTTAACTTAATATCAAAAAATCAATACCTATAAACTCAAACATGAGAATTCAGGTCCGTTTATATCCTCATTCCCTTTAATGTCCCAGCTATCCTCCTTCTGGTTTTTAAATACCCGGAAGATGAACCAAAAGACCTGACTGAAAGGAATACGAAAAAAATAAAGAATGACAACATTATAGTTTCAATTTTTTCAGAGTAGTTAGCATGAAAAAACACCCTTTGCTTAACAGTAAATTCTTTCACGGCAAGTTTCTCCTGACCATGACCATCAATGCGGCGACAGGATACATGTCAAAGATTAATGGCTTCAGCCGGAATGCGTGTTTATTTCTGGGATACATTTTTCTCATCTCTTTGAGCCTGGGAATTTATGATGTAATATTCAATCTATATATCCTGAGACTCGGATTCAGGGAGGACTTCCTGGGGCTTATGCTCTCACTTGTTTCCATGTCCACCGGCCTGTTTGCAATTCCTGCGGCTACGTTCTGCGACAGGGCGGGCAGAAAAAATACTCTTTTACTGTCCTGCCTGCTGCTTCTGATATCTTTTGCAGTCCTGTACACCACCACATCACCTCTTCTGCTGGCTTTATTCAGTGTTCTCTACGGGGTATCTTCATCTCTCAAAATTGTCACAGCGTCCACATTCATGGTCGAGAACTCCACTAGCTATGAAAGGATGCACCTGTTTTCGATGTACTACCTGTTATATACCATAGGCGTTATGCTGGGAAACCTGGCAGGAGGTACTTTACCGCAGGTCTTTATCAAGTTCCTGGACCTCGATCCCGCAGGACCGGGAGCTTACCAGCTTTCATTATATGCATCTTTAGCTGCTGTACTGTTTTCCCTGCTGCCTCTTGTATTTATAAACAGCAAAGAAACCATGCTGACAGATAGGCCGGCTCTTTTCTCCACGCTTTTTTCGACTTTAAGGTCAGGAACGATCAGAAAACTGATTTTGGTAAATGGAATCATAGGCATGGGATGGGGGCTGATTCTGCCTTATTTCAATGTTTACTTTGATATTGTTCTCGGAGCCGATTCCAGACAGATAGGCGTAATCTTCTCCATTTCCCAGCTTGTAATGATGTTTACCCTGATGTTTGTTCCTGTACTTACAGAAGGGTTCGGAAAAGTTAAGGTCATATCCCTTGTCCAGCTTGCTTCAATTCCATTCCTTTTACTCTTCACCTCCACATCCGTACTTTCAGCAGCTGCCTTCGGATATATTATGAGGACAGCGATAATGAATATGGCAAACCCGATTATGAGCAGTTTCAATATGGAGATAGTAAGCGAAGGTCAAAGGGCAACTGTAAACAGCCTGATATGGATGAGTTGCTATACCTTTGTAGGCCTGAGCACCTGTGCAGGAGGTTTGATGATGGCTCGTGCTTATTATACCCTTCCGTTCCTTCTGACCTGTGGGATTTATGGGGTGGCTGCCGTACTTTATTATGTGTTCTTTGAGAAAATGGAAAAACAGCAAAAAATTAAATTGTGCGCGGCAACTCCACCCTGAGACGGTATATTCTCCGGCTTCCCGCTCAGTTTCCTGGAAATATATTATTCTTTAACAGGGATTCTTTTACTCAGGCAATCGAAACTTTGCGGATGAAGGTTCACTTCCCTTATTTTAAGGACATCGTATTCGTAACCCTCCGATTTAATAAACAACTCTCAACAGGCTCAGAGAATTATCAGTGGAACTGGTCCAGTTCATCGATACATGCGGCACAGGGGTTCTATTGTAATCACTACGAGGGTTCTTTTTTCATAATCAACTCTATAAAGCAGCCTTAAATGCCTGGACCTGAAACGGAATATTTTTTCCTGGTTTTCGATTATTCTTTTTGCGCCCTGGGGTACGGGGTCAAGAGCAAGCTCTTCGAGGATTTCTCTGACCCTTGAATGCGTACTCTCATCGGCTTCCTTCAAAAAATCCTGTGCAGGAATGTCAAAAAAGACTTCGAACATTTAAGGTCCTCATTTAATATTTCTTTAGATTTCTGTTTATTTAAGTTTTCTTTCGGCTCTTTAGATTTCCATTTTCTCAAGTTTTTTTAATGGTACAAGTCTTCCTCTCTCTTCATTTTCAAAACTTCTGAAAACAAGCTCTTTTTCTTCTGCGGTGAGCAGCATATCTATATCCACCATATGCTCCTTTATTTCCGCAAGCTGCTTCTTTATGAAGGTGAGTTCCTCAAAAATTTTTTTATCTATTTTCTCCCCGGTCATTGAAATCGCTGCCTGTGTTTACATGGATTAAAGATAATATAGATTACAGATAATTAATTGCCAGTCAATGTGTATAAATAGTTTTAAAGAGTTGTTTCAGCTTATCTTTAAATGTACCCTTATAGATGCTACCCGCAAATATTACTCCCATTATACAGAGAGTCTTCTGGTAAAGAGTTATCTTCTTACTTCTTCATCAAAGTATCGTGAAATCAGCTATCTGAACAAATTTAAATTCAAGATGCCCAGATTATATTATTTATCTTTATATGTCTACAGTAATAAATAACTATAAAAGCTGTTAAATCAAAAGGTAATTATTATAAGAATGATAAAATTATGAATGAAATCTCGAGTCTGTAAAGGGCAGGAGTAAAAAAATGGTAACCGACAACCTCGGGTTTTTTATCTATGTATTCTCATCCATTTTTGTGGTTGTTAGCCCTATCAGCGGAGTTGTAACTTTTATCTCCCTGACAAGTAAAATGACCCAAAAAGAAAAAAATGATATCGCCAAAAAAGCGGTAACGCTTGCATGTGTAATTGCCCTCTTTTTTGCAGTTACCGGAAGCATGATACTTAAGCTATTCAGCATCAGTGTTGATTCGCTAAGGGTTGCCGGAGGACTTCTGCTTTTCAGCATAGCGTTTGATATGATGCATGCAAAGGTATCAAGAGAGAGCATCACAGAGGAAGAAATTACCCAGTCGCAGGAAAGAGAAGATATCTGGGTTTTTCCTATTGGACTTCCACTCCTGACAGGGCCGGGCGCTATCAGCACGGTAATTGTTATAATGGGAATGGCAGAAGGCATTCAACAAAAAGCAATTGTAATTATCTCGATAATAATTACGTTCATAATTTGCCTGTTTATCTTTCTCTTCTCAAGGAGTCTGCATAAATTAATAGGATATAATGGAATGCTTGTCTTTACAAGGCTTATGGGACTTTTGCTTGCGGCTCTTGCAGTTGATCTTACTGCTGCGGGAATAATAAACATATTTGGGCTGACAATTTGAAAGTCAGGTTTGAGAGTTCAAAATTCAGTAAAAACTACATTCTCTAACCTGATTGATACTAACTCACCTTTACAGCATCCTGATTCATAAAGAAAAGATACTAAGGCTTTATCCCCTGGATTCCTGCAAGCCTCTATAAGCTGCTCTACTTCAGCCTGAGTAAGAATAGTGGTATAGGTGGCTCTTTGCGTTTTACCTTTAATTTAATGTTTCTGGCTTGCTCAGGTGAAACGGTTGACAGAAACTTTTTTAAGATAGCTCGATATTGATAAAGGGTACTATCTGTGTAGTTTACAGGCTTCAGGAATCTTAGATATCCATGAAGGTTTTATCTGTGACTTCCCTGCCGTCAAGCCATTTTATAAAAGGTTTTAATATGAATACATTGTTATCAATTGTCCGTTTACTCAGTCCATTGTCCTCTAACCTTTGTAAATATTCATCAAGGAAAGAATCCATATCCATGCTTCAGTAAATAAACTAAAAGATACCACGTTTGAAGGTCTTCTATGATAAAAGAAATCACTGCCAAATATAATGCAGAACAAATAGAAAAAAAAGTAACGCAGTTCTGGGAAGACAGCGATGCCTATCGGAAAACCCGTGAGCATCGCAAAACCGGAAAAAGGCTTTTTTTTGTTGATGGTCCTCCGTACACTACAGGGCATATTCACCTGGGGACTGCCTGGAACAAGATCATTAAAGATTCCATTCTCCGCTATTATTCCATGAATAACCGCTACATCCTTGAGCGTCCGGGCTGGGACATGCACGGCCTTCCAATTGAAGTCAAAGTCGAAGGAGTGCTTGGCTTCAAGTCCAAGAAGGATATCGAGAGCTTCGGGGTAGAGAACTTCATTGAGAAATGTAAGGAATTTGCCATCACGCAGAAGCAGGCAATGACCGAGCAGTTCCAGAGGCTTGGTGTCTGGCTGCAGTGGCCGGACCCCTACATGACCTTAAAAGATGATTACATCGAAGCTGCTTGGTGGACCCTCAAGCAGGCAAGTGAGAAGAATCTCCTTGATGTGGGCAAGCGTTCAGTAAACTGGTGCCCGCGCTGTGAAACTGCAATTGCGGACTCAGAAGTTGAATATTCCGACAGGACCGACCCTTCGATTTATGTCAAATTTAAGGTTAAGGGTAAAGAAAACACTTTCATAGTAATCTGGACAACCACCCCCTGGACAATCCCTGCAAATGTAGCCGTAGCAGTTCATCCGGCTTACGAATATTCCAGGTTCAGAGCGATCAGGCAGGACGGGTCGGAAGAAATCCTTATCGCAGCCACAGAACTTATCAAAAACGTCCTCAAGCAGGGAAGGTATGTGGACTTTGAAGTGCTTGAGACAATGCTTGGAGAAGAGCTTACAAAGCTTGAGTATGAAAGCCCTGTAGGGGACCTTGTGCCTGTCCAGAACGAGATAAAGCACGGTGTTTACCTTGCCGATTTCGTAACCGTGGAAAACACGGGCTGTGTGCACATTGCCCCAGGGCACGGTATGGACGACTTCAACCTCGGGGTAAAGCATAAACTCCCTATCCTCTGCCCTGTGGGCTCAAATGGTTCCTATACAGCAGAAGCAGGGGAATATGAAGGCAAGAATGTCAGGGAAGCAAACCCCATTGTCATTGAAGACCTCAAAGCCCGCAACAGGCTCCTTGCCGAAGGCACTGTTACACACAGGTACGGTCACTGCTGGCGCTGCAAGACTCCTATCATATACCTCGCAACCGAACAGTGGTTCCTCAAGGTTACCGAAATCAAAGAAAAAATGCTTGAGGAAATCGATGCAGTTGACTGGTACCCTGACTGGGCAGGTTCAGCCAGATTCAGGACCTGGGTTGAGGGTGCACGCGACTGGTGTATTTCCAGGCAGCGCTACTGGGGAATTCCAATTCCTGTATGGAAATGCAAAAAATGCGGAAAGCTTGAGGTAATAGGAACAAAAGCTGAACTGCTGGAGAAGGCAGGATTAAAAGGCGATATCGAACTGCACCGCCCTTACGTGGATAAAGTAGCCATACCCTGCGAGTGCGGTGGAGAGAAAAAGCGTGTGGAAGACGTATTTGACGTCTGGTTTGATTCGGCTGTAGCTTCCTGGGCAACCCTTAAGTTTCCGCAGACCCGTGAGCAGTTTGACGAATGGTGGCCTGCTGACTTCATTACCGAAGGGCACGACCAGACCCGCGGCTGGTTCTATTCGCAGCTTGGGGCAAGCATGGTCGGCTTTGGACGGGCGCCTTATAAGAGCGTGCTCATGCACGGGTTCACACTTGATGCAGGCGGAAAGAAGATGTCCAAGAGCCTTGGAAATGTAATCTCCCCTCTGGATATCATAAACAGGTTCGGGGCAGATACCCTGCGTGCCTATGTGCTATCTTCAAGCGCACCATGGGATGACCTGAAGTTCAATATGGAAGAAGTGGAGACCATCAACCGCTCCATCAATATCCTCTGGAACGTTTTCAGGTTCCCGCTGCCTTATATGGCTCTTGACAACTTTGACCCGATGAAGGTCAGCCTTGACTCTGTAAAAGATGCCCTGCGGGAAGAAGACAGGTGGATTCTTTCAAGGGCACAGTCTGTGGTAAAAGCTGTGGACGAAGCCATGAGCGGGTACCTGTTGCATAAAGCAGTCCGTGAGATCATGGAGTTTGCTCTTGAAGACCTCTCACGCTGGTATATTCAGCTTATCCGCCCGAGGACCTGGACCGAGGCTGATGACCCGGACAAGCTTGCAGCTTACTGCGTTCTTTACGAGGTCTATGTAACCATTACAAAACTGATCTCACCTTTCATGCCTTACCTGGCTGAAGAGATGTATCAGAATCTTATCAGGAATGTTGACCCGAATTCACTGGAGTCAGTCCACATGTGCGACTGGCCAGAGGTTAATGAGGCTTATCTTGATCCTGAACTCGAAGCAGCCATGAACACTGTCCGCTCAATTGTGGAAGCAGCTTCAAACGCCCGCCAGAAGGCAGGGAGAAAACTCAGGTGGCCAGTATCCAGAATTGTTGTTTCCCCTGTTAGTGAAGACGCAGCAAAAGCTGTTGAAAGGCTGCGTTCAGTCCTTATGGACCAGACAAATTCGAAAGCAATCGTGCTTACAGGTGTTGGCCAGAGCTGGGACGAACTCGGGCTTGAGGTTATCCCTGACCCAGGAAAGATTGGGCCTGTCTTCAAGAAGGATGCAGGAAAAGTTATCCCTGCCCTGCAGAAAGTTGACGGCTTTGCTTTGAAGAAGGCTTTTGCCGAAACAGGAGAATTTGAACTTCCCCTGGCTGACGGAAGCACGGTTAAAGTCACCACTGGAATGGCAAACTTCAAAGAGACTCTTCCTGAAGGTACGGCGAGTGCCGAATCCAGTGCAGGTCTTGTTTATGTGGATGCAAACCTTACTTCTGAGCTCGAAGCTGAAGGGTATGCAAGGGAAGTCATCCGCAGGCTTCAGGACATGAGGAAGGAACTTGACCTTGTGGTGGATGAAAACATCCGGGTTTCTGTCCGGATCGAGGACGAAAGGGTCCTGAAACTTGTCGAAACCCTGAAAGATTTGATTGCAGAAGAGGTTAGAGCCGATGTCTTTGACCTGGGAAGCGGGACCGGGGTTTCCGGAGCCCTTGTAAAGGACTGGGATGTCGAAGGCATTGCCATGAAAATGGGAATTGCAAAGAAGTAACCTAGCAATTAAATTAGGAAAGCAACTCAACAAAGAAATCTAAGTTCAGACACGAAAAACTGGGAAGGAGTCATTTATATGGATTTTGCTGCCTGGGAGCCAATTTATGAAAGAATCCTTGAAGACTTCGGGTTCGACCGAGAAGGTGATGAAGAGGCAGCCCGATTCCTTTCAGGTATGCTGACTGAGGAGAATACTGTCAGCCTTTCAGAACTTGAATCCATGATTTCAGGAAAGCCTGTCATGGTCTGCGGGAACGCCCCCGGACTCAGGGCTGAACTTTCAAAAATCAAACTTTCCAATTTTATTATAATTGCAGCCGATGGAGCTGCTGCTGTTCTCATGGACCTGGGTCGCGTGCCTGAAGTCATCTGTACCGACCTTGACGGCAATTCCGAAGCTGATATCGAAAAAGAGATTCTTGCCTGCGAGCAGGGTTCGCTTGTCCTTATCCATGCCCACGGAGACAACATGGATAAGCTCAAAAAATATGTGCCCCGGTTCAAACACTTTATTGCAACTACTCAGGCAAAGCCCTTCGATAATGTATACAACTTTGGAGGGTTTAGTGACGGAGACCGTTGCGTTTTTGTAGCCAGAGAATTCGGAGCTGGCAGCATCAAACTGGCTGGATTTGATTTCGAAGATCCCGGAGTGAATCAGATCAAGAAAAAAAAGCTAAAGTGGGCGAAGAAATTAATTAACACGTCCGAAACTTGAGGCTAAATACTGTTTTTCAAAATATGGGTAGTTTAAAAATTAAGAAAAAGTCTTTAAATCGCTTTTTTAGCATAAAAAAGCTTTAAACTTTAGTATAATAGAGTAGTCTCCTGGCGTAGAATATATGTTAGTCGTATTACATCAATATTTTTTTTTGGTTATCTGTTCTAAATCATTTTCGATTTTAGAAACCTTTCTTGAAGAATATATATTTATCACTCTATGTTTCTTTCAACAACGATTAATTGTAAGAATTAGTTATTCTACTAAATATATATAAGTTTTAGTTGTAATTATTATTGCTCACTAGTAAGTTAAATTTAGATTTGTTGCAATTAAAATTAAGACAAATTTAGAAACTATTTGAATGGGTAGCTTGTGGTGAGTATCTAGATGTTAATAAAAGAATAAAAGAAGTCTATGGGGGATAAACTGAAAAGGAGGGGAGAAACAATGTTTGACTGGGCTATAATTACTCAAACTGGCGTAGCACTGAATATCGCTTCATTCGCGTCAATCGCTAACGTTAGACAGTTCATCTTCGCAATCGTTTAAAGGAATTAAATTAACATTATAAAAAATATTTATATAATTGTTAATAAAAGAAATCCGTGGGGTTTAAACTAGAAAGGAGGATAGAAATAATGTTTGATGCAGCTATAATTACTCAAACTGGCGTAGCAGCAAATGTCCTTTCATTCTTTTCATTCGCTAACGTCAGACAGGTTCTCTTCGCATTCGTTTAAAGGAGTTTAATCAATAATTGATTTAATTCCAGAAATGGTCACTATTTAGAGACATATAATAAGGAGTTTTCTAAACTTCTCTTGTCTCTAAATAGCGGCTAGTTGCTTTTTGTGGGTTCGACTTCATACCATTAATTAATGGTAAAAATTTATTCAATTAATGTATGATGGTTAACAAGCAAAGAATCCAGAAAAGTGGGGACTGCCATTTTACTTAAAGAATATATAAAGTGGAGGGGATATTATGTTAAACATTAATATACCAATTCAAGTTGGAATCGCTCTAAATGTTCTTTCATTTTATGCTGGTGCATTTGTCGGTCAGATAATTGGCATCTAACCAGGTAAGTAATCAGGACTTACGCGGTTGAACTTGAAAACAGGAATAGTAAGCGGTCTAAATATCAGTAATTCCGAGTAAGTCCTATTAATCTATGATTATCTTAGAGGCTGTCTTAAATTCAAACCATTTCTACAATTGGATAATGACAATGTTAACTTAAAATTCACATTACGCACTCGATGTATGAAATCAAGCACAATAAACATTATGGTTTAAATTCTCGTTTCGGACATTAACAATTTGGTGTTCCTTCTTTCAATTCAAATGTGTAAGTTATATCCCAATTATAGAACCAAATTTAATTTTAAGACACGCTCTTAGAGCACCTGGAACCTTGGAACAACAGGTACTCCCTGATTAACTGGTTGATATTATTCCGAAATGCCTGAAAATGGCATCTCTTGTTCTTTTTTCACTCTTAGCGCGAGGTTTAATCCCTATGGCGTGCAGCAGATAAGCGAACTTAATAACTGTTTTGGGGTCTCCAATTCCTAAATATCAATCAAGGCATGGGAAAACATATTCTTCAATTTTCCAGGTTTTCTTTGCTAGATCTTTTCTTCCTTCATATCCAATATGTCCGTAGCCCTCATTGTGTGTCTCCATCTCTGGAAACTATCCGAAATACCTTGATAATCCTCTATCAAGTAAATTGTCATTCCATATGATGTAATCGCTAATACTTCAATTGCTACATTGCCAGTATTATAAGAATTAACTAACGATTAATTGTAAGAATGATTTATTCTACTATACTTATATAAATTCCAGTTGTACTTAGTAGTGCTCACTAGTAAGTTAAATTTAGATTTGTTGAAATTAAAATTAAGACAAATCTAGATAATATTTGAATGGGTGACTTGTAGCGAGTATCTGGATGTTAATAAAAAATCTATGAGGTAAACTGAAAAGGAGGGGGAGAAGTAATGTTTGATTGGGCATCAATTACTCAAACTGGCGTAGCATTGAATGTCGGTTCAATCTGGTCAATCGCTAACGTCAGACAGATTATCTTCGCATTCGTTTAATCAGTTAAATTAACAAATGCTTGAATGAACAGCTTATGATGTATCTAGTGTTTCGATTCCAAAATTGATTCCTTATTTCTCGGAAAAATCCGTGATCTACGGGTCAATTCAAAATTCAAGTTTTATGAACATATTTCGGAATCGCAGTACTAGTGTCAAGAACATTTAGTTATTGATCGTCTAAGCTCTGAATCCTGGTATGCTGGTGGGGAGCTACTACAGATTATGTTCAAGAATTAAATTGCCATGATACTGGATGTAATAAAAGAACTCTATGGGAATACACTGAAAAGGAGGGGAGAAACAATGTTTAACTGGGCTTCAATTACTCAGACTGGCGTAGCACTGAATGTCAGTTCACTCTTTTCATTAGCTAACGTCAGACAGTCTATCTTCGCATTCCTTTAAAGGAGTTAAATTAATAATTGATTTAATTCCAGAAAAATGGTCACTATTTGGAGACATGAACATAATAAGGAGTTTTCCAAACTCCTTTTGTCTCTAAATAGAGGCTATTGCTTTTTGCGAATTCGACTTCATACCTTATACCATTATTTAATGGTAAAAATTTATTCAATTAATGTATGAGGGTTAACAAGTAAAGAATCAAGAAAAGTGGAGACTGCTATCTCACTTAATGAATATATATAGTGGAGGAAATATTATGGCATTTCTCGTCCTTAATATACCAATTCAGATTGGAATAGCTCTGAATGTCCTTTCTGCTTATGCTAATGCAGGGGTTTTCCAGCTAATTAGCAATTTAGGCATAATTATTTAATCCGGATTTACGCGGTTGAACTGTAATACAGCAACAGCAAGCGGTCTAAATTTCAGTAAATCCTATGTTGTTGCTTGTAATTTTACTTATCAACCGCACAAGCCCTATTTGTGATTAGCTTTGAACAACAACTCATCTTTGAGTCGATCTCAAAATTCAAATTTGCTTTCCTAAATCTTATACTTTATTAAAAAATATTTAACATAGGAAAGTTCTAAAAAAATCGATTTGCTAATTGAGTTTTGGGATCAATTATTTTATGATCCATGTTGGACTACTGTAAAGAAAAAGCACAAAAGAAACTGATGAAAGAGGAATCTATTAATGTTGCCTCATAAAGAATCCTTATCAAAGTTAGAATATTTTAAAGATGTGTTTTTGACGCTCAAACATTACAAATAGTACACAACGAAAAATGTAAAAATCTATTCCAGTCAGGAAGATAAATTAAGTATGCTTTTTTGAACTCTTTGACATTAAAGATTTCACTGTATATTAAAACGTTAATATATGGAGAATTCCTTTTAATATACTTATATAATTATAAATGTTTTCGATTTCAAAATCAAAAATCTGAATGAGGTGGATAATGTTTACTTTGCTTTTCCTGTACATACAGCCACTTCGATCAATGCCACAACTACCCATAAAATGCCTGTAAAAGGAGTACTTTCCGTATCCGGGGGTGAGTTTGAATCTGCTGGTTGCTCAACTGCTTTTCCAGACCTATTTGTTTTGTTTTCGGTCCGAATTTCATCCTGCCATTTTCCCTGAACTTTCAGCTCCTCAATTACTTCTTCCCTGTCTGATACAAGGATGTTTCCCTGGAAATCCTGCGGACACAGTGAAAAGCTGCTTCTTGGGGTCTTTATCCCTCAGCATGAGGAGCACGGATTCGTTCATGGTGAACTCTGCCTGGTCTTCTGTCCAGACATTACTGTCGGTCTCGGTTCTTACCTTTATGGCTTCGGCTTGCAGAGGGTTATAAAGCCATTCTTCAACTGCAATTGTGAAGATTGTATGGTCATAGTGAATATCAATCCTGCTAACCGTTCCTATCACTATTCTGTCTGAAGCGTTAATCTGGTAGGGCATTTCAGAAGCCTCTTCAATCAATTCGGCTTCTGCAGGACCTGGAACCAGGAGCAGGGCAAGTGCAGCTAATATAGAGCATATTCAGTGTTCTCATCGAATTCTCCTGTTTCATATTTCGGATTGATTTTCTCCTGTTTTTGGTTCAATTTCGTTTTTAATTTCCTGTTTTTTCCTGTATTAGCCCTTTATTTTCTGTTTTCTTTCTTATTTGTCATTTGTTTAAGCTGCGGATTTATTTGAACTTTTTATTGCCCCTTCCGAATCATTGAAGGAAAAAACAGCTCTTCAAGGTAGAGATGATGATTTGAGACATAAACTATGACAAAAAGGGTTGAGAGAATCACATTTCAGCTTCAAGAATCTTTGGGAATGTTAATTGAATGGAATCTTAACAAGTTTAATATATTTATTGATGACAAATGTACTTATTCAATGACAAATATAATTATTTGATGCGAATATGAAATGCTTATTCTTTTTTCTGGGGTCGAAAAAAGAGGAGCAATTTCACAATCCGATTTTTACTTTTCCGTATAAAACTACTTTCAAGGATTTCTACAAAACCAAATCTCATTGATGACGTGGGGCAATGCAAAATGAAACATGGAAAATGTCCAAAATGCGGGAGCGAAAATCTCGATACCGGCCATATAATCGGAGAACGTATTGGATATGAGTCTGACAATGAATGCTATTTTACAGGACCCATGCGCGATTTCAAAGTATATGTTTGTTTAAATTGTGGATATGCTGAATTTTATGTGGATATTACTGATAGAAAAAAAGTTGAAAGTTGAAGTGTGAACATTTAAAGGTCAGCAGAAATGGTGGAAAGGTCAAAAATAGCTGTCAGGCAGAAATATGTATCCGGAGACTGCGCAGTTTGAGATGCAAATACAGTACATCATGAGACCTCAGTCGAATGGATACTATTCGATCAGATCCATCTTTGCCTTCCCACCGCATCTAATCTAAGGCATTAAGCCCTACTCTACCACTTTCTTAACATCTATTGCCCAATATTTATTTCAGCTCCTCACCTGTTTATTAAACGACCTGCTCATTTGACGCCTTACATGAGTAATGATCGTAATACTGGCGAAGAACTTATTTATGTACTCCTGAATGGAGAAATACATTTTATGGTTGCAACATTTTGTTATAAATAGCTTTCCAAATAAATCATTAAAGAAACATCTTTTTTTCTTGAGGTTAGATGGGAACAAAAACGAAGGATTGTGATTGCCTGGCCTGAGGGTTCCATCCAGAATTTCTGGAATAACTATTCATAAAAACGTTTTGTGTTTCGCGGGGTTTCGCAAGACGTGAAAAAATGTATATGGGCCTAAAAGGACTGAATGTCCGGTTAAAAAATACTCCTGGTAAAATTTCTCTGGAAATAATTAATAAAACTATATATTTCATATCAATTATATATCTTTAACTTTTATACTCCTGGTTATATTTAATATACGAAAGTCTCGTTATGTATAATGAAATTTCATATTTGCAGGCATAGTTCTACTATATATATGAAATCTCCACTTATTATACTGTCTGGTTTGAAATGAGGTTGCATCCCCTCTTTTAAAGTATCAGTATATCTCCGTTTTTTCAGAGGTTAAGTTCCTGCCAGAATAACTATATAGTTTTACTTCACAAATTATTCTGATCACATGCAAAGACTTAAAATTCTTCCCCTGGTTCTTGACCACCAAAATTATTTCCAAAACTCCTCTGATATAATCCCTCGCAGCATTCCAGTCTCCCCCTGTCTGGACGGGCGTGAGATCAATTTAATCTTCGGTGCACTTCATACTGGCAAGACATCCTTCCTGAAGCAGATTGCAGGCATGCTGCAGGGTCCCAGGGTTTACATTAATTTTGAAGACAGCAGATTTAGAGATCTGGGGCCTGAAAGTTTTCAGGAAATTGAGGAGATTGCAGCCGAATTTTGCAGGAAAGGATCTGAAGCTGAAGAAGGGCTTGAAACCGAAGAAAAATCTGATAACGGAAAATCTGCGGAACCTGTTTCTTATTTCCTTGACGAGATCCAGTATGCCCATGGCTGGGAGGACTGGGTTGACAGGCTTCAAAATGAAGGAGCGCGAGTGTTTATAACCTCTTCTTCTGCAAGCCCTATGAATCAGAATATCTCTTCGCGCTTTGAAAACAGAATAAGAATCCTCAAACTTCCACCTTTTTCCTTTAAAGAATATCTCACTCTGAAAGGTCTGAGAGTTCCAAAACCTAATTTCCTTACACCTTCCCGTTGTGACGAAATGTTATGCCTGTTCCTGCGCTATTTTGAAAACGGCGGCTTTCCCGACATAATAAAAAATAACGACTACAGGCTTTCCAGGAAGTATTATGAGGAAATTCTTCAAAAAGAAATCATTGACAGGCATGATATTCAGGACCCTGAAGGGCTGAAAAGACTTGCAGTTTTCCTCATCTCAAACATGTCATCGGAATATTCCCTGGGTACTCTGAAAAAAGTTAGCTTGATCGATAGCGAAGATACTATCCGCAACTATCTGGACTATCTGGAAGATTCTTTTTTACTGTACCGTGTCCCCATGTTTAACCATGCATCGGAAAATTCGGAAGGAAGAGAGACCGAAAATGGAAAAGAAGTCCCTTGTAAAGTATACGCTGGAGACACAGGTTTCTTCAAGTCAGTGTTTCCCAATTACCCTGACAGCCTGGGATTAAGATTTGAAAACCTTGTATTTCTTGAACTGCTCAGGCAGGGCAAGCAGGTCTCTTATTTCCGTGACAGGAGAGAATGTGATTTCCTTATAACCGAAAAAGACAGCCAGGCTGTTAAAGTTGCGATTCAGGTTTCGATTTCCTTCGGAAGCCCTTCTGTAAGGGAAAGGGAGATTCCAGGGCTTATGGCAGCCATGGAAGAATTCGGGCTTAATGAAGGGCTTATCCTTACAATGGACGATGAAGGGGCCATAGAAATAGAAGGAGAGAACGGGGAAAAGAAAAGAATAATCATTAAATCGGTATGGAAGTGGATGCTGGAATAAAAATTCCAGTTCTTCTATTATTTTTTCCATTGGACAGCTATAATTATGTTCTGAAAATGCTCCCTGAACTGACTAATTTCAAGAGAGCAGTCTCTAACTTTTTGACAGATCGGCTGTTTACCGAGCCAGAATCAAGTTATAAGTACGGATTTTGTTTTTTAATTCAAAAACTTATTCAGGTTTTCTGTATTATTTTCCACTTTTTCTTCTGATTTCTGTAGAAGATATCCCGTCGTCTTCATATTCAGCCATCGGAACAATTTCACAGAACTCAATGACCTCAGGACTGATGCAAAGCTCAACTGATTTCCTGCGAAATACCATGAAGCGTACATTTTTTTCCCTGAAACAATTTAAAATGGCATCCGTATCTAATTTACCATTATAATATTTTGAGTCAAAAATTCTGTTGAGTGTATCTGCCCCAACGATAAAGGTGCTGTCAGGGAAAAGGGCGGCTTTCTGAAGGAAAAGCGGCGCACTGGTCAGACAAACACCACCCATGAAGTTTTCGTTTTTATATTCTCTTAAAGAGTCAAGCCTCTGATTTAAGGAGATAAAATCTATGGGCGGCTTGTCAACGTTCGTCAAAGAAATTTCAAAGTGAACTGGCTCCCCCAGTTTCTCCGAAGCCAGTTTTGCCATGAAAACGTGGTTTCTGTGGCAGGGGTCAAAAGAGCCGGGGAAAACAAGCTTAATCTTTTGGGGCTCAGCAGAACTTTTTGCCCCATTTAAATCGATCCTTGACATAGCCGGGTTTTCATCAGGACTCTCCTTGCTGAACATTTTCTTTTTTAAAAGGTCTCCAACACAACTGGAAACTGATTCATAATTTTCAATTACCTTTTCCTTTCTTCCTTCCCCAGCATCAACATTGACCGGTAAATCAATTTCAGGAACTCCGCAGTGTCGGGCAATCAAGTTAAAAATCAGGAGCGAAGCAATCTTTTCTTCCTCTTCCCTTGTCCTTTCTGCTGTCAGTTCAAGGGTGCAGACACCTGTTTTGCAGGCTGCCTGGATGGAGACATGAACCTCGTGTTTTCTTCCTTCACGCTCATTTGCCGCTCTAAGCTTGCAGGTAGCTCCAATTCCGATAAGATCCTGGCCTGCAAACCCGTTGCCTTTCGAGAGGTCCAGTGCTCTCTGGTAAGCGACCATTGCCATCAGTCTTGCAGTTTTTTCCGAGCAGTACTTTTCAGGCTTCCTGCCGAGGAAGCGGTCCATTGCATCCATGCTATACGGAACAACTGCATCAAGTACTGTTGCCGAGCCGCTGCCGTGGCGGAGAAGTTCCCCAATAATTTCTGCCCCGCCTCCGGTTATTGCAAGAACTGCTTTGCAGGGCGATTTATGGATCTGAAAAATGAGTTCAACAGGCACACTGTATTTATCCGCAGCCAGCTTGTCTACCATCAATCATGTGGATACACTTAACGAGGTTATAAATATTATTATTCACGTCAGATTGCCGTTATTTCTATTCTGATTCAAAACTTCAAACTCCAGGTACACCAATATTTTCGTGTAAAAACGCCGTGAACCCGGTTAAAATTTGATTTTCAAGTGCCGGGACTCTCATCGGTCGTCAAAGCGACCGGCTTTTCTCAAAATGCTAAAATGACTCAAGTGTTGCAGCAAAATGAATATAAACAATTTTACCAGTCTTTTCCATTAAAATACGACTCATTGGTCATCGGTTAAGGAATTTTCTTGCCCGAAAGCTATCGATTTTGCATAATAAGCCTATCTTAAATTTTGGTAAATTTACATGAAATCGATGCCTTGCTCCTACCTACATAAAATCAAATATTTGACAAATGTTGAGGGAATTGACGCAATTTGTCATGATTCCTCACTTAACCGAAGACACATGAAATACGACTAATTTAAACAATTTCTTATTTTACTGGAAAACGTCTGCTATTGTGAGTTTGTTTTTTTCATCAGTCTCATCAAAACTCAAATGTGAAAATTGAATAAAGCAAAGACCCATTTACTCCCACTTAATCCCTGAATAATTCCAGAAAAAAGAGCAACTCATTTAAAAAAATTGGCCTATCATCGACAATAAAAGCCGATGATAGAAACACTTTATATCATTTCTCAGAGAAAGGTTAAGGCTCATACGACTGTTATTTTGTACGTCACTTCCGTTTCAAAGGAAGAGCCATCCGGAAACACCATCTTCCCGTGAATGTAAATCGTATGTTTTCCTTCAGAAAGAGGTTCCAGCATTATCCAGTATCCATCAGCTACTGAGTAACTGGATCCCGGGTGTAATCCGAGAATGTTATCCTTCGGGAGCTTGAATATGAAGAGGTCAGATTCCACTCTATAGTCATCCAAGTTTTTTAATTTCTTGCCATCAACTTTTGCTTCTTTTACCGTTACATACTCCATCTGGTTGTTAGCACAGGCACGTAACTCTTCTTCAGTTTCTCCATTTCCTTCAATTCTTGAGCACTCTCCATTAATTACCGGGAAAAAGAGGGCTTTTCCAGCGGGAATAGTACAGGTTCGTGTTACTTGAATCGGAGACGGCTGCGAACTAATAATGCCTCCAATAAACCATAATCTCCCGACTGCCCTTCGGCACAGAATTCTCCTGTTGTATCTGTCAGAGGATTTCTATCTAAGGGTATTGAAAATGCCCATTTCCACCATTCTGCACTCCACTCCCCATACGTCTTTCCACAAATCACGGAATCCACCGGATAGACTCCGGGGTTTACATCGTCTGCTGCCGCAACCATTGGTGCCAGCACCATTATCCCCAGGATAACTGCTATGAGATTTAGCCGTAATCCTTTCCCATGATAAAATTCTTTTAGTGATTTTACCCCATCAAACATGTTCGACCCTCATATTTTTTTATTGATTTACCCCTCAAAAAAATAAGTTTCCATTTTTCTATTCTTTTCTAAATTTTTTCTGGGTAAGAATATTTTCCATATCAATATTAAACTATTAACATAATATTGCCCACGAAAGTATGTTTCGAAATTAACCTTACCGATTGCTTTTTGTATTCTCGTTTTGATGGAATAATGAGGTTTGCTGGTCTGGTGTTAAGTTTAGAAAATCAGTTCGTAGAAAAGTTCTCAAGGAAAAAACCAGAAATTTGGCCGGCTCAATTTCAGGCAATTTTGCACAAAAGATAATTGTCTCACCAGTGGTGAGAATTTCTCTTTGATATGAAAAAAGTGAAAGTTCAAATGTTTCTGGCAATTTCTGCCGGATTCGGGCAGAATGGAGGGAAATTGTGCAGCAAGCCGCTGCACAATTTTGAGAGTTCTTCACTATATTCACGGTTATTGTGAGTAAGTCCGTTCAAAAATTGCGTCGGTTAGAGTTCTGCGGAAAGATTCATTGTCACTGAACAATTTGAAAAGCTGGGTATCGTCCTTCATCAGTGCAATCATTACGCGAGCAAGAGCTTTGTCATGCTCTATCCTGGCATTCTGTCTGTCCGAGTTTTTCTTCGCGTTCTGATATGCAACGTCTGCAGCAACCCTGGCAGGAATTTCCTCGGTAATCAGCCTGTGTACCCTGTCGCCATCAGTCCATCGGATATTGCCAAACTGATCATTGAAAGTTTTGAGGATATTGCTGAGCCTATCCAGCTCTGGCTCGGGCTTGAATCCGCCGCCTTCTGCCGGCACTGGCTCTATTTCTGAATCTGAATCCGGGAGCTGGATATTCACAACAGCCTGTTTTTCGACACGGTAGCTGTCCATGTCAATTGCTTCAAGGATACCTTTTGAAAGGTCTTCCTCCCTTGGAGCAGGCAGTTTTGGTATCAGGAAGTTGAGGAAGATCGAGAGCTTTTCCCAATCGGCATTCGTGTACGGCAGGATTGAAGCAAGGAAGCCGTAGGTACGGGAGAAAGCTTTTGCTTTGCTTTTGAAGTCAACCTGTTCGTCTTCGTCAAGATGGTATTTGTATCCGGCCACGCAGACATCGAGGATAGGATCAAGTTTGTCTCTATCAGCTCCCCCAAGGTAAAGTTCAACAAACTGTTCTATTTGCTCAGGGGAATAGACCTGATAACTATCAAGATCAGATTTCAGGTCGTGAAGCTTGTTGGGATCAGTCTCATCGCTCAGGATCGTGGTGCGGTAGTAATCCGAAAAAGCATCCTGGATTGTGTCGACGTCGTTCATGAAGTCAAGCACAAAAACGTCGTGCTTTTTAGGATGGGCTCTGTTGAGACGGGAAAGTGTTTGCACGGCTTTGATCCCTGAAAGGACTTTGTCAACATACATCGTGTGCAGAAGCGGCTCGTCATAGCCTGTCTGGAACTTGTCGGCGCAGATAAGGAAGCGGTAAGGGTCTTCCTGTATTTTGTCTTCAATCTGGCTTGATGGAAAACCGTTTAATGAGGCTTCTGTAACTTTTACCCCGCCGTACTCGTGCTCCCCGGAAAAAGCTACGATCGCCTTATAGGGGCTATTGAGTTCCATGAGGTAGTCCCGAAAGGCATGATAATACTGTATGGCACGTTCAATTCCGTTTGTAACCACCATCGCCCTCGCCTGTCCACCGATTTTGTTGAGAGCGAGCACCTGCTCCTGGAAGTGGTCTACCATGATTTCAGCTTTGAGCCGGATGGCGTAATCGTGGCTTTCGACGTACTTTCGAAGTTTCTTCTTTGCTTTTTTGGTATCAAACTCAGGGTCGCTTTCCACCGTTTTAATCAGTTTGTAGTAGCTGTTTACAGGCGTGTAGTACCTGAGCACGTCCAGGATGAAGCCTTCCTGAATCGCCTGCTTCATGGTGTAGCTGTGGAAGGGCCGGTGCTTTATCTTATCTCCATCTTTGTACGGTTCCCCAAAAAGTTCAAGTGTTTTGTTTTTCGGAGTTGCGGTAAATGCGAAGTAGCTGGCGTTGGGAAGCATTTTACGGGCTTCCATCCTCTTTTGCAGTGCATCGTTGATGGTATCTTCAGGATCTTTCTGGTCTTTCGAATCTGAAAGCGCCTCACTCATGGCTGCTGCTGTGCGCCCACCCTGGCTGGAATGAGCCTCATCTATGATAATTGCGAATCTCCGACCACGGTGCTCATTTCCGATCTCATCAAGGATGAACGGGAATTTCTGGACCGTGGAGATGATGATCTTCTTCCCGCTTTCGATGAACTTCCGCAGGTCTCCCGAGCGTTCGGCATGCCCGACTGTCGAGCTAACCTGGGCAAACTGCTTGATGGTGTCACGGATCTGTTTGTCAAGGACACGCCGGTCAGTGATTACGATTATGGAGTCAAAGATTTCCTTATCGTCTTTCTTGAGGCTGATAAGCTGGTGAGAAAGCCATGCAATGGAATTACTCTTTCCGCTCCCTGCCGAGTGCTGGATAAGATAACGGCTGCCTGCCCCGTGCCATTCTGCATGGGCGAGCAGTTTCCGAACAACGTCTAACTGGTGGTAGCGGGGGAAAATCTGCACCTTTTTCTTTTTCCCGGTCTTTTCGTCCTTTTCTTCCACGACCTGCGCGTAGTTTTCAAGGATGTCGGTAAGACCCTGTGGGGTGAGGATTTTCTTCCAGAGATAGTCGGTCTTGATGCCGGCAGGATTTGGAGGGTTGCCTGCGCCGTCGTTGTAGCCCTGGTTGAAGGGCAGGAACCAGGAATTTTTGCCGTTCAGCTGCGTGCAGAACTTCACTTCATGGTCGTCAACAGCGAAATGGACCATGCAGCGCCCGAACTGGAAAAGGAGCTCACGAGGATCACGGTCTATTTTGTACTGCTCAACAGCGTCTTCCACGG
>Ga0208825_1000252_pt1 | contig 54622 bp, 39 predicted proteins | sample AD_UKC113_MetaG_FD_184450 | JGI IMG/M metagenome (GOLD analysis project Ga0208825, IMG submission 184450) | Active sludge microbial communities of municipal wastewater-treating anaerobic digesters from Hong Kong - AD_UKC113_MetaG (SPAdes)... | ecosystem: Engineered > Bioreactor > Anaerobic >... | reverse complement strand
ATATTGATAAAAGTTCTCTAGGTTTATTTTTCCAATAACTTAAATAATTTTAATCACTTTTATTCTTAAATGGTTTAAGATTATTGCCTTTAACCTATTTATAGTTTGGTGGAATTTATCGTTAATCGAAAAAGTGAGTCTATTGAATTATCTTTATAAATTTCAAGTATTTTTTCAAAAAAGCTCTTATTATCTTTATTTATGAATATTTTTAGTATTTTTTCCACGTGACTCATGGGGATTATGTAATTTGAGCCAAAAAAAAGATCTGTTCCATTGATAAAAAAATTATATATAAGATTATTATCAGAAGCAGCAAAATGATTAAGACATGATAGAGAAACTATTGTTTCAGGAAGATCAAAATTATCTTTTAATGAATATGGATTTAAAAACTTTTTATTTATTAAAATAGATGAAAAATCTTTTTTTCTATATCCATGAGCTAAAAGTATCATTATATTGCACAATCCAAATAACGAATATATCTGTTCTACTTTTGTAAGTACAAATTTATTTATTTCGATGTTATTCCATATATTATCAGGAAGCTGAAAGTCGACATCTTTGCAAAGGACGACTTTACTATAATCGACGAAGCTTTTACTTTTACTTTCTATAATCATGGAGTATTTGTCTATAAATAAATCCAGATAAAATCCAATACTCGCATATTTTTCATTATTGTTTAGAATTTTTTTGCTATTTTCATATAAAAATTCACTTTCAAGATTAATATTTCTCATTTTGTTTTCATCGACCAAAAATCTTTCTGCTATATTATTACTAAGATGTACAAAAAATATCAGCTTTTCAAATTTTGCAAAATAAAAAGATAAAATTTCCCATGGAAGGGAAAAAATATTATCAGAAATAAAAAAAAATAAATATTTTGAGTCCATTTTTTCTATCTTTGAAAAATCGATAAAATCAAAAACTTCATTTAAAAATTTATTTTTGTAATCTGTAATTTTTTCCTTTTCTTCTGCCAAAATAGCTTGATTAAGCTTGAAAGAAATATTTAAAAGATATAAATATCTTGATTTTTTGAAAACATTTTTCTTCTTTATTGACAAATTTTTATTAAGATCAAAATAAAATGATGTCAAAATTTCATCTTTTAGAATTAAAATGAAAGAAGATGATATTATTTTAATTCTCTCAAAATTATCTTTATTCAAACTATAAAAAGATCTATTTGCATAATAGTTTTGCTCATAATTATTTTTTATTTGTTCGAAAGTTTTATTTTCTTGTTTGTCTATGATTTTGTTTTCAGAAAATTTATCATTCCACTGAAAGGGACCAAAAGATTGCTCTTCTGTTTCCAAAATATACTGGCAACTCTTAACATCTTCAATATTTATATAAGAATCAGGAGTATTTTTGATTATTTCCTCGATAATATGTTCTGGAAAATTCTTGATCCTGTATTTCTTAACTTTCATATTTAACTCTTGAATTTTTCAACTTTCACAGCTAAGATTAACTCTTCAGATGATACGGTGGTAGAAAATTGAAATAACAAAAAGCACTAATTTGCCGGATAAACCTAAAAAAGTCAATAATGAATTATTGTAAAAAAATAAGATCTATAATTTCTTCTCAAAAAAGTTGCCATCATAAATTTTCAAGAGCATCAGGGGATCTAATATAAAGAGGGAGTAATTCTTCAGCATCAATAAAATATTTTTTTATCTCATCATTTTCTTTAACACAATCAGCAATAATTTTTGTTAAATTTTTAAAATTCAAAGTTACTTCTTTTACATTTACTTTACTGGAAAATTCGGATAATTCTGTGCGAAAAGGATTCTCAGCATTATCATTTAATTTACTCAATTCCATAAAGAATGCTTCCCTGTTATCTACTATAAAGATATCATCGTTATTCATTGAATATAAATTTTTTTTAATTATTTCAAATAAGGTTAGATCATATATTTGAGGATTTAAAAGGTATTTTAAGAATGAATCAGAAGCAGCCCAATTTTCAGGATACTTTGAAAAATAAAATCTATTTTTTTTCCCAAAGATAAGAACATAAATATTGCATTTACTGATATTATTCAAAGTGTATGAGAGTGCAAAGATAGATGGAGTGGGTAATGGTAAAATATATGTTTTTGATCCAAAAGTAAGTCCTTTTATTAGGGAATGGGCTATTCTTACTCCAGTAAATGAACCAGGTCCAATACCTGTTATGACAAGATCTATATCGGTGATTTCTAAGTGAAGAGATTTTAATGCACAATCAAGAAGTAAAAGAGAGTGTTCAGTATGTTGAAAACAAGCTTTAACATCTATACTACAGTATTTATCATTTGAAAGTATAAAAATATAGCAATTTTCTGTAGAAGTATCAAGAAGTAAAATATTCATTATGTTTGAATACCTTCAATATTCATTTTAAATAGCTTAAATCGAAACCAGGAATATAAAATTTTTTCTGTATAATTTCAGTTGCTCGAGTAACTATATAGATCAGTATAAGATAAACTATACCTATAAAAACATATATTTCAAAGTTCATATAAGTTTTTGATGCAAAATTTTTGGAAATATAAAATAATTCAGGCAAGCCTATTGTATAAGCGACAGAAGTATATTGTATAAGATAGACGATCTCATTTGATAATGCAGGTATTGCAAATCTTAAAGCCTGTGGGAAAATTATATATTGAATTGTTTTCCATTTGTTCAGACCTATAGAATACGATGCTTCAAGTTGTTCTTTTGAGATAGCGAGAAATCCACCTTTAAGATATTCTGCTTGATAGGCTGATGAATTGATTATAAATGCTATAATTGATGCTGTCAAAGGAGAAAGTCGTATATCAATGCCAGGAAGGCCAAAGTATATAAGGAATAGTTGAACCATCATTGGTGTTCCGCGTATCAATGTAACAAAGCCAGTAGATAAAATTTTAAAAAATCTATTTCCATATAACATGCCAATTACAAGGAAAATAGCACCTATAAATCCAAAAAATGCAGATAATATGGTTAACTCCAGTGTTATCCCAAGTCCTTTGGTCAAAAGAGGGATATATGGAATTATCTTTTCAATAAATCTCATAGATTCTCCTATTTATGGCCTGTTTCACCATAAAGTTGACTTATCTTACTTAAGAACTCTCTGGTTCGGGGATTTTTTGCATTTGAAAAAAGTTCTTCAGGAAGACCCTGTTCTATTATCTTCCCTTTTTCCATAAATATTACTTCATTTGCTACTGACTTTGCAAATCCCATTTCATGAGTAACGCAGATCATGGTCATCCCATCTTTAGCAAGAGCTTGCATGACAGCTAGAACTTCACCTATTAACTCTGGGTCAAGCGCACTTGTTGGCTCATCAAAAAGGATAAGTAGTGGATCCATAGCTAATGCTCTAGCAATACCGACTCTTTGTTTCTGTCCACCAGAAAGTTGAGCAGGATATTTGTCTTTATGATCAGCTAATCCAACTCTATTAAGTTCATCTATAGCTTTTTTATATGCATCAGTCTTGTTCATTTTTCTAACTTTAAGTAATCCAAGAGCAACATTGTCTATTGCAGTAAGATGATTAAAAAGTGCGAAATGCTGAAATACCATCCCTATTTTTTGTCTAACAGCCGGGACAAGAGTATGTTTTAATGATGTAATTTCTTTATTTTGAAGATAAATTTTTCCCTTATCAGGAGGGTTTAAAAGATTAATACATCGAAGCAATGTCGATTTACCAGTTCCCGAAGGACCAACAATAACTTTTACCTCACCTTTGTTAAGAATAAAAGATACTCCATCAAGAACTTTTTGTTTACCAAAAGATTTTTCGATTGATTCGACTTTTAATAATTCATCTGCCATATTTATTCCTCATTAAGATTTATAAAATCATGAATGTAAATCTATTTATCAAAAATAAACCCTGGTATCTGAAATTTTTTTGACAAAGCATTCAAAGAGTAATAGAATATTTCAAATAAAACAAAGTATATTAAAGCACATGTAAGATAAACAATAAACGGATTTAAACTTGCAGTTACTTTCCCTGAAACTATCGCTGCAGATAGCTGTTGAGCTAAAATATCTCTTCCTGCCTTTAATATTTCAACAAGTCCAACTCCATATGCTAATGGAGTATCTTTTAAAACTATCGTAAATTCATTGGTAAAACCAGGTAATGATAATCTAATAGCTTGAGGGAGAATAACAAGATAAAATGTTTTAAATCTAGAAAGTCCTAATGAGAGTCCGGCTTCGGTCTGTTCTGTCGATATCGATAATACAGCTCCCCGGTATATCTGGGCTTGATAAGCTGATGATCTTAATCCAAGAGCTAAAGCAGCTGCAAAAAACTCTCCGAGATTTAAATAATTACCTAAACCAAAATAGAAGATAAAAATCAATATAAGAGGAGGTGTTCCTTTTAACAACCACTCGTATGCAAACATTAGCTTTTTGGTAAATTTTGAACCATAAATTCGGAAAAAAGTTACCATAATTCCAACGACAAGACCTATTATTATAGAGGTAAAAGTAAGTAAAATAGCAGTCAATGCACCCGATAATAGCATAGGCATGTTTTTAAAAAGAAATAAAAGATTATGTTCAAATATTTCCATTTATCTCCACCTTCGTTTGAATAAAATAAATATCCCTCTATATGCTCATTGACTTTACACAAAATAAATTGCTTATAAACTAGTTTAACGGTTTTATAAGCTTAAAACTTAAGCATTATGATAAAAACTTCAAATCAATAGATTAAAATAAATATTTTTGCAAGTTCAAAATCCAAAATCACATATTGCTTGAAATCTTTGTAAAGAAATCCATTTTAAAATAAAAGCATGAAGAATAACTCCTCATGCTTTTATACAAATTATTACTTTTTATATAACAAAACCTTATGTCTAAATTAAATAAACCTTCAAAAAATGCATATAGTCAAAAAAAAGCTTCAGGCAAAAGGTAATAAAAGATCACTTTATAATGAGACTATGTAACAATAAAAAATCAATAAATATTACTCCACTCATTCTTAGCAACCATATGCTGGCAAACAAGCAAAATTTATTGCCCTCTTACAAGATTAAATTTTGTTTTGCACATTAACACTAAAAGCAATACTTTTCATCTGACTTTAGAGTTTTTTTGTTATAATATATTGCCAAAACATTAATCCAAGACACTGAATTGTTGCCTAAGATCTTTTCTCGGAACATTAAACTTTTGACTGTTATGTGCATGTAGAAGGTCAAGAGTGCATCGTTAGAAGTATAATTTGATTAATTCAAGCCACTGTTGTGAACCTAAAAGTTCTTCGAGAATTTTATTAACTTTTTCAACAAGTTTGGAACCTTTTGGGAATGCAATACCATAGCTTTCATTGCTCTGGATAGTATAAATGATCTTTACAGGTTTAAGTTTTTCATATCCTTTTGCTGCTGAATCATCGATAATAACGCAATCAACATTGCCATTTAATAGTTCCTGAACAGCATTTACATTATTATCAAAACGAACGAGTTGAGTATCTTTCATTTTTTTAGCTTGAATAAAAGTCTCGTCTATATATGCCTCACCAGTTGTTCCTCTTTGCACACCAATCTTAAGTTTAGCAAGTTCTTCTTCTGAAGTAATTGTAAGGGTAGAATCTGATTTAGTAATAATAGATTGATTTGCTGTGTAATATGGGATAGAAAAATCAACCTTCTCTTTTCGTTCATCAGTTATAGTCATAGCTGCTAAAACCATATCAAACTTGTTGTTCTGGAGTGATGGGATGAGAGAATCGAAGTCAATGTCGACTATTTCAAGTTTCTTGTTCAATTTTGTTGCAATATATCTGGCAATATCCATATCCAGACCTTTAAACTCTTTGGAATCCGGGTCAGTGTATTCAAATGGAGGATACTCGGCATTTGTACCAACCTTTAAAAGATCTGAACTTTTCTGACAGGCAAAAAAAGAAGCCAAAACAAGTAAAAGAACAAAAATAATGGTAAATTTTTTCATAAAAATTACTCCTTAAAAAATTAAAAATTTCCATTGCATAAAGATAACTTATCTCAATCTTATTTTAAAATCTATGTTTTAAATGTCAAATCATTTTTAAAATTAAATAAATTTAAGTATCTAGTTGAAATTAAAAGCAATTAAAAGTTTATCAAAATCTTTTATGTTGAAATCTATTAAAATTTAGATTCAATATTTATTTAATATTTATTTTGAAAATTATGATGATACGAATATAATTAGATTATTTCAATACTTTTGACAATAAAACATCTTTACTTTAAAAATATGCATGCTATCTATCTATAAAATGATCTAAGGAGTTTATACATGTCTAAAAAAAAGATCATAATAATGGGTGCGGCTGGTAGAGATTTTCATAATTTTAATGTGCTTTATAGAGATAATCCTGACTATGAAGTAGTCTGCTTTACAGCCACACAGATTCCTGATATTGCAGGAAGAAAATATCCCGCATCCCTTGCCGGGAAACTTTATCCAGATGGTATTCCTATTGAAGACGAGAAAGATCTTATTCCTCTTGTTAAGAAGCATTCTATTGATGAAGTTGTTTTTTCTTATTCAGATGTTATGCACGAGTATGTTATGCATCATGCTTCAAGAGTTATGGCTGCTGGTGCTGACTTTACAGTTGTTGGTTCCAGAAAAACCATGATCAAATCTACAAAACCAGTTATTGCTGTTTGTGCTGTTAGAACAGGTTGCGGTAAGTCACAAACAACCAGAGCTGTTGCTAATATCTTAAAAAAGATGGGGAAGAAAGTTGTTGCTATTCGACACCCCATGCCATATGGAGATCTTGAAAAACAGAAAGTTCAAAGATTTGCTACAATAGAAGACCTTAAAAAGCACAATTGTACCATTGAAGAGATGGAAGAGTATGAACCACATATAGCAAGAGGAAATGTTATTTATTCTGGCGTTGATTATGAAGCTATTTTACGAGCAGCTGAAAATGATCCAGATGGTTGTGATGTTATCTTATGGGATGGTGGTAATAATGATATGCCCTTTTATAAACCAGATCTTCATATTACAGTTGTCGATCCTCACAGACCAGGTCATGAACTGAAGTACTATCCTGGTGAGACAAATCTATACATGGCTGATGTTGTTGTAATAAACAAGATCGACTCAGCTTCAAATGAAAATATTCAGATAGTAAGAAAAAATATTCAGACTGCCAATCCAAATGCTATTGTTGTTGATGCTGCTTCTCCAATTTTTGTTGATAAATGGGAAGATATAAAGGGCAAGAGAGTTCTTGTCGTTGAAGATGGTCCTACTTTAACTCATGGCGAGATGACATATGGTGCAGGCGTTGTTGCTGCTCAAAAATTTGGTGCTGCTACTCTTGTTGATCCAAGACCTTGGGTTGTTGGTAAAATTGAAGAAACCTATAAAAAATATCCATATATTGGCACTTTACTTCCAGCTATGGGTTATTCAGATGCTCAGATTAAAGATCTTGAAACAACTATCAATAAGGTAGATTGTGATTTAGTTATTATTGCAACACCTATAGATCTTTCCAGAATTATCAAGATTAAAAAACCTGCTTATCGAGTCATATATGAGTTGCAGGAAATAGGTAAACCAGATTTGACTGATATTTTGGCTGAATTTGTAAAGAAAAATTTTAAAAAATAGTCTATTACTTATTGCTGTTTTCAAGAGTAGAAAGATAGATCTTCTTGAAAATTTGCTTTTAGCTTTTTACGAAAAGATGATTTATTTCATGTTTTATATAAAAAGGGCTGCTTTTAGCAGCCTTTTTTATATAATTGATAATACTTAAAGTACTTTTATTGTAATAAAGGATGCAACTAAACTGTTTTACTGCCAGTTATTTTCTTTTGCAATTCCTTCTGAAGATTTTTCTGAGTTATACAAAAAATTTTCTGGAACTTTTCAAGATCTTTCTTTGCATTAAAATCTTTTGCACCTATTTTTGCCTTCTATACCAGCTTCGCAATATAAAGATATGTGGCTTTTTGTGGTGAATTTTTTATCTTTTAGTATTCGTAAGAAAATAGGGCATTTATCGGTATAATATATTTATCATTCATCTTCAAACTGCTTGATTTTCAATTATTATTGAATTACTGTAAAATTTCATCCTTTATTTCAATTAGGAAAAATTACAATCAGGAATAATCAATTCTAATATTAGAAGTGATCTTTTACTGACCAAATATAATAGATTTTAGTTTATAACAATTAAAAAAACTTTTTGATTTCCAGTCATATATTTCGATATGCAGATGCTTCCCATGTCCTTTTTTCTGTGCATTTAAACCAGTGTTTCCTCCGTATCCTATCATATCGCCTGCTTTGATAATATCTCCTCTTTTTACGGTAGTTTTATACATATGAAAGTAAAAAATAAACCATTTTTGAGTTGGGTCATAGATTATTACTCCATTCCCACTTTTTGGTGAAATACCGCCATTTTTATAGGATTCGAATGTAGTTCCTCCCTGCCAATCATTCTCTGAGGCTACAACAATACCAGAAGTCATAGAATATATTTCAGGACCTATTTCATATTTTCCATTATTTTTTATCTTGTTAAAAAAGATGTCCAGAGCATTTTGATGATTTTGTGAAAGGGATTTTCTTGTTGGTACAGTATACGTATTGTTTTTAAGTATTTTAGCTTTTTTATTATATGAAATATTTGGTTTTTTAAAATTTGAAAAATAAAAATCAAACAATTCTATAAAACTTTCTCGAACCGGGTAATATATATCTCTATAAAATAAGAAATCTCTGTAATAATCGCTTGATGGATTATCATTATACGCTTCTTTTAGTATGGATCTTGCAAATGCATCAGTGTAAATGATTGATAAAATAATCGTATGGTTGGGAATTATAATATTCATTAATTCATGTTTATCGATTATCTTTTCATCTACTAATTGTTTAACATCTTTAAATATCTTGTTTTTAGACTCAGTATCACTGTAGTTAAAAGAGATAGGGTTCAATTTTAAAGCTATAGCATTTAAGATGGAATCTTTATTATCCTGGAATTTAACAGTAGATAAGTTGATATTCTCAATATTGTAGATCTCCTGAATTAAGACTCCTAATTTATATATATAATGTGCGTGTCGATCATTTCGAAAATTTAAGCCAATACTTTTATAAATAAATTCTGAATCCGCATAGTTATAATAAGATTTTTGATCATAATAACCTTCAGTTATCTTTGAATGAAAAATAGAAACCGGATTTGTCTGATTTTTTGTTTCATTTTCTCTTTGATCGATATTTTCAAAATCGATTGAAGTTTTGTCAGTGAAAAGTTCAAGATAAATGTATAGACTTAAAAGAGAAATTGATGATAATAAAACAAATAGTAAACAGATAAGTAAAGTATTTTTTTTTGCAATCATATTTTTATTCTTTTTTAACATCAATTTGTTTTGGTGATTCATCGGATTGGATTTCAATATTTTTTTGATTATTTTCTTCATCAGTTATGTTCTTTTGATTTTCAATGACTTTAAATACCTTTGTCCCTTCAATTAATGCCAATATATGAGACTTTGTAGCATTTGTAAGTTTAGAAACGTTCCCAACAGCTTTATTTATTTCGGCTGTTCCTTTTGTTATTTCATCCATACTGGATTTCACATTTTGCGATATCTGATTTAACTTTTTTACCGCGTCCAGGATTTCATTATTCCCTGCTTTCATTTCTGAAGCGCTATTTTTAACAGTTGACGTTATTTGATTCATCTGCTTTAAAACTTCGAGAATCTGTTTGCTTCCTTCTTTCTGTTCATTCATAGAAATCTTGGATTCTTCAACAGCTGTATTAACAAATGAAATCTTATCCAGAATAGAATCGAATGCATCTGAAGTTTCCTTTGATTCATTTGCTACTGAATCAATGGATTGCTTAATCTGGTTCAAATTTTGTGATATGGATTTTGATTGATTTGATGTCTGTTCGGATAGCTTTCTTATCTCATCTGCGACAACGGCAAAACCTTTACCATATTCTCCTGCATGTGCAGCTTCTATTGCTGCATTCATGGCAAGAAGATTCGTTTTATCGGCAATTGACATAATAAGTTTTGTAGTTGACATAAGATTTTCAGACATTTTTGTTATTTCTTTGATCGTAATAAAAACTTTATCAAGTTTTGTTTTACCTTCTTCTGCAATTTTCAAAAGTTCTAAAGTATGTTTACCGGAGTTTTCAGTGTTTTGAGCAACAGAAACGATATTTGAAACCATTTCTTCTATGGCTGAAGATGCCTCTGTTATGAATGCTGCCTGGCTTTCAATTATATTGTTAAGACTATCTATGGATCTTGTTAGTTGTTCAACAGCTGCAGATGTCTGAGTTACAGCAACAGACTGTTCATCTATTTGATTTTTGGAACTTTCTAGATGCTTATTGATTTCATAAATCGCAGCAGCGGTTTCTTCCATATTACTTGCCAGATCAATACCAGTATTACTGAGATCATTTGCTTTTAAAAGAACATTCTGAATAACTGTATTCATTGATTTAACAAGATTATTCAGTTGTAAGGCTATGTAACCTATCTCATCATTTGTTTTATCGATAAAGTTAACTCGAAGATCTCCCGAAGATAGCTTTACAATAGGGTCTACAAGTTTTAAAATATTTTTAACAACTACATTATTTGTAACCAGAACAATAAGAATTATCATAACAACTAAACTTGCTCCAAGCTCAAATAAGATATTCCTTATAATTATGTGCGAGTCGTGAAGTATTTCTTCATAAGATTGAGTGACATAAACGAACCATGGAAGGCTATTAAGTTTGTTGTATACAAGAATACTTTTTATGCCCTGATAATCATAATCAAAGTAACCTCTCATTTCATTTGTATGAAGAAGTATATCTATATAGTCAGTCTGGTTCATTGAAGTCATAATAAGATTGGAATCTTTATGATGAAAGCATATCCCTCTTTCATCAACAAGTGCAATAAAACCAGTCTTTCCAAATACTTTGGTGGATAGGTTTTGAAAAGCAAACTTAGAGATAGAATAAGGGGCAAGAAGATAGTAAACTCGATCATCTTCCAGAATCAGACGTCTTCCAATGGCTATAATAGGAGTCTTTGTAACTGGTGAAAGAACTGCAAAATTGTTTATGTAAGAGTTCCCTTTCATTGATAGGAATTCCTTCGAAAATGGAAAATCAGAAAGTTTCAGATTTTTAATATTTGCTGTTGAAGATATAAGTGTACCATCTTTATTGAATACATAAACACCTTCAAGGTATGGGAACGAAATCATAAAAGATGTAATGTATCTTGTTAGCTCAGTATAGTTTTGTATATTTAAAAGCTCATAAATCTCAATATCTTCGAGTGATTTATTTATTACTTTTACTGTAGTAGAAACAGATTCTTCAATAAAATTTGATACTAGAGAAATGGAATTTAGCAGGTTATCTTTTGCTTTAATGGTTTCGCTGGAAATAAGTCCTCTATATATTATCAGGGTAAAAAAACCAAATACGAGTATCAATGTTATAATAACTACTAATGATAATTTGAGCGAAATGGAAAATCTTCTTTTTTCTTTCATATTTTCCTCGGTATCAAAAACATTTTCACCAAACATATGATAAGACATAATTTAAAATTTTGAAAACTTTTTTTTAATATAAATGAATAAAAGTGCAAAGTATCTTTTTTAAAACATCATTTTTTTAGCTATTGCATTTTTAATTTTTTTAGAAATTCAATAAATTGGTTCTTCTTTTTTTTATGGGTAATACTTATACTAGAATTATAAAGAGTAAAAACAGCAGATATGCTCTTAATCTTAATTTATGTGGTTAAGTCAAAGTGAAAAAATGAAATATGAATAAATTAAAAAATCAAAAAATACTTTGAAAAACTATAAATTAATCGAATATTAAATAAAAATTAGATGTTCTATAATTTATACGATTTTTTATTGTATCGACAATAGGATTAAAAGTTTTAAACAAAAATTTTCAAAATATGCTATTAAATATATTGAAGTAAATGAGTATGATAAATATTCTTAACTTAATATAGATAATTTTATTCTGGTTTTGCTTTGATTGATAGAAAAGGAAGGAATTATGCTGAATGATAATATTTTTGAGAAACTATCTTACCTTAGTAGATTAGATAAGATAGATGAATCCCTTGGAAATGAATTTAAAAATATTTTGCATTTTGTTGAAAAGATTTCAACTTTTAATATTCATTTAAATAAAGATTTAGATCATCAGTTTAACTCAAATCTTAATAATATCAGCAATTGCAATATAAATTATAATCTTAAAAATATTGATTCAAGTTCTTTACGAGAAGATAATGAATATGTTTTTAAAGAAATAAAACTTCTTCATTCAAATTTTTCAAATACAGAAGACGATTTTTGTATTACTCCTTTACTCCTTGATAAGGAAAAAAAAGAGGATAACGATGATTGATATAAAAAATTCTTACCTTTTATCTGAAAAAAAGAAAGATCTTATGGAATTTTATTCCAAAAATCTTGAAAAAAACGATGAAATCTTTGCTTTTATCCAAAAACCAGAATACAAATCTTGCCTGGAAAATATTGATAATTTATCTAAAACACTTTTAAAAAATTTACCAGTAGCAATAAAAGATAATATTGCAGTTAAAGGCTATACAAATAGTTGTTGTTCAAAAATACTTGAAAACTATCGACCAACCTACAATGCTGATGTTATCGAAACACTGCTTTCAAATGGGGCTTTTATTGCAGGTAAAACGAACATGGATGAGTTTGCCATGGGCTCTTCCTGCGAAAATTCTTGCTATAAGCCAACGAAAAATCCTTTAAACTATGATTTCATACCAGGTGGATCCTCCGGAGGCAGTGCTGCTGCTGTTGCTGCAGGTATGGTGCCGGTTGCACTTGGCTCCGATACTGGAGGATCTGTTCGACAACCAGCAAGTTTATGTGGCATATGGGGTTTTAAGCCATCATGGGGAGCTATATCAAGATACGGACTTACAGCTTTTGCATCATCTTTTGATGAGATCGGAGTTTTATCCTCAAATTTTTACGATCTGACTGTTGTTTTTGATCTTCTTGCCCATGTTTCCCCTCATGACATGACGACAGGCGAGATTAAAAGAAATGAATTTTTAAAAAATTCTATGAAGATACTCAACTATAAGAATTCCAATCAAAAGTTACAGTATCTGGATCTATTGAAAGATATTAAAGATAAAAAACTCAAAATAGGAATACTGAAAGGTCTTGACAGGTATATTTCATGTGAACAGACAAAAAATGAGTATTTTAATCAAATTGAATTTTTTAAAAAAGAAGGGCATGAAGTTATCGAACTATCTGTATCTGTTCCTTTGGATTTGCCTCTGGCTACATACTATATTATAGCTCCAGCTGAAGCATCCTCAAATCTTGCAAGGTACGATGGAATAAGATATGGTAAAAAAGTTGTAGATGCAAGGCGAATAGCTAAATCCGATCTTTTTGAAAATGTAAATAAATTGAGATCAGAAAATTTTGGTAAAGAGGTGTTGAGAAGGATAATTATAGGTAATTTTGTCCTATCTTCAGGTTACCAGGATAAATACTATTCAAAGGCTCAGGATATAAGGCAATATCTCATATCTATCTACAATAATTTTTTTGAAAATGTCGATCTTATTTTTACTCCAACTACACCATCATATTTAAAGAAAATTGGTCAGCAGATGTCGGTTATTGATATCTACTCGGCTGATCTATTCACAGTTACTGCAAATATTATTGGTTCTCCTGCCATATCGGTTCCATATGCCTTTAATAGAGATAACAAAATTGGTATTGGCATGCATCTAATGGCTAAACCAGGGAATGATAGTTTTTTATTAGAATCTACAGCTATTCTTTACAATGAAATCATTTCTGATTCTGTTTAAGCAATTTACAATATCATGTATTTTTTCTTAATTTTTTGAAAATATTACTGTTAATGTTATATTTTGCTCAAATAATAACGACTAAAGTAATGAAATTTTAATAAAAGATACTCCTCTTAAAAGATAGAATTTTTAAATTTTCTTTTTTATTCTTTGTTTTTTTAGATTTTGTAGTTAGACTTTGTTCTTCCTGAATCATGATTATAAAATTGGCAAAAGGAATTTGTTGAAAGCTAGGCTTAAAAATTTATTGTATATTGATCCTTTTTTTAGCTTTTAACTTTACTATTTTCCTGTTAACATAAAAAATAAATCAATCCAGGCAAATTATGAAAGATGGAATAAAGATTATTGGTGGAAAGTATAAAGGCAGAGTAATATTGGTTCCAGAGACAAGACTCCGACCAACGATAAGCATGGTTAAGGAGGCTGTTTTCGATATTATAGGAGATAAAATAAGTGGATCAAGTGTTTTGGATCTGTTTGCAGGCAGTGGCAATTATGGTATAGAGGCTCTATCAAGAGGTGCTTACCTTGCTGATTTCGTGGACTCAAATAAAAAAGCCTGCCGTGTTATAAGACAAAACCTTCTTAATATCAATGAGAAAGGAAATGTATTTTCTCTTGATTTCAGGAACTTTTTACGAAGGTGGGATTTTCAATATGATTATATATTTGCTTCTCCACCTTATTTTCTCGGCTTTGAAGATGAAATATTAAGATATATTTATCAATATAACCGTTTAAAAAAAGGTGGAACTTTATTTTTTCAGATTTATAAAAAGGTGGATCCCGATCTTTCTAAATTTAACATTCTGGATTGTCGAAGATACGGAATAACAAAACTGTATCTTTTGGAAATAAAATTATAGGTAATTACAGGCATTGAATAGTTTAATTCAGGTAAATCATGTTTTTTTAATTAATTTTTAAAGGGTAAAAGTGAGAAGCATAAAACTTGTTAAATTATCTTCAAATGAAGATATTGATGAAATAATAAACTCTTTTATAGATTCACTATATTTTGAACTTTCCTTTCATCCCAAGCCTGGTCTTGTGACTCCCATATCACAGGGTAGACACAAAGATATGGATTTTTTTATGATGTTTGAATCGATTCCTCTAATCAGAAAATATCTCAATGGACTAATGGATCTGTGTGATAAATCTTTTTATCTGGAACAAGAATCCATGGTGAAGGATAGTATGACTTTCCATATTGAAGATGAAGAACTTATGGATTATTTTTTTTCCATATTGGAAGAAGAGATAGAAAGATTTATTCATTTTGGTGCGATTGTTGAGAACCAGATGTTTTCAAAGACAAAAGGTGTAAATACATATAAAGGTATTATATTTACCTATTCAATCCTCTTTGTCGCAATGTATATTTTTTCGGAAGTCTATGAATACAAATTATTGGATAATGAAGGAAACTCTTTTAATATAAAAAGATATTCATATATAAAAACATATTCATATATAGTTCAAAGAGTAGGTCAAATCCTAACATCTTACAAGATAAATTCTGCAGATCTCCCTGAAGACACATATGGAGCAAAAGTTTACAGGGAATATAGATACCGGGGGGTTCTTGAAGAAGCTGGTAAAGGTTATCCAATAATATTTGATGCAATAAATTTCTTTTTAAGATTAAAAGAGAAATTTTCAATAGATTCATTCTCATACAATACTCATTCCTTTGAGATAAAGAAGTACATTTTTTTAAAGTTATTTGCCTTCATCTCTTTTAATATTAAGGATACAAATATACTTGGTAAAAAAGGGGAAAGGGTACTAAACGAATATAAAGATCTTACAGAGAAAGCATTAAACTCAGAGAATATTAATTCCATGCTAAAACATTTAGAGCAATTGAATAATTTATGCATAAAGGAAGATATATCATCTGGTGGTGCAGCAGACATATTTGCAGCCACTTTTGCAATGCTTAAAATATTTGCTTTGCTTTAATCATTGATTTTTTAATTATAAAAAATGATTTATTCATTATATTTATTCAGTAGAGAAATAGAATGAACTTTTCTGTTTGTAGTTAAGATAAATTTTCTCTGCTTATTAAAAAATCAAGATTTATTAAAGAATTATTGAAGAATTATAGACTTTCGACTTTTGACATTTAAAATGTATTGTTAAAAAGATTTCGCAATTTTACCATAAAACAGAATCTTTTTATGATTTTGCGAAATAAAAATAATTGTATTTTAGTATTTTAAGGAAGAATAATTCAATATGAGAAAATATAGTACGATATTTCAGAGAATTTTGCCTGAAAAAACAATAATTTCACTTATTGAACAGCATGCTTCTTATCTTATTGAAGCTTCAAAATATATAAAAAAAGCATTAAATAATTACATGGATAGGATTGATGATGATGATTTGATAGAAAGTTTATCATCAATAGAAAGAAAAGCAGATGGAATAAAAAATGAATTTAGAGATTTGCTGAGAAAGGCTTTAAAACTTTCCTTTGAAAGGGAAGACTTATTGGAGTTTATACATATACAGGATAATGTAATCGATAGCTTAGAAGATTTTGGTAAACTGATCTCTTTGAATTTACTTGAAATTTCTATCACTGAAGATATCAAAACTCTTCTTTTTGAGCTGGTAGATGAAGTGATAAAATCGATAGATGAATATTACATATTGATATCTAATCTTGAAAAGACATTCTATCTCTCATATTCTAAAAAAATCATTGAAAAGCAAATTGAAATAATAAATAATCTATCAGATATTGAACATAAAATAGATCTTATATCTTTAAAGTTAGGTAAATGGGCTTTTTCAAGAAAAAATGAACTTAATGCGATTGATATAATTCATTTTAATAATCTTGTTATCATTTTATCCAAAATACCAAATATGATAGCGAGATTAGCTGATAAAATACTTGATTTTTTAAAATAAAGAATAGTTGTATGCAGATGATTGCTTTAATAATACTTATAACATTATTGATTTGTTTTTTTATAGGTGCAAATGATAGTCCTGTAATTGTTCAACCTTCGATACAAAATAATGATAAAACTGATAAACTGAACTCAAACTTCTGGTTGATGATCATAGGTGAAATATTGGGTGCAATTTTTTTAGGGTCAATAGTAGCCAATACAATAATAAACAGGATTGTAGATCTAACTCCTTTATATAATAATATAGATCTTCTTTTCATAAGTATTATTTCCATACTCATTGTTGTTTTTGTTTTTCTTTTAGCATCACAATTTATTCCATTTCCTATATCAACGAGTCATACAATGATCGGTGGGATTATCGGCATAGGTTATCTATTCAAATTCAAGCTATTTTATCCAGCTATTTTAAAGATTGCTCTTATCTGGATTTTAACACCAATATTAGGACTTGTTGCAGGTTTCTTATTTTACCAGTCTATAAAATTTTTTATATTTAAAAAGAAAAATCCTCAATCTTTTCCATTTTTATTTTTATTTTTCCTTATTTTTATTTTCTTTTTTTGTTTAAAGATAATAAACAAACTGGATTTTAGTTCCAGAATTGTTATAACATTAACATTATTTTCAATAATCATCTTGATGGTTTATTTATTTATTAAAAATGGGAAAAGAATAAAAAACAGCTCTGATAGATTTAAGCAATTATATTATCAAGATTCAAAGCAAGTTTCTATTGAAGGAATTATTGAAGAATATGAAGGTATTGAAAATCTTTTCAAACCAATGCAAAAAATTTTACTTCCCTTTATTTCTTTTGCACATGGTGCTAATGACACAGGAAATGCTATCAGTCTGGCATCTTTATTCATTTATATTTATATTCTTAATAGAGGAAAAATATTTAACTTAAATTTAAAAGATTATCAAATTCAAACGCTTGAAACCTGTATTGCTATTCTTTTACTTGCCGGGAGTATCGCATTGTCATCGGGGATTATGCTTCTGGGAAGAAAAAGATTTTCAAAGATAAAGATCGAAAATTTGAAGATATCACCTATAAGGGGATTTTGTATTTATCTTGCTTCATCTCTGGTTATAATATTAACAAGTGGTTTTGGTTACAGGGTATCAACGGTTTATACACTTGCCGGGAGTCTTCTTGGAATAGGTTACAGTAAAGGTTTTGAAATATTTAATTCAAAACTACTGATACAACTAACAATTTCCTGGTTATTTACATTTTTGTTGTCTATTGTAAGTACTTATTTTTTATGCAAAATGTTTATGATGTTATTTAATTTAAATATTAATTAGCAGTTATAGATTTTAAGGATTTAAAGTGAAAGAAATATCACCAAAAATAGTCAAATTTTTGAATTCATTAAAAGATCCTGTTGAAAGAAAAAGAAGTGGCCTTGCATTTGCTGAAGGAGAAAATATATTAAATGAGCTTTTAAAAAATAAAATTAAAATTCATAGCATTTTACTAACAAAAATTTTTTATGAAAAATCCAAAATTTTTTTGCATTCTATCGATGATGAAATTTCGATTTACATTGTTGATGAATCATTATTACAAAGGATGTCAACAACAAAAACTGCGTATAATTGTGTAACAATTTTTTATGTTAAAAATAATATTAAAACTATCGATGAATTTAATGTAAAAGATGTAAAAGAAAAAAGTTTTCTGATGGGATTCGAAAACCTTCAAGATCCTGGTAATCTGGGTACAATAATAAGAACATCAGTTGCCTTTTATTTTAAGAATATCTTCCTTTTTGCAGATAGCGTAGATCCATTTTCACCAAAAGTTATTCGAAGTAGTGCTGGAGCTATACTACAACTAGATAATATTTTTCTTATTAAAAATGATGAGTATGAGTCTTTTTTTTCTTTGTTGAAAGCTAATAATATAAAAATAATTGGTACTTCAAAAAAAGAAGGTAAATCATCTTTGCCAGATGAGAAATTTTTGTTAAGAAATATTCCTGGTTTGATAATTTTTGGAAATGAAGGTATGGGTATCTCAAAAAGCATTTCTGATTTTTGTGATTCTTTTATTGTAATTGATCAAAATGATCAGGTTGAAAGCCTCAATGTTTCTATAGCTCATTCTATAATCTCTTATTTTTGCAAAAAAGTAATCGATAAACTTCAGGAAAAATAATTTTTTTTAAGCAAGGTGCATAATCTTTTTATTTATTGCCTGAAATTTTGAGCTTCATAAATTACCTATTGTATCTTTTAAATATGTTTCCTACTTTTTGTAAATATATTATCAAGTTTATTCTCTGACTTTTGACTTTTTTGTTATGAAGTTCATTGCCAGATTTTCGATTGGAGTATATCCTATAATCAGTCAGGAGAATTGAAAATCAATTTTCTTAAATATCATAAATATTCTTATTATGCCTTCCGATAAATAAATATGATGTCACCCAGCAAAATAATTTTTATTTTTTTTATAGTATTTATGGCTGTTTTCTATTTTTTGATAATACCAGTTCCAAAAATAATTGTTAGATATGAACAAATTATAAATAAAACAAATACTCTAAGTCAACTTCAAGAAGAAAACGAAAGTATTAATAAAATTATTGCTGAAATTGATAATGAAAACTATGAATCTTTAAAATATATTGCAAATTTGAAGGAAAAAAATGAAAAATTCATAATCTTTAATAAAGAGAATACAAAGCAAGAAAATTTTAAAATAAAAAATAAATTGATATTTCAAATATTATACTATCTTTTTGGTGTAATGATGTTTTCTATATCACTAATCTCAGTAATCCTTGATGATCCTCAAACTGAACTTACTAATAAAAACATAAGAAATAGATCAAGATTTTCAAAAAAATACTATTGGGGACAATAGTATTTTTAAATACAATTGAAATAATTTTTTTGATAGATATTGGTTTTCGACAGTTCTTTATTTTTTTGTCTTTTGAGATTATTGATCTTATTCATAGACTTTAGATTTTGACTGTATGAATAAAAAAGAACAATTTTGAGTCAATAAAGATTTCCAGATATTAAACCATTTGCGAAGCATGAATAGTATGATTATAGAGAAAGTGAAAGAATATATCTATTGTCAGGGAATCTTTTCAAAGATTCTTGATAAACTTCTTTTGCTTTATCTTTCAGGTTATTTCTTAAAAGGAATTTGATATATTCATAAGAATATCTTGAATTATTTTCTTCCCTATTTTCAATTGATTCAAAAATTGCCTGGCTCTGTTCTATCTGACCCATTTGTTCATAGGTTAATGCCTTCCCAAGCTCAGCATAGAAATCATAGTTTAAATCAAGAGCCTTATTATAGTAAATAAGTGCATTTTCATACTCTTTAAGCATTCGATAAGCATCACCAATTCTTGTTAAAAATATTTTATTTTCAGGTTCAATTTCAGCAAGTTTTATCCATATTTCAAGAGCATTAGCATGTTGATTCATGCCTCTATAACAATCTGCAAGGCCAAATAGAGCAAAAACATTTTTTTGTTCAAGAGCAATGGCCAGTCTATAAAATTTTTCAGCTTTTTGAAAGTCTTTAAGGTTTCGTAGTGCATTTCCTATAGCTGTAATAAGTTTGATATTTAATGGATCATTAAACCAGGCCTGTTTAAAATAGTTAAGTGCCTCAATAAAGTAGTCTTTATTATAATAAACGAATCCTAAACCTATCAAAAGATAGAGATTGTCGGGAAAACGTTCGAGTCCCTTTTTAAAATATTCGATAGATTTATCAATATCAACTTTCTCATAAAGCTCCCCAAGTAAAGAATATAGAATAGGATTTTCTTTTGTTTTCTGCAGTTCATTCTCAGCTATGACAATGGCTTCATTGATCCTATTTTCCTTCATGAGCTTATCTATTGTAGAAGTAACTGAAATAAATTGATTTGTATCCATTTTTTTCTCTCTCTTTCTAAATTTTATAATATAATTTCACTTTTAATTAAGAAAGTGCTGTAAACTTGACAAAAACTTCACAGAAACTTTATTTTTCATTCACTCTCTTAAAAAATGAAAAGAATACTTCTTTTTTTAAAGGTAGTATAGACTTTTTATATTCCTCGAATTTCAGATTTTCGGTATTTGCATCTGCTAATTGAAAAAAAGAAAACCTTGATTAAGGATACTAAAATAATTTATTTAAATTAAATTTTCCTGTAGGTGAAACTTAACAATATTAATACTTTACGCCTTTTTAAAATATTCATTAAATATAAATTGTCAAGATAACAAAATAAAAATATATAAAATAAAAAAAATCTTCAATATTGACCTTTAATTTTCCGAAAGTATAATAAGTGAAAAGAAATTTAGTATTGTTATTTCAAAATATTATTGAAAGATTGACCATAATGTAAATTATGCTTTTTTAAGAGTGAAAAAATCTATAAATGATTTGATGGTAATATTTATGATAGTAATAATGGTAGCATTTTTATAGATATAAATAATTCTATTAGATTTTATGTTTAACCTATTATGCTACGATTTTTACATATGAATGAGATATAAATTATTATAAAGGGGTGGATAAATGAAAAAAAACATATTATTTATCCTTATTCTATTACTCATTTTCACCATTTCAGGATTTGCTCAAACTACTACTTATAAACAAAATGATGTAGTGGAAAATTTTATTTTCAGGTTAAAGGTGTGTCAGCTTTCCAGCTATGGAGCAAAGATAGTCTATTATTCGTATACAGGATATCCTAAGATTCTTTATGTGCCTATAAAGTTTATAAATGAACAGGTTTTTATTAAAGTTGACCAGAATGTCCCTTATTCTTTTTTGCATGTAACACTTATAAACAAAAAGGTTTTTCGAATCATAGTCTATCTACCAAATATTATGGTTCCTGAGTATACAACAGCGGACCTTTCAGAAGCTGACCGACAGAATATTCAAAAGACAAATGAAATAAACATAGTATTTTAACTATAGTATTTTAATTTAAGATTTGTATGACTTTCATTTATCTTGTATTATTATGTTTTTTTTAATGTTTTTGTCTTAAAGATCAACTATTTTTCAATAATATTCTATTATTATGCTTTAAAATTTATCTTTTTTATGTATCTTTAAGTTGTGGATGATTTTATATGAAAGGTTTATTTCTTTAATTATCAAAGACACATATTAACTGAAAAACATTTTTATAAATCTAATGATATTTTCAATCAATTTCAGTAAATTTTAGCAAATTAATTTTGAGATTTAAATCTTTCCTAACTCTTTGCTAAAAAGTTGAAACTGGCATAATAAAATAGAATTAAAATAACTTTTAATATTGTTCTTATCCTTTGAAATGTCGAAAAATACACTTTGAGTGCAGGAAGATCTGTGGGACAATTTAATTTATATGATTTATTAGAAAAAGAGCTTAATAAAGAACAAAGAGATGCAGTAACTTTTTTTGGAGAGCCATTACTTATTATAGCACCAGCTGGCTCAGGAAAAACAAAGGTAATAACATATAAAATAGCCTATCTTATTGATAAATATAAAATAACTCCCTCTAAGATCGTCGCTCTGACTTTTACTAATAAGGCAGCTGAAGAGATGAAGGAAAGAGTTCAACTGCTTTTACCAGAAAAAGGTAAATATGTTATTACTTCTACATTTCATTCATTTGCTGTCAGGCTTTTACGAAAATATGCTGCCATATTAGGCTACAAGCCAAATTTTTCTATCTATGATGCAAATGATAGTGAAATGGTCATCAAAAAACTTTTAAAAGAGATGAACCTTGATGTGGATCCAAAAATCATAGCTTCAGCTTTTTCATACAGGAAAAATTCAACTATCACTGATGATTCATACGCTTTCGATATTTATGATGGATTTTTTAAAGATGAGATGCATGGTAAACTTTATAGTAATTATATTAATTATTGTAAAAGCCATAATATAATGGATTTTGATGATTTGCTTTTAAATCTTCTTGAGATATTGACTCGTAATGAGGATGAATTCAAAAGTGCGGCTTTAGATATTACTTCCAACGTTCAATATCTTCTGGTCGATGAATATCAGGACACAAATGTCGTTCAGTATAATTTGATATTAGAATTACTTGGAAAAAACAGGAATATAACTGTTGTCGGTGATGATGACCAGGGTATATACTCTTTTCGAGGTTCCACGGTAAAAAATATACTCAGGTTTGAAAAAGATTTTAAGGATTGCAAAATTATCAATCTTGAAAAAAATTATAGAAGCTCAGAAGTAATTCTTCATGCGGCTCATGCCGTAATTAAGCATAATAAGGTTAGAAAAGATAAAATTATGAAGACAAATATTCCTGGTGGGAGTAAAATAACAGTTTTTGAGGCTCAGTCGTCTGAAGAGGAGGCAATGTTTGTCTATGAAAATATAAATAATCTTTTATTCAAAGATGGAATAAGATATAAAGATATTGCCATACTTTATAGAAACAATCATCTATCAAGAGCATTTGAAGAGTTATTTATAATTAAAGATGTGAGACATAAAGTGTGGGGTGGATATAATTTTTATGCTCGTGAGGAAATCAGGGATATCAGTAGCTACCTTTTTACGATATTGAATCCTTTCGATGAGGTTTCTTTAATACGAGTAATAAACACTCCCAGAAGAGGTATAGGTTCAAAATGTGTAGAAAAACTTATCAAAGCATCTTTGGAATATGAGATACATATCTTTGAAGTTATGCAATCTTTGTTTGACAATCAGGCTAAATCATTTTCTCTATTTGATAATTATTTTACAAATTCAGAAAAGGATAGTATAAGGGGATTTTATAGACTTATAACAGATTATCAAAAAAAGTTTTTATCAAATCAAAATTTTGCTTCAACTTTTAATGAGCTGATAAGTGAAATAAATTATTTAGATTATATCAAAAATCAGAATGATGATAAAAATTTTGAAAAAAAAATTGGTTATATAGAAAGTTTTATATCCTCTTTATACAATTATCAAAATCAAGAATCTGCAAACATTTATGATATTGCTTCAAGGATAAGATTACTTATGTCTTCAGACCAACAAGAACAGGAAGAAGATTGCATAAATCTTATGACAATACATTCTGCTAAAGGTCTGGAATTTAAAGTTGTTTTTATAGTTGCAGCAGAAGAAGGAATTATACCATCACAAAAGATAGTAAGTGAGGAAGAATTTGAAGAAGAGAGAAGATTATTTTATGTTGCAATGACAAGAAGCAAAATGCATCTTTTTATCTCATACTGTAATAATAGATCAAAATTTGGTAAAAAGTTTGATTGTTTTCCTTCAAGATTTATAGATGAAATACCTGAAGAAGATATTCAAAATTATGATAAAACTGTTGATATAACGATAACAACAGATGAAATTACTTCAATTAAAAATATGCTAATAAACAAGAAAGGTTCTTCGTAAACACGTAAACAGAAGGATATCTATGAAAACTAAAAAAGGCCGGGTATCCCAGCCTTTCATCTTAAAATTTAAATTTTGGAAGATCATCTGATCTTCTACATGAATGGTAATGACCGTTTCCAATATCCATAAGGTCAGGTTCAGGGAAAGTTTTACAATCCTCATCAGCAAAAACACATCTTGTATGGAATCTGCAACCTGGTGGGATTTTTGCAGCACTTGGGATTTCTCCTTTTATATTGATTTCCTTCATTTTCTTGACTTTCCCCGGCAGTGGTTCACAAACAGCATTTATTAAAACTCTTGTGTATGGATGAATGGGGTTATCCACTATATCATCAGCATTACCTATTTCAACTATTTTACCAAGGTACATAACAGCTATGGTATCTGCAAAGTATCGTGCAGTAGAAAGATCATGCGTTATATAGATATAGGTTAATCCAAAATCTCTCTTTAAACTTTTCATCATAGCAAGTATCTCTGCTCGAGTAGATAGATCTATCATCGATACAGGTTCATCGGCAACTATAAGTGCCGGAGAAAGACTAACTCCGCGGGCGATGGATACTCTCTGTCTTTGCCCTCCTGAAAGCATATGAGGAAATCTGTCCATAAATTCTTCAGCTGGAGTCACTTTAACGCTCTCCAGAAGTTTCTTTGAGTTTTCATCTCGATATTTTTTAGAATCCCCGATTTTATGAATAACAAGAGGTTCAGCAAGAACTTGTTTGATTTTAAAACGTGGATTCATCGATGCATAAGGATCCTGAAATATCATTTGAACATTTCGTCGGTATTCTTTTAATTCATCTCCTTTAATATGAGAAACATTTTTACCATTAAAAATTATATCTCCATCCGTTGGTTCCAATAATCGCATTATCATCTTCCCTGTGGTTGTTTTTCCACTTCCGGATTCTCCAATTATACAAAAGGTCTCTCCTCTTTTAACTGAAAAGCTTATCCCATCGACGGCTCTCACATAAGTTTTTTCCTTCAAAAATAAGGCTGATAGACCATGCTGAGTTGGAAACCATTTTTTAAGATTTTTAACCTCTAATAAAAAGTCATTATTTTTTTCCATTATTTGTACCTCCAGCAAGCTATTGAATGTCCTGGTTCAATCTCTTTAATAGAAGGTCCTTCCTCTTTACAGATGTCCATCCTGACGTGGCATCTATCATAAAACATACAACCTTTTGGAGGATTGATAAGATCTGGCGGAACTCCTGGAATAAAATAAAGTTCATTAACTTTTTTATGGAGAAGGGGAGTAGCACCAAGAAGTTTTTCTGTATAAGGATGTAGTTTTTCTCTTCCATATATCTGCTCGTTTGTTCCAATCTCCATTATTTTACCAGCATACATTACACATATTCTATCGGCTATTTCGGCTTCTGTAGCAAGATCATGAGTTATGAATAACGAGGAGATGGATAATTTTTGCTTAAGTTCTTTTATAAGATTGAGTATTTGAGCTTGAACAACTACATCAAGACCAGTTGTGGGCTCATCAAGTATGACGATTTGAGGTTCAAGAAACAAAGCTGTGGCAATAACTACACGTTGTTTCATCCCTCCAGAAAGTTCATGAGGGTATCTTTTGTATATATCATCTGATAATCCAACAAGATTAAGGTATTTTATGATTCTTTCATATGCTTCTTCATTTGAAGCTTCTTTTCTATGTTCCAGGTAAGTTTCCATCATAAGATTGCCAACTGTATATACTGGAGTAAGGCAATTCATTGCTCCTTGAAAGACCATAGAGATCTTTTTCCATCTTATTTTTTTTCTAAGTTCTGTTTCTGAAAATGTTGTGATATCTTCATCATCTATTATGACTTTTCCACCAGCAATTTTTCCAGGAGGTGTGGGCATTCCTAAAATAGCAAAACCAGTTGTTGTTTTTCCACAACCAGATTCCCCAACAAGGCCAAGCGTTTCACCTTTTTCAAGATGAAATGATATATCATCAACTGCTTTTACAACTCCGGCAGATGTATAATAATATAATTTCAAATTTGATATAACCAATGCTTTTTCCATAGATATACCTTTAAATTTCATTTTATAGTAATAAATACTTAAATTATCGAGTTCGAAGTTTTGGATGTAATATTTTATCCATAGCCCAACCAACAAACACAAAGCTACTGGATAATAAAGCCATTATAAGTCCAGGAGGGATTATCCACCACCATAATCCGTTGATAAAAGCACCACCTGATTCAGCATCACGTAATATCTGTCCCCATGTTACTATTGTAGGATCACCAAGACCAAGCATGCTCAAGCTTGCTTCGGTTAAAATAGCTCCAGGAACAGCAAAAGCTATACTTGCAAATGTTAGAGGTAAAATAAGGGGCATAATATGTACAAAAATTATACGCCAGTGATTGGCTCCCAGTGCTTTTGATGCTTCTATAAAAACTTCTTCTTTAAGCTGTAAGCTGATCGCTCTAACGGTTCTTACTGAGCCAGCCCAGCTGAAAAGACAAAGTAAAGGTATTAAAATAGCCATTCTGATCTTAAAAACAGCTGAAATTGAGATTAAAATAGGAAGCATGGGTAAATTTATAAAAAACTCATAAATTCGGTTCATAACTTCATCAATGGCTCCACCAAAGTATGTGCTTGTGACTCCCCAGAATAAACCGACAAAAACAGATATAACAGCAACAAGCATTCCTATTAAAAAAGCCCATTTTATACCTGCAATTATTCCAGAGAAAAGATCTCTTTTAGCATTGTCAGTTCCTAAAAGACCAGAAACTCTACCAGTCAATACCATATATGGCTCATCGAAAGTAGCAGAAGGATCGAGATAAGTTACTTTTATATGAATTTTGTAATCCCCATGTAAAGGTTCTGGATGAGAGATGGGTCCATTTTCAGTTTTAGAAAATAGGACTTGAAGAACATTTACATCTTTTGGATCAACATATAAAAGTGTGTCTTCTGTTTCATATTTTTTTGCAAAATCATATGTTACACTTCTGGAATCTGTATCGGCTGTGAAGCGAATAGCTTCATCAGCAAAATTTTGTGCTGATCGATAAATTTCAAAACTTATACCATCAGGTCTTTCAAAAAATATCTGATAACCAACATATCCATTGATCTTTGCATGAACTATAAGATTTTGAGGAGCTTCTGTGTATTTGAATTTATAATCAAATGTATAATTTATGGTAGTTAATCCAGAAGATTCACCTGTCGATTGTTCATATTTATATATAAATTTAGTAGGTGGTTTCTTTTCCTTTGAAAATAATTGAGTCCATACAGGTGCCGCATTTGAAGGGTTATCCTGCCAGTATGAGATATCTCGCCACTTTTCATTAGTTTCTTTATATGGTAAAATCACAGGTTCAAGTATCATTAAAATAAGAAAGATAAGAATTATGAAAATACCTATAAGACCACTTTTTACCTTTGAAAATTCTTTAAAAAATTCTATCAGTCCAGAAAATGAATCTTTTATTTTCATGCTTTTCCTCCAACTTTGATACGAGGATCAAGAAGTCCGTATATAAAATCAAGAATAACAAGTCCAGACATGAATAAAAATATACTTATTGAGGTATCTCCCATGACAACAGCCAGATCATTTTGCTGAAGGGCAACATAGTAAAGTTTACCAAGTCCCGGGAAACTAAAAATACCTTCAAATATAATCATTCCACCTGTAAGAGATACTAAAAAGCCAAGCAAAACTTGAGTAACTATTGGAGGAGCCGCAGATCGTAAGGTGTGTTTATAAAGTATTTTTTGCTCAGAAAGGCCTCTTGCCCTTGCAGCCATGATAAAATCTTCATTCATCGTTCCAAGAACAATCTGTCTTATATAATACGCTGAACCCCAGATTCCAACAAAAACAAGGGTAAATAAAGGTAAGGCAATGTGCCATAGTAGATCAAGAAAGCCTAAAAATCCCGGGGGTTTTGGTAAGGATGATAAACCACCAGAGGGAACAATCTTTAAAGTATAGGCAAATAAAAAAAGGAAAACCATACCTACCCACCAGATGGGTAAGCCCTGGAAGGCTAAAGCAAGGAAGCTTACACTTCTATCTAAAAAACCACCAGGTTTTCTCGCCATCTTAAGTCCAATTGCTACAGCAATTATTGTAACTATTACAAATTGTGTGGTATAAAGCATTATTGATCTGGGTATGACTTCAAGTAAAATCTTCCAGACAGATCTATCACCTTTTGATGAACGGATAGACATCGAGTTCCCATACTGAAATGTAAAGGCTTTGTAGGCTCTGTAAAAAACCTTGGCGACAAAGGGTCTATCAAGCCAATTTCTATGTTCCAGTTCTATCTGCCTTTTTAGTTTCCATTCTTCTATCTGTGAGGCTTTCATAGTTCCAGATTTTAAAACTCTTAAAGATTCAGCCTTAATCTGTTCGTTTATATCCTGTCTGATAGTTTTTTCTGCGCTAAAGTTAAAAATAGCTGATATTGCTATCAAAATGATTGCATACATGATAACAGCATTGATGAGCCTTTTCAAAACATATCTTCTATACATCTTGATTTCCTTAAGTTAATTTTTAGCTCATAATATTATTAAAAACATAAAAAATATTAATTTCAATAGAGAAATTGAATCTTTTTAACTTAATTTAATTATTACAATTGTATTAAAATCTAACTAAATAAGTTAACACTATAAAAAATAATAATAAATTTTTAAATGTTTGAATTTTGCACTATTAAGGCTTCTATTCAGCATATTATAGCCTTTATATTACTTCTAAAATTAGAATATTTTAAATGTTTATATATGTAAATGTATTGCTATAATAAACCACTACTCTGCTGGATGCATCTATATTTAGATAAAAAAGATTTTCCAATTAAAAAAGGTTCATCCGGATAATGCGTACTTTTTAACATTAAAGAATTAAACTTAAAGCATAGTACACACATACTCGTTTATCCAGCAAGTGCATGCATATTTTAAAAGAAATGTATAAATCTTTATAACAATAATGAACAAATATGATTGTTTGTTTTCGCTCTTCGTCATTTTGTACGACTCTGCCATACAAATAAAAATTGTAAAAAACCTATATTTTTTTGCCTTTTACTTTTCTTTTATGACCTGACCTAAAAAAGAAGCGAATATCAAAAATAGGTTCTTCGTAATAGACAAAGAGCTATAAGATAATTTTCCGGATAAACGTTAGAAATAAATATTTGAATCATTATTCTAATTATAGAAAAAAGGAAGCCTTTCGGCTTCCTTTTTTTAAAGGTTGGAATTATAGAAATACAAGGAATGCAGTTTCGACAGCAGGTGCTTCATTGGTAAGTTGAGATTCAACAACAAGTATATATGCACCAGTAGGAAGATTTACTGTATCTTTTGCAGGGATAACTACCTGGAAAACGCCTTTTTCGAGTAGTTTTGCTGTATAAACTATCTCCTTGCCAGTTGATTGATTTATAAATGTAACTTTAACATTACCTTTTGTAGCCGGTGTAGCGGTGTCTTTCGGGTAATCAATAATTGAAACATTGATTTTTATAACGCTATCTTTAGTTTTATCAGGGTTAGCTGGTATTTCTATCTTATCTATTCTTGTTCGCTGAGCAACAAAGAGGTTCTTCCAGTAATACTGAGTAAAAGGATAGCTTGGATCTCTATATGCTTTCATTATCATCTGATTGTTCTTTGCATCGTAATAATCAAGCATAAATGGACCAGTTGAAATGAAAAGATTCTTTTTTGCTTTAATCCATTTTATGCAAAGCTCATAGTCGGATTTAACCTGCTTTGCTGTTTTATAACCAGCGATAGAAGCAGGGATATAATTTGCTGCATTCATCTCTTCAATCTTAGCAAGCACATCAAGGGCACATGTTTCATTGAGTAAATCTGGCTCAACAATTTCTTCACCACTTGGTGTAAAGCTATAAACTTTACCAGATTTAGCACCACCCTCAGCTACCAGTTTACCCATAGCTTCGTATATTGGCCATGGAGCTAAAGTAGTAAAAGCCGGTACACCAGCAGCAGCAACACGGCTTAATTCCATAGGCCAGTTATAATCGAAGTAAGATGTAACGGTACCGTTAGGATTGATAACTATGCCTTTATATACATCTAAGCCTGGTTTTATCTGACTTGAATATGAATCATCGTAGTATTTATCGTTATCTCCATCTTTATTTGCCCACTCTACAGCAAAAGCAAATGAGTATAGCATATCTGCAATAGTTTGAACCTGGTCATTGTGGTATTTTGCAAATTTGTATGTGTAAGTTCCGGTAGAAAAACATGTAACACCTTTACCAACTTTTTCCCACTTTTTTGTTGCAGAGTTGTACATAAGGGCAGTCTCGGGAACTGGTATTGCGCCAATAAGGTTACCATCTTTATCTTTTGTGGTTTTTGTCTGAACTTTTTTAGGGTCCCATGTTACTCTCCATGGGGTAGAATCACCAGAATAAGGATTTTCAAAACTACTTGCATCATACATAGGTTCCATAAGAGCTCTGCTATATACATCAGTAAAACCATCTATACCGATAGGGTCCCATGCACTCATAAAAAGAGCACCACGAGCCGAAAACTCTGTGACTCTTAAAACCTTCTTTCCATCTTTTCCAGGTTTAACATCTGCAGTTTTGAATGACCACATGTTGAGTCCATCACCAAGGCCATAAGCCATTCTGCTCTGAAACCTCTCTTTATTTGCAACATAGTACTGTTCCTGTGAGCAGATATATATCCTCATGGCTTCATTTAATGCAATGTTCATGGCTTTAAGAGCAGCATCCCAGTACTCCTGTTCATTTGCAAACTGACCATTAACAAGCATCATGGTAAGATCATCCATCTCCTGATGCTGGTAATTCCAGTAATCAGGATTAGCAGCACCAGGCATGTAACCGTACCAGGGGGCATACATCTGAGCTATAATAAGATCCCACCATTTTCTAGTAGAACCAGCACCCCAACCTTCTGTATAAAGGTGCCACTCATAATCTGCTGGATTACCATTATATGATGTATTGATACATTTTCTTCTATCCCACTCAAGTCTTTCAACCTTAATGCCTGCTTTTTCGATCTGATCAGCTATATAGCGACCTTCTTTGACTCTACCTTGAGGATCATCAACTCTGATAAGGAATTTAACTGTTACATCTTTTCCGTCAAACTGCCAGAACTTAGAACCTTTTGTAAGTCTTCCATTAAGAGCTGGAAGCTTTGATGCTTCGGTTAAAGCAGCGTTGATATCTGCAATAGCCTTGCTTTCATTACCTGTAGCAGTCATACCAAGTTTTGCAGGTATAAGGTTGTACTTGTAAGTTCCAGGTTGACCAGGAGTTGCCATAGTAAACATGGGCTGTCCATCACCCTTAAGGATTTCATCAACGATATATTTTCTGTTGATGAGCCAGTTTAAGGCATATCTGACTTTTTGAATGGCAAACGGGTTAAAAAACTCCCCATCCTTTGTTTTAGCTATATAAGGAGCAACATGAGGATATGAGTTGATATTAATAGACCATGTCCCTGAAGGAATCTTGTAAACATCCAGTTTTTGTTTAACACTATCTGGCAATGCTTTAAAAACATCACCCTGGACGCCGTAGAAGAAAACATCTGTTTTCCCTTCAGCAGTGTCTTTCATTCCAACATCTTCCTGCATTCGGACATCAACAAGAACCTGATCTACTATAGGTCCTTTGACATTTGATTGACCGAAGAGGAAGAGGGAAACTATAAGAATAGCAGAAATAATAAGCAATGGAGACAACTTTTTCATCGAATCCCTCCGATTTTTATTAATCTTCGTTAAAGTAGCATAGAATATTTTTTGTACTTTACGAAGATTTTATTTCATAGTTTTTATATAATAATAATTTGAATATGTCAAGAACATTTGTATAATAAATATAAAAATTTAAAAAAAAATGTTAAAGGTAAAAGTCAAGCTGGATAATAGATATATTCTAAAAAAAAGTAAAAATATGAATAAAATATTATATTTATTTAAATTATTAAAATAAAATTATTTTCAAATTATTTGTTAAAGAATTTTCATTAAATAAATTAAATAAAGTCTATGTTTTTATCTTACATATTGTTATGAATTAATTTTAGTCTTGATTTCAATCTGTTAGCTTATGTATTTAATTTTCTATTTTGATTATTATATATTTAGTTAATTTGTTTACAATTGCTGGAAAATCTGACGATAGTAATAGCTGATATGTATCAGTTAAGTATGTGTGATTTTTATGCTAAAATTGTTTTAAAATTTTGCTTTTTTAAGTTAAAAGTTTACTTTACTCTTTACTAAGTCCTATATTTTATTTTTTAGATTATTAAAGTATAATAAGCTCTGTAATTAAAAAGATCTTTCGAACTGTGTTTTTTGAAATCCTTCTATGATTAAAGGTCATAATATGAAAAACAAAATATCTACGTTGCTCTCTTCCAAGAAGCAGTTAATAACAATTTTAACAATTTTAATAGTTTTAATATTGGTTTTTATTGCATTTCGATATTATAATACAATATTTCTTTCAGATAAACTGAATAAAGAAGAAATGAAATACTTAAAAGATAAAAAAAGCATAGTATTTACAGGTCAACTTAACTATGCTCCTTTCGAGTTTAAAGAGACTACGGGTGATTATAAAGGAATGATGGTTGAATTACTTCAGTGGATTTCTGTAGAGTATGGCTTTAATCTCTCTTTTGAACCAGATTCATTTGCTGAAGCTCAAGCACTTGTTTTATCAGGAAAGGTAGACGGAATAACTTCTTTATTTTACAGTGAAAAAAGAAAAGAGAAATTTGATTTTTCAGATGTTGTATTTGAGGTTCCAGCATCAATATTTGTTCTTAAGGATAGATATGATATTCAATCATTACATTCTCTATCCGGGAAAAAAATTGCCATTCAAAAGGGTGATTATGCTGTAGAATTTTTAAACCAGAATAATATAAAAGCTGATATACTTTATGTGGAAGATTTTTATATGGCAATAGATAAGCTTATCGAATCAGAAGTTGATGCAGTAATTGGTGATGAACAGGTTGTATGGTATCATATATACAAACAAAATTACCAGGATAAACTTAAAAAAGTTGGTGAACCTTTATATATAGGCGAAAATTGCTTCGCCATTAAAAAGGGGAATAATTTACTTTTAAGCATATTAAATAAAGGGATAAATCGAGCAAGAAAAAAGGAAATTTTAGATCAAATCGAACAAAAATGGTTGGGGATAAACCTTGCGGAAAAAAAGAAAAGTTCAGAGTCAAATATTATTTTTTATATAGTAATTACTTTACTTATACTTATAGTTATCGTATCAATTTTACAAATACGTAAGCAGATTATTGCAAAAAAAATTCTTGAAACGCAGTCTAGAGAAAGGCTTAAAATAATAATAAATTCAATTCCTGATATAATATATTTAAGGGATGATAAATCGAACATAATAGAATTTAACGAATCTTTCAAGGAATTTTTTATAGAGGAGAAGAGTGAAAATATAAATAACAGTGGAGCAATTGATACCTCGATATTGGAAGATATCGAAGGCAAAAGATTAACTAAAAGGTCAAAAAAGAAAAAAAATAATATAGATAATTTGTCCGAAATTTCTGTAAAAAATTTTATATTTAATCTTTCCCACACGATGATTCAATCTTTTGAGGAACTATCATTTCATGATCAGCAGATTATTGAGCAAAAAACTTCTGAAGTTCGAAATATAAATATGATCAATAAAAATGGAGAAGAAAGACTCTTCCGGGTTAACAAAATTTCCATTCGAGATTACGATGGAAACTATAAGTGGGTCTTGACTATAGCCAGAGATATCACCTTTGAAAAAAGAACAGAGGCTGAGCTTTTGAAGATTCAGAAGCTTGATTCACTGGGGATGATAGCCGGGAAGATTGCTCATGATTTTAACAATATCCTGATGGGAATAATAGGTAACCTCAGTCTTGCAAGAGCCAGTATTGATAAAAAAGATGAACTCATAGAACTACTTGATAATGCCATAGAAGTTTCAGAACATGCGAAAAAATTATCAAATCAACTTTTATCCTTTTCAAAAGGGGGATACCCGATCAAAGAGTTTTTTAATCCTCTCGATGTTGTCAGCTCTGTTGTAGATCTTACTTTAAAAGGAACTTCTGTTTCCTATAAAATAAATTTTGACAAAGATCAGATTTTTGGGATTTTTGCAGATAAAAATCAATTTTTTCAGGTTTTAAACAATATTATACTAAATTCAATTCAAGCTGTTTCAGCAGAGGGGAACATAGAAATAAATCTTGAGTTTAAAGACCTTAAATCTTTTAATAACACCGATATAAAAGGTAATTATTATCTTATCATATCGATTTGCGATAATGGTTGCGGAATTCCCGAATCAATTATGGGTAAGATCTTTGATCCATTTTTTACGACAAAAGAAAATGGTAGTGGACTTGGACTATCTTCTGTTTTAACTATCTGCAATAACCATGATGGTTATGTTTTTTGCAGGAATAACGAAAAAGATGGTGCAACATTTTATGTTTTATTCCCTGCAACTCATGAAAAGATTGATCTTTCCAAAAGGGAGTTACAACAACCAAAAAGCTTTCCTGGACTTGCCATTATCCTTCTTGATGATGATGAAATTGTTATAAATGTTGCAAAAAAGTTGTTTACTTTCTTTAGTTGTAATATAGTTACAGTGAAAAATGATAAAGAGCTTGGCGAGTACCTTGAAAAAGGTAACTTTGATGTGTGCATCCTCGATATCGTTGTCCCGAAATCACTTGGCGGTATAGAACTTATAGGTCAGCTCAGGGAGAAATATCCTGATACTATTTTTGTAGTTTCAAGTGGTTATTCAAGTAGTTCCGTGCTATCAAATTACCGAGAACATGGGTTTGATTTTGCACTAAAAAAACCTTACGACTTTGAGGATGTACAAAATTTGCTCGTTAAAATAAAGGATAAAATAGCGAAAAAGAATAATTGAATGGTATTTTTTCCTTAAGTTAATCGGTTAATCTAATTTATTTTTCTTTTATAAACTATGACATTTATTCTAAATGGGAGTTTTTATGCCATTTTACTATTATCCAGAAAGTTATAACTCTTATCTTAACATTCACCAAACTGAAAAAGCAATAGCAGATATTAAGGATTTTTTTCAGACTACACTGTCCGCCATATTAAAATTAAGAAGAGTTACTGCACCTCTATTTATTAAAACAGGTACAGGGTTAAACGATGAACTTAATGGAGTAGAAAGGCCGGTATCTTTTATTCCAAAAGGATTTGATGATAATGAAGTTGAGATAGTACAATCTTTAGCCAAATGGAAGAGAATGGTCTGTTACCAGTATGCTATAGAAAAGGGTTTCGGTATATATGCAGATATGAATGCTATAAGAGCCGATGAAATACCAGACTCGATACATTCATACTATGTAGATCAGTGGGATTGGGAGCTTGTGATAGATGAAAATGATAGAAGTCTGAAATTTCTGAAAAATGTGGTCGAAAAAATATATTCAACGATAATTGCGACTGAATTTCTTGTCTTTGAAAATTATCAGGAAATAAAGCCAATTTTACCGGAGAAGATAACATATATACATTCCGAGGAACTTTTGAAGATGTATCCCGATAAAGATCCGATAGAGAGAGAAAACCTTGCAGCTAAGAAGTTTGGAGCAATTTTTATAATAGGAATAGGAGCAGTACTTTCAGATGGAAAACCACATGATGGAAGAGCTGCTGACTATGACGATTGGATAACGAAAAATGAGGATGGTTATATAGGTTTAAATGGTGATATTATTGTATGGGATCCTGCTATAGAAAAATCGCTTGAACTTAGTTCTATGGGGATCAGAGTAAATAAACAGTCGCTTTTGAAGCAGCTGGAATTGCGTAAATGTACTGAAAAAGAAAACCTATTCTATCACAAAAATTTAATTTCAGGACTATTGCCTCAAACTATAGGTGGTGGGATAGGTCAATCGAGACTCTGTATGTTTTTTTTACGTAAAGCTCATATAGGAGAAGTCCAGGCAAGTGTCTGGCCAGATCATATTTTAGAAAATTGCAAAAGAAGTAATATTACGTTGATGTAGGTCTATAATTTTTCTGATTTGAAGCATGTGCCCGGATATTTTCTAAAAATTTAAATATACATTTTCATGCATTATTAAAAAGTCGTTTATTTTAATTAAGCTTAACATTGAGTGACACTTTGATTTCAAATTTTTATTTAGTGCAAAAAAGTTGAAAATAATTTCATTTTTCAGAAGGGAGCTCATCTATCATAAATATGATGTGTTGACAACTATTCCCATACATATTATGAAATTATAAAAAATTTTAAACTAAAAACAATATATCAATGACTCTTCTACCCAAAAAGATGGATTTTGCTTTTTCTTCTTACTCTTATTAAGGTTATAAAATATTCTCTGACTTCACCTCTATATAATTCTCTCTTGGTTATAATCAATAGATAAAAGTACTTTTGCAAATTGCAAAAATCGAAAATAGGAAGAGCTTTTTTCTCGCTCTTGGTTGTTTTGTGAGGATAAAATTCAGGCTCTCGCTGTTTTGTGTTAATTATCCATATTAATTTTTTTAGCGCATTTTAATAAGACATGATTATTGAAGAGCAAAAAGATATAGCTATTCAGATGTAAAGAAGAGTTTAAATTTTGCTCAATAAAAGCTTTTTTCGTTATGGTACTTCCAGAAGAAGGATTGCTATAATTTATTTCTATATTTTTCAAAATTTTCCCACGGCTTCCAGAGAAGAGCTTAATCTATTATTTTTTTTCTTTTATATCTTTTTTTTCACTGACTCTGGAATTTAGACCTTCAACATTGGTCTTTTAATTTTAGGTTATTGACTTTTACATTCGCATAAATTCACGAATAAATTTACCTGAAATCTTTATATATTTTTAAATTTTACAAAACTATATTTTATGGATAAAAAGATTAAAAAATGTTGAATTCTATTAAATTATGTTCTATAATAGTGTTCGTTATTGTATATGAAGGTAGGAGGAATAATATGAGTAAGAAGATGGTAATTCTATTAATTTGTACATTTCTATTGATATCCATATTTTTTTCAGCAGGTACTATTTTTATCAATATCGGAACTGGTGGAACTGCTGGAACATATTACCCTTTGGGTGGAGCTATAGCTGAGATTCTAAACTCTAAAATAAGTGGTATTAATGCCACTGCTGTGTCGACTGGAGGATCTGTTGCAAATATAAATATGCTAAAAGAGAACTCAATTCAAATCGGTTTTATCCAAAACGATGTTGCATACTATGCCTACAATGGAGTAGAGTTTTTTGCCAATAGTAAATATACCGAGATGAAGGCTCTTTGTTCTCTTTACCCTGAAACCGTTCAGATAATCACACTAAAAAATAAAAATATTAAAACCTTATATGACTTAAAAGGAAAAAGAGTAGCTGTTGGTGCTGCTGGAAGTGGTGTTGAGGTAAATGCAAGACAGATTCTTACAGCTGTTGGTTTAACATATAAAGATATCTCAGTTCAATATCTTTCTTTTGCTGAAGCGGCTAATGGACTTAGAGACGGAACTTGTGATGTAGCCTTTTTAACAGCAGGTTTACCTACAGCAGCTGTTAGAGACATTGCTTCACAAAAAGAAGTGTTTGTTATTCCTATTCCAGCAAAGATTGCTGATTCACTCATATCAAAGTACCCTTTTTATATTAAAACTGCCATACCAAAAGATACATATCCAAGCATGACCGAAGATGTATCATCTTTAGCTGTTCTTGCTATGCTAGTTGCCAGAGCTGATATGACAGATGATCTTGCTTATTCTATAGTTAAAGCCATATTTGAAAATCTTGAAAGACTTCAGGTAGCGCATCAGATGGGAAAGTTTATAAAAAAGGAAAATGCTCTTTTTGGTATCTCTATACCAATGCACCCTGGTGCTGATAAGTATTTCAAGGGTAAATAATTAATTTTTGTAAGTACTTAAAAAGTGATATTAATAAACTATTTTTCATTAAAATATTTTGACTCTCAAATTCATATTTGTTAGAAAATAGAATATATTTCATGATTTAGATGTCTTATATTCAAAAATGTAATGGTATTTTAGAGTATATATTTATTTTCAATAGATAAACATATCATATTAAGGAAGGGGGAGTGATGTCCGATTCGCAAAATCAAGATATTCAAAAGATAATGGAGAAGGTTGATAGGGAGTCAGCCCACAGAAACCTGACCGGAATTCAGGGTAAAATAATTTTTCTTCTATGTATTATATTGAGTTTGTTTCAAATTTTAAATATCTTTAATGTTTTCAAAATCGATGCACATCAAACTAGAGCTGTTCATCTTGCCTTTATTCTTTTATTGGTTTATCTTCTGTATCCGGTATCCAAAAAATCAAGAAGAGATAGAATAGCCATAATTGATCTTATTTTAGCTATAGTTTCTTTTACGATCATGTTTTATATAATAGTATTTTATAAACAACTCGTAATGAGAGCTGGTATTACAACTACTTTAGATTATATAGTCGGGGGTTTAGCTATACTTCTTATACTTGAAGCTGCCAGACGTATTATTGGCTTACCTATGGTGATAATAGCCATTATATTTATCTTATATGCTTTATTTGGTGAGAATATGCCAAACCTTATAGCTCATAAGAATGTTACTCCTAAACAACTGGTAAATCATCTATTTTTTACAACGGAAGGTATTTTCGGGATACCGGTTGGAGTATCTTCTACATTTTTATTCATGTTTTTACTTTTCGCTGCTTTTATTGAAAAAACAGGTGTCGGAAAATTATTTATAGATATAGGAAATGCTGTGGCTGGTTGGGCGTCAGGTGGTCCTGCAAAGGTTGCAATAGTTACAAGTGCACTTGAAGGTATGGTTGAGGGGAGTAGTGTTTCAAATGTTGTAGGTTCTGGTAGTTTTACTATTCCAATGATGAAAAAACTTGGTTATAAACCAGAGTTTGCCGGAGCTGTTGAGGCTTCTGCTTCAACTGGAGGACAGATAATGCCACCGATTATGGGTGCTGCTGCATTTTTGATGGCTGAATTTCTTGGTATAAAATATACAGATGTCGTAAAATCTGCAATAATACCTGCAATACTCTATTTTGTAGGTGTTTTTATGGGTGTTCACTTTGAAGCTAAAAAGCTTGGACTTAAAGGTACTCCAAGAGATCAGCTTCCAAAATTTTCCTATATTTTAATTCAGGAAGGGCATTTACTTCTGCCTTTGATAGCAATAATATATCTACTTGTAAGTGGCTTTTCTCTTCAATTTGTGGCTCTTGGTTCTATAATTATTGCGATAGTTGCTTCATTTTTCAGAAAATCAACAAGAATAAGCTTAAAGGACTTTTTTGAAGCACTTGAAAAAGGCGCAAGATCGGCACTTGGGGTTGCTACTGCCTGCGCTACTGCCGGCATAATAGTTGGAGTAGTTACAAAAACCGGTCTGGGTTTAAAACTTGCAAGTGCACTCATTGTTATAGCCTCTAACCTTGCAGTATCTATTGGAGGAGTAATTCAATCAGTAAGATCTTTTTTTTATAACCTTGTTGGTGTCACGTATTCAGCAAACCCTGAGATGCTAATTTCCTCTTTAAAAATAATTTTTACTCTCTTCATGGCTATGTTAACATCTATAATATTGGGGATGGGTGTTCCCACTACAGCAAATTACATTATAACTTCAACAATAGCTGCTCCAGCACTATTATTGTTATCTGTTAAACCAATTGCTGCCCATATGTTTGTGTTTTACTTTGGTATAATAGCAGATATAACACCTCCCGTAGCTCTTGCTGCTTACGCAGGTGCAGCAATAGCTAAAGCAGATCCTTTCAAAACTGGAGTCACGGCAACAAGATTATCAATAGGAGCTTTTATTGTACCTTATATGTTCGTACTGGCTCCTCAGCTTTTACTTTTAGGAGGTTCATTCTGGCATATTATTTTATCCATAATAACTTCTATAATTGGTATGACTGCAGTAAGTGCATCTTTAACTGGATATTTTTTTAAAAATCTCAATAGTTGGCAGAGAGTCATACTCTTTATAGCAGGTATAATGCTAATTGATCCAGGAATAACAACAGATATAATAGGAATAGTTATTATTGCTGCGATTTATTTGAATCAAGTGTTTTTAGCAAAAAGAGTTATAATAAAAAAATCTTAATTATATCAACACAATATACATCTATGGAATATTTTGGCCTGATATGGTTTATTATCACTCTTCTTTAAATAAGTCTTCGATAAGTGATTCTTCACTTTATTAAGTTAAAAAATAGAAGATAACTCTTTATCTTTTTTAGAGGGCTGACAATTAATATTGGATTATGCGTAGTGAAAAATAGTTTATTTAAATTAGAAATTCTTAATTTAAGAAATTATTTTAAAGTATATTAAAAGTCAAATTGAAAGTTGAACTTTAGACTCTTTAAACAAAATTTTAAAATTTTGCAAAATCTGTTAAAAGTTTGACTTTCAATTTTTTTTTTATTATATTATGATTGAATTAAGATAGGTATAGGGGGTATAACTATAATGGAGGTTTTAATGTGAATGAATGCAAAAAATCACATCATGATGAAAAATTCAAAGCTGATTTGATCTTGAGATTAAATAAGATTGAAGGGCAGATAAGAGGACTCAAGCGAATGATTGAAGCAGATACCTATTGCGATGATATTTTAAATCAAATAACAAGCGTTCGAGCAGCCCTTGCATCTGTTCAGGAAAAACTACTTCTTGCTCATATGCAAAGTTGTGTTTTGCAGCAAATAAAAGATGGAGAAGATAAAGTGATAGTTGAACTTGCTGAAACAATTAAAAGAATGCTAAAGTGAATATATGTTAACAAATAGATGCAATACAAATACATACAAAAAGTACCTGCGCAACAAGTATATGTAAGACAAATTATAATATATAAGGTTTTTTTAATGTAATGTAAAACAATTCAAAAAACCAATTTATGATCCAAATACTTCATGAGGGTATTTTATTTTTGAGTATTAAATTAGTAAGTGTAATAAAAGGGGGAAATATATGAGTAACAAAAAAGAAAAAAAAGATAATTCGATAGAAATCGATTATACTGTTGAAGGTATGCACTGTTCAAGTTGTTCTTTAGCAGTTGAAAAAGCTTTAAAATCATTTCATGAGATTAATGATGTCAGAGTCGATTTGCCATCAAAAAAGGTCAGGGTAAAAGCAAGTAAAATTCCAGACTTTGAAAAACTTAAGAAAAAGATTAGTTCTATTGGTTATGAGATACGAGAAGAAGCGCTGTCTGAAGAAAGTAACCTATCAAAACAGGTAAAAAAAAACATGATTTTTAGCTGGATATTAATAATCCCGCTTTTATTTTTGATGTTATTTTCGATGTTTTCAATGCCAGATACATCCATAGCAAGATATCTGAATCTTTTTGAAATAGCTCTCGGTTCAATTGTTATATTTGTTTTTGGGTGGCATACTATCAGTTCAAGCATCAAAGCGTTACTCATGGGCACTTTTACGATGGATTTACTTATTACAATTGGAAGCATATTTTCATTCTTTACAGGCATTTTGAAGATTTTTGGAGTTATTGATGATAGTTTTGTAATGATTGGTGCAATGATTATCGCCATAAATCTTACTGGAAACTATATAAAAGAAAAGATGACAGATAGAGCAAATGATTCTATAAAGAAGTTGACTGAACTTCAGGTTAAAAGTGCCCATTTACTTAAAGATTATAGAGAAATTGATAACTTTGATTCAGTTTATCAGGAGCTTCCAATTTCAGAATTAAAAGTTGGAGACTATGTTTTAGTTAAACCAGGTGAAAAAATTCCATCAGATGGTTTGATAATAAAAGGAATGACTCTCGTTGATCAGTCAATCGTTACAGGTGAATCTTTACCGGTTGAAAAAGGTGAGAAAGATCAGGTCATCGGTACGACATTGAATTTAAGCTCACCTATTGTAGTAAAGATAACCAGGATAGGGGGTGATACATATCTTTCGCAAATTATCAAACTTATTGAACAGGCAAGGCAAAGCAAAGTGCCAATCCAGGAATTTGCAGATAAGGTTTCCTCGATCTTTGTTCCTCTTATACTTTCAATATCAGTATTAACTTTTTTAATCTGGTATTTTTTTCCTCTTTTTGCAAATAGTATTCAGGCTACAATTTCAGGGATTTTTAGTTTTCTTAATTTTCCGGTTAATGCAAGTAAATCACGTTTTGTTGCCAGTTTGTATGCAATGATTGCAACTTTAGTTATAGCCTGTCCCTGTGCTATGGGTCTTGCCACTCCAACAGCACTCATGGTTGGTTTTGGAAAGGCAGCAAGCAGGGGTATCTTGATTAAAAATGCTGAGGCAGTCGAGATTCTAAAAAATGTAGATTTTATAGTATTTGATAAAACAGGGACAATAACAAAGGGTAAACCTTCGGTCACTGATTTTATAGAGGTTGATGATAATTTTATACCATATACATACCAGATAGAAAGGCATTCCAATCATCCATATGCTATTGCTATTACTGATTTTATTATCAACAATAAAAAAGATATGTTACACAAAAATATCGAAGTTTATAACCTAAAAAACCTTACTTCAATTGGTTTTGAAGGATCTATAGGTAGCTACAAAGTTCAGGTTGTTGGTTACAACAGGCTAAAGATCTATAAAAGTAAAAATGAAGAAATTTTGAAAAATCTGGATCAAGATATTTATGAAAAGATTTCTAAATGGCAAAACGAAGGTAAAACTATTGTGCTAACAATTATGTTTAAATCTATTGAAAACGATATGGAAAAAAGCAAAACAGATATAACAAAGGATGATGATGAGAATAGCAAAGAGGTTAATACAGGATTTAAAGAATTGAAAGTTTTAGGTATATTTGCTTTATCAGATTCATTAGAAGAAAATACTGCTGCTGTTATTGCTGAACTTAAGAAGATGAAGTATTCAACAGCTATACTTAGTGGAGATTTTGAAAAGGTTGTTAGTGCAATTGCTGAAAAAATTGGAGTAGATAAATATTTTTCAGACATTTATGCAGATCAAAAGGTCGAAATAATAAAAAAATTACAGAATGATCACGCTGGCGTTGCTATGATAGGGGATGGTATAAATGATGCCCCAGCTCTAAAACAGGCAGATGTTGGAATAGCAATAGGTAGTGGGACAGATATTGCTATTGACTCAGCAGATATAGTATTGACATCAAAAAATCCAGATAATGTCTTGAATCTATTGTTAATATCCAAAAAAATATATGCTAAAATTAGACAAAATCTATTCTGGGCTTTTTTTTATAATATTTTAGCTATACCATTAGCCATGTCTGGCTTATTGAATCCAATAATTGCTGAACTGGCTATGGCTTTAAGTTCAATAAATGTTGTACTCAACTCTCTGAGATTAAATCGAATTAAGCTTAGGTGAAAAATTCAATCTGGCTAATTTGAAGCAGTATTGAAAAAAAATAATATCCAGAAGACTGAATTGAAATTCTAACCAATGATACTTACCCTTGTTTATATCCAACAGATTATTCATCATACAAACTAAAACTTACTTACTTTACTTCTATTAAAACTTGAAAAGCATGTATTTAAAATATTAATTGGTAGCTCTTTTGTATATATCTAGAAGCATCTATTTTAAAATCGTTATTTTTATAGAACTAATTTAATATTATGTTTTAATAGATTTATATTGAACAATTAAAATAGAGATGTAAAAATGGCAATAAACAAACAGAAAACTAAAGAGATAATAGAAGAAATTGATCAACTTTTCAATCAACTGGTTGGGAATATCAATCCTTCTATAAAAGTATGGATAGAAAAAAATCTTTTAGGACCAGCTTTTGAAGAGATAAAAAAGCTTATAGAAGATAGCAGACCTCCAAAAATGTTCTTAATAGGGAGATCTGGGCATGGAAAATCTTCATTAATTAATGCTCTTGCAAACAAACATGTTGCTGAGGTTGGAGATGTTAAACCCACTACCTATCAATCTATCCCTTATCTTATAAAATTTGAAGAAAGCTATTCTTCCTGGGAGATAATAGATTCAAGAGGTTTATTTGAAAGTACTTCACCAAATTCATTATCAAATATCATAAATGATAATATTGAAGAAAACAAAAAGATTAATAAAAACAATCATATTTCCTCGAAAAATGATATTGAACAAATACTTACTGAAGAAATAATAAAGTATAAGCCAGACATTATTATGCACGTGATAAGTGCTCCTGAGACTAGAAATCTCTCAAATGATCTTAGCCTGGTTTCAAAAATGATGACAAAGCTCAACAAAACACTTGGTTACAAAATACCTTTGATAATAGTTTTGACAAAAGTTGATACTTTAGAAAATCCACGACACTGGCCACTTGAAAACTATCCGGCGAAGGTTGGTATTTTAAAAGAAATCCTCGATTATACATCTGATGAAATACTTACTGTTTCAAAAACACCTATAGATTTAAATGAATTGATCAAAGGCTATGAGATAAAGGATAGTGAAGATATTACAGCAATAATTCCGGTTTGCTCCCTGAAAGATGATATATGGAATATCGAAACTCTGATAGACTTTATTGGTCAAAAACTTCCTGAAAATGCAGTTCTTGAGTTTGCTCAAGCACAGAAACGAAAAAAACTTTTAAGAAAATTATCATCATCGCTAATCATAAGATTTAGTAGTATTGCAGGTATTGTTGGCCTATCACCTTTACCTATATCCGATATAATAATACTGACTCCCATGCAGATACTTTTGGTAACTCTTATAGGTGGTTTATCATGTAGAAAGATTTCAAAAGAAACATTTTTAGAGTTTCTCTCAGCTTCAGGTATTACTGTTGCATCGGGGTTTACATTTCGAGCAGTTGCTCACCAACTGGTTAAACTTATTCCAATTGCTGGATCTGTAATATCTGGAACTATAGCTTCCAGTGGTACATATGGGATAGGTAAGGCAGCAGAAGCTTATTTTTTTGATGGCAAGATTAAAAAACCTATACAGTATAAAGATGAATGGCAAGAATATCAGAATAATATCAAGCAGATTGAAAATAGTAAAAAATTAGTCTAACTTAAAGGAGATTTGAAGATAATGCAAAAGGTGAGATCAAAGGTTGTATTACTGTGGTGTGAAAGATACAATGAAGATTTAATATATGAAAAAATAAAATATGGAATAGAACTTCTAGGCGGTTTTAAATCTATCTTCAAAGAAGGAGAGAAGATACTCTTAAAACCGAATAATCTTACTTCTGCAACTATAGAAGAAGCTGTTACAACACATCCAGCTGTATTTGGGGCTGCTTGTAGATTGGTAAAAGATAATAATTTTGAAGCTTTCTATGGTGATAGTCCCTCGAGAGAAAATCCAGTTCAGAGTTTAAGAAAAAATGGCTTTACTGAAGTCGCAAATAGATACAATGTTCCTCTTGCAGATTTTGAACACGGCAAAAAAATAGTTTTTAATGATGGCAAGGTCTGCAAAAGTTTCGATATCGTTAATGCAGTCTTTGATACTGATGCCATAATAAGCTTATCAAAGATGAAAACTCATGCGTTTACAAGGATAACAGGAGCTATCAAAAACCAGTTTGGTTGTGTTCTGGGCTTTAATAAGGGTGTTTTTCATGTAAAATACCCGGATGCATCTCAATTTTCAAGAATGTTAGTCGATCTTAATAGATACCTCAAACCAAGATTGTTTATTATGGATGCAATTGTGGCTATGGAAGGGAATGGACCTCGTTCGGGAAAACCTAGAAAAGTAAATTGCATACTTATTTCAAAAGATCCTGTTGCGCTGGATTCTGTTTTTTGCAGGATTATAAATCTCGAGCCTGCCTTTGTTGCAACTATTCGATATGGTAAACAGGATGGTCTTGGAACATTCCATGAAAATGAGATCGAACTTCTTGGTGATCCTTTAGAATTATTTTACTGCAAAGATTTTGATGTTGAAAGAAAACCCATTGTTAGTAAAACTAAAAGAAGTTTAAATATTTTTAAAAAAGTAAAAGTGAATGAAAATCATTATCCTAGAATAGATGAGACTGTTTGCATAAAATGTGGTATATGTGTTGATTCATGTCCGCTAGAAAAGAAGGCTCTTTCCTTTAAAAATGGAAAGAACAACATTCCAGTTTATGACTATTCCCTATGTATAAGATGTTTTTGTTGTCAGGAAAATTGTCCGCAAAAGGCTATAAAATAAGGTTCTCCAGGCTAAAGCATACTTTCAGGCTCTGTGCATGTTTTCTCTGTGTAAGCTATACAGACAAAGCGCAGAGCGAAAAAATAATTTCTTTCGACTTTAGACTCTTGTAAAGGGTAAAGAGCGTTAAAATATAATATAGAAATAAAAGACCTGACAGATCTAAAGTGCCAGGTCTTTTTTAATATAGATCTTACTCGTTTGTTGAGGTTTCACTTGAGGTTTCAGTTGAAGTTGCACCTGTACTTTCTTCTTGTAAGGTGACTGAAGATAGCTCGTCAAATTTTTCTTTGGCTAACTGTGATATGACAGAATAACCAGAAGAGAGTCTTTCAAGTATTGCAAGAGCATCTGTTGTGAGTTTATTCTTTTTTGCAACATCTGTCTCTTTAGCAGCATTCTCAAGTATAGATAGAGCATTTTCATAGTCTTTTGCATCTCTTATAATAAGAGGATCATCAGAATATCCACCATTTACCCAGGCTTCATTTATATAAGAACCACCAAACTTTCCTATATATATTTTTACCCAGTTATCTTCTTTAGTATCTATAATAAAAGCCATCTGTCCTTTTTTAACCGTATTGATAACTTTAGATGTTACATCAGGTCTAACGAACAGCTGAGATTCGGTTGTAAAAATTATAGGTTTAAGTGCAAGATATCTTTCCTCAAGATAACCTTTTTTGCCATCTGAGAGTTCTATATTTGCTATCCTTTTAACAACTATCTTATCACCTTCCTGATATTGCACATCTTCAACACCTAAAAGTTTAACTTTTTCTGCTTTCTCAAGTGTTGTAAGGTAAGATTCTTTTTTACCAACCTTATCTTTTTCTTTGTAAACATAGACATTCGTAGTTGCGCATCTTTCTTCGCTGGTATAGGTTGATTCTGTTCCTTCGCTTTCTGAACCCGGGGAAGATGCTTTTTTATTACAACCAAAAAAGCACAATAGACAAATAAGTGCACAGGTAAACAAAATTATCTTTAACTTACTGCTTGACATAAAAAATCCTCCAAAAATAGTTAGATAAATTATAATATTTAATAAAAATTTTTCAATTGGTAATATTTGAAATTTTTTATAAAGTACATAAAATGAGATTGAACTCGAAATTGGTGGATAACTTGAAATGTATTTTCTAACTGGTAATTCTAAGAGACTTAGAGGCTCAGAATGATGTAAAATACTTGTAAAAAAACGGCTAGATAATTCTATATAAGCCCGGTACTAATGTTGCAGTTCTATTGAATATTATACATTATTTAATGTTTTGTGTAAATAATATCTAAAAAAATGGAGAGGCAATAATGGAAAACAATCTTGAAAAAATTTTTTACGAAAATAAAAACAATCCATATGAACTCGAAAAATTATTTCATAAAAATAAAAATCAATTTATAAAATTAATCAACAAAGAAAAATCTATAAATAATGATCAAGTAATCCAGTTCTGGGATGCCCGGATAAACTATAAGAATTCTTTCGATTTAAAGAAAATTATCATTTCGATAATATTAGCCGTTTTATGCTGGATACCTTTAAGAATTCTTATTGAAAAAGAAGTAATGGAATTTGATAAATTTATGACTTTTCTACCATGCATTTTTACCTTTACTTTTAGCCTTCTTTTATCGACTTATGATTTCAAGATCAAAAGTATAATTTATATTTTTTTAATTTCTCTTATTACAGGGTTGTACCTGTTCTTTATCCCATTTAATGAAAAATCACAATCTATTATTAATATCTATATTCATATACCAATATTTTTATGGTCTATGATTGGTTTTTTTTACTGTGATTTCAAATTAAAAAATTATCAAAAAATATTTGATTTTTTATTACTCAGTGGTGAAATGATTATCTGGTCAACCTTATTACTGATTTCAGGAATAATATTAACTTTTATCACACTTACATTATTTAAAATGATAAATATAGAAATAGAGGATTTTTATTTCAAAAATATCGTATCTCTCGGTATTATTATTGCACCTTTTTTATCTGTACCAATCCTGAAAAAATTTTCTGACTTCAATATTTCATCTGTTATCGCGAAAATATTTGCTCCTTTAGCTATAATTACTTTAATAACATACCTTCTTTTCTCACTTATTACAAAAAATGTTCCTTATGAAAATAGAAATATTCTTATTACCTATAATATAATCCTTGTTGCTGTTTTAGGAATAATTATTTTTATCAATGCAAACTATGTAAGGACATCGTATTTTTTTATAAGTAATTTCGTCTTAATTTCTGTTTCCACTATCATAGATTTAATAGCTTTAACTGCAATAATTTATAGAATAAGAGAATATGGGTTAACGCCGAATAAAATTACTGTTCTTGGTATTAACTTTTTGATGCTAATCAATTTAATATGGATCTTAATTTCCATGATTAAAAATATTCACGAAGAAAAAAAATATGAAAATATTGTTAATACAATTTCAAAATACTTACCCATATACTCTATCTGGTCTCTTATTGTAATAGTAATAATTCCAATCATATTTAAATATAAATAATCATCACAAAATACAAAATTGTAATTTTACAGAATGGTGATTTACAAATAGTTTAGATAAAAAACATAAGTACAAAATTAATCTTAAATATTGTTTATTTCATCATGTAGAATCATACATTTTCTCTTAGTAATAAATCTTCTTAAAAATCCTATTTATAAAAATAAATGGTTTTCCTCAGAGCAGTCAACAGCCAAAAATCTAAAGTTAAAAGTCTGGAAAGATCACAATTATATAGAATATATGCAATAGTTCGTAAATAGTTTAGAAAAAGCTTTCGAGAACAAATGTGCTAAGGATGAAAAAATATAAGAATAAAAATTAAAATTAATTTTTTTGATAATAATATTGACATTATTAATTTTAAGTATTAATATATTAATAGAAATAAAATATAGATTAAATATATTAGTTTTTAATTAAAAAATAAGTTCAATTTACAGGAAAAATGATAAGCATCCAATAATTTCAAGAAAGTTAACTAAATTATTACTTGCTTTTGATCGATAAGAGTACTTATCGACAACCTGATTTTGCGAATGAATATTATTTTAAAGGGGAGATATGAAGGCAATAGAAATAAACAATCTCGTTAAAAGATTTGTAAGCAAAAATGAAAAAATCGTTGCTCTCGATGATATAAGCTTTTCTATAGATGAAGGTAAGATTTTTTCTCTTCTTGGTCCAAATGGCGCAGGAAAAACTACAACTATTAAGATTCTCGCCACTCTTCTTTTGCCAGATTCCGGACAGGCTAAGATCTGTGGATATGACGTCGTAAAAAATGATCTTTTAGTTAGGAAAACTTTAGGCACAGTTCTTCCAGGAGAAAGAACTCTTTTCTGGAAGCTCACAGTTAAAGAGAATTTAGCCTATTTTTCAGATTTATATGGGTTAAATCCTAAATATTCCCGTAAGAGGATTGAATATCTTTTAAATAAATTTGAAATAAACGATCGAAAAGATACTTATGTTGAAAAGCTATCAACAGGCTTAAGACAGCGAGTTGTCCTTTGTAGGGCTTTGCTCTCTGATCCCAGAGTTATTATACTTGATGAACCTACACTTGGTCTTGACCCTGAAGCATCCAGGAATTTAAGGAATATTATTAAAGAAATTAAAGATGAGGGGAAAACAATACTATTGACGACTCACTATATGTATGAGGCTGATGAGCTTTCAGATATGGTAGCTATAATAAATAAGGGTAAAATTGTATCGATTGATACTCCAGTAAATTTAAAGAAGAATTTAGATATTGAAAGAAATATTACGATTACATCGAGAAATTTTACTTCAAATTTTATTGAAAATATAAGACAGGAATTTTTTACAGAAGTAAAAAAAGAAATAAATGAGGATGGAATCTTAAAAATATCTTTCTATTTGAAGAAAAAAGATGATGCACTATCTAAAATAATAAAAATTGCATCAGAACATGATATAATAGTTGATAATATTGCACTCTCAGAGCCAACACTGGAAGATGTTTTTATAAACAAGACAGGTAAGAAATTTGCAGAAATTGAGGTATCGGCTAAATGAAGAAAATAAAAATATTTTTTCAAGCATCTTTTGCCACAGCCAAAAAGGATATAATCTCTATTTTAAGATATAAAACATGGTTTATATCGGTACTTGTCTGGCCAATTTTGATGCCTTATACGTTTGTCTTTTTAGCAAAAGGTCTCGCAGGTCCAACGAATGAAGGAATAGATAATTTTGCCAGATTATCCGGAACAACCGATTATAGCTCGTTTATAATATTAGGAAACCTTACATGGATGTTTCTAAACATGATAATGTGGGATGGTGGTTTAAAACTTAATAGCTCTAGAAGAATAGGGATACTTGATACTTTATGGACTGCACCCTCACCAAGGTTAGCTTATGTATTTGGTAGCGCAATTTCAAGTATTGTTATTAATTTTTCACCTATTGTTATTTCAACTGCATTTTTTAGTATGGTAAAAATCATTTCATTTAAAGCCAATATTTTTGATCTTTTGATCTATACTCTATCTATTTTGCCTTTTATTATTGGTTTTCTGTTTATTTTCTCCTCTTTAACATTAAGATCAAAAGAGGCAAATCTGGTAGTCCATGCGGTAAGAGTCATTCTCTCAATTCTTTGCGGTCTTCAACTTCCGATAGGAGTTTTACCTTTATTTTTGCAAAAAATTAGTCTATCTATCCCAATCACCCTGTACATGAATTGCATAAGAGATTCCATAATAAAAGGGCAGGGGATTTCGTATCATATTAATTCATTAATATATATTTTAACTATAGGTTTTATAACATTTATCGCTTCTATAGTTGTATTTAAGTTAACTGAAAAAAAAGTTAAAAACAAAGGTTTAATATCTGGATATTAGCCACAGTAAGTAAGCAAAGAGTCACCAGATGTTTCAAGTATTGAGGTTAAATATCCGTGAATTGACAAATGAATAAATTAAGGAAGCTTTATGGAAAATAAATACTGCTCAAAAGCAGATCACTTTTTTCTGGTTATTCGAGCAAGTTTAAAGAAAAATCTTTTAGAGATAATTCGGTATCCGGTTAATTCAATCTTTATCGTTCTTTTTCCAATATTCTGGACATTACCTGTCTATCTTCTTATCTATTCTTTTGCTCCTGATGGTGTTTCAAAAGGTCTTCAAATATATACAGGAACAGATCTATTTTTCCCATATTATCTTATAGGAATGATAGTTGGTCTTTTTATTAATCAAGTATTCTGGGGTATGGGATTTGCATTAAAAAGACTTATGGATATAGGAGTACTTGAAACAATATGGAGTTATCCTATCAATCATCTGCATTTTATTATTGGTGAATCAATCTATAATCTTATCGAGACACTTTATTCTCTGATCGCATCTATTTTAATTATGAGATTTGTATTTGGTTTTTACCTTACTGTAGAATTTTTTAAGGCACTGTATATTTTCATTCCGTTTACCATAGTTATATATGGATTTGGTATATTTTTTGCAGCTTTAATTCTTCAGTTTAAAGATCCCAATACCCTGGTAGATATTTCTTCTTTTACAGTCATGACATTAACTGGTTCTCAAAATCCTGTTCAGGTTTTTCCAAAGTTCCTTATCGCTATATCGCTGTCTATTCCAGTAACATATTTTATCGATTATCTAAGGGTTTTATCGCTAAATTCAAAGTCACTTCTACCAAAAAATATTGAGATAATTATTATGTCTATATCTGTTATAGTTGTTCCTCTGATTGGAATAAAATATTTTAAATATGTTGATAAAAAATGCAGAAGACTGGGTACAATAGGTATACATTAGTTATTTTCAACATTTTTTATTTATAATTCATGTTTTTAATAAACAGCAAAGCATCACTTAAATTTTGCTATATCCTTGTGTAATCCTGTTGATCTTCATATTCAATCCCGGCACTTTTCGCTTTAAATAAACATTATGAAAATATTTGCAAATGCCTCTGCAATTTGATTTTTTGCAGAATTGTCAATTTAGACATAAAAATCAAAAAAAATAAGTTGAAATAATTTTTAATAAAGTTTTAATTAATGGCTCTCCTGCAAAAAGATAGATTTTGCTAGTTATTTGGTTTCTTTTTGTAGGTTAGAGCCATTAAGGCCTTTTCAAGGCGGTTTACGCGCTCCTGCATGTACCAGTTGGATAGTTTTTTTAATTTATACCTTATTTCAGGAACGCCATTAGTTGCACTTCTACATATATCTGTTAGATATTTTTTTTATTTATACCTTATTTCAGTAGTGCATTAATTAAAATAAAAGAGGGGGTAAACTTATGTTTTGCGGAGATTTTTTATTTTTTCTGGCAAAGGAAAGCATGGTTTTAACCTTCTATGCATTGATCTAACTTTTGATATACTGCTAAAACTCATGTTAAAATACGACGAGATAAAAGTATTTTATCAATAATTCTATGAGGATTTGAGGTCTCTTTTCTCAAATTCTTCAAAAAATATAAAAATTCAAGTTATTTCAAATTCTTATAAAACCATTCAAATTTAGTTTTTGCTGCTAATTCTTTTAGCTTTCCTTGCTTTAATCAGAAATTTTTCAATCTTTTTTGATTCTAAATTTTGTATACACCGCAACAATGATTAATTGTGATTCTTATTCTTAGTTCAGCCTAAATTGTTTTTTTTCTCTTATAAAATAAAGGTGGAGAGTAAATATGAGTATATTAAAAACTCTTGGGTGGAATGACTTTTTTGAAAGTTCGTTTAACTCATATTGTAATCTGATGTGTGATAGTTTTTTAATACCGGGTCGTGTCATAAGTGAAAACAAAAATTCTTATCTAGTTAAAACCGAGAAAGGTGAGTTTAATTCTTTAATTTCAGGAAAATTTAGATATGATTCAATATTTTCTGCCCAATTGCCAGCTGTTGGAGATTGGGTTGTACTTAAATTGGATCAGTATTTAAATCAGGGTATTATTTATAAAGTACTGGAAAGAAAAAATTTCTTATGCAGGCAATCTATCGATAATAGATCAAATATAAATGCTGACCAGCAAATCATAGCTTCAAACATTGATACAGTTTTTTTAGTTGTAGCTCTGGGAAGGGATTTTAATATATCCAGAATAGAAAGATATTTACTTTTGGTTCAAAATAGTGGGGCTTCTTGCATTATTATTCTTAACAAATCAGACCTTGTAGATTCAACTACTGAATATATTGAAAAAATACTTTCTATCAAAGATGATATTTCCGTATATCCTATAAGTGCAAAAGAGAAATACGGACTGGATTATATAAAAAGCGAAATTAAAGAAGGAAAAACATATGTGTTCGTGGGTTCTTCAGGAGCTGGCAAATCCACTATCATAAATGAACTAGCCGGGTTTGACTTAATAAAAACCAACGAGGTTAGAAAAAACGATGAAAGAGGAAGACATACAACTACATCAAGAAATCTCATAGTTTTACCTGGTGGAGGAATCGTAATAGACAACCCTGGAATGCGAGAGATTGAAGTTTTTGCAGATGAAGATGATCTTGATGATTCTTTCAATGATATCAAGCTTCTAGCAGATAAATGCAGATTTATAGATTGTTCACACACTCATGAACCTGATTGTGCAGTTAAGGAAGCAATAGAAAAAGGTATTCTGGATGAGAGACATTTTAAAAACTATTTAAAATTGCAGAAAGAAATAAAACTTCTTAAAGAAAAAGAGAAAAATAAGATTAGAAAAATCAATAGATCTAATTTAAAAATCTAGAAGCCTCAATCTTGAATTTTTATAATTTATAAATTTTTTTTGTGCAAAAAAGGTGAATTTTTGCATTTTTTCCACAAAATTATGATGATTTTAAGTTAAAATATTTTACTGAAAGAAAAAAGTGGTGAAATT
>Ga0208825_1000251_pt1 | contig 54653 bp, 47 predicted proteins | sample AD_UKC113_MetaG_FD_184450 | JGI IMG/M metagenome (GOLD analysis project Ga0208825, IMG submission 184450) | Active sludge microbial communities of municipal wastewater-treating anaerobic digesters from Hong Kong - AD_UKC113_MetaG (SPAdes)... | ecosystem: Engineered > Bioreactor > Anaerobic >... | reverse complement strand
TGATAACCATGATTGAATCGTAGAACTTCTGCATATAAGGCAGGGCTTCGATGAGCACATTCTCTCTTTTAAGTTCCATAATTTAGGAATCAGAGAATCTCTTTTTAAACTTATCGTTGAGTATTGCGGGTAAAATTAGAAAGATCTATAAAAAAGCCGATAAAGAAATCTCACACGAATTGGTGGAGATACAGAAATAAGCCAGCCCGGATAGTATAAAAATAAAGACCTTTCCAGGCTAATTCGTATCAGGATTTAAAAAATAAAAATAAAGAACCCTGTTTTCCAGGGGATATGATGATAAAGATTCACTCGAGCTTTTCGATCCTTTCTTTCTTAACGAAGGGCTTGCTGATTTTCTCAGGCATCCAGTCAGGTCTGTTTTTTGGGGCTGCGACAAGTTCTTTCCATGCCTTGAAAACGTGCACCTTCTTTGTCCCGCGTTCCCTGAGGCGGATGATATCAGGTTTGGATTTGGTCCCGGAACCCCGGTTTGCAGCTTTCAGAGCAGCCTGCCGAGGCTGTTTTCCAGTGAAAACTCCGTGTTCATTGCCTTCTTCGTCTCGTAAAACAAAATTTCTTGTGTTGGACATAAAGGTCACCTCGCAAATTGTATTGCTAGACACTGATTAATTTTTAAAGTATATAAAATCTTTCTTTGGATGTTGCCTATAGTTAGTGGTTTATACAAAACTGCTCTCAATCTCTGAAGTGCATTTGAACTAAATATTTAGAGATTGTTATTGAACTGGGAAATATTTAAATATTTATTCCTTGTTAAAAATTCAACTCAAAACAGTATTCAGGTAAGGGATTTTAGACACTCAATTAGAATATATTTTATTGTACTTTTGGAAAAGAACCTGGAAAGCACAAACTTTACATGCTATTACTTCTTATGGTCATTATATTTTTCCAAACGCATATAATAAAATTATGTATTTATTAAGGATTTATTCTAAAAATCAAGTATACTTATCTTTTCACGGATCTGGTTAAATATGGAACATTGTACTTTCAACCTCCCGGACGTCCAGGCCAGCAAACCAAGCATAGCTATCAATCTTACCCGTGTCGGGGTAACAAATATGAAAAAGCTGGTTGAAATCAAAAGAAAGGACAAGCGCCCGATAGTATTGATTTCAACCTTTGACGTCTTTGTTGACCTGCCTTCGGACCGTAAGGGAGCAAACCTTTCAAGGAACTTCGAAGCTGTGGATGAGGTACTGGAAAAGGTTCTCAGCACACCTGTATATGAAATAGAACAACTATGCAGCGATATTGCACATAACCTTCTCGGACGCCATGAATATGCAAATCAGGCTGAAGTCAGGATGAAAAGCGAATATATGATAAGGCGTGCCTCTCCTTCCACGGGGATCAAGTGCCAGGAAGTGGTTAACATCTTTGCCGAAGCTTCAGCTGTGAGGGGTGACGGCGACAGAGACTACTTTGATGTGAAAAAACTCATCGGAGCCGAAGTTGTAGGAATGACTGCCTGCCCCTGCGCTCAGGAGATTATGAGAGATAAAGCCGCAACCGAGCTTGCCAATCTTGGAGTTGGCAGGGATACAATAATAAAGTTCCTGGAAAAAGTCCCGATGGCTACCCATAACCAGCGCGGAAAAGGCATTATCTCAATCAAAGTAGCCCACGATTTTGATGTTTCCCTGGAAAGCATAATAAAAATAATTGAACGCTCCATGAGTTCAAGCGTTTATGAAGTCCTGAAACGCTCAGACGAAAAGGTTGTTGTGGAAACTGCACACATGAACCCGAAGTTTGTGGAAGACTGTGTAAGAGCAATGGCAGACAATGTCGTAAAAGAGTTCCCGAACCTTCCAGATAATGCAGTAATAACTATCAAACAGACCAATGAAGAAAGTATACACAGGCACAATGCATATGCTGAAAGGGTAGCTCTCATGGGAGAACTCAGGAACGAAATCAGCCAGTAAAGAATTAATAAATAAAGAAAAATTTATGCTGAAAAAATAGCTGGTTACTGAGAAATCAGGAACCACCAGACTCTTTTTTTATTTTTTGAATTGAAAAGTTTCTTAAAATTTTTGAATATTCTGGAGACTTTCACAGGCAAAATCACACAAACTTTATTAAAGGGCCTGAATAACCTATAAGCATTTATTAAAAAAGAAGGAGTGGACTTGCAGGGCCTAAAATCTGCGTCCTGGAAGCCCTTGAGGTGAAAGCATGGCTGATGCTGATGAAATCACGGCGGTAGGGCGGAACAAGAAGATTATCAAAGTGGGAGATGCTGTCAAATACGTAAATAGCGACACTTTGAGTCGTGTAACCGAGATCAAAAAGGACGAACAGGGAAAAGTATGGGTCCTGCTCGAAAGTACAAATCTCTGGTATAGAGACGAGACCCTGGAATATACAGATCTCAAGCCCACAGAGAAGAGAGAACAAAGAGAATTTACTGCCGAAGAACTCGAAGAAAGGTTCAGGAAAGAAAGGGAAACAATTCAGGCCTTCGATCTTGGAAAAGCCGGAGGTGGAGGGGCAGGAGGCTGATTTATCCTGCCTTTGTCTTACCTTCTTTCTGGAAGGGTTTCTAATACTTGTTTTTAAACAGATATTTCTTTATTCATTGCAGAAAACGCTGATTTGCTAATGATAAGCTGCCATTCCAATAAGGCGACCGTTTTATTTTTCCTGCATTTTTATCCGCTGTGCAAGGATACATTTTCCACCGTGTCTGCCGCCAAGCGGGTTTTGCGGTGTACCCAGGGAGTTCATACAGCGGGCCATAACAGCCGCACCTCTGGCAAGCCCGTCATCCACAAAGACCACTCTCTCATCGATTTTCGGGGCAATATTCATTTTCTCAAGGCAGCTCAAAATCAGTTTAGGTTTGTTTCCGGTGATTCCTGCTCTGCCGGTGATTCCGATAGTGCTTTCTTCAAAAATGAGTCCTTCTTTCTTTGCAACCTCTATGAGCCTGCACACTACCCCTGCCATTACCTCATCAATGACAGCATAAACAATCGGCAGCCCATGGCTTTTGCATATTTCCATGCCTATTGCACTCAGTTTTCCCATATATGAGCCGTTTTCGCCCACATCGCAGCCTATAAGTGTTACACCTAACTCTTCAGCCGCATCCGGCCTGACAGGAACGCTGCCGTACCTCTTTCTATCTCGGGGGACTTTTTCAATGATTATGAGCTCATGAATGCGCTTCGAATAATCTTCTATAGCTTTAGCTTTCATTTTCAAAGTAATGAAAGAAGGAGGTTTCTGTTTTTCAAAAACCTCCAGAGCGGTTCCTACCTTAGAGTCAACAACTTTCGATCCCCGGATAATCGCATCAGGAATTGCACCTGCGAATCCACAGAAGTTTCCAATTGTTTTTGCATATGGCTGGTCAGGGCTTGTTATTCTGCCGTCAAGAGTAGTCCCGAAGTCGATTGAGATACAGGGGTTCCTGAAATCCACATCCGTCAATTTAGCCGCTTCTTTTATTCCTGCGGTTGCAAGCTCTCCTTCCATCTCGTTTGCAACAATCTCAACGCCAGTAGAACCTATGGGTGGCGTGACGCTGGCTACAGCCCCATCAAAAATTACTTTTTCCAGTTTGCTGTATTTCTGAAGCTTCTTAGGAATGTTTGAGACTGACATTGGAGGAGTCATGTTTTTAGGAGGGACCCCTGCAATCAGGCATCCATCTGCCAGGGCTTTGATAAATTCGCCGACTTCTTCCGGAGAATCAAAGCCTGCAACTACACCCGTAGAGCGTACCACGAAGTCCAGGTCAGTTTTTATATCCAGGCTGGCTTTTTCCATAGATTCGGTAAGGGTACTCTTTACCAGTTCTGCAACAGCCTCGCGCGTAAGTTCCACACCCGTAAGAGTCTTTCCGAAAACAGCTTCTCCGGGTTTTGGAGGGCGGACATCTCTGGTCATGCGTACTACTTTATTAATGATATGCGTCCTGCCAGTATCCATATTGGTGGCTGTAAGGATACATTTGGTTGTGGTATTTCCTACTTCTACTGAAGCTACGATAAAGAACGGTTTTGACTTGAGGTCAATCAAACGAACCTGAGGAGATTCTGCAATTCTGGGTTTAAGAGCCATTTTTGTTCCTTCCTGAGAATCTATAAATTAAATCAAATCCATTTATACGGTTAAATCTGCAGACGTAGAATCAATTAAGTTTGTACTATAGAACACATTAAGTTCATATTAGAAAGGATAAACATTTAAAAACCGAATTCTGATATCGGACTTTTATGGAAGACCTGTCTCCAGGATTCAATAAACACATGAGACAAGGACACAATTTATCTGAAGTTTAAAGAAGGTATTAAACAAAGCCTATAATAACCTTTTCTAAAACAATTCAAATTGCCAGCTTATTTAAATTAGTTATTAATTGCTGCATCTATTCATGAATTATAATGACTAATTCATTAAATGACTGTAATTTTTTATGTGATATATCGACATATTCTGATCATTTGTTTTCATTCTAATCATTTGTTTTTCGCATTCTTTTTGCCGTTCCAAGACTTTTTTGCTGCTTCTCCAGAGGGAGAAATTACATCATTCAATTATAAAGGGCAGAAATTATAAAGAGCATAGTTATAATAATGCACAGTGATTAATATTTTCTCATAAAATATAATAATCGTAAATTGAAGAACCATTTTAGATATTTCGCAGGATTACGCACATAAATATCATGAAACCTGGGTAGCAATCATCGGAGGATTTTAATGCCGCTAGATCCTATTTGCAAAAAAATAACACCTAACGATACTGAATACGTTTCGGATTACGGGGGAAAACATTACTATTTCTGCAGTACCGAATGCAAGCAAAAATTCGACGCACTTGAAAAGAGCGTTATCAGACTCAAGCGCAGCCTGAGTGAAAAAGAAAAAATCTCTTTCGGAAAACTAAAGCGGGATATCATAAAGCCTGGGATCTGCACTCTTTGCGGAGCATGTGCAGCAAGCTGCGAATACATAACTATCAAAGATGGAAAAACCGAACTTGTAGGCCCCTGCAAAGCCTGCGGTGTTTGTTATTATCAATGCCCCAGGACTATCACCACGGAAGAAGGGCTCATAGGGAGCTTCAGATACGCCTATGCTGCAAAATCTGCCATACCTGAAATAAAGGGGCAGGACGGCGGAGTTGTAACTTCTCTTCTTCTGTATGCTCTGGACGAGGGACTTATTGACTGTGCCGTGGTCACAATCCGCTCAGAAGAAGAACCCTGGAAGCCCATACCCATAGTTGCAAAAAACAGGGAGGAAATCCTGCAGAGTAGCGGAAGTATTTATTCACATTCGATGACTCTTGAAGCCCTCATGAGCGCAGTAAAACAGGGGATGAACAGCGTTGCCTTTGTAGGGACGAGCTGCAATATTGATGCGGTCACGAAAATGCAGAAAAGCTCTTACGGTTTTCTGCACCTCTTTATGAGGGCAAAGGTTCTCAAACTGGGACTCTTCTGCATGGATACTTTTTCCTATGAGGGAATAAAAACCGTACTGGAAAGCTATGGAATTACACTGGATAACGTCGACGCCATGAAAATCCGAAAAGGAAAATTCGAAGTTACCCTGAAAGAAGGAAAAGAACAGATCTTCGAACTCGATGATTTTGACGAATATAGAAGCTCCTCCTGCCGTTTCTGTACAGACCTGACCGCAGAAAACTCAGATATCTCCTTTGGAGGTGTTGGAAGTCCCAGAGGCTACACAACAGTTCTTGCCCGTTCAGCCATAGGCTATGAAATCTTCAACGAAGCCGTGGACAACGGATACATCGAAGCCCGGCAACTCAAAGACGAAGAACTCGAAAGAGTCCTCAACCTGGCAAAGATGAAAAAAGTACAGATGTACGACCTCAACAGGAGGCAGAAGAAGTAAAACTCTAAAATAATGGAAGATTAATGGAAGTCCTCTTGAGCGCAGCGAAAATGACCTCGTGCTGGAAGAATATATATTTATTTCATAAACTGTTTCTATAATGCATTACCAAAGGCATTCTATTCAGGATCATTCTATTTTTGAGGAATTTTCATGATCACAAAAGAAGATGTAGAACACATCGGCTGGCTTGCTCGCATAGAAATCAATGAGCAGGAAACAGTCGAGTATATGGAAAAACTTAACTCAGTTCTGGGGTATTTCGGGCAGCTTGATGAACTGCCGACCGAAGATGTTGCTCCTACATACCATGTTGCTGAGGTTTATAATGTATTCAGGGAGGATGTGGTGGAAAAGTGCCTCCCGCAGGAAACTGTTCTTGCAAACACAGAACAGAAACAGGACGGGGCTTTCAGGGTCCCGAAAATTGGCTGAGGAGTTGTTTTGATGGCAAAATGGATGAGTGTTGCACAGGTTAAAGAGAAGATTAAAGAAAGCTCAGCCGAAGAAGTAACAGCCAGATACCTCGAAGTTATCGGAAAGAGCAAAATCAATGGTTATATAACGGTTTCCGATAAAGCCCTTGAGCAGGCTAAAAAAATCGACACCGAAGGGCACGAAGGTCCTCTTGCAGGTGTACCGATTGCTATAAAGGACAACATTTCCGTAGTTGGGCTGCCAAACAGTTGCGGCTCGAAGATTCTTGAAGGCTATGTACCTCCTTTCAATGCCCATGTCATTGAGAAACTCCTCGCTGCAGGAGCTGTAATCCTTGGAAAAACCAATATGGACGAATTTGCCATGGGATCTTCCACGGAAACCAGCCATTTCGGACCTACTGCAAACCCCTGGGACCTTGAAAGAGTACCCGGAGGATCTTCCGGAGGAAGTGCAGCAGTTGTAGCAGCCGGAGAAGCTCCTTTTGCTCTTGGTTCTGATACAGGCGGGTCCGTACGCTGTCCTGCATCTTTCTGCGGGGTAGTGGGGCTTAAACCGACCTACGGAGCAGTTTCAAGGTACGGAGTTGTGGCTTATGCAAACTCCCTTGAACAGGTCGGACCCCTTGCAAACAACGTGGAAGATATTGCAGTCCTCATGGATGTTATAGCAGGTTATGATAAGAGAGATTCCACTTCTATTGACAGCAAAACAGAGTACCAGAAAGCTCTTGTTGATGACGTGAAAGGCCTGAAAATAGGGGTCCCGAAGGAATTCTTTGGAGAAGGGATTCATCCTGACGTAGAAAAAGCAGTATGGGATGCAATATACAAATGTGAGAGCCTCGGAGCGACCTGGGAAGAAGTCTCAATGCCTCATATAAAGTATGCCCTTGCTTCATATTATATAATTGCAATGAGCGAAGCGTCCTCAAACCTTGCCCGTTTCGATGGAACACGTTACGGATTCAGAGCAAGCGGAGAAAACTGGCATGCTATGGTTTCAAAGACCAGGGCTGAGGGTTTCGGCACAGAAGTCAAGAGAAGAATTCTCCTCGGAACCTACGCCCTCTCTGCAGGCTACCACGACAAATACTACCTCAAAGCCCTGAAGGTCAGGACTCTTGTAAAGCAGGACTTTGATAAAGCCCTTTCAAAAGTCGATCTGCTCATGGCTCCAACCATGCCGAATCCTGCTTTCAAGATTGGGGAAAAGATTGAAGACCCTCTTACCCTCTACCTTTCGGACATAAACACCTGCCCTATTAACCTTGCAGGCGTGCCTTCAATTTCCGTACCCTGCGGATTTACAGACGGACTGCCGATAGGACTTCAGATCATGGGCAAGCCCTTTGACGAACCTACCGTCCTTCGGGCAGCTTATACGTTTGAGAAGAATACTGATTACCACACTAAGAGACCTCCGGAGGTGGCATAAATGGTCTATGAAAACCCTGACGGTATAAGGATAGGGCTTGAAATCCACGTGCAGCTTAACAAACTCAAGACCAAAATGTTCTGCGGCTGCTCTACCGATTATCACAACGACGCTCCCAATACCCACACATGTCCGGTATGCCTTGGTCTTCCTGGAGCACTCCCTGTCCTGAACAAAAAAGCTGTGGAAGCAGCAATTAAGGTAGGACTTGCCCTTGAAGGAGAGATTGCGGAAGAGACCCAGTTCCACAGGAAGAATTACTTCTATCCTGACCTTCCCAAAGGTTTCCAGGTCACACAGTACGACTATCCGATTGTCAGCAAAGGAAAGGTAGTGATCGAAGGAGAAGATGGAGAACACGTAGTCGGAATTACAAGGGCTCATATGGAAGAAGACCCCGGAAAGCTTGTACATATAGGGAGCATTGAAAAGTCCAAAGGTGTCCTTATCGACTACAACAGGTCAGGCATGCCCCTGATTGAAACCGTTACCGAGCCGGACATGAGGAGCCCCAAAGAAGCCAGGAGGTTCCTTGACAAGTTCAGGAATATCCTAGAATACCTTGATGTTTTTGACGGAAACCTTGAAGGGGCTATGCGTGTCGATGCAAACGTCTCGGTCCACTGGGGCACCAGGGTTGAGATCAAAAATATTTCCTCCCATAAAGGAGTGGAAAGGGCTCTGCTCTACGAGATCATGCGCCAGAAGAACGTGATCCGCAGAGGAGGAAAAATCGTTCAGGAAACCCGCCACTTCGATGAGGGTAGAGGCGTAACGCTTTCAATGAGGACCAAGGAAGAGGCAGAAGACTACCGCTACTTCCGTGAGCCAGACCTTATGCCCATGCGTGTTACTGACTGGATTCCGGCAATCAAGGAAACCCTGCCAGAACTTCCGGACGCAAAACGCGCACGCTTCATGGAGCAGTACGGCATCACGGATATGCACGCAAGAGCTCTTACCTCAAAGATTATGCTCGCCGACTTCTACGAAGGGGTCTGTGCAAAAGGGGTTGACCCGAAGATTGCAGCTACCTGGACTGCTGACGTCTTCCTCGGGGAACTGAACTACCGCGACCTTGCGATTTCTTCTTACGACGGCAGTACAATCGGCTTCATCCATGCAAAAGACCCTGAGGTGGAGAATTCCTTCAAGGTTTCGGACATGGTAGAACTGGTCAACCTTTTTGCTGAAGGCAAAATCAGCGACAGGGCTGCAGTAGAAGTCATCCGTACCATCCTGGACGGAACTGAGGAAAAGACTCCCTCGCAGATCATAGAAGAAAAAGGTCTTTTCAAAGCCGAAGACGATCTGGTTACCAGGGCTGTTGCCGAAACAATTGCCGAAAACGCAGCTGCAGTGCAGGACTATCTTGGAGGAACAGAAAAGTCTCTGAACTTCCTTGTAGGACAGGTCATGAAAAAGACAAAAGGCACGGCGGATGCAAAGACAGCGCGTGAACTGATTATAAAGGAACTTAAAGGGTAACCCAAAAGGGATTACCTTTTTACTGTTTTTGCTGATATTGATTTCTGGACTCTTCTATTTTAACGGTTAATACAATTCCGGCCTGCGGTCTTCGAGAATGGACCCGGTTTGCCGGATCTCTTTTGCTTCTTCCAGATCGATTTCTCCAAGAAGAACACACTCTTCGGTCCCGGCTTCTGCCAGAACGCGCCCCCAGCCATCGACAATAAAAGAGCCGCCGGGATAATTCGAATACTTATCTTTTCCCACTCTGGTGCAGGCGATATGCGGCAGCTGGTTTTCAATCGCCCGGGAAATGGACATAATGCGCCAGGGATAGATGTAAAAATCCGGCATATAGGCAGCTGAGACCAGAAAGTCTGCTCCTTCAAGAGCAAGTTTTCGGGAAACTTCAGGATACCTGAGTTCATTACAAACTATAAGCCCCATGGAGAGCCCGTGTTTTTGCAGTTTGATAGGGGCTATGCTGTCTCCAGGTGCAAAATATTTTTTTTCAAGACCATAAAGCTGGGCTTTTCGGTGGATCCCGACCAGTTTTCCGGATTCGATGCAGAAACCGAGGTTGTACTGGGAAGGAACACTTTTTTCTGAACTTATTGTGCCTCTTTCCTTCTGTTCCCTTTTTTCTATCATTGAACCTGCAAGAATGCAGCCATATTCTCTGGAAAAATTGCAGAGAGCCTCAATCGTGGGACCGGAGGCAGTTTCAGCCACTTCTTCTATGTGGTCATAACAAAAGCCTGTTGAGAAAACTTCCGGAAAGACAAGCAGCTCAGCTTCTTTTGAAACCGCTTCTTCTGCGAGGGAAAGGGCATGCTCAAGGTTTTCATGTTTTGAACAAAGCGAGATGTTCATCTGAATGCAGGCGGCTTTAATGCTTGTCACTTTAACTCCTTCCGTTCATAGAATGCAGATCTTACTTAATACTTGACTACCTTACTTATGATACTTTATAAGGTATTCTACGTTCTGATTTTGGATTAAAGTTTTGCACACAGCAGAACGGAGTACCTGTAACCTGAAGTCTGATAGAAAATATGATAACTGTTGTAGTCAATATATATGATTAGTCAATATTTATGACTATACATCTTTCATCTGTATAGAACAGTAAAAAATGAACAGTAAAAAATCACGAAAACTTTCCGCAGGTAAAATATAAGGCAATTGAATTTCAAAATGACTTGAATGAAAAAATTAGCCTGCAAGTAAAAGATCTGAACTCTTATTGACAGAAGACTGACCACAAAGGAGGAAAACGCCATGGAAGAGCCGGATTCTGATATTGTATTCCACGCAAATACCCTTATGTTTAAGTTTCGAGACTTCTTTTTTCCCCGCAGAAAGATCCTGGAAGAAGCCGGGATAAAGCCTGGTTTCAATGTTCTGGATTATGGATGCGGGGCAGGATCCTATATTCCTGATGCTTCCGAAATGGTAGGTTCTTCAGGAAAGGTCTATGCACTGGATATTAACCCTGTAGCTATTGAAATGGTCAGGCAACTGGCTTATATAAAGCAGCTGAGAAATGTGGAGACTATCCTTACTGATTATAACACAGGTCTGCTCGGCGCTAGTGTGGATATAGTCCTTTTTTATGATACATTCCATACCCTGAAAGAGCCGCAACTCGTCATGAAAGAGATTCACAGGATTCTTAAACCTGAAGGCATTCTTTCTTTTAGAGACCGTTACTTGAAAGAAGAAGAAATAATGGAAGGGGTCACCCGAAAAAGATTATTTAAGCTGAAAAAGAAAGGGAAAAGGACATACACTTTTAAAAAAGACCAGAGTTAATTCGAGCGCAGGGTTGTAGTTGTCAGCAAGTGTGTGCCTATCTACAGATAGAACTTACTTGTTAAAACAAAAAATGAACATGATATTTTTCGAGTAATATGCCAAAAAACGCCATTATATTCTTTGAATAAGAGGCACAAAGAAATGAAAGTACTTGAGAGCACTTTCATGCTAAATAAAGGAATTTGAACTCAGAAGAGGCACAAAGCTTAAAAGGTCAATAGAACAACTCCCGGTAAATTTCCTTCTGCTTTTTTCTCTGTTTTTCTTATTGACCCTTCCATCACTCTAACTTTTGAGCTTAAGTCAGATATGGAGCAGATCACTGGTTATGAGAAGATACATTAAACATTCTGGAGGTTGTTTTGTTGGATTTAAAATTTACTGGAGGTTAATTAATAGGTAGCCGATATTATGAAGGTTGGTCACAATTGCTTACGGAGAAGTTGCCTGATTCTTACAATGTGCTCTTTCCCATTTCATTTTTGAGTTTATGCTTTTGTTGCCGGAATGACCCCGAGGCTTTGCATGATTTTCATTTCCGCGGGAGTGATAAACATTCCGTTACTAAACAAAAACCCATGCAAAACGGGTTCCGGAGTCTTTCTCTGTATTTTTTCTTTCATATTTTGAATCTCCTTTTCTGGTTTTGCAATTCCTTATGCCCCCATCCGGGCACGGAAATTCATTACCGTGTTTTAGTATAAATAAGTTTCTTTTGATGAGAGAAATGCCTGCCAGATATGGCAAAATCCCCCGGAAAAACAGACCGAAAATTTCCGGATTAAGAAAGATGAAGATAAAGAAATAGTGAAGTTTAAACTGTAAGGGTTGGTTACACGTAAAGGAATAGATCCTTAAAATCAGCCGAATCATAATCATTTCTGGTAATCTTTTCTCACTTCAGCCGGCACCCTGTTAAAAGGGCACCCAAAATAAATACAGCGACCACACTCATATCTCCATATTGTCAGTAAAAAAATCAATATAGCAACCAGGTAAGTCCCCAGTAGAAACGGCACTTTCAAAAGCCAGGGAAGCGGAAAGAAAATCACGATTACAAATCCCAGAGATGTAATGGCAAGGTCAAATTTGCCTGGAGGATACGGTACTGGCTTAAAATGCCTTGGCCAGCCCCAGTTCATCATACACCTCAAACACTTTTCTCCCCTGACAAAATAAGGGCAGTGAGTACAGAAAAAATACTGCTCCAGAATACCGAAATGGAAGATAACGATGAAAATATAGGTAAGAAGCCACCCTGTTGAACTGATGCCAATCGCAAGCCCTGCAGAAAATAAAATGGTCAGCGTTACGAAGTTCCAGTAAAGAAAGTCTTTAAACTCATGCTCTGCTCTAAGTGAGGCACATCTGTCTGTCCCTGATAACCGAATATTCTCTGCTGAAATCTCAATATTTCCGGAAAGCCCGCCTTTTTTCTCAAAATCTTCTTTCACTTCTGCAGGCACACGGTTCATAGGGCACTCAAAGTTAATGCAGCGAACGCACTCGTACCGGCGGGCGGTCAGAAAGAATAATGCCCAGGCAACGACATAAGCCCCAAGCAGCAGAGGATCTTTGATAAGCCAGTAAACCGGAAAAAGGAACACTGGAAGAGCCCCAAGTGCAAGAATCGCCTTTTCAATGGGGCTGTGAGGGTCGGGACGAGCTTTGAAAATCTTTGGAATTCCCGGGAGCATCATACACTTTACGCAGTTTTTGCTCCTTATGTAGTAAGAACAGTGAGTGCAAGCGAACCGTAGTTCTATGACCAGAAAGAAAAAAAGGGCTATTCCAATGTAAACTGCTACCCATTTGGGCGAATCCCTCAAGATTGCTATTGAACCGATCAGGAAAGGGATCACATTTAAGAAATTCAAGTAGAGGCGGTCTCTGGTAGAATGTTCTGTTTTGAGAGGAAGCGGGACGCCTGGGGAAGACATGGAGACGTTTTTGGGAAAGGAAAGGTAAAAAGGTTATGATTCACTGGAATTTTGCTGGAAAGCGGTCTTGTATAGGAGACCAATTTTATCTTATTCTGGTCTTCTATAGGAGACCATTATGAGAAGAGTTCTTTATTTTCCGGCTTAATCCGGTGAAAGGCAGAAGGAAAAACAAAGCAAAAAATTCAACCCGGGCTGTGAGAATAACTTATCCCGTCTGTCTTTCCCCGTTCGCAAGCGAACGGTCTGAACCCGTAATTTTTTCATAATCAGATTAAGTCTATGAGGATTTAACAATCAAAGATTTATTCGTTTTTGATAAGGAAACACAGGAAGCTTTCAATCGGAGTAGTCTTCATAAGTAACATCATATATAAAAAAAGAAAGTCCAAGACTGTCATCATAAGGATAACTTATATATTCAACTCCGTTAATATCTTCAAACCCACAGAATTTACACCTGTAATAACTTCTTTCCATAATTTCTTCGCGACCCCTATTTTCTGATCTTATAATATCCGGTTTTTTAGACTCAATATATGCACTGGTCTTACCACATCTTTTGCAGGAAATTTTTGCAAGGGAAGAAAGTTTCATCGGTTTACCTTTTTTTGTATTAAGTCTTTCATAATTTGTTCTAACATTTGTATATCCACAGGATTTACAACGCCAGTATCGAGTTGCCTCTATCCTGTAGTATTCAGGTGTACTTATTTCCTTAAAATCCGGTTTTTCGATTTCACGACAGATAAACACCTTTCCGCAGTTATTACATTTTGTGTTTCTGTAATACTCCATAATATAAGAGAACTGAAACTTTAACTTGATTACAAGTACAAGAATGAAAAATTGAATAATTAAAAAAAATTCCCAGTTAGAGATTTGATATATTAATATTAAAACAAAAAACAATAGTAACCAGGTTATTATCAATATAAAAACAGGAATTTCCGTGACAGAAGAAATAAAAGGTTCACCAAAGAGTTTGACAAAATCAAGAGCGAAATCTTTGAGAAAAAAGCCTTTTTTAAAGTCGCCCTTGTGAGTAATAATATGAGTATTGGAAGAAGGTATATACTGAATTATCGCTATGTATTCCTTACCGGATTCATGTTTTACAAACTTTTTTGATTCTAGGACTGTATCCATCTTGACCCAATCCAACTCACAGAAACGAGAGAAAAGAAAGGATAGTACCTTTATAATACAAAACAGCTTACAACTATTTAAATTTTAATAGAAAGAGTTTAACGCTTATGTTAAGAAATTCCATACCAGACTATTGAGCTATGAATTCATTTCAGGGGGGAGAGAATACGCTCAGAATCAAACTCTACATCGCCTGCAGCCTCGATGGTTACATAGCCCGAGAAAAAGCCTTTTATCAAATCCTCCTTTTATCAAATCCTCCTTGCCTCGATGGTTACATAGCCCGAGAAAAAGGAAGCATAGACTGGTTAACAGAATACGAAAATAACTCTGAAACCGATTACGGCTATTCAGAATTTTACGCATCAATTGGCACGGTCCTTATGGGCAGAAAAACTTACGAGCAGGTTTTGGGCTTTGGAGACTGGCCTTATGCGGAGAAAAAAACCTGTGTTTTTACAAGACAAAAAGAGCCCCTGCGCCGGGAGAAAAATGTAGAATTCGTTTCCAGGGACATCGGAGAGTTTGTGCGCCTGCTGAAAGAAAATACTGATGAGGATATCTGGCTTGTGGGCGGCTCACAGCTAATCAAGGTTTTTCTTGAAGAAGCCCTGGTTGAGGATATGATTGTTTTTATTGTTCCAATCATTCTTGGGAGTGGAATTCCACTTTTTGACCGGATTGGAAAACAGATCAATCTAGTACTACGATTCCGAAATATGTTCATAAAACTTGAATTTTGAATTGACCCGAAGATCACGGATTTTTCCGAGAAATAAGGAATCAATTTTGGAATCGAAACACTAGGGACCGGAAAGGTTGAAAAGTATGAGAACGGGCTGGTCAAAATGGAATATCAAGTGAGAGAGATACGAAGTTAAGAAAATGGATACTGATTATTTTGAAGATGAAGCAATATAACCCATGTTCTTAACAGTCTGTCTTCGTTTACTGAATTAGCCATATCGACGAGAGAAGTCTTTCAATAAATACATATACTTGAAGTTACAATAATAGTTTGATTTCGAACTAAATCAGCACTCAAAATGTACAAATGTAAATATACCAAAACAGAAATATTAGTTATTTACATAAGCCTGAATGGAGAAGTTCAAAAGGAAAGAAAACTATCTGAATGAAACTCTCCGTTTGAGGACAAAATTTCCGTTTTGGCAGGATTTTAAGTCGATTTCAGCAGATTTAGAAATCAAAATAATACAATTGTACCAACCTGCATTATGCGGGAGAAAAATTATATATCTGTATTCAGGATATATACAGTTGATTCTAATCGGTCTAATTTATAAAAATAAGTCCAGATATATGAATCAAAGACTGAAAACCCAGACATTAGCCTGGGAGGATGTCGCGTGAGAAGTCATGAAGAACATGCTTAAAACTACAGTTTTGCTTGCCGCCCTTACAGGTCTCCTTGTACTTATAGGTGACTACTTTGGCGGGACAGGCGGAATGATCATTGCATTCCTGTTTGCAGTAATTCTCAACTTCGGGAGTTACTGGTACAGCGACAAGATAGTCCTCAAGATGTACAGGGCAAAAGAAGTTTCCCCTGCGGAAGCCCCTAACCTGCACAGAATCGTCGATGGACTCGTGATGAAGGCAGGAATACCAAAACCCAAAGTGTATATCGTACAAACTGCGATGCCCAATGCTTTTGCAACAGGCAGAGATCCGAAGCATGCAGCTGTGGCTGCTACAACCGGAATTCTTGAACTGCTATCTTATGAAGAAATGGAAGGTGTACTGGCACACGAGCTGGCACACGTAAAGAACAGGGATACCCTGATAAGCGCCATCGCTGCAACCCTTGCAGGTGTTGTCACAATGATTGCCAACTGGGCACAGTGGGCTGCAATATTCGGCGGCTTTGGAGGCAGAGATGACGACAACGGTGGAATCGTGGGCCTTATCGCAATGGCCATTGTGGCACCAATTGCTGCAACCCTGATCCAGCTTGCAATCTCAAGGTCAAGGGAATTTGCAGCCGATGAAGAAGGAGCCAGAATTTCCAGAAAACCCTGGGCTCTTGCCGATGCTCTTGAAAAACTCGAATATGGGAACTCTCACTACAGGCCAAGAGTCTCAGATGTACAGGCAAAAGAAAGCAGTGCTCACATGTTTATCGTCAACCCCCTTAAAGGTGGAACTATCCAGTCCCTCTTTATGACCCACCCGGTAACCGATGAACGTGTAAAGCGCCTGAGGGCAATGAGATTATAAAGCCCTCTAAAACCTTTTTTGCTTTTGTTTCTCCCTCTATCTTTAATTTTTACCCTTATTTTTTGTTTTCCCTTCTTTCGTTTTTCTCTTTTCATTTCGTTTTTCATCCCCTTACATTTTTTAATTTTGTTTTTCTGCCTCATTCTCTTTTTGAAAGCTTATCCGTTATTTTTTTAAATTTAGCGTGCTATATGCTATCAAGTTGCATGGTGATTATCAGGTTTCATAGAGAAAAAGCACATATAAAAGAAAGTGATAGATAAATGAAAAGGACTGACAGGTAAAAACAGCAGCAGAATAGGGCTGAAAAATATTTTTGGAATAACAAATAATTTACTGGCTATCCACACCTTATCCTTATCTGTTTGGGGAACTTTTTATGGAAAACAAGTTTGAGATTGGCAGGATTATCAGAGCAAAGAACATCTCTGATGCATGGTACCGAGGGCTTAATATCATCTGGAACCACGGGAAGGTTATCACCGATGAAAGGGGAAGCCAGATAAAGGAATTTATGGACCTGATGGTTGTAATCAAAGATCCCTATACGGACAGGATTCCTGAAGATACCGCCTGGAATGAAGAAAGGCTTGAGGAATATGCAAAACAGCTGATCTCGGGCGAAAATGTGCAGGATTTTGAATATACTTATGGGCAGCGGCTCAGGAACTGGAATGGGGAAGTGGACCAGATAGAATATGTAATCGAAAAACTTCAGGAAAGCCCCACTTCCAGAAGGGCTACAGCCGTTACCTGGATACCGCCTGTGGACACTAAAGTCGACGAAGTTCCCTGCATGATACTTGATGACTTTAAAATAAGGAACGAGAAAGTTCACCTTACTACACTCTTCAGGAGCCATGATTTCGGGGGAGCCTACCCTGCAAACCTTTACGGGCTTTCCAGGCTCCTTGAATACGTTGCCGAAAGGGCAGGAGTTGAACCAGGAGTTATCACCACAGTCAGCATTTCAGCCCACGTTTACGACCATGACTGGGATATGGTGGAAAATATCGTAAAAGGCATCCATTGAACTCACATTATACGACAAAGACAAGAACCTGATCAAATCAAAATCAGAGTAAGTATTCCACAAATATCACATGCAATACAGATCAATTAGAATAAACAATAAAAAACCGGAGTCCTGTCATAAATGCGTGTCTCAATCAGTAAATCATCGGTAAAGGGAGAGGTCTTTGCCCCTCCTTCAAAAAGTTACACCCACAGAGCCATAACCCTGGCAGCCCTATCTAAAAAAACAGTCGTGCACCGCCCCCTGCTCTCCGCCGATACTCTTGCTACAATCAGAGCTTCGGAAATGTTCGGAGCTTCAGTTAAACACGAGGGAGAAAATCTCATCGTTCAGGGGTTTAATGGAAAGCCAAAAGTTCCTGATGATGTAATTGATGCTGCAAACTCAGGGACCACCCTGCGCATCATGACTGCAATAGCAGGTCTCACGGATGGGATCACAGTACTTACCGGAGACTCTTCCCTCCGCACCCGGCCAAATGGACCTCTTCTCAAAGTCCTCAACCAGCTGGGAGCAAGTGCCTGTTCTACCCGGGGAAACGAGAGGGCTCCAATTGTAGTAAAAGGTGGGCTTGAGGGAAATGAAGTGAGTATTGATGGTTCTATCAGTTCACAGTTCATTTCTGCTCTTCTTATAGCCTGTCCTCTTGCAGAAAAAACCACCACGCTTTCCATCATAGGAAAACTCAAGTCAAGACCCTATGTGGACGTGACCATTGAGATGCTTGAACTGGCGGGGGTCAAAATTCGTACAGAGGATAACAACGGTACCAGATTCATTATTCCTGGAAAACAGAAATACGACCTCAAAGAATACACGATTCCCGGAGACTTTTCCTCTGCATCTTACCTGCTCGCAGCCGCAGCTATGCTCGAAGGATCCGAAGTTACGGTCAAAAACCTATTTCCCTCAAAACAGGGAGACAGAGTAATTATTGATACTCTCAAACAGATGGGAGCAGACATTACATGGAACAGAGAAGCCGGTATTGTAACCGTCAGAGGAGGAAGAAAGTTAAAAGCCATTACCTTTGATGCCGGAGCAACTCCTGACCTTGTCCCTACAATTGCTGTTCTGGCAGCAGTAGCCGAAGGGACAAGCAGGATCGAAAACGCCGAACATGTAAGGTATAAGGAGACTGACCGCCTTCGCGCCCTTGCAACTGAACTTCCGAAACTTGGAGTTAAGCTAAAAGAAGAGAAAGACAGCCTGACCATCACCGGAGGTGAACTTAAAGGAGCAGCAGTCCACGGCTGGGATGACCACAGGATTGTTATGTCTCTTGCACTTGCAGGGATGGTAGCAGGAAACACGACAATTGACACAACCGAGTCGGTTTCTATTTCTTATCCTGATTTCTTCAAAGATATGCGCAGCCTTGGGGCAAAAATAGAGGAAATCTCAGAAGAATAAGTTGAAAATTCAATCCGGATTTCGAAATGCAGATGTTCTCTAAATGAATCTGAACCAGAATTCCGGAATGATAATAAATGACATAGTACTTATACAAAAATATACATTTTTAAATATATGGGAGCAAAGTGCAGGTGCGGAGATACATGTATAGGGCCTATTTCGGAAGCGTTAGAAGATATAGAATTATTCTACAAACCGTGTAATGATTGCAAAACAGAAAAAATAAAGAAATTCTCTCCTCTGGCAGAACAGATTAGCCTTGATGAGATAGATAACCATTTTGGAAGTTGTAAATGCGGTAAGAGGCACCTTGATATTGTAATGGCTCACGTGCTGAAAGTAATGATTGATGAAGGAATAAAAGATAAAAAAGCTAATTTGAGGAATGCATGCGTTCCTCTTGTGACTCCTGGCTATCCAGCTAATTCTATTCCCTATTTGCCCACGGATTCTTTAGTAATATTGTCTAATGAAGTGGACAAAAGATGTGCTGAAAAAATTGTAAAAGAAGTTAGAGAAGTTAAAGGAGTTTTAAAAGGAGACGCAAGAAAAACTGTGGGTATAAAAGATTCTGATTCAAATCCTCATGTATATGAACTTCTTGCCGGATGCGATTTGAGATGTGACATTATACAGACTCCTTACGGAGCTCTGGGAATATACAAGTACCAGCATGAAATTCATATAGAGTTTCCAACGTTAGAATCGCCGAAAATAGGAATACTTGAAAAAGCCCTGAAAGATTATGATAAGCCTTCTGTTCTTGATTGTACGTGTGGTCCCGGAACGTTAGGAATCACATGCCTTAAAGCCGGCTCACCAAAAGTTGTTTTTAATGATATATGGCGTCCTGCAATAGAAACTACTTTGATTAATCTGGAAGCTAACGGATTTCCAGTCAAACTTTCCAGCGGTGAAAAAAAATTAATAGCATCCGGAGACAGATTTGAAGTTTACAGTATGGATATAAGAGAATTAGCGAATTGTTTAGAGGAAAAATTTGATATTTGTATTATAGATGCATTTCCGGGTGTGGATACAGCAGAATTTGTGGAAGCTGCAGGAAAATTAGGCAAAAAGATTGTTGTGATTTGAAATAGAAATATATGAGCCTGGAATGGAAGGAACACTGTTTGAAGAGACTCACGATATCAAGTGTAAAGGAAAATAGAAACACGTCTACATTTTTTGAATGAGCGAAAAGAAGAAGCTTCCCGTAAAATTAGTCCTCTTGAGCGAAGCGAAAAGGACAGCGTACTCCCGAGGCGCAATTCGGGCGAGGCGCAATTCGGGTGGGAAAAAGAGAAAAGAAGCAGGCCCGAAGGCCTGCTCTGTTTTAAAGTGTTTAATTTATTGAGTTTATTTTGCCGGGATGATGAGGGATCTCTCACCAGCAGGCACGAACTCTCTGATGGCACCGCGGCCGAACTCTCTCCTGGGCTCAGCGAAGTTGAAGGGCAGGAGGTCGTCAGCGAAGCAGACCTTGATGAGTGGGTTGACGGTGAATGCGTCGCCGCGGCCTGCGTGGGCTGCCTGAGCGATACCTGCGTATCCACCCTGGTGACCGACGTTCATTGCGTAGTTGGGGTAGTTTGGACCACGGAGTTCGTCTGGGAGACCTTCGTCGCCCTGGTAGGACAGAACGTTTGTGGCACCGCACTGGTCCTGCAGGTCGTATCCGAAGAATCCGAGTCTGCCCCATGCTTCCTTGTGGAGGTACATGGAGAGGTACCAGCCGGAGAGACCAGCGTTGGCGTTTGCGGTTGCGAGTGCAGTTGCGACACCGGCTGCAGCTGCGAGCACGGTTGCTCTCTGGGATCCACCGAAGTGGTCTTCAAGGGCAGTCGGGAACTTCTCGTAGGTCTCGATACCGTAGAGTGTGGACTCGGTTGCGATGTCCTTTACGACGTCGAGGGTTGCCTTTACCTTGTTGTCCTTGCCTACTTCTGCAGCACCGTTGTACTTGTCGTTGATGTAGTCAACGTCGTAGTACACGTTGTTGTCGAGGATGTCATCAGTGTATGCAGCGGTTGCATACTGTGTGAATCCGACACCACCGGACATGTAGGATCCGAGCCAGATCTGGTCGTAGAGCATGCATCCTGCACCGACGACTTCAAGGGCAATCTTTGCCGGGTCCTGGGATGTGCGGCTTGTCTGGATGATGTCTGAGAGGTGACCGAAGGACAGTCCACCGGGCTCGTTTGGTCCGCGTGCACGCCTTGCTGGGAGCATTTCACCCATGGAGACAAGGGCTGCGTGCTTTGCAGCGAAAGACAGGTCAGCGACTGCTGCTTCACCAGCGCACATTGCGTATGCGGAGATGAAGGACATACCGATCTGCATGGCTGCCCACCTGGAGGTCTGAGCACCGTCAGTTGTTCTGGAGACAATTGTTGGGATGTGGATTGCCTGCCAGGATGTCTTGCCGATGGAGGCCTTAATCTGGGCTGCCTGCTCTGCAGGGAACATCTTGTTGATGTTGATTAAGAACTGCTTGTCGATTTCGTCTGCGAGTTCATCGTCACCGGTGAAGACCTTGACGTAACAGTCGTCGACGAGAGCGGGGTGGGTTTCGACCATCATTTCCTGAACCACTGCTGCACCGGGCATGGCGTGGTTAAGGACTTCAAGGTAGTGGTTGATGGTTTCAGGGGTAACTTCCTTACCCAGCCTCTTCTCGAGGGTCTCGTGAGCCATGTCAAGACCGACAATACAGGTTCTCCTGATGTCGTCCCACATCTGCTGCATTGCAGCGTTGTTGACGTAGTGGAGGTCGTCAGGTTCTGCAACGATATCAGTTCCGGAAATGACGTAAGGGGTGATTGCACGCTGACCGAGTGGTGCACCAGAGTGCATCATTGGGTTGTAGAATGCAATACCTCTCTTCTCTGCGATTTCCTTTCCGGCCTTAATCATTTCAACTTTTCTCGGGTCCTGCTCAGGGCCGAGTCTCAGGAACTTTTCGGTCTTGCCGGTGATGTCGCCACCAGTCTGCTTGTTCGAACCAAATTCCTGTGTGAACTTGACTTCCATTGATTTTTTGAATTTAGAGAAAATATCTGCTGCCATTATGGTCACCTCATTTTGGCTGGAATCCGTATGTCGTTCTCTTGTCGAATACTCTGTGTACCCATTCAACGACTTCTGCATCGTCCCTGAAGGCTACATTGTCCACACGGTAGATGGTGGTCCTCTTTGCGGCCTCTGCACTGGACATTGGCTTGCCGAGGTCTACTTTCCTGTCGAGTGGAATTGCGACCTGGTCCTTGTCCATGATGATGGTGCCGTTCTCGAGTCTTCTCCTGTCGACCATGTCGAACATTACGCCATCTTCCTGGAGACGGACAGAGTGACCGTGCACAGTTGAACCGCGCATACCGGAGAGTGCCGGGCAGCTCATTTCGGTTTCCATCTGAACCTTTGCACACTTTTCCATGTCTCTTTCACGGGCTTCAACGATCTGACGACCGGAAAGGGTACCTGGGTCTACACCTCTGAAGTTGATTGCTGCGAAGTATGATCTGAAGTACGGGGTAGCCGGAGCGTTGTACATGGAGTCTGCGAACTGGACGTACCTGACTCTGTCTCCTGCTGCTGCACCGGGTGTTGGTGCTACGGCTTCGCGGATAGAGCATGCGGGCTCTCCCATCTCAGCAAGTGGTGGGTGGGTGCTCGGGTAGTCGCTCCCTGGGGCACGGTGTCCGAGGACTGCAGTTAAGTCTTCGTCGGAAATTTCCCTGAGTTTCTCAAGTTTTCCAGACATGTGCTTTCTTCTGTTAGCGCCGACTGATGTCGCGCCTGGATAAAACTGTGGATTGTATGCCATCTCATGCAACTCCTTTATGATCTTCTAACTGGTCTAATGTCGTCTTGACGTATTTTACGATTAAATTTAGCTTATCCCTGGGACAGAAGTCACCACGTGTAACTCCACTAACCATATCCATTATAATTCCCTTTGTACGAATATTTTCATCCCTTGGCATCACTAATCTCGTCTTTATCCCTGCTTCTGCAAAATCTTCAAAATCCACCGGGATCTGGCTGACAATAATTGCCGGTATATCAGCCTGGCTCAGGATCTCCCTGGCTTTTCTGATTACGTGATCCTTGATATTTCCGAGGTGAATAACAGCCAGTTTATGCATTTCGATCTGTGCGACTTCTACAGGACTCAGTACAAATGATCCTGTCCTCATGCCTGATTCAGGAATTCCCGAACCGGAATAAAGTACCAGCACACTCACCTGAATGTTCTCTTTCCTCATGCCGTATGTAATCTCGCATACCGGCTTTGTGATATGTCTCTGTCCGGGACTCATGGCAATAGCTACCACATCGGCACGGCCAGCTTCCGAAAGAGTGCCCCTTTGAGCAAGCCCTCCTCCTTTGCCCAGGCCTCCGCCGCATCGGCAGTCAACTACCTGCGTTTCCCGATCGATCATCATACCTTTCACTCATCTTTATCTTTTTTATTTTCGTTCTCTTGTTTCTCGATGAAGACGAGCTGGTTTATCTTGGCTTTGGGATCTACCATACCAAGCAAGCGAGAGTCAGCTTCAGGACCAAGTTTTGCATAGTCAGTAACTGTAGGCTTCCTCCTGAGGAAATGCCCTTCCCTGAATTCAAAAGAGAACGGGAGCACTTTTTCACATACTGCCCTGACTTTTTCTTTAACTTCGGCGTTTGAGAGTTCAAGCCTGATCCTGCCTACACTGATCTTGAGTTCAATGACCTGATCTCCGATCTGAATAGGCTTTCTTAGGGGATGTTCCACCTTTTCCCCGGTACCAGGACCGTAACCCACCTTTTCGGGAAGTTTCGGGCCCTGGACCATGACACGGAGTATCCCGTCAATCTGATAAAGCTCAGCGATGAGTTTCTGAGCAGTTTCAGGGGACAGGATCCTGCTGGGAAAGATTTCAATTTGAATAGAATCTTCCTTAGTTGAAGCAGAGTCTGACATCTTTAGACCTTTTTAACTAATTTATTTGAGCGCTCCTGCAACTGCCTTAATCGGCTGGCGGAATTCCTCAATCGATCCGAACACGTCGCCGATGAGGCCGGATGTTGCTTCGATTGGGAACATCTGGGTACCTGCATCCAGGGCTACTGCTGCGCATACGCAGGGAATTGCGAAACCTCTGGAGTGCCTGGTAACGACGTGGTTACCGTTGAAGACACCAGGTCCACCGCCACCATAGATTGAGTGGCTGAAGAATGAGAATCCTACTGCAGTACCCTGTACTTTACCGTAGTCGCATCCTGGGAGACCGGTTTCCTTCTCAAGGATGTCGTTGAAGTACAGAAGTGTTGAGGAGACGTTCTGGGCTGCACGGCCTGCACCACAGTTCACGAAGGTGGCTGCAAGTGTACCGGCTGCGGCGTAGGCGTTCCACATTGGGACGTCATTTGCCTTGTAGAACTTATATCCGGAGGGTGCGGTCTTGTCAACGGAGATTACACCGTCTTCAATTGCCCTGCTGACAGTGGATGCAATAACAGTTCCGATAGTACCGTCCTTGCCGTTTTCCTTTACGATATCATATACCATGTTGTTGGCATTGAGGCCCTGGAAGGCAAGACCGAGGAGCTGGTGCCTCTCGAACATACCGACTGCGCCGCCCATTTCAAAGATACCGGCCTGTTCATATATTGAGGAGAGAGCTGCTGCGTTCATTGCACCGCGGTTGGTGATTGCTGCAACGTGGTTTGCCATGATGTTCCTGAGGGAGAAACCAAGACCTTCATTGTTCTGGGGGATGCTCAGGATGCTCTGAACCTGTCCGCCCATGAGGTCCATTGTCTGCGGGTAGCTTCCCCAGACTGCACCTTTTACAATTGGTGCATCGTACATGTCGGTCTTGAACATGTCAATGATGCTCTGGGTAACTGCTGCTGCGCCGACTGTTGTTGCAGCCATGTAGTCAGCACCAGCGGCCATTCTGGATGAGGGAGCCTGAATGAGAAGGCTCTTTCCGCCCTTAAGGACTTTGACAACTGTGTCGTCGCCTTCATCGACCTGGACGAGCTTCTTCACATTTGCTGCGAGTGCATCAACATTGCCTACGAGATCGTAGTTGAGTCCACGGCCTAAGATATGACGGCCTTTGCCGCCCATCTTGCCGCTGGCAAGTGCGCCCTGAATACCTGCGAGGGAGACTGCAACTGACCTCTTGGTGTCCAAGATAATCTTTTTAATTGCTGCGTTTCTTGTTGGAGCAAGGTCCATTATGTTGACATTGCTCTCGAGCAGTTTTCCTCTGTCGTCGTAGATGTCTACTGTGTCAGACACTTTAATTTCCTCCTTAATTTATTAAAATCATTTTGGGACTGGTCACCTACTCGAGTGCTGTGCACTCAATAAATCAAGTACCGCGTCGTTTTTAAGTGTCCACTTTCCCAATCAAATCTCATTCGTTTAGAAGGTACTTAAATCTTTTGTGTTCTCCGCTAGATGAATTCATGTATTTTTTTAAAAATAGTTTTATTAATGTGAATTGTATTATTCTAGAAATATATTAAAAATCGGCATCAATAGGAAAATGAATTTTTAGAGTAACCAAAAATTATCGAAAATTTTGCAAAAAACTTAATTATATATTTTTCTGAGAGACGCCTGAGATGATACAACTTTTTTTAGATTGTAGGTCTTAAGTTACAAGGATCATACCAAAAAGAATTAGTAATATCCTCATTATACGAAAGTTTGATATGGAAGTAGTTGTCGACGTAGGAGGAAATCCCGGGGTAGACTGCCGAGGCTTTTGCAAATACTGTTATTTTAAGAAAGTCAAAGAAGTTCAACCCCTTGGCTGTAAGTATTGCCTCCCTTTTAAAAAAGGGTGTGATTACTGTACTCGCAGCGTAAAAGAATCGTACTCAGGCTTCAAGTCCCTCCAGATGGTACTCGAAGAAACTGCAAATAAACTCTGTTTCACAACAGGAGAGGTAAAAAAATTCACAGTTAGCGGAGGAGGAGACTTAAGCTGCTATCCTGAGCTGAAGAATCTTATTGCTTTCCTGTCCCAGTTCAGCATCCCGATACACCTTGGATATACCAGTGGAAAAGGCTTCAGCAAGCCCGATGACGCTGTTTTCTACATAAATAACGGGGTTACTGAAGTTAGTTTCACAGTTTTTGCAACAGATCCTGCCCTGAGAGCCGAATATATGAAAGACCCTGAACCAGAAGCATCAATTCAGGTTCTTCGCGACTTCTGTTCCCACTGTGAAGTTTATGGAGCAATAGTCCTTCTTCCGGGAGTAAACGATGGAGAGGTTCTTGAAAAAACCCTCAGTGACCTGGAATCTATGGGGGCAAAAGGAGCCATTCTTATGAGGTTTGCAAACTTTCAGGAAAATGGCCTGATCCTCAATAATTCTCCTATCATTCCGGGAATTACTCCGCACACGGTTTCCGAGTTTACAGAAATTGTGCGCAGTTCCGCAGCAAAACATCCTTCTATGAGGATCACAGGAACGCCGCTGGAAGACCCTTTAATTGGCTCACCTTTTGCAATCCGAAACATTCCCGAAGCCCTTTCAAAACTTCCCGGAGTGACCAAAAAAGCAACCGTTATCACAGGACAGGTAGCAGCCCCCAGGCTTACCGAAATTTTTAAAGCTCTTGGAGGAACAGTAAACGTAGTTCCGCTAAAAAAAGACATAGGCTGCCTTATCACAATTGATGATTTCAAAACTCTGGACCTCTCAGAGGTGGCTGAAACTGTCTTCATTCCGGGCAGAGCCTTTGTTCATGATATGGAAATCAAAGAAGCTCTCAAAAGAGATGGGGTAGACAGAATTGTACGCAGAGGTCCAGAACGCCTTTCCGTAGATGGGGAAATGTCCATAGGCATGACCAGAGAAGAAGTTCTGGAACTGGAAATCGAGAATTTCACAGAGCTTATTAACCATATAAACTCCCTGGGATTGCCTGTAGAGTAAAGCTTTGATCTACCCGATATCCTCAAAATAGAGGCATTAAAATCAAACTTTGAGAGGACCCCTACGTCATCAAAAAAAATATACTGATGAGAGTTTAGATATTAAAACAGATACTATATAAATCCATACGAAATTATATAAATATAGAGAAAATCAATAGAAGCCCATCCAATTAGATAGTAGAACTTTTGTCAGTAAAAAAAGTCCGAAAATGAAAAGTCCTCTTTTCCGGAAGAAAAAAAATCCAGCAGGAGAGTTTGAAAGCATTATTAATAAACATTTCGATTTTTTTCCGGTTTTTAGACTGCCCTATCTTCTTCCTGAAAGTAGTCAGAAGATTTTCAGATTCTAAAACACTCTCTATTTTTTACCTCAGCGCGCAGACCCGGACATAAAATCTGAAAGTCCAAGCTGCTTAACCTTATGGTTTTCAAACAAAGAGCAGATATCATAATCTAGAAGTTCTATTCTCTGTCTGGTATAGCTGGAAACTCCATACCTTTCACCGATCTCTTTTGAAATTTCAAGATATTTGCGGACAGCCCCCTCGTGCACAGTCAGCACCACATTGCCTCCGCACTTGGGGCAGGCTCCCGTAAGTGGAGGGCGCCTGAATTTCTCTCCGCACTTGATGCAGCGCATACGCTGCCTGGAAAAGGAACGAAGATTTCCTATCAGGTCCGGAAGAAAATGAGACTTTAAAACTCTTTCGGCTACATCCGGCGCGTCTACTGCCCTTATCCTGCTAGCCAGAGAAAGCTGAGCCTCCATCTTGTCAATCATGCTTCCAAGAGTCTTATATGAGGAATGAAGCGGACCTGCAGCAATATTTGAGGTATCATGTGTAAACATAAAGTGCTCGTACTGTTCAGGTGTCCCGAGCCGGCTGCTGACGAGGTCCATCATGCTTTCAATTTCAGTTGGATTTTTAATCTCCTGCGTAGCCCTGTAGAACTCAAGAGGATAGCGCGCAGGAACATCAATATTATGAGCTTCCTTGTCAACTTCCTTGGGATCTATTCTGGTAGTTAACACCAGAGGAGCATCCATCTTTCCTCCCCTTTTATCGGGCAGATATGACCTTGAGAAATTGAGAATTCCGTCCATAAGAAGCATTATGCAGTCTTCGTCCCCATCGCAATTTCTTCTTTTTGAGGCATGGAAAAAGGGGTGAGCATAGCCTACGGATGCTTTTGTGAAACCCACCAGGCGCCCGAGTACACCTGCAGATGTATGCGGCGCAAGTCCTATCAGTAATGTCCCCACAAGATCCTGAATGGTTTCGGCATTGTAATATGGCTCAACTTTATAGTACTTCACAAGAAGGTCATCCACGTATTTTGCCGTGCGCAACATATAATCGCCCCCGTCATAAGAAATCACAAGATCCTGAACCTTTAAACAGACAACCTGGTCATCCCTCTCAAGGGGCTTTCCGTAAATGTCCTCCCTGTAACCGAGTTCTCTAAGTTTGGCTGCCGTAATTCCGAGTTCATCCGCCCTTATATGAGTAAGGGGGATATCGGACATATCATAACGGACAGTCCCATCTTTAAAAATGTAAACATCATGCTTTGCGCGCAGGATTCCTTTTTCCAGAGGCTCGGGAGTCATCTGCCCGTTCATGAGCCGTTTAACTCCCTTTATCATATCCCCTTTTTCCCTTTCCCCTAAGTTCTCAAAAGCCTGTTTGTAAATGGAACGGAAATCAAGTTTTACGTTTGCAACGGAAGTCGCCTTTCTCCCGCACTTGGGGCAGGTATCGGTACCTCTTACATCTATCCTGCATCGAGGGCAGGAAAGTTTGGGGTCCGTAAATTCCCCGCATTCGCAGCGCCAGAAATAAGTCTCTTTCCCGCAGGCAGGGCATTCCCTCTTCCCCAGTTCCACTTCAATTTCTCCGATCTTCGCATTCATGCAGGAGGTGTAATCAGAAGCAGTGACAAGGTTGCGCGTCATTCCTCCGGCATTGCTTATTGGAAAAAGAACCTGAGCCGCAGGAGACATCTTGCGCAGGTCAGCTTTTTCCGGCCTTCCCATCCTCGCCCCTATTCTTGAAGGCGCCCTGGGATAAACCTTAAACCCGCTCAAAAAGCCTGCAGCTTCCACCATATTATCAGTATCCGGCATGCCGGCTTTTTCTTTAAGCGAATCATCAAGCCCAAGACATAAAATGAAAGGAAGCGCCTCTTCAATAAGGATTTCACCTTCTTTTACCCTGTGCAGTACAAGTAGCTTTTCAAGCACAGGCTTTATGCCCCCCCTCAAAGAGGCTTCCAGAGGCAGTTTGAGAATTCCTTCCCCGTCCAGTTCGCCTTTCAGAAAGACCCCTTTTTCAGCAACGAACTTCCTGAGAGCCTCAAACTCATTCCGGTTTATATCGTGCCAGAGAAATGTGAATTTCGGGTGCAATGGCACATTATATTCCCTTGCAAGCCTCAGGGCAAGAACAGCAGACGGGTTTTTCAACTCTTCCTCTGGAATCTTTTCAGGACAGGCTGCTTCGTAATCATAAATCCACCACTCAAAAACATATGGAGAAGGCATGAGAGGGTGATTGTTTTCCAGAAAATCCCCATAATTGATCAGAATTTCCCCGATATCAACAATTACTTCAACCTGAGGACGGAGTTCGTATGCCTCCTTTATATTATCTATACGGATAAGATCTCCTGAAAAAAGCCTTACCGTAGGACCCTCTATTGAATCCACAGCAGACATTGCCGCAGCTTTTCCGGGTCTTTCAACCTTGAGCTGCGTTCCGTTAGTAATAAAATCATCAAGAAGGACCATGCTTGCAGGATTGATCCCTGCAGAAGCAAAGGAAGTATTTCTTGACCGCCCGTACCGCAGCCTGAAACCTCCCGGTCTTGAGGGGTGAGAGAATACAGGCCTTCCGGCAATCAGGTCGCGGATATACTTATCCTTAGGCTTGATCTTGTTTTTCTGCTCATCTTCAGCATTTTCCCCGCTTTTGGCTCCTCCAATAAGGATCTCCAGCCAGTCCCACCCTTCCATCTTCAATTTGTTCACGTGTTTTTTGACTTTTGGAGCCTTGAGGGCAAGCCCTTCGGCAAGCACGAGGCACATTCCTCCCCTAACACGGTTTGTCCCTATCCTTTCGAGATCCCTGTGACCTTCAACCTCGGCTTCTTCAGTCGGGTCTCCATCAATACAGACAGGACAGTTCCGGACTATCAGGCGAATTTCATCTTCGGAAGGTGTGTACTGCAGGCCTGCAACTCTCTTGTAAAGCAGGAGTTCTTCCACATACCTCTCCACTTCCTCTTCCCGCGGCTTATAGCGGTCAATCCCTATCCCGTGCCTCACATAATCGCCGACAAGCACGGAAAGTGCCTGCGCAGTCCCTCCCGCGCTCCGTATGGGACCGGAATAAAAAATCCGGATATACTGAGAGCCATCGTCATTTTTTCCGAGATCTACCTTATCAATTCCTTCTAGAGGAGCTGCAACTACCCCTTCGGTCAAAACTGCCATAGAGACACGAATAGCAGCATCCACTGCATCTTTTTTTGTTGGAAAACTTCCTACTTTCCCTTCAGCAACCTGTTTTCCTATTTCAAGGGCAGCTTCTTCTCGAGACATCCTGGTCTCAAGTTCCCGGATCTTTACAGCAACTCCCTGAATTCCGATAAGGTTCTCGACCCTGTCTGCAAGGTCTTTGGCAAGGGGAATTTCTACAAAGGGCCTGGGATCTCCACCGCGGGCCCGTGCTCTGTTTGCGATTTCAATCGCCTCTTTTAACCTTGCCTCAAGCCCGTCAAAATATTCATGCATTTCTTCACTTGCAATAGTTTCTCCCATATCGAAAAGCCCCTTTTAAGAAAAGAAAAAAGTTTATCTCTGCTTGCGCAGAGATCCGGCAGCAAAGAGTCCCTGCATTGAGACCACAAAGAAAACAAAGACGCCTGCCCACAGGAAATAGTACCCGATATCAATGCCAAGAAGACTTATTTTAAGATTTGTCAAAACCAGACCTGTAGCCAGGATCGCAAGGCTTATAAGTGTCGTTTTTTTGTTCTGCTGCCTGATTTTTTTATAAGCCCGCATTTGTTCCATTCTTTCTCTTTTTTCCGCCTTCAAAAAGATCTCTCCAGTAATACCTGAACAACCAATAACTAGCAAATTTGAATATTAAGTTTGACTATCAAATCTGACTGTCAAACTGTCACTTATACCCTTTCAATTTAACCGGCATTCCGATTTAAACAATATACCTTACTGAGGAGGCTTCTCTTAATCTGCTAAGGAGGGCAGTTCCAAGTCCTGAAAGTGAAAAAGAGCCGTCAGCCAGGATCACGTCCAGCCCTTCTGCATCCAGTGCCCTGAGCCCTTCAAATAATCTCTTTGCAGCTTCTTCCGGCTCTTTACGAGATCCCAGTAAAAAGCATTTATGGGCACTCAATCCCTCAGCAGTAAAAAAACCTGCAGTCTCATCACTGAGTAAAAGCCCGACCTTCTGTCCTTTGCTCAGGTAATCTTCAAACAGGGTACCAATCTTTTCAGAAACCTTTTCTTCTTTTTCTCCTTCGACAAGCACGACCATTGTATCAGGAGTATAATGGCTGTATTTCTGACCTGCCTGTTTTTCAGGCAAGGATTCTCCAGCCTTTGTTTCAGTTCCCATTGGCCTGCTGACTTTACCTATGACTTTTTCAAGATCATCAATTCCCACGGCTCCGAGCCGGAGAACCACAGGAGGTTCGACTGTCATGTCAATCACAGTTGACTCAAGCCCTATGGCAGTTCCTCCGCCATCAATAACCGCATCAATCCTCCCCGCAAGGTCAGCCAGGACATGGATTGCCAGACTGGGGCTGGGCTTTCCGGAAAGGTTAGCACTCGGAGCAGCCAGAGGAGTTCCTGCTCTTTTTACAAGTTCCAGAGGAATCCTGTGGTCAGGCATGCGGAGACCTATTGAAGGCAGGTTCCCCGAAGTAATTTCCGGCACAATGTCATTTTTCTCAAGCACAATCGTAAGGGGACCGGGCCAGAAAGCATCCATAAGCCTGACAGCTTTTTCAGGAATATTTTTTGCAACCTTTCTGATGTCTTCCCTGGAATGAACAAGGAGGCTGAGAGGATTCCCGGGAGGGCGTTCCTTTGCTTCAAAGATTTTCAGGACGGCATCTGGATTCAGCCCGTCTGCACCAAGCCCGTAAACTGTCTCCGTGGGAAAGGCTACTGTCCCACCCTTTCTGATAATCTCTGCGGCCTCATCGAGAATAGTATCAAAATTCTCTTCGGAGACCCGGAAAATTCGGGTCTCTCTTTTGCTTCTGTTTTCTACCTGCACCGGAGGTGAACTCCTTACTGATAATTATTCTGCTATTTTTTTGCTTTTACAAGCTGTAATGATTCTGCCTGCACTGGTTCCAGTTATACAGTCCTGTTCTAATTCGGCAGTTTATTTATTCAGCCATTTTCCGAGAGCTGCTTCAAGTTCTTTGTGGTTCTTTGCATAATCCTGCAGGCTGATTCCTTCAAGACTTGCTTCAAGGGCCTGCCTGCAGGCAGTGGCTCCGGCTGCCGTGCCCATTGGGTGCGCATGAATGCCGCCGCCGAACTGCATAATAACATCTTTTCCGAATATGGAATAAAGGTCAGGAATCATTGTGGGAGCAAGCCCTCCGGATGCTACAGGAAACATTGGTTTCAGTCCCCTCCAGTCCTGGGCAAGGACATGCTGGCTTTCGTCCGCAGGCACTTTATCGAGCACGCACTGGTCCCTGAGATTCAGGACCTCGTGCTTTTCTCCATGCATCTTTCCGACAACCGTGCCTATGTGAAGCTGGTCAAGCCCTACCAGCCTGCAGAGCTTGGCAACAACAAGCATGCTTATTCCATGGCGCGGGTTCCTTGTATAGGCAGAATGCATGCAGCGGTGGGCGTGAAGAGCAAGACCGACATCCTGAGCTTCTTCGCGCAGGGTCTGAATTGCAGTCCAGCCCGCAGGCACGATATCGATCATTGCATAACTGGCACCAAGGTCTTTAAGGACATTCATGCGGCGGATCATTTCCTTGCAGGTTGGGGCAGTAACATTGCAGAGGTACATCTTCTTTTCCCCTGTCTCAGATTCTGCCTTTTCTGCCAGTTTCAGGGTAAGTTCAGCTCTCTTTTCAAAGCTGTTAAATTTCTGGTCGGTCAGGTTTTCGTCATCCTTAACAAGATCGCAGCCCCCGGCAAAAGAATTGTACGCGACCTCAGCATGCTTTTCTGAGTTCAGACCGACTTTTGGTTTGACAATGGTCCCTATCAACGGTCTATTCTGAACACCCACAAGTTTCCTTATTCCCGGAAGCCCGAAGTTGGGTCCCCTGAATTCGCGAAGCATTGACTTCGGGAAAGCGATATCCTGCAGCCTCAGGTTGTCAACGATTTTCATGCTCAGGATATTTCCTGCAACAGCACTGAGAACCTGAGGAACGGAGCCGAGTTCAAAGAGATCTTCCGAATAAGCCACTCTTACAGTCTGTGCTTTTTCATCTGCGTAAAAAACATGGGGTTTCAGTTTCTCTGCAAGTTCGGGACTCAGAGTGGCAATTTCAGTCCAGGAATCTATGGAACTTTCCCCTGCCATATGAGTGGCAGCTTCCTCAAAATTAACTCCTGCTGTCGGTTCGATGTGGAATTCACACACCAGCTCCGTATCCTTCGGGCTGTAGCCGATGTCTATATAGTCCCTACGCATTTTGTATTCTCCTTATTCCTGACTGAATATTAAATTCCCAGATTATATTTCGTTAGATAATATTGTCCTGATTGAAGGAAGTAACTGAACATAAATAAAAACTTGTTTACTGAATGAAGAAAAGTTAAACCGAGAAAAGACTCTTCGGATGGAAAAAATTAAAAAAGAAAATTTTTGAAAGTTTATATTCCGAGTACAAACAGTACGATGAAATAGATAGTCATCGAGACAAGCCCAAGAGGCAGTCCGAGTCTTGCCCATTCTTTACTGGTGATACCCAGTTTGCTTGCAGATATAATGTTGGGAATATTTCCCGGGATCAGCATTCCACCTGAGATCAAAAGCCCCATAAGGATGCTCTTTATCTGGAATTCACTGAGGATAGGTCCGATCTCAGCAGCTGCCAGAGTAGCATTATCAAGGACAGCAGAGACCATATTAATCCAGTAGAGCGCCACAGACGGCACCTGTATGAAATACTCGAATATTATGGGCTTGAAACCTTCGCCGAGCAGTACGAGCGCCGCAATAAACACATAAACCTTGACAGCTCTCATTACAACGTCCTTCACAGTCTCATTATAGTCTGCAGCTTCCATTTCATGAGCCTCTTGATCCGCCTTTCCAAGGAAAAATACTCCAAGAAGACCAAACACAAGGATGCCCGGGAAGATATATTTGCCAAGCATATTAAACAAAAACATGAAATCAGCGTGGTAAGGTTCACCGGCTAATTTTGAGATGGCGATTGTTGAAAGCGGCTCTCCAAGAGGGGTCAGCGCTGCTCCAAGCCCGATTGAAAAGCATGCAATGATTGTAAGGTCTATCTTTGACTTTCGGGAGAGAGGCATTGCATTAACCACTTCAACGAGAATTATTGCCGCAAGTATAGCTGACATCACGCTGGAAGACAGACCAAGCACGACAATCAGAAGAAAAGCCAGAACCTTTACAGAAAGCATATCTGTCAATTTTCTGATTGCTTTATGGATTGGAGAATGCCATTTATAGATAATCAAACCGACAAACAGCACTATCTGAAATATGCCTATTGGAATACCAAATATATCTCCAACGTGCAGCGGAGCAGTTATAGCTTCTTCTATAATCTCCAAGCTCCAGCCTGTTTCTTCACCTGGAATCCTAGCAAAACCTGAAAGTGTCATTGCCGCTACACCGCAGATAAACAGGAATATTTCCAGATTTTCTTCAATAAAGTGTATTTTAAAAGGTCCAATCAATACGGTGAGGAATATCACAAGAAATCCAATTAAAACTCCTAAATCAAGAGCCATTATTTTTCCTCCATTATTTATTACTCTAGGTCATAAAGGGCCTGAGAAGGTAACTTACTGTCTAACAGCAGGAAATTCTCGGATGGTTGGGCCTTATAGAAACCTGCTTTATTAAATATAGTCCTATAATATATTAATCTATCATTAATATTCCTTTGAAATCTCATTCAGCCATACATTGCAAATTGAGATTTATCTTCAGATTTTGACAGAAATCCTTCTTATCCGGATTTAGCAAATTCAGAATCTTTTATCCGGAACATAATATTGACATAAGGTAGATGAGAAGAATAGATTCCAGCTTTGAAAAAAAGCATTAAAAATCTGAGTGTTGTCAGAAAAAAATATAAAAAATTCAATGAGAGTCAAAGAAATCAACATTGAAAAACAGGGTTAAAACCTGATACTGATTTGATTATCTGGGAAATTAGTAGCTAATTATTCATTTTTTGAGGATATTTACAAAATTTGTTCCAAAATCCAGCGATTTCAATTTTATATTATCACCGGATTTTGAAACTATATTAGTACAGTCGAATGTGCATATTTTGAGCTTAGATCTTAAGCACAAAAATAATTACGAAATAGATAGCCATTGAGATAAGCCCAAGAGGCAGTCCAAGTCTTGCCCATTCTTTACTGTTAATACCAAGTTTTCCTGCAGAGATGATGTTCGGGATATTCCCTGGAATCAGCATTCCGCCTGCAATTAACAATCCCATAAGGATGCTCTTTATCTGAATTTCGCTAAGAGCAGGTCCTATTTCTGCAGCTGCAAGGGTAGCATTGTCAAGAATAGCCGAAACCATGTTTACCCAGTAAAGAATACCTGAAGGAATTTTAATGAAGTACTCAAGGATAAGAGGCTTGAAACCGTCTCCCAGAAATGTCAGAGCCATGATAAAAACATAAACTTTGACAGCCCTCATTACAACGTCCTTCACGGTCTCGTTATACTCGGATGCTTTCATGCCCTGGTCTTTTGGATCAGCTTTTCCAAGGAAAAACATTCCAATAACACCATACACAAGGATGCCTGGAAGGATATATTTACCAAGCATGTTAAACAAAAACATGAAATCAGCGTTGTAAGGCTCGCCAGCTAACTTTGAAATCGCGATTGTTGAAAGAGGTTCTCCGAGAGGGGTCAGTGCAGCGCCAAGACCAATTGAGAAACATGCAACGATTGTAAGGTCTATCTTGGATTTTCGAGAGAGAGGCATTGCATTAACCACTTCAACGAGAATAATTGACGCAAGAATAGCCGACATTACACTGGAAAATAGACCGAGAACAACAATGAGAAGAAAACCCAGGACCTTTACAGAAAGCATATCAGTCAATTTTCTGATTGCTTTGTGAATCGGCTCATGCCATTTATAGATAATCAAGCCGACAACCAGCACTATCTGGAATATACCTATTGGAATACCAAATATATCTCCAACGTGCAGCGGTGCAGTAAATGCTTCTTCGATGATTTCCATGCGCCAGCCGGTCTCGTTACCCGGGATTTCGACAAAACCTGAAAGGGTCATTGCTGCGATTCCGCAAACAAGCAGAAATGGTTCCAGATTTTCCTCAATAACATGTATTTTGAAAGGGCCGAGCAATACGGCCAGGAATATTACAAGAAACCCAGCTAAAATTCCTGGTTCAAGAGCCATTACTTTTTTCCTCCTTAAACTATAATTCTAAAGAATAAACACCTGTAAAATTCATCTACTATTGAACGCTTTGAGTCCTGAATTTTTTGCCTTATAAAAGCCTGAGTTATTATATATTCTTCCATAATATATTTTCCCTTGAAATGGAATTCAGCTTCCTCGTTCTCATAAAAAATTAACCTTTTTCTACTCAATAACTTGTTGAAGATTAATTATTATAGGTCTATAGAAAGTGTTTTTTTAGCTCAATTGATATATTTGTGATGGATTCTCCCAAATGATTAGCATGAATATAACCTAAAATATTATCCACAGAAAAAAATAAAAATATAATTCCATAGAAAAGAAAAACAAATGAATAAATAAAGGATAGTTGGATTTCAACAAATTAGTTTCTCTCAATTTTAAATTAGGGTGAGAGTTCTGAGAAGAAAATAGAAAAAGAGGATCTCTTCAAGTTTATTACTTTTACAAGTTGAGAAGGATAAATTAAAACTTTAGTCCATTACTCATTATCTAAAAGCGAGATTAAAATAGGTTCCAAATCCAGGATTTTTGTGTTATGTTCTTCACTGGATTTGAAACTGGATCTTTTTAAGTTAGATGGGTATATTTCGAGCTTAGATCTTAGCCACAAAAATAATTACGAAATAGACAGTCATTGCGACAAGCCCCATTGGTACTCCAAGCCTCGCCCATTCCTTGCTGGTGATACCTAATTTGCCTGCAGAGATAATGTTCGGGATGTTTCCTGGGATAAGCATTCCACCTGCAATTAATAATCCCATAAGGATGCTCTTTATCTGGATTTCACTGAGAGCAGGACCTATTTCAGCAGCTGCAAGGGTAGCATTGTCAAGAATGGCAGAGACCATGTTTACCCAGTAAAGAATACCTGAAGGAATTTTTATGAAGTACTCAAGGATAAGAGGCTTGAAACCGTCTCCGAGCAACACGAGGGCTGCAATAAACACGTAGACTTTAACAGCTCTCATAATGACATCCTTCATTGTCTCGTTATACTCGGCTGCGCCCATTCCCTGGTCTTTTGGACTAATTTTTCCAAGGAAGAACATTCCAATGACACCAAATGCAAGGATGCCTGGAATAATGTACTTGCCCAGCATGTTAAATAAAAACATGAAATCAGCATGGTAAGGTTCAGCAGCTAATTTTGAGATTGCTATTGTTGAAAGAGGTTCTCCGAGAGGGGTAAGTGCAGCACCAAGTCCTATTGAGAAACATGCAATGATTGTAAGGTCTATCTTGGACTTTCGAGAGAGAGGCATTGCATTAACTACCTCAACGAGAATAATTGATGCAAGAATAGCCGACATCACGCTGGAAAACAGACCAAGAACAACAATAAGAAGAAAACCTAAAACTTTAACAGAAAGCATGTCAGTCAATTTTCTGATTGCTTTGTGGATTGGAGAATGCCATTTATAGATAATCAAACCGACAACAAGCACTATCTGGAATATACCTATTGGGATGCCAGCTATATCTCCAACATGCAAAGGCGCAGTCAATGCTTCTTCGACGATCTCCATTCGCCAGCCGGTCTCGGTACCCGGGATTTCGGTAAAACCTGAAAGAGTCATTGCTGCTATTCCGCAAACAAGCAAAAATGGTTCCAGATTTTCCTCAATAACATGTATTTTGAAAGGGCCGAGCAATACGGCCAGGAATATTACAAGAAACCCAGCTAAAATTCCTGGTTCAAGAGCCATTACTTTTTTCCTCCTATAATTATCAACCTAGACCACAAAATTTTTTAAGAGTTTATATACTGTTGAACTCTTTTAGAGGCTAGAATGATTTAGTGTTATAAGAGGTGTTCTATTTAATCCGCTACAATATATTAGTGTTTAATATATAATCGAAATATTACATTTTTCTAAAAATGATTACTTTTTTCAATTATAGCCTTACGTAAAGCGTATTTTTGAAGTTAAAAAAAAATTTAATCTATATTTTTCGTGAGATTGAACTATTCTATACAATTTAGTACAAAATGAGAACATTAAAAATTATTTCATCATGCAAACTGCTAATGAAGCTTGCAAAAAATAATATTCTCTTCTTACTGAATGGAAAAATTCATTTCAGAGATATGAAACAATTTTGTGGTCTAGATTGATGGAATTAAGTGGTCTCTTGAGTTTAAATTTTAAATTTCATAATTCAGCATATCTGTGAAATTACTTTTCCATGCAATTATGAAGAGAATATTGTGAATTTGTAATCTTTTTTGAACTCAAAGGTAATGTATCAAAATTTGTTCCAAAATCAGCTTTTGTTTTAGATTCGTGGCAGATTTTGGAACTGAAATGTAATCCAAAGGTATATTTTGAGCTTAGATCTTAAGCACAAAAATGATGACGAAGTAGATACCCATCGTGACAAGTCCCATAGGTACTCCGAGCCTTGCCCATTCCTTGCTGGTAATACCAAGTTTGCCTGCAGAGATAATGTTCGGAATATTTCCAGGGATCAGCATTCCGCCTGCAATTAAAAGCCCCATAAGTATACTCTTGATCTGCAGTTCGCTCATCGCAGGTCCTATCTCAGCAGCTGCCAGAGTGGCGTTATCCAGAATAGCTGAGACCATGTTAACCCAGTAAAGTACCGTGGAGGGGATTTGTGTAAAATATTCGAATATGATAGGCTTGAAACCATCTCCGAGGAATGTCAGAGCCATGATAAATACATACACTTTGACAGCCCTCATTATAACATCTTTCAAGGTTTCATTATATTCCTCTGCTTTCATTCCAGAATCCTTCATATCAACTTTGCCGAGGAAGAACATTCCAATAATACCGTACACAAGGATTCCGGGAATGATGTATAAGCCAAGCATATTAAATAAGAACATGAAACCAGCGTTGTAAGGTTCACCGGATAGTTTTGAGATGGCAATTGTTGAAAGAGGCTCTCCAAGGGGAGTAAGTGCAGCACCAAGTCCAATTGAGAAACAGGCAATAACTGTAAGGTCTATTTTGGACTTTCGCGAAATAGGTAGTGCATTAACCATCTCAACGAGAATGATTGCAGAAAGAATAGCTGAAAGTACACTGGAAAATAGACCAAGAACGGCAATAAGGATAAAAGCCATAATCTTAAGAGAAAGTGCTGAAGCCATTTTCCTGATTGCTTTGTGAATTGGCTCATGCCATTTGTAGATAATCAAACCAACAACCAGCACGATCTGGAATATACCTATTGGAATGCCAGCTATCTCTCCAGCATTCAGCGGCGCAGTCAATGCTTCTTCTATAATTTCCATTCTCCAGCCGGTTTCTGTGCCCGGTATTTCGGTAAAACCGGAAATAGTCATTGCCGCTACTCCACAGATAAACAGGAAAACTTCCAGATTTTCCTCAATAACATGTATTTTGAAAGGGCCGAGCAATACGGCCAGGAATATTACAAGAAACCCAGCTAAAATTCCTGGTTCAAGAGCCATTACTTTTTTCCTCCTTTACTATTAGTCTATAGCGTTCACAGTAAAGTTACACACTTGACAGCTGTAGAATTTGAATCCCTGGGCAAGACAATCAATATTGAGGGATGAAATGACTGAATTAACATTGCAACAATTATTGGTTGATATGAAGTACAATAGTTAATTGTAAACATGCGGATTACAAAATATCTGAGAATCTGTGTCCTGTTGAACGCTGTAAGTCCCTTATTCTTGTGTCTCAGAGACTTTTTCCAGTATTCCTTTAGAGCTACTCAGTCTTTATGCATTGAGAAAAATATCCAATTTCTTTTCAAACTTTTAATGGAGGGACTTCAAATCTCCAGTTTTATTATCCATTCGATAAAGTTGAGTTTCTCTACAGGCAGGATTTATCTCTACCCATGTAATCCATGAGTATCAAGAATTAAGATGCAGGACAAATCATGATCTGGGAATTTTCGATGTTAAAATTTCCTCAAATCAGAATTAATATCCCGAGATCTTTCTCTTGATCAATCACATTCTTCTATAGGGACTATAGAGGTCTTGTAGCTCTAAGATAGGTATATAGTTTGTGTTTTTGTTATTATCAAGATTAAAAGGCTTAACTTAATAATCCCCAGTTTGAAGATTAATAAAAAAGAGTTGAGTGTCAAAAACAAGAAATTATACATCTTTTTATCTTTTTTTATATTGGATCAAATCGTTTTTATAGGTATTATTTTAAGATTTTAGTATCGTGAACTACATATTTTTTAGTTACACTCAATGTTTTATCCAGAAAAATAGGAATTTACATCTATTACTTTCATGACCTATGGAAATCATATCAAAAATTATCTGTTAGGAATTAAATGGTTTAATGATATATAAAAATAAGATAAGTAATATTGTAAAAAATGAAGAAAAATAAGTAAGATTTGATAAAAAAGTTAATTTTTTGAGCCAACAGAGATAACGCTTACTCTGCAGGTATCTTTAGATTCTGTCTGTTTTTAATTAAGCATTAGTTGTATTTTTCCAGAGCTTCAAATGAATATCCCCATTTGCAACTCTGGGTATTACTTTTCTTACCTGTAAACCCTTAAATTATTCTTTGTTATTTATATCAGTTTACTTTTATTTCAACGGGTTTATCTTCATCACTGCGTTTGAAAGTAACTTCAAGCACTCCATTCTTATAGCTGGCTTTTGCACTCTTCGGATCCACAGGGACAGGAAGATCCACGTCTTCCGAGTATCCGGAAAGTCCGAGGACTTTAATTTCAAGGTGCTGAGCGGTGGCATGCAGAAGGAGATCTTCCTTTTCAACCTCCGGGAACTCTGCAAGTACATGCACCGTATCCTCATTTTCAAATACATCAATTAAAGGCTCTTTTGTTTCGGATGGAAAGAAGTTCTCTTCTTTTTGAGAGTGTTCCGGAACATTTCCGAATTCCCGGAGTTCGGGCTCTTCCCCCGGGCGATGAATGATAGAAAATCCGTAAACGAAGGGGCCGGATTCTCCCATTTCTTCCAGGAGGGCTTCGATAATCTCTTCCAGGTTGTCAAAAAGTTCAGACCCAAAGTCTTCAAAGAAATCCTTTCTTTTTCTTATGCCCACCATTATTACCTCTTATTTTCCTCACGCTCCCGAAAATCACTCTATATCGATTGAAGTTCGAGAACTGGACTCCAGCCTTTTAAAGGTAACTTCCAGAACACCGTTTTTATAAGTAGCTTTTGCACTCTGGGGATCTACCTTTACTGGCAGCTCAACACGTTCGGAATATTTTGGATTCCCATCTAATGTTTCGATGTCAAGTATTAAATCAGTTGCGTTCAGTTGGATATTTTCTTTCTCGATGCCTGGCATCTCGGCGATCACATGGACCGCTTCCTCGCTTTCCAGCACATCAATAAGGGGTTTTCTTATGTCAAGATACCGCTTTTCTCCGGTTTCTGTCTGCTCAAACATCGGGATATTTCCAAATTCCCTGATTTCAGGCTCTTCCCCTGGCCTCTGAGTTACGGAAAAACCGTAAACAAACGGGTGTTGCCCGAAGTTGTCCATGCTCATGCCCATAGCCCTGCTAAGGCGCTCGAACATTTCTTCCATATCCTGCAGGGGATCAATCCCGAATATTTCATCGAAAAAACTTCTTCTTCTCCTGTCTCTGTCCATCTAATCACACCATTATTAACTTATGCGTCTTGAGTTTCTTAAGTGAGTACTACTCAAATTAATAGAGTTGTTAATTAAAGAGGCTGCTTGACAAAAATTAAAAGAGCCGGAACTTACCGGCCTGTCAGGTAAAACGTCATTCAGCCTGAAGGAAACCAGGGATTTCTTTCTTTTCGCTCTTCGTTTCCTGCTCTTTTGCTTCAGAAGGTTCTTCCTCAAACTCTGTTGCATATCTGGCAAAAAGTTCGGCACTCCTTTCATAGGCACTCAGAGTTTCCCTGGAAGTTGTGGGCTTTACACGGCGGATAGCCCTTTCAAAGTGCCTTTTTGAAAGCCGAATATCTCCTGCCTTCTCCAGGATGTTCTTCCGGTCAACACCCGGGGTAACAATTTCCCTCAGGGCGAGCATTGCCGCCTCCCTGCAGATGCCTTCAATATCCGCACCCACATACCCTTCGGTCATTTCAGCAAGCTCAGAGAGTTTTACATCTTCTGCAAGGGGTTTTCCTTTAGTGTGGATCTCAAAGATCTTCTCCCTACCTTCTTTACCAGGAGGCTTGATGTAAATGAGCCTGTCAAAGCGGCCCGGCCTCAGAAGAGCAGGGTCTACCATATCCGGCCTGTTTGTAGCAGCGACTATGATCACGTCCTTGAGCTCCTCTACCCCATCAAGCTCTGTAAGGATCTGGCTTACCACTCTTTCAGAGACGTGAGTATCGGAAGCAGAGCTCCTTTCAGGAGCAATTGAGTCGATCTCATCAAAGAAGATTACAGTCGGTGCAGCCTGTTTTGCTTTTCGGAATGTTTCCCTGATAGCACGCTCGGACTCGCCTACATATTTGCTGAGGAGTTCGGGACCTTTAATGCTGATGAAGTTAGCCTCGCTTTCGGTTGCAACGGCTTTTGCGAGCAAAGTTTTCCCAGTACCGGGCGGCCCGAAGAGCAGGACACCTCTTGGAGGCTTTATACTGACAGCCTTGAACATTTCAGGATACTTGAGGGGCCATTCCACAGACTCGATAAGTTCCTGTTTTGCTTTCTCAAGTCCGCCTATATCGTCCCAGCCCACGTGCGGAACTTCAATATAGACTTCTCTCATGGCCGAAGGTTCAATATTTTTAAGGGCTTCTCTGAAGTCCTCTTTTGTGACCACAAGATTGTCAATGATTTCCTGCGGGATCTCCTCTTCAATATCGATTTCAGGAGTGATCCTTCTGAGGGCATGCATTGCAGCTTCCTTACAGAGAGAAGACAGGTCAGCCCCCACAAAACCGTGGGTTACATCAGCAATCTCACTAAGACTAACTTCATCTTCAAGAGGCATGCCTCTGGTGTGGATCAGGAGAATCTGCTTCCTGCCGTTCCGGTCAGGTATTCCTATCTCGATTTCCCTGTCAAACCTTCCACCGCGGCGGAGAGCCTCATCAATGGCGTTAGGACGGTTTGTGGCAGCTATGACCACCACTTCACCCCTGGACTTGAGCCCGTCCATCAGGGAAAGCAGCTGAGCAACAACCCTTCTTTCCATTTCTCCCGTAACTTCACTGCGTTTGGGAGCAATTGAATCGATTTCATCTATGAAGATAATGGAAGGTGCGTCCTTCTCAGCTTCTTCAAAGATCTCCCTTAGTTTCTGCTCACTTTCTCCGTAATATTTGGAAACGATTTCAGGCCCACTAATTGTGATAAAATTGGCATCAGTTTCACTTGCTACTGCCTTTGCAATCATGGTCTTGCCCGTTCCAGGCGGCCCGTGAAGCAGAACCCCTTTTGGAGGCTCGATTCCCAGTTTCTGGAAGAGCTCAGGATGCCTCATTGGCAGCTCAATCATTTCCCTGACAAGCTGGATTTCCCGCCTGAGACCTCCAATATCTTCGTATGAGATGCCTTCTGGAGCCTTGATTTCCTCAATTGACTTTTCTTTGATGACAATTTCAGTATCTTTGGTAACGACAACCGGCCCTGCAGGTCTGGTGGATGCTACTACGAAAGTCAGAGGATTGTTTACAGTTTCAACCCTGATCTGCTGACCTTTATTCAGAGGTCTGCCTTCAATTATTCTAAGGATGTAATGGGCACCTCCCACAAGCCTGACAGGCTGGGATGGAGCAAGTGTAACTCTCTGTGCGTGTTTTGCCTGGACCTTCTGGATGGTAACCCTGTCATCAATTCCAACTTTTGCATTGCTTCGCAGGTTTCCGTCTATTCTGATCCTGTTCTCCTGCCCGCGCTCGACGTTTGGCCAGACAATTGCATAGGTTTTGGACCTGCCCGAAATCTCAATTATATCCCCGCTTACAAGCCCCATCTCCTGCATTAGATGGGTGTCGATTCTTGCAATTCCCCTGCCTACATCTTTATGATAAGCCTCAGCTACTCTCAAACTGATTTCTTCAGTCATTTATTATCAACTCCGGTCTCACATATTTTCCAGTACTGCTGGCTATTTTTAATCGTGTATTCAACAAAACCCCTTTCTGCAAGATCCATAAGGTTAGACGTGATAATGCTGGGATGCAGACGCAGATTATAGCAGAGGACTGCCGCTGTAGCCTCATTTTTCAAAAGCTCGAACAGGAGCTCACATTGTACTGGACTTCTGGCAATCTCTTCAATGGAGTCCAGACATCTGTCCATCAGTTCCGTATATTCTACCTGCAGCTGTTTCTGCATTTGTGCAAGCTCTTCCTGCCTTTTTCTAAGTTCCCGGAGCCTGTCGCTCAGTTTCAGGAAGAAACAGGAAGATTCGTCTCTGGCAGCAGGCTCATTCTTTTCAACGGCAGGACTTTCCCTTTTTTTCTCCCTGTCGAAATTAATGTCCTGGAGAGCCATCGTATATGCATACGGTGACACGGATACCTCAAGACGCATGTTATTTGCAATATTGAAGTATTTGCGCCTCTGCTCATCTACACTGCACTCAATCAGCCCTGCCTGTTCTAAAAGGCTCAGGTGACTGATAACCGCCTTAGGTCCCACCCCCAGCCTGCCGGAAATTTCACTGACATAGCAGGGGCGGTTTGCAAGAAGCTGAATTATCTTCCTGCGGTTTTCATTCCCCAGGATGTCAAGTAATTTTGCTGGGTCCATTTTTCCCCTCTGGTAATCGTTGTAAATCTATAGATTGGCAATGAATTTATGATTCTGTTTTTATATAATTTTGCAATAATTATTATGTTCTTTATATTGTACAGTTTTAAATGCTCATATCTTTCCCGAAGACCACTGGAATCGCTATCTTGACTCTGCCAGATCTCAGGCAAGAAGAGTTCACGAATACGTATATCAGGATTTCAAAAATTCCTGACCCGAGTACTAACTACAATATGAGATTGATAGTTAGTAACCATTAGTTAGTAACTATAATATATAAACATTTCTATCCAACCATCTGAATCAACTTTTTGAAGATTTGCCCGAATTCAGAATTTAAGTTCTCTTACTTTAGAATCTGTGAGGTTCAGTAATTGGTATAGAAAAATAAATACTAATAATCTGAAAAACGATATCAAGATCGTTTTAAATAATAGTGAAAAAAATTATTGAAAAAAGAAGTTATTGAAATGCACTTTTCAACATTTCATTATGCAGTTATTACTTAATCATTACTTAGCTCATCAAAGCGCTTTAATCATCAAAACTTCATTCCCGTAATTTGAGGTTTCAACTGTAACTTTCCAAGCAGGGTAATATGTGGTTTGACCTTTATACCTGTAAGAATAGATGTCAAAACCATTGAAATAAACAAATTCGACATCAGTGATCCTGATTCTTCCCATTGAGAACATCGGAGTATTACCTTTCTGAGTGACGAAATTTCGGATTCTTATCTGCTGGATTATGTATTTGCCTGATTCATTCGGTTCTGTTGTTTGAAAACTTGTTATTTTTACAGGTTTTAGATCTGCCTTATCGGTCAAATTTAACCTGCTTTCAGCAATCTTATTATTCACAACAAGAAAATATACTTCCCCCTTATGGTTGCTGTTATAAGACTCATTGGAATAAGCAAAACTAACATTAAGGATGTTTGAGGAAGATTTTCCCTGATATACAGGCACCTCATTTACAGGTATAGAAGGAACTTCATCATCAAGAGTTACCCTTTGATTTGTAAAAATGTTCCATATCTGGACAGTCCTTCTATGAGGTGTACCCTCTTTCATTGGAGGATAATAATTAAAAGTCTCATAGAGTAAAGGAAAAGCATAGAATAATAATGCCATTCCGATGAGAACTGTAATTGTACTTTTCGAGTTTATTTGCATATACTACCCCCCTCAGGCAGATTCAGTCCATGACAATACTGGATGTTCCGAAGGATTATAGATTGAAATACAGTTTATCAGAGGAGCCGAGCCTAATAGAATATCATACTTAGTTTCCTGCCCGAAGGTGAGACATGCCATAGGATTTAACAGGTACTTCAATCTCTCTCGATTTTTTTTCCAGTCCACCTCAAATACAACGTATACCGTTTCCCTATCTTTTATTTCAGAGGTAACTGCAATATTGTACATCAGGTCTTCAAACTCTATGGAACCGCTAAATAATTCACCACATACATAGAAAGTTGCCTTACTCTGAGGTATTCCTTTAACATATCCCGAATAACGATACGATTTTCCCCCATTAAGCCTGGAAATCTCAGTGATCTGTATTTCAAAATTTTTTTCTAACAACCTGAGGCTTACATTCCCTTTTGCAGCAGCATTCTCAAATTCTTCAACGTTTATTGTAACAGTTTCAAACCCATCCCAGTATTCCTGAGATTCAAAAGAGAAATTTTGAATCTCAATTTTTTTAACTATATTTTCTTCAGAATGTTTTGAAAAATTCTTGAACATCTCTCTATCAGAAGCAATTTTATCAAACTGATTTCCAGTATTTTCAGGTGTTTTAGCTTTATTATCATCAGCTAAAACCAGATATCCTGAAAGAGTAGCCAGCCCCAGGAAGACTGCAAATAGTGTTATTGTACCATCTAACTTCATTCAAATACACCAATGAGGAGTAATAAATTCAGACTTCCAAATTAATGTTTAAATCTTAGATATACTAGAATAACTTTTTTCTTTTATTTCAGACTTTCGTACATTAACGCTATTAAGTAAATAAAAAAAAAAGCTAACATAAAATATGTAAAAAATAACTATAAAAAGTGAAGTTAAAAACGAGAAAATAGAGAAAAATTTAAAAAGTTGAAAAGTTTAGAACAGAAAGCCTCACAAAAAGAAAAAAGTAAGGAATGATCTTTGCTTCTTTACTCATGATTTCTCTTTTTGTTTTTCTTTTGCTGGTTAAAAACAGAGGGCAAATGGAGGGCATATGAACCTTCTTCCCTTATTGCCATAACCAGTTCTTTCCGCTCTAAAAGAGAATCAAGGTTAAGTTCGTAAGAGCCTGGACCGAGAATCCTTACAGATTCAACCCTCTCTTCCTCAGTTTTATTTTCATTTTCTGACGATTCTCTTTCTTTTTCTTCGGATGCAAGAGCTTCGTCAATATTTCTGACAACCTCATCCAGAGAGGCTTCAAGATCCAGCTTTTGTTCTTCCAGAGCGGCCCTTCCCTGGTTTTCCAAACCTTCTGGATCTTTTTTCACATAGAGGAACTTATTCCAGCCGCAGCTCGGGCAGCCGCTGAGGATTACAGAATCTCCATCTTCAAAAATGGTTCCGCATCTGGTACATCTATGGGGCATGAGTTCACCGGTAATCAATAATACAAACGTAAATGCTGCAGTTTATACCCATCTAGTGCATCTTAATTAGATATATATCTTAATTGAGAACTTAAACAGGTACCTGAATTAAGTACGGGATTTATTTTTTACGAAATAGACATCTATCTCTTATAGCTTAAATGATATCTTAAATAAATACCTTTAATAAATATGTATATTTGTATTTACAGTTTTTTTAGTTAAGTAGTTTTAACGAAAGGTTTGATTAAACTGGGGGCTCTTTGCTCTTGCCAGAATACTTCCTGCTCAAAGACAACTATAAGTACACATTAAGTACACAGACATTAATAAACTTATTATAAAAGTTTCCAGTACTTTTTCCCGTCAATAATATCAGAAGCAGTTCTACCGATTCGATCCATTTCTTCCAGAACTTCTGGAAGCCTTCCAGGTTGAGTAATTTCGAAAACTACAGGGTCAAGCGCATGATTAATGTAAAGACTATGTTTAAGATCTTCAAGACTCCAGAGCTTTTTAGGTTCTTTTCTCATGTTTTTTATCAGAATGCTTATCATATCTTCCATAAAGTTCCATGGATATACAATCCATGCCCAATCTTCAAGCCGCTCTCCCACGTAATCAGGATCGATTTTCGAGCTTCCCATATACTGTAAGGAAGCAGTCCGCACCTCTTTGGGGTTTAGACCCTCCACATAAACTTTAGCACTGATCATGCTTTCCCCGGTATCTACAATATCATCTACGATAAGCACTCTTTTGCCTTCTATTACACTATCTGAGAGAGGGTATCTTATATACGGTTCGCCAGTGTCAATAGCCGCATCACCTATATAATGCTCAACTTTAAGGCTGGACAAATCATCTAACCCCAGGAAATCACACAGCACTCGTCCTGCAAACCATCCCCCTCTGGCAAGTGCAATGATAACGTCCGGTTCGTATCCGGAACCTTTGATTTCTCTTGAAATGTTTCGACACAGGTTGTAAATATAATCCCAGTTCGTAAGTACACATCTAAATGACTCTATATAAAACCCTCCCGGATCCGAAAGCCGGTGCATGTCAGGAAATTATACGTTTCAGGAGCGCTCATATTCAGGCTCCACCTTTGAGACTATATAATTTAGAACATAGACTTTAAGTTTTCTTATCTTGTTAAAAAATAATTTAGAAAAGGGGGTAAAAAGAAACACTTTAAAGCAAATTAAAATCTTGAATTTGTAAAGAAACTAAAACTTTGCTGACATATTCTAATAAAGTTAAAATATTATTTTCAAAAAGTCTTTAAATCAAAGCAATTATATACATCCTTAGACAGCAGGCTCATAAGCGCCCAGAAAACAGGAAAAGTCAAAAATAATATTTCCACGGAGGCTCGGGTCTGGAAAGTGAAAACAATGGATAAAATGTTGATAGACCTGCTCTTTATGTCCCAGAAAAGAAGGGATCTTTTACTCCTTCTCAAAAACGGAGGAAGGACAATAGAGGAAATTGTAGATATTCTTAATGTCACCCCAACAGGAATGCTTCCACAAATTAAAAAGTTAAAGGAAGAGTTTCTTGTTATACAGGACGATAGAGAGTACAGGCTTACTCCGCTGGCAGAAATCCTGGTCGAAAAAATGAAACCTCTGCTTGACACTCTTGAGGTCATTGAAGAACATAACAAATTCTGGCAGGAGCGCGATCTAAGCGATTTGTCTCCAGCCTTCCTTGAGAGACTTAACGAACTGAAACCATATTCTCTTGTAAAACCCGATCCCGATAAAATATTCGAAACTTCCCATGTATTTCTAAAAAACATAGAAAAATCAAAAAACATAATGTCTTTATCTTCAATATTTCATCCGACGCTCCCTGAGATATTTCTAAGAACTGAAGATAAAAATATTGAAATTACCCTCATTATAACAAAAAGAATTTACGAAAGACTAAAAAAAGATTTTGAAGAAGAACTGAAACTTTATCTTGCCAGGAAAAACAGGCAACTTTTTGTTTGTGCTGACGAAATGAAAATAGCTATGCTTACAAAAACTGAACTTTTTATGATGGCTGATTTCCTTACATGGAAAGGAGACTACGACCAGGAGAGTATCGTAGCTTTTGAACCTGCTTCACTTAAATGGGCAGAAGAACTTGTTCTCCATTACAAAGTTCAGGCTCAGGAGATAAAGGGATAAATTCTGACAGAAAAGTTTTCGAAACAGGGTTTGATCTCAGAAGATGTAATCTCAGAAGATGTAATCTCAGAAGATGTAATCTCAGAAGATGTAATCTCAGAAGATGTAATCTCAGAAGATGTTTCCCCTTCTTTAAGGTGAATTCTCCTGATCTTTCTTTATACATACTGCCGGACTTATTTCTGGAATGCTTTATTTTTGAATAAAAGCCCTGAATACTGAAGCCAAACTGTAAAATCCGGCCTTCTACTTCTTAAACGTTCGTCATCTACTTCTTAAACGTTCATTTTGCTTTGATTTCAGAATCAAAGCTGCGAATAGAACTGAAGTTTAAGCAAAGGATAAATTCGAACAAGCTTATTTTTTTAGATATATATTAGAGGAACTGGAGGGAGACAGATGAAAGGAAAAATAAATGGCAAATACGAAATAAATATCAGGGCTGCAAAAACAATGAGACTGATAGCGGTCCTGTTCATGGTTATTACAGTTACCCTTTCAGGCTGTGTTGAAGACGAGAAGAACAACACCACCGAGGAAGAATACACGTATAATATAGCAAATGTGGAAAGTATCGATATTCTAACTCTGGAATCTTTCCCAGTGCAGATAAATGTGATAGCAGAAGGCTATCTGCCTGATGGATGCACTGAGATTGACGATATAAAAACTGAAAAGGAAGGAAACAATTTCAATATTACTATCACAACAAAGCGCCCAAAAGATGCAATCTGTACCCAGGCTATAGAGAGCTTTAGAGAAACGATTCCTCTCGAAGTTCAGGGGCTCAGCGCCGGAAATTATACTGTAAACGTAAACGGAGTAAACGGATCTTTTAAACTTGCTGTAGATAACATCCTGGAGGAAACGCCGGACTCTACGCCAGCCGGAAAGAAGGTAATAACCGAATCTGGAAATGGGAAAAATATAACCCTCGAAAATGAAGAAACATTTTACCTGAAACTTCAGGAAAATCCAACTACGGGCTATGAATGGGAACTCAATCTGAGCCAGGGACTCATTCTGGTTTCAGACAAATACGAACCTCCTGAATCTGAGAAAGAGGAACGCCCTCTTGTTGGTGCTGGAGGAGTTCATGTATGGGAAATTAAAGCAGATTCCGAGGGCGCCCAGAAGGTGACAGCAGTATATAGAAGATCCTGGGAAAATGAAACAGGAACTGAAGAAAGATTTACACTTAATGTAGAAGTTGTCTGAACTGTGAGCTCACTTCTCGTGCCTCTGCTCCTATATAGTTACTCAACCAAGAAAGCAGGGGCACGAAAAATCTTATTTCCGGTTAGCTGTGTTCTCTTCCAGTAAATCACTGTAGACCCAGAGCCTGTTTTAAGTCTTTGAGACAACTGTCGCAGATATACGACGTGCCTATCTGGGTACCCCCAAGTATATTCTCATCTTCCATGTGTTCTTTATCTTCCGGATTTCCGGAATAGCTTTCGCAGTAGATTCCACATTTTACTTCACAATACGCCCCGCAAAACAAACATCTGGTCATAATATAATGTGGGGCTCCGGATTTCAAATATCTTTCCCAAAAATGCCTGAAGAGCAGCTATTAAAAATAAACTACGGTAAAACAACGAATGATGAAAAGATTTAAGACTGTTGAGGTTCTAATGAGGGTATAAGTTTTCCAAATATTTAAACAAGATTGAGGAGCCAGCCGAAAAGTATATAAGTAATCGTTAGTATGTTCAGATAGCTGTCCCAGGCAGAGTGTCTGATGTACAAAACACCGTAGCGGGGTGGGGTAGCCAGGAGATCCCGACGGGCTCATAACCCGTAGACCGATGGTTCGAATCCATCCCCCGCTATTTTAGATAAGTCTTTTCCTTATGATTATATACCTTTATCAAAATAACCAGTAAGCCCCGTAGCGGGGTGGGGTAGCCAGGAGATCCCGACGGGCTCATAACCCGTAGACCGATGGTTCGAATCCATCCCCCGCTATTAAAAATAATTTTCAGGAGTTATTTTTCCGTATTTCATACCCGCGACTTTAAGCACTCAGGGTTTCGTGCCATACTTCGATTTTTTATATCCGAGCAGTTATTTATATTCGGAGTGTTCAATCCTATCTAATATTCAAATCAATCTTACACATTCTATTATACTTCATATCCTTTTCAAGTATCAAAAACTAAAAGGCTTATTAAATAAAGATCGCTTCTTATACAGGGTAAAATAAATGCAAAAAAGATCGCCTTCTTATGAAGGTAAAAAATCCAGAAAAAATAAACTTAAAAAATAAACTTTGTACACAGGCTGATAAATTTACACAAACTGATAAATTATATCCAGGGAACTATATTTGAACTATCTTTTTATCCATCCTCAAAATTAAGCAGGACGATTCTCATATGGTAATGGAAAAACTGGGAGACTCCTTACAGGGAGCACTCAAAAAGCTGATCGGCGCAGGGAGAATTGATGAGCGCACGGTCAACGAAGTAGTAAAGGATATTCAGCGCGCTCTGCTCCAGGCCGACGTCAACGTAAAACTTGTCATGGGGATGTCGCAGAGAATCAAAGAGCGTGCAATGAAGGAAGACCCTCCTGCGGGTATGAATCCAAGGGAGCATGTAATTCGAATTGTATATCAGGAATTAATGGATATCATCGGGAAAGGAGCCGAGATCCAGCTCAAGCCCCAGACAATCATGATGGTGGGGCTGCAGGGAAGCGGAAAAACCACAAGTGCTGCAAAACTTGCCCGTTATTTCCAGAGAAAAGGGCTCAAAGCAGGCGTTATCGCCGCAGATACCTTCCGGCCCGGAGCTTATCACCAGCTCAAGACTCTCTCTGAAAAGCTCAATGTAGGTTTTTACGGAGAAGAAGGAAATCCCGATGCTGTCGAGATTACCAGACACGGGCTTAAAGCGCTTGAAAAATACGATATAAGAATAGTTGACACTGCAGGCAGGCATGCCCTTGAAGCCGACCTGATAGAAGAAATGGAGAGAATCCATGCCATTGCAAAACCTGACCACAAGTTCATGGTTCTCGACGCTGGTATAGGGCAGCAGGCAAGCCAGCAGGCTCATGCTTTCAATGATTCTGTAGGGATCACTGGAGTCATTATTACAAAACTGGACGGGACAGCAAAAGGTGGTGGAGCACTTTCAGCAGTCGCCGAAACAAAAGCTCCGATTGCTTTTATAGGAGTAGGGGAAACTCCGGAAGACTTTGAGAAGTTTGAAGCTGACAGGTTCATTTCAAGATTGCTTGGAATGGGAGACCTCAAGAGCCTGATGGAAAAGGCAGAGGAAAGCCTGAGCGAAGAGGATGTCAATGTCGAAGCCCTTATGCAGGGGCGCTTCACCCTGAAGGACATGTACAAGCAGCTCGAAGCAATGAATAAAATGGGTCCCCTCAAGCAGATCATGTCAATGCTCCCTATGGGCATGGGAGGGCTGGGAGGCATGAAACTTTCAGACGAAATGTTCCAGGCTACCAGTGACAAAATGAAAAACTACAAGGTCATCATGGACTCGATGACAGAAGAGGAAATGGCAGACCCCAAACTCATAGGCGGCTCACGGATAAAAAGAATCTCGAGAGGCTCTGGCTGCAGCCCTGAAGACGTCAGAGAGCTTCTTAAATACCACAAAACCATGCAGACGGCTTTAAAAGGATTTAGAGGCGGAAAGTTCAATATTCAGAAAATGATGAAGAAAAAACTCGGGATGTAATTATTCCGAGTTCTTTTTTAGCTTTAATTTAATGCCGATCTTATTTTGATTTATTAACTGATCTTTAAAGGATCGGTAATAATTAAGATCAGTACCTTAATCATCGGTACCTTATCATCGGTACCTTATCATCGGTGCCTTAGATCAGTACCTATTACAGACTTCAAAGAAGTTCATCAGCAACTCTTCCCCCTGCTCGGTGTGAGAAACCTCAGGGTGCCATTGAACTCCATAAATCGGTTTTGTAGGGTGGCGCATGGCTTCAATTTCACAGATATCCGAACGGGCAAGATGGATAAACCCTTCAGGAAGAATAGCCACCTCATCTGCATGGGAAGCCCATACAGTTGTTTTTGGACCAAGTCCTCTGAGTATGTCATCCTCTTCGAGAACCTCTATTTCAACCTCGGCATACCCTCCTTTTTTGCCCGCATGAACGTGCCCACCGTAAGCAAGAGCAATTGCCTGGTGACCGAGGCAGATTCCAAGGATAGGGACATCGATTTCCTTCACATAGTCAAAACAAAGACCTGCCCTTTCCATTTCCGGTCCTCCACTCAGGATCAGCCCGTCAGGCTCTTCTGCCAGAATATCCTCTATAGGAGTTGTATTGGGAATAATTTTTGTATCCATGTCAAGGTCCCGGACAGCCCTGTGAATAAGGTGGCAAAACTGCCCGTAGTTGTTCACAACAAGGATTTTTAGTTCTCTCATAGTTCCTTCCGTTCCTGTTTACAAATATAAAATGGTTCTTACGCTCTGAGCTTATTCTATTAGCCCATGTTATCCTATTTTAATTCTTGTATCCTACTTTCCGCACTATTTTTTCAGACATAATATTTTTCGTATTTTTCTCCCATCAGTTTCAGCACTTTAATGGTTTCTTCATCCAGATTTAATACCTTTTTTATTCTTTTTCCATCCATTTCAATT